>Ga0214917_10007652_pt1 | contig 10860 bp, 12 predicted proteins | sample LL_1208_BB_MetaG_FD_177983 | JGI IMG/M metagenome (GOLD analysis project Ga0214917, IMG submission 177983) | Freshwater microbial communities from Lake Lanier, Atlanta, Georgia, United States - LL_1208_BB | ecosystem: Environmental > Aquatic > Freshwater > Lake | place: USA: Georgia | collected...
GGATGTAAGGAGCCAAGGTAATCCAAGCGGAGGTTCGATTGGAAACCACCCGCCCCCCCTTTTCGGCCACCTGTAGGGAGTGCACTTTGCCTCCGCTCAGCCACACCGCCAGCGCATGCGAGAGTTCATGGCCGAGTACGTAAATTCCGCGCGGTCGGGGTAAAAAAAGATAGGCCAGCCCCGAGGTCACCCAACCGGCCCCGAAGCAACCTGCTGCCCACCAGGGAAAGGAGGGAGTGGAGGCCGCGGAGCGAAGCAAATTGGCAAAACAGACACCTGTGGCCCAGACCCCCGGCCAAAGGGCCAGAGCCAGAAGTAGGCGGAGCCAGTTCATGGATTGACGCCGACCGCCTCCCTGCGGCAGGATTTCCCTTTATGGCCAATACTGCCTCTGCCGCCAAACAGGCCCGTGCCGCCCTTCGCCGACGCGAGGTGAATCGGGTTCTTCTCCAGGCTGCCCGCACCGCCCAAAAGAAACTCCTGGCCCTGATTCAGGCCGGTAAAAAAGACGAGGCCGCCAAACAGTTTCCTGAATTGCAGAAACGTCTGGACCGGGCGGCCAAGGGAAAGGCGATTCATCGCAACCGCTCCGCCCGGATCAAGTCCCGTATCGCTCATCTGCTTCGCTAATCCGTTTCGCCCGCGCCCAACAGGCGGGTCGGTCGGATCCAGGTTTCCGGACCGAAATATTCCTTCGCCCGATCCGCCACTTCCCGTGCTTCTTTTTCCGTCGAACAAAGCCCGAAAACCGTGGAACCGCTCCCACTCATCCGGGCGGTCAGCACGCCGGGTTGCCGGGACAGCCATGTTCGCGCCGCCCGGATCCAAAGAAACTTTTCCTCCACGGCGGGTTCCAGGTCGTTTTGCGGACGTAGTTCATGTTTTTTCCCGGAGTTCAACAGAAGTGAGATAGGCCGACCCTCTTCTCCGGCTCTCCGGTTTGCGGCATAACGTTGGTAAGCCTCGGCGGTGGGAGACCCGAAACCAGGATGAATCAAAACCGCCCAGGGAAGCTTCTGGAGCGGAATGGGTTGAAGAATCTCGCCTCGCCCGGTTCCGCGGGCGGGATTGTCCTGGAGAAAAAAAGGGACATCACTTCCCAAGTCGGCGCCGATTTTGAATAAAACCGAATCCTCCACCTTCAATCCCCATAGCCGGCTCAGCAGTTTCAGGGCGGCGGCGGCATCACTGCTACCTCCGCCCAACCCCGCGCCTTGGGGAATTTCCTTCCGCAGGTTGAGCCTGGCCCCGGCTTTCGTTGCGGTTTTTTCCCTTAAAGCCCGGGCTGCCCGGAGAACCAGATTATCCGGTCCGGCGGACAGGCCTTGGTCCCCCTCAATGGTCAGGAGAAGCTGGCCATCGGGGTGGGCGGAGGCGGAGAGATTGTCGGCCACTCCGGTTCGTACAAACAGGGTATCAATAGGGTGAAACCCGTCCGGACGGCGGGCCCCCAGACGAAGGTCCAGGTTAATTTTGGCGTGGGCGCGGATTGTCAGCTCGGCCATATCCCGATTCAATGGGGAAGGTGACGTCAGAGCAAATCATCCTCGCGCTGGATGTGGACACTGCCGAAGAGGCCCTGTCCTGGGCCAGGCGTGTGAAAGGGCGGGTGGGAACCCTGAAGGTGGGGCTGCAACTTTATCTCCGGGATGGACCGGCCGTTCTGCGGGGTCTGGCATCCCTGGGGATGCCGGTTTTTCTGGATCTGAAGTTCCTCGACATCCCCAACACGGTGGCGCAGGCCGTGGCCGCCGTCTCGCCTTGGACCCCCCGGTTTCTCACGCTGCATGCCTCCGGCGGCCGGGAGATGATGGAAGCCGCCAAAAGCAAGGCTCCCAAGGAAACCTGTCTTTTGGGAGTCACTGTCTTGACCAGTCTCTCGGAAAAATCGGCTTCGGAAATCGGCTGGGCAGGGGGTGTGCAGGCCTCGGTGGAGCGGCTTTCCGCGCTGGCCAAGTCCGCGGGATTGGGAGGAGTCGTTTGCAGTCCCCAGGAGGCTGCCGGGGAACGGAAACGCTGGGGAAACGGCGAGATTGTGACCCCCGGGGTGCGACCCCCGGGCGCCGAAAAAGGGGATCAAAACCGGGTACTGACGCCGAAGGAAGCGATTCAGGCCGGGGCCTCGAGGATCGTGGTGGGTCGACCCGTGTTGCAGGCAAAACAACCGGAAGCGGTGTTGGATCAGATTTTGGCCGGTTAAGGGGACGTTTCGATCACATCGAAAACCGCGGTCCGAGGTAGAGGCCCCGGGCCACCGGGTCGTTGATCAGGAAGTCGGCGGTGCCCTGGCTCTCCACTTTGCCTTCGCAGATCAGGTAGGCGCGGTCGACAATGGAAAGGGTTTCCCGGACGTTGTGGTCGGTAATCAGAACCCCGATCCCCTTGCGGCGCATGGTGAGGATAATCTGCTGGATGTCGTAGACGGCCAGGGGGTCAACACCGCTGAAGGGCTCGTCGAGGAGCAAAACGGTGGGGCGGGTCACCAAGCACCGGGCAATCGCCAAGCGTCGTTTTTCGCCTCCGGAAAGCTGGATGGCACGGCTCTTCACGAGATTGTCGAGGCCGAGCTCCACGAGAAGCTCATGACAGCGTTCCTTGCGCTCCTGATCGGTGATCGGGAGCGTTTCCAGGATGGCGAGCAGGTTTTCCTCCACGGTCAACCGGCGAAATATCGACTCTTCCTGGGGCAAATAGCCGATTCCCCGCCGGGCACGGCGGTACATCGGCATGCCGGTGACATCTTCCCCGGCGAGTTGGACGGTCCCGGCGGTGGGGCGAACCAAACCGACCAGCATGTAGAAGCTGGTCGTCTTGCCCGCCCCGTTCGGACCGAGGAGGCCGACAACCTCGCCGGGTCGGACGCCGAGATCTACCCCGTTGACGACATTTCTTTCCCCATACCTTTTGACCAGACCGTGGCAGGAAAGGAGAAAATCCCCGGTCACAGGGGGGCGGGAAGCCGTGGTTTCATCGCTTTTTTTACTCAAGGGGCTTTTTGCAGCATCACCCGGCTGGCGCCTTCGGTGAGCATTTTGTCCTCTTCCGGAAAGAGGATGATCTTGTCCGCAAAAACAGTCTTGTCCTGGGAAATAGCTTTAGGCTGTTTGGTGACTTTTAGCAGGATCAGTTTTTTTTCCTTCATATTGTAAACGGCCTTTTCGCTCCAGGTCTCGGAGGACCCATCCTTTCTTTTGATGACCACATCCTCCCGTGCTTCCACATCCTGCACCGAGTCGTCCTCCGCGAAGAAGACGGTCATCTCCTTGGACGTCATGCTGAAGCGGGGTTCATCGACTTTGACATTCCCACGGAAAAGGCCCTGCTTTTGGCCCTTGGTTTTGCTGAGGTTTAAATCCAGGGTGTCGCTGGTGATCACCGTTTGACTTGCCCCCGGCGTTGTTGCGGCAGGCTGGGGGGCCGGAGTCTGGGCCTGAACCCCAGCCATCCACAGGCCGGGTACGATCAAAAAAGTAAAAGCCTTCATGGGGAGGTGTTGCTTAAAACCACACGGACACGGTTATAAAGAGTGCCCGAGGAATCGGCCACGTTCCAGTCGATCCCGTTGGCGGAGATCAGGAGCGTGGGGCGTTTGACGAGGATGCCGGAATCCGAGGTCAACTTGTTCTCCCTGCGCCAAAAGTCACTCCGCGTGGCCGTGATCACGGTCTCCGCCTTGCCTTCGGTATTGTACAGTTCGACGTTCAGATCCTCGATTTTTAACTGGTTGGGGCCGACCACTGTGGCTCTTTTGCCTTTCACCAGGGCGGTCTGGCGGCCGGAAGAGTCGGCCTGGGGCAGGGCGAAATTTTGAATCACGGATCCGATGGGGAATTCCGGACCGTTGCCGGCCCGGAGGGCTGTGAAACCCAAAACCAAGAGGCAGGACAACCAGGCCTTAAGCGATCGCATACAGGATCCGATTGATCTGTCGGAGAAGTTTCTCCGCCTGGACCAGAGGCAGCATGCTGGCGCGGTCCGACAATGCCTTGGCGGGGTGGGGATGAGCCTCCAGGAACAAACCGTCAATGCCAACGGCGGCGGCGGCCCGGGCCAAGGCAGGAATAAACGTCCGGTCTCCGGAGGTGACCTTGGCCCCGGTTGGGCGTTGCACGGAGTGCGTGGCATCAAAGATCACGCGGTGGCCACGCTTCCGCATGGTCACCAGGCCGCGCATGTCAACCACCAGATCCCCCTGGCCGAAGGTGGTGCCGCGCTCGGTGATCCAGGCGTGCCGGCAACCGCCTTTCTTCAGTTTTTCCATCACCGCATCCACGGACTCCGGGGTGAGGAACTGGCCCTTTTTCACGTTCACGGCCTTTCGGGTTTTGGCAGCGGCCAGAAGCAGGTCGGTTTGACGGCAAAGAAATGCGGGAATTTGCAGAATATCGACGACCCTGGCGGCCTGGCGGGCCTCTTCCGGAGAATGAACATCGGTGAGCACCGGGACCCGGAGAATCCGCCGGATGGCTGCCAATTCCCTTAGGCCGCTTCGGAAGCCGGGACCCCGCGGAGAAGAGATCGAGGTGCGGTTGGCCTTGTCGTAACTGGCCTTGAAGACGTAGTCCCAGCCAAGGCTTTGGCACAAGTCACGAAGGGTTTTCCCGACCAGGAGGGAGGTTCGCCTTGATTCGAGCACACAGGGCCCCCCGATCAGAAGAAAGCGGGTTTTAGGTTTTTTGGGCATGGAGGCGGGCGGCATGGGAAAAGCCGCGGAATAGGGGGTGGGGAACATCCGGCTTTGAGCGAAACTCTGGATGGAACTGGCAGGCCACGAACCAGGGATGTCCGGGGATTTCGATCAGTTCGACCAGATCCTCCTTCGGGTAGGTGCCGCTGATTTTGAGTCCGGCTTTTTCGAGGGTGGAGCGGTGGGCGTTGTTGAATTCGTACCGGTGGCGGTGACGTTCCCGAATTTCCGCCGCACCGTAGGCCTTGTGGGCCAGGGAACCGGCGGCGAGCTGGCAGGCATAGTTGCCGAGCCTCATGGTGGCCCCTTTGGCCCCGTTCAGGTCCTGCCCGGGCAACAGGCTGATCACCGGTTCCGGTGTCTTGGGATCAAACTCCGAACTGTGCGCCTTTTTCAGGCCAGCCACATCCCGGGCAAACTCGATCACCGCCACCTGCATCCCCAGACAGAGCCCAAGGTAGGGTATTTTGTTTTCGCGGGCATACCGGGCGGCGGAAATCTTCCCCTCGATTCCGCGCTCCCCGAAACCTCCGGGCACCAGGATGCCGTCGACGCCTTCCAGCATGGGGGCGGTGCCGCGCTTCTCGATCTCCTCGGCATCGATCCGGAGGAGCTCCACGCCGGTGTCCTCGGCGGAGGCGGCATGAAAGAGGGCTTCCGTGACGCTTTTGTAGGCGTCCGGAACCCCCAGGTACTTGCCCACCATGGCGATCCGGGCCCGGTATTTGGGGTGGATCATGCGGCCCACCATCTGTTCCCACTCGCGGAGATCGGCCGGAGGGGCTTTCAACTGCAGGTGGGAAAGCACGAGTTCATCCAGGCGCTCCCGATGCAGCATGAGGGGAACCTCATAGATGGTGTGTTTGACGTCCTGCTCCTCGATGACCGCTTCGACCGGCACATTGCAGAAACTGGAGATCTTTTGCCGGGTTTCCCGGTCCACCGGATGTTCGCTGCGGCAGATCAGTATTTGGGGTTGGATGCCGATTTCACGCAGCTTGGCCACGCTCTGTTGGGTGGGCTTGGATTTCAGTTCGCCGGCTGCCTTGATGAAGGGGACGAGGGTGACGTGGATAAAAAGGCAGTGGCCGGAACCCGTTTCCAGGGCGAATTGGCGCAAGGCCTCCAGAAAGGGAAGGCCTTCAATGTCTCCCGTGGTGCCGCCGATCTCCGTGATGAGGACGTCACAATCCTCATTCTGTCCCATATGGCGAAGACGGCTTTTGATCTCGTCCGTGACATGGGGAATGACCTGAACGGTTTTGCCGAGATAGTCTCCGCGGCGCTCCTTCCGCAGAACCTCCTCGTAGACCTGGCCGGCGGTGAGGTTGTGACGGCGGGTCAACCGGCAGGAGGTGAACCGCTCGTAGTGACCGAGGTCGAGATCGGTTTCCGCGCCATCCTCCAGCACATAGACTTCCCCGTGCTGGTAGGGGCTCATCGTGCCGGGATCGACGTTCAGATACGGGTCGAATTTCATCAGGCCCACCTTGAGCCCCCGCTTTTCGAGCAGGGTGCCCAGGTCGGCGGCGGTGAGGCCCTTGCCCAAAGAGCTAATGACCCCACCCGTGATAAAGATGTATTTCATTTGAGGACACCGCCGGCGCGTTCGGCCAGGGCCCGTTCCGCGCGTGTCACGTCCCCCGGCGTGTCCACACCGACGGAAAGGAAGGTAAGCGGAACTACCTGAACGGCAATCCCGTTCTCAAGGGCCCGGAGTTGTTCCAGTCTCTCCCGTTTTTCCCCCTCACTGGGGGGCAGGGCAACAAATTGGGCCAAGGTGGCGGGGCGGTAGGCATATAGACCGACATGCTGGTGGTGCCACCCATCGGCTTCCTCCGGAGATAACAAACGACGAAAGCCCACGGCGCTTCCGGAGGTTTTCCAGCGAACCTTGACAACTTCCGGTCGTGACAGGTCCGAACTCTGGCGCAAAGGGGTCGCCACCGTCGCCATGCCGAACTCCGGATTCAGCGCGTTGATCCATGTGTCCAGGAAATCGCCGGTGATCAGGGGTTCATCTCCCTGGAGATTCAGGATCCAGTCGGCGGACCGACCCTGGGCAGCCTCTGCGATCCGGTCCGTCCCGGAAGGGTGGTCGGCCCGGGTCATGACAACCTTGGCGCCAAATCTTTCGGCGGTTTGGGCAATGCGGGAATCGTCCGTTGCGACCAGGAGTTCGTTGATTTTGCTGCTCTGGGTGGCCCCCTCCCAGACCCATTGAATCAAGGGCTTCCCGGCGATGGAAACGATCGGTTTTCCCGGGAAGCGGGTGGATCCGTAGCGGGCGGGAATGACCGCCACGACCTTCATGCCTTTTCCCTCCCCTGGATCCATTCCACGACGGATTTCCAGTCCTTGGCGACAAAGGAGGCGGTCCGGACCGCTTCGCTTTTGTCCTCCTTCGGAACGCGCAAATCCAAAAGAATGGCTGAGCAACCGGCACGGAGACCTGCCTCCAGGTCGCTCAGGCGGTTTCCGATCATGAAGGACCGGGCCAGATCCAGACCATGTTCCCGGGCTGCCTCCTGTAGCATGGCGGGGGACGGTTTGCGGCGTTCATCATAAGGATCCCCGGGAGCGGCGAAACAGTGGTAGTAACCCGCAATCGTTCCGACGGCGCCCAGCAGGGCCTCCATTTTATGATCCACCGCCCGCACCTCGTCCTTGGTGATCAGGCCGCGGCCTACCCCGGATTGATTGGAGACGACAAACAACGGATAGCCGGCTTGCCGGAGTTTTTGGCAGGCTTCGGCGGCACCGGGTAGGAGGCGGACTTGCGAGGGATCGCCAAGGTAGGGGATGTTTTCGATGAGGGTGTCGTCTCGATCCAAAAAAACGGCGGCGTTAGCCATGACGGCAGGAGGCCTCCAGGATCTCGGAAGGTGTGACCGTGGCGGTGCCGAGTTTTCCGACCACGATCCCGGCGGCAAGGTTGGCCAGTTCGGCCGAGACGAGGCCGGAGAGGCCGGCACCCAAACCGGCGGCGAGCAGGGAAATGGCGGTGTCGCCGGCACCGGAGACATCGTAAACTTCGCGGGCCCGGCTGGGAATCCGGTGGGGCTTATGACCGGGCTGGAAAAGGATCATGCCGTGCTCGCCCAGGGTCAGGAGCAGGTACTGGCAGGCCCAGTTCACCAACAGCTCCTCACCCACGGAAATCCAGTCTTCGGGTTTTTGGGAATCCGGCAGGCCCAGCGCGCCGAAGGCCTCCAGACGGTTGGGTTTGACCAAGGTGGCTCCGCGCCAGTCGAGCGGATTGTGGACGTTCGGATCCACGGCGGAGGGGACACCGTGTTTGTGGGCGGCCTCGAGAAGGTGGTCCACGAAAGTCTGGTCAAAGAGGCCTTTGCCGTAGTCCTCCACAATCAAGGCGTGGCATTTCGGCAGGAGACGCAGCGCTTTCCGCAGAATGGCGGCGCGATCCCGCGCGGTCAGCCGACCGGGCTCCTCTCGGTCGACCCTGACCACCTGTTGTTGGCGGGCGAGCACCCGGGTTTTGACAATCGTGGGATAGCTGGCGAACCGGGCAATGCCCGTGGTGCCGATTTTACCGTGGCGGAGAAGGGAAAGCAGTTTTGCGCCCGATGCATCCTGGCCGATGCTACCGCCCAGTTCGGCATGGATTCCCAAGGCCGCAAGGTTGCGGGCCACATTGGCGGCTCCACCGGGAAACGTAGTTTCCTTTTCCACATGCACCACCGGGACGGGAGCTTCCGGGGAGATTCGAGAAACCCGGCCGTAGATAAACTCGTCCAGCATCAGATCTCCGACGACAAGGATCCGGAGGCGCCGGAACCGGGCCAAGGCGCCCTTCAGTTTGCCAGGGGAGAGGTGAACGTCCCGCATCCGTGAATTATGCCGAAAGTCGTTTTATCGGCAATGATCCCATCCCCGATTTTGACCTCTGACCCCAAAACCCGAAAACCTCATTACAAAGCCCTAATAGTCAATATATTGCATGACCTCTGACCCCTCGAAAGTAGTTGACGTCTCGTGGGATAGAGTGATTTCGAAAATTTGGAACAGACCTCTGACCCCAATATCCGTCTTTGGTATGGATGGGAGGCGAGCTAAAAAGGTGAGGTGATTTTTGATTACCACATGCACACCCCGCTCTGCGGTCACGCCGCGGGACATCCGCGGGAGTATGCGGCCGAAGCGATCCGCAAAGGTCTGGCAGAGATCGGATTTTCGGAGCACAACCCCATGCCGGAGAAGTTTGACGATTGGCGGATGGATCTGGCTGATTTTCCGAAATACCTCCGACTCGTGCAAGAGGCTCGCGAGGCGAATCCCAAGCTTCCCATCCGACTTGGGTTGGAGTGTGACTTTATTCCCGGCCGAGAGTCCTGGATTCGGGAGCTTTCCCGAAAGGCGGATTTTGATTACCTGATCGGGGCGGTTCATTACATCACGCCCGATTGGGACGTGGACAACCCCCTTAAGCTGGATCGTTGGAGACAACAACCGGTGGAAGAGGTTTGGACCCGCTATTTCAAGGCCATCGCGCAAGCGGCCCAGAGCGGGCTCTTTGACTTCCTGGCTCATCCTGATTTGGTGAAAAAATTCGGCCATATTCCCAAGGGCGATCTGTTGCCCTATTACCGCGAGGCCTTGGATGCCATCGAAGCATCGAAGTTGGCGATCGAAGTGAGCACGGCCGGTTTAAGGAAGGAGGTGGCTGAAATCTATCCCTCCGTTCAATTTCTCGAAGAGGCCTTCCGAAGAAAAATTCCCGTGCTGATCTCTTCCGATTCCCACTCACCCGGGGAGGTGGGATATGAGTTCAGGCGGGCCTTGGATTTGGTGAAAGAAACCGGCTATCGGGAACTCACGGCTTTTCGGCAGCGAAAGCCGGTCCCCATCAAAATTAAATAAGGCTAGGTTCTTTCGATTTTAGCGCCGAGTGTGCGGAGGCGCTCCTCGATCCGGCTGAAGCCCCGGTCGATCTGGCCGATGTTGCGGATTTCCGACTCTCCCTCCGCGCAGAGGGCGGCGATGAGGAGCGCCATGCCGGCGCGGATATCGGGGCTGGCCAGTTTGGCGCCACGGAGCTTGTCGGAACCAAGAACCACGGCGCGGTGGGGATCGCAAAGAATGATGCGGGCGCCCATTTCGAGAAGTCCGTCGACAAAGAACAGGCGGGATTCGAAAAGCTTCTCGTGGATCAGAACCGTTCCCTTGCATTGGGTGGCGGTGACGAGGGCCACGGAAGTCATGTCCGCGGGGAATCCGGGCCAGGGGGCGTCGGCAAGATGCGGAACGGCCCCGCCGAACTCCTTTTCCACCTCCAGCTTCTGGTTTTTGGGCACGCGGATATCCTGACCCTCGATCTTTGTCTCGATGCCGAGCCGGGCAAAGGTCTGCAGAATCATGCGGAGATGGTGGGGGGCGGAATTCTTGATTTTTAATTCACCGCCGGTGACCGCGGCCAAGGCCAGGAAAGAGCCGGCCTCAAGGTAGTCGGGGCCAATCCGATGGTTCGCGCCCTTCAGGGATTTTACCCCCTCAACAGTCAGGGTGTTGGTCCCGATTCCGGAGATTTTGGCCCCCATCGCGTTGAGGAGGTTGGCGAGAGCCTGGACATGGGGCTCGCTGGCCGCGTTATGAAAGACGGTGGTCCCCTCGGCAAGGACGGCGGCACAGAGGCCGTTTTCCGTGGCCGTGACAGAGGCTTCATCGAGAAGGATGTCGGCTCCATGAAGTCTTTTGGCCTGAATTTTGATGCCGTCGCGCGTGTCGGAAACGTCGGCCCCTAGGGCGGAGAAGATCTGGAGGTGAGTATCCAATCGACGTCGTCCAATCCGGTCGCCGCCAGGGCGGGGAAGGATAACCGACCCGGTGCGGGCGAGCAGGGGTCCGGCGAGGGTTACGGAACCGCGGAGGCGGGAACCGAGCTCGGAGGGGATCGAGCTTTTGGGCGTCTGCCTGGATTGCAGGGTGAGACTTCGGCTGGCTTTGTCGGCAGTGGACTCGGTCGAAACGACACCCAATTCGTTCAAGATGGTTTCCATCAACTTCACGTCATCGATTTGCGGAACATTTTGAAGGGTGACCGGCTGATCGGTCAGGCAGGTGGCTGCCATCAATGGCATGGCCTCGTTCTTGTTGCCCTGGGGCTCGATCTCACCCCGGATCGGGTTTCCGCCCTGCACGAGGAAGCGACCGTT
>Ga0214917_10007653_pt1 | contig 10859 bp, 10 predicted proteins | sample LL_1208_BB_MetaG_FD_177983 | JGI IMG/M metagenome (GOLD analysis project Ga0214917, IMG submission 177983) | Freshwater microbial communities from Lake Lanier, Atlanta, Georgia, United States - LL_1208_BB | ecosystem: Environmental > Aquatic > Freshwater > Lake | place: USA: Georgia | collected...
CGCTATTTCTAATGCCGGAACGATTACAGCAGCAGGGACCAAGCCCGGAGCCAATGGAGGCGGTGGAAGCGGGGGAACCGTTTACTTAAATGCAACAGGGGATCTTTCTAACACAGGCACTATCACTACAGCCGGTGGAACGAACGGCGCCAGCACCAATACGGGTGGTCAAGGAAGAGTTAAGCTTTCTGGTAGTAGTGTTACTGTGGGAACTTGCACGGGGCAAGGGCCTTCCGGTTCAAGCTGTGCTCAGTAATCGGAAACTGTTTCCTGCTAGGGATAATTTATTATTTTGTACTCAGGTGTTTATTTAAACAACTGGCGATGAGTGCATGCCCCTGAGTTGTGAAACCCCAGCTGCCAATAAAATAAGAATCGTCTGCTTTGGCTTCTTTCCAGCAGGGGCTGATATCAAATACTTTGATTCCCTTTTCTGGTAGGTTGGTTAATAGCGCATTTCTCATTGCTTTTCGGCGCTGATTAGCTTCTGGTTCGAGGGGTAACAACCAAATTTCTAGCTGAATGGATTTTTCGTTAAGCTGAGTGTTTAGTCGCTCTAGGGCCTTTTCAAAATTGGGGATATCTTTTTTCGTTACTTCCTCCAAGCTCTTGGTTTCAGTTTGAGAGGAAGCATTCTCGAAGTTTCCCGTCGAAGCGCTTTGGGGAAAATCGATCCATTTAGCCCTCATTAAAAAAAGAAATTCATATAGAGGGTGTGCAGTAAGCTCTTCATTCCATATTCTAAAAGGTTGTAAGCTCCAAGGATCAGGTCGAAAGTCAGCATGTCGAATTCCCGTATCAGGAACGATTGCAAGATGCGTGAGTGAGAGATTGCGGGCGCCCACCAATTGGCTGACTAAATCGGGAATCTCATCAAGATAGAGATTAGGGTTTGAAAAATTTAAATTGGGAACCGAAATAAGACTCGTCCACCTAGCCTCTGGCTTTGTGAAAAGACTACTGGTTCTATGTGAGCCGATAATCAAATAACGAGAAGGCTTCTGGTGGGAATGAACCAGTGCGCCCAGTGAATCAGTGTATAAAAATGCTTTTTGTCCTAATCTGGGGTCCGAGACCAGCGCAGGAAGCTCTAATTGTAAATTGGGCGGGAAGCGGTGGGGTCCCAAGGGTTTAGCTCGTGAGGGCAAGGGCCAAACCCAAGGAAGCCATAAAACAGAGCTTCTAATCAAGATAACAATGAAAAAAAACAAAAATAAAAAATGCTTTAAATATTTCATTTTGACTTGAGTTTCGTCAATTTAAACATTGAAAAAAACAGAACTCCGAGAACCAAAAAAGTTAGACTCAGCGAAAAAGTTTTTAGAGGGCCCTCAAAAAAATAGGGGATCTGTTCTCCTTTGAAAGTCAAATAAGGCTCTGGGGCGCCCAACAAACATAGAATTTGCCCCAAACTGGAAAACTGAATGAGCCGCAACATATCCGAAGTACGGAGCCACCAATTTTCGAGGATCCAAAACGGTGGGGACATGGTTTTAAGAAAGGGATCTTGCCAAGGCCAAAAAGGGGGAGGGGCTGTGCTCGACCAATACAAATTGATTCCCCAAAGTGAAGTCAAAGCTAATAAAAACCCTATTCCCTTTCTGAAACGTAAGAAAAAAGACCGGTAAACCAAAGAAAACTCCAGAAAAAGAAAGAGAGAGGCAGCGTGAGAACCGATTAAGTATCTATAACCGAATGAACTCCCTGCCGTCGGCCAAAATAGGGTAAAAAGTGCTGAAAAAGTCATCCATGAGAGCAAGCTTTCTTGAAAAGGACTCAGTTTAGAGAGTCTGAAGAAGGCAAGCAAAAAAACCAGAGCCCACAGAGTTTGATTCCACAGGATTCCCAAGTCTGTTCTAAAGAAAAAAAGCGCAAGGCGGTCTATATCCCAATGAACTAGCGAAGGGATTAAATAGGTCTCGTTATATCCTTTGTAAAAACCAAAATAACCCACCAGCATCAGTACGGAAAGTAACCCGAGCCATTTAGTCCAAAAGAAAAAAGTCCTTCGCTGCATTCCAAAAGCTGTTAGGTAAACCATCCCAGCACCAAGATTATTAGGTCGGGTCAGAATCAGAAAAACCAACGCAATTCCGGCGTGAAGCGGCTTGTTCTTAATTGTAAAATAAAGAAAAAGAAAGGAGAGAAAAACTTCTCCAGAATGAGCCATGAGATTTCTGGCAAAAGAAAAATAAAAACTGGGGATATTGAGCAAAAGAAGGAACGACATTCCCAGAAAGCCAAAAAGAAAAGATTCCTTCACTTGTTTCGAAGAAGGATAATAATGAAGGATTATTTTCTGGATGAGAAAAGCTGTCAGGCACCAGAAAAAAAAACTAGAGAAACCAGAAAAAGCTGCAACCCAGGGTTGAGTGGGCTCCTTCAGAATTAAAGCGATAATCCGACCCAATCCTGCTCCGGGAAACCAAAGAAGCGCAATTCCTGGAAAATGGGATTTGTCTGCGCAGCCTGGTGTGTCCGCTCGTACCAGCTTTTCAACTTTTGCTAAGTAACATTGTTCATCAAAATCACCGCTCAGGCGAAGGGCAATGCCACTTCTAAAGAAAAAAAGAAAAAATAAGCTGCAGATAAGCAGAGTTAAGAAAAACTGTCTTGTGTGGAAGAACGACACTCACCCATTTTAGCAGAAATTAAGGTTCAGGGCAGATTTTCGGATCTGAAAGTTCGGTTACCGCCTCCACTACTTTTTTGATTTGGGCTTCGGTGAGGCGAGGGTGAGAGGGCAGTGAGAGGACACTAGAAGCCAGTTCCTCGCACCCTGGGAGAGGAGCCGTTTGATAAGAGCGATAAGGAGGGTGGTGGTATATGGGGAAAGGGTAATGGACTTTACTTTCAATGCCTCTCTTCAAAAGTCCTTTCTGAAAAGCATCTCGATTTCTTACTTTCAGCACAAAACGGTAGGCGTTCGGTTTTTGATTGGGAAGCTCTTCTAAGAGCGAAATATGCGGGTTTTGAGAGAGAAAAGAACGATAAAAGTGCGAAATGTTTTGGCGGGACTTCAGCTCTTTTGGAAAACCCTCAAGTTTTTTTAAAAGAAGAGCTCCTTGAAGAGCGTGAAGCCTGCTATTGAGTCCAACCCACGAAAAATGGCCATTTCCCGAAAAGCCATAGTTTCTTATTTCTTTTGCAGCATATGCGACTTTCTCATTTCGAGTCATCAGGGCTCCCCCAGACCCGAAACCACTCAGTATTTTCTGGGGATCAAAACTAAAGCAAGTAATATCGCTGAAGTGTCCCACGGGCAGACCAGAGTGAGTAGATCCAAAGGCCTGCGCAGCATCTTCAATCAAGTAGATGTTTTTTCGTTTGGCTCTCAAGTATAGTTCTTGAAGCTCTACTATCTGTCCAAAAAGGTGTGGCACAATGATCGCTCCTACTTGTGCTTTTTCTATCAGCGGAAAAAAATGATGCGGGTTGCATAAGGCAGTATGGGGTGACACATCCACAAAAAAAGGAATCAGTTGGTTTTCAAGAATACAAGAGGCACTAGCCACAAAGGAGAACCCAGGGACTGCGACTCCTGTCCCGGGGGGAAGCTCGAGGGCTCGTAAGGCGATGGTCAGCGCATCGGTGCCACTGCCGACAGCTAAACAAAAATCAGCAGAATGAATCTTAGCTAAAGAAGTTTCCAAAAACTCTACATTTTCTTCATCAAGGGGCTTGTTCGTTTCTAGAAGTTTTTTAATGATAGAAAGACTGCCATCCATCGAAAGAGGCGCCAATAAAGACGGATCATAAAAGGGAACGCTCATCGGGGAGAAATTTGACTTCTTAGACTGAGCGGGGATTTTGGAGAGGATTTCCTTTATCATATAAAATAGCTTTACTGGGGCACATCCCACAAATAGCTTCTGCTTTTCTGTTTAAAAATTCTTCCAATTCTTTGTCACTGCAGTCAGGGCCCAAACCTTGATAGGCCAGATAAGGGTCCCAGTCGCTCTGTAGATTGAAAGTTTTTGGGAGTAGCCTCAAGTAGGCGATCGGGGGGCATTTCCAAAGACGCCCTTCAAATAAAGTCAAGCAGTCCCTCGCGGTACATAATTCCCAACTTTTTTGGGGTGCTTGGTCGTTAAACGGAAGCATATTCTCTCCCATCCCGAAGTACCGTTGGGTCCACGATTTATGAACTTTTCCGCCAAAACTATTTTTCAGAATCAAAGGAATCTCAATCCAGTCTTGAACGTGGACCAAAATGTCTCGATACTTTGACAAGTAATCGGGTAAATCTGAATGGCAGTTGAGCTCCACGGTGGTGTTGGTTTCATTCAGCACTTCACGCAATCGCTTATGTCGTCGAAGAAAGAAACCATTCGTCTTTAAAATAATCTTGGACTCTGGCCAAGCTCTGTGGATGGTTTCTATAAATTCTGGTAACTGAGGATGAAGAGTGGGTTCTCCTCCCAAAAGGGCTATTTCATGAGGAATCAAACGCTGGTTCCAAAGCTCTCCCCAGTTTTGTGCTTGCTCCAAACTCACTAACCCACCCACGTGATGCTGGCTATAATGTGAACAGCTGGAGCAAAAAAGATTACAGGTATGAGCAACGTGTATCTCTAAATAATCAAGCCGTCTCATATGGAGAATCCTTTACACCGGGCTGTTCAAATCGATGATCTAAGAAAGAAGAAGGCGAATGGAGAGTGGAGAGGATTAAATCTTCTACATTTTTTGTTGTGGCTTTTCTTGTGCTTAAAAAGAAACTCAATTTACCTGAGGAAAAGGGCTGAATCGTGGGACAGCCGATTTTCTGGGCATACTTCAAGGAGGCGACTTGCAGGGACTCTTTTCCTGAAAAGTCCAGAAGTAGATTTCCATAGAAAATGTATTCGCAAGGGACCCTCTCAAATTCTACCAAATGCAGTCTTGGGATTTCTGAGCCAGAGAAGCAGTGGTGGGAACCTCTCCCTATCAGAAAAAGTGTGAGAGACGGAAGTCTTTTTTGAAGTTGTAAATAAAAGGGAAAAAACCGTTCCAATTTTCGAACCACACCCGAGCCTTGGTGAAAGGGGCCCACCGCTAAGAGGGAAGGGCGAACCAAAGCATGGGGAGGCAGAGGAAAGTGAAAAGAAGAATGGTCCATAGTAATTACGCTTTAGAAATTAAGGTTGCCACGGCTTGAAGACATAGGCAAGGAAGGTTACTTCTTTAGAAGAACGGGCCCAAGACAAAGAGCGTCAACTTTAGAAGACCGGAACAGTTCGATTGCATCATCTGGGGAACCGGCCAGAGGCTTTCCCCCAAGATTTAAAGAAGTATTTAAAAGGACGGGAAGTCCAGTTTTTGAATAAAACAGGCGGAGCAGCTCTCTCAGAAGGGGATTTTCGTTCGAGACTGTTTGAATTCGGCAGGTTTTATCTACATGGGTCACTTCCCTTAAAGCGGTATGGTGAGTCTCATAGGTGTAGAGCATGTAGGGACTTTCAAGGGAGTTTACAAAGAAGTCCGAGACGTGTTCGAAAAGGATTGAAGCTCCGTAGGGCCTCCAAGCCTCCCTGAACTTTACTTTTGAATTGAGAATAGACTTAAGGTTTGGAATTTCTGGAGACGCAAGAATAGAACGGTTTCCGAGCGCACGCGGGCCTAATTCTCCTTGCCCCTGATACCAAGCTACTATTTTTCCAGCTGCCAAAAGCTCAGCAACTTCAGAAATGACGGCCGTTGAGGGAAATTCAAGGCCGCCATCATCTTGCCAAAATGGGAAGTTTTCAGTGGGAAACGGATCGAGACCTAATTGAAGGCGTAAAAACTCCAAGCAGCCCAACGAAATTCCCCCATCATAAGCGTGAGGAGGGATAATCAAATTGGGAAAAGAGTTTCTGAGGGCACTGTTAATCACCGAATTTTGTGCACACCCACCAGAATAAAAAATGGTTTCCTCAGAACTGCAGTATTTTTTAAAGAAAGTAACAGTATGATCGCTTAAGGCATGATGGACGCTCGCAAGCCAATTTCGAAATTGAGGATTTTCAAAATTGTAAAAAGAGGAGTCTGAAAGTGTGAAGTCAGAGTTCAAAGTAGCATCAAAAACACTTTCATCCAAAGGTCTGGTTTCCCAGCTCTCTAAAAGTTCCTTTTCGTAGGGGAGGTTTCTAATGCCATAAGCCTGGGCACCCATGAGTTTTCCGGGATGATCAATATCCAAGCCCTGTAAATTCAAACGGAGTCCAATTTCGTTCAGGACGGAGCTCATATTGGACTGACTTTCCCTGTAAAGGCATTGGGGATCGGTTAGCTTGCAAAAAACTGCGCCGCGCCAGCCGTGATCTCCTCGGCCATCCAAGACAACGGCTTTTTGAATCTTGTTCGTTGAAATAAGAGGCCAACCACTCAGCGCATGGGCGAAATGGTGATCCAAACAAAAGGTGCGCTTGGCCTCAAGGGCACCAACAGTGCAAAGCGTAAAAAGTTGGTCCTTAGGGCATTCCCCCAAGCCATTTCGATTTCCATCAGAAAAGGCAAGGCCATCAATGGAACTGATTTTCCACTTTTTAAGTTGGTCTATGACAAAGTTGAGGTTGGCTCTGTGATGTTTTGTCTGGAGGAGCCTTTCAGACTTGGCATACCGGATTTTATCTTGATGAAAACAAATTAAGTTGCTGTCATGTTTTCCTAAAAAAAAACCTACTAAAGTCGGGGGGTTAATCATTTTTTTAATAATGTGAAAGACAATTATCCACTTGAGAAGCGTCTTTTTCTTTCAAAAACTCACAAAGCCTGAAAAATAGGGTCTTTTTGATTTTTTCCTGAGCTTTATCAGAAATGAAATTTTCGTTAACGTAGTGAGAGCTGCCTCTATTTGAGCTCGTATTTATTTTTGGCAGCATAATGGCATCATGCACATCAAAATGACGTGATAAAAGAATTTGCAAGTTGTTCTGATTGAAAAGTTTTACAAAACTTATTTCAGAGATAAAGGGCGGCAATAAGGTATCTAAGTTATAAGTGTAACGTTCAATAAAATCATTGAGTCCGTCAGCCATGCCCATGGGGTGGATCGGCCCTTCTTTTCCCGGGGGAAAACCCCAAGCGGGGTCTGAAGACTCCCCAGATTTTTCTAGCAAGAAGAAATACATAGAACACATGAGATCCAAGGGTTCTCGCAAGAAACAAAAAGTGAAATATTCAAGCTCTTGCATTCTTTTGAAGTGGATTTGCGCCCAATTTTTTGAGTGATTATGAATATAGAGAGGGCCTTTTTCTTCGATAATTCTCCCTAATTCGGTGTGATTCCAGTCTCTTCTATAGTGCGCTTTTGAGAGGCTCTCTTCGCTTCCTCTATCTCGACCCCAGGAGGAAATTTGGGCCCTGGTCATATACCAGGGATTAAAATAACGGAAACCCTGGGGAATCAAAATGGCGCGAAGGGCTGCATCAACATAGGTTCCTGCGCATTTTTGAATGTGGATAAAGGCAACTTTTTGATGCACATAACAAAAGTAATCGAAAAATTTTTTTTCGTCCAGTTCAAGTCTTTGTGGTACTCTAAAAAAAGTGCTACCCATCCCCATGCGTCGAACACTCATTTTGAAATCTATTTCTTGGAGAGTTTTTTCGGGCTTCATGACCACTCTTGCAGTGGGGTTTGGGACAGGAAGTTGGAAGTTGGCTACGGGAGTGGCTTTAGGGGAATGGCTCGTCAAAACAGTTCTTTTTTATTTTCATGAAAAGGTTTGGATTCAAATCGTCGGAATCAGGGGAAAGGTTTCTGGGGTCATCTGGCTGACGGGGCTTTCAGGTTCGGGAAAGTCGACACTTTCCACGCGGCTCTACGCGATCTTAAAAAAGAGAGGATTCAATGTGATTCGTTTAGACGGGGATGAGCTGAGAGAAGTTTTTCCAGCCACCGGATTTTCCCGTCAAGATCGTCTGGAGCATGTCATTCGAGCAGGTGCGTTAGCAAGTCATTTGGAACAAATGGGAACCGTGGTAATAGCCTCTCTTATCTCTCCGGATAAAGAAGCTCGATTGAAAGTTCGTAAGGCATGTCGGAATTTCAAGGAAGTCTATCTTTCTACTCCTTTGGAAATCTGTGAAAAGCGCGACCCCAAAGGGTTATATGCAAAGGCGAGGCGAGGTGAAATCAAGAACATGGTCGGAATTCATGAATCCTACGAGGTTTCTGCAAAAACCGAACTGGTTATTAATACTGCCGAAACTTCTGAGGACGAAGCGGTAACCCAAATCCTAAAACTTCTTCCCCGATTTAGATTCACACAGGATCACTCAATCGTTAAAGAGGAGAAGAATTCCAAATGGTCGCTCAAAATATCCTCTCACGGCTAGAAGAAGAATCTATTTTTGTGATTCGAGAAGCAGTCAGTAGTTTTGACAAAATTGCGATGCTCTTCTCCGGTGGGAAAGATTCGACTGTCCTTCTGCATTTAGCGGCAAAAGCTTTTACTCCCTCTTTACTTCCTTTTTCTCTTCTTCATATTGATACAGGGTATAACTTTCCAGAAGTTGAATCTTTTTTACTTGAAATCGCTGAAAAGCACTCGATTCAAATGTTTCGATTTAAGGTTCCGTCTCAGAAGGCAGAAAATATTAATCGAGCACAATCTCATGTTTTAAAAGAAGCGGTAGCGGGCCTGGAACTAGATGCCTTGTTGGGAGGAGCGCGACGGGACGAGGATGCGGCTCGTGCCAAAGAGAAGTTTTTTTCGAGGAGAAACGGCAACTCCGAATGGAATCCGGAGGACCAAGTTGCAGAGTTTTGGAATATTACCACCTGCCAGTGCTTGCCTAACCAACACTATCGTGTTTTCCCCTTAAATAATTGGCGAGAGAGAGACATCTGGTCCTATATCCAACAAGAAAACATTAATCTTCCTTCACTCTACTACGCTCACCAAAGAACTGTGTCCCCCTTGGGAAATCAGAGGGTTCGTTGTAGAACCATGGGTGATCAGCTGACCACAACTTTTCACCCGTCAGAAGCGCAAAACTCAAAAGAAGTCTTGGAAGAGCTGCTAGAGTCGGAGCTTTCTGAGCGATCAGGGAGACTGGATGATAACTTTTCATGCTTTTCAATGGAAATACGAAAACGTGAGGGGTATTTCTAATGGTTCTTAGAAAAGCGGCAATTATTGGAAATGTCGACAATGGAAAGAGCACTCTCATAGGTCAACTCCTGCGACAAACGGGAGAGTTAAAATCAGATCAAATACATAAAGTTGAACGCTTGTCTCAATTGGGTGGTCGGAGTTTTACCGATTTATCGCTGTGTACGGATGGTTTGGAAACTGAAGTTAAAGAAGCTAAAACGATCGATATTTCGTTTAAGTTTATTGATACTCCTGGAGTGAGGATCCAATTGGCTGATTGCCCAGGCCATTTGGAGTATTTTACAAAGACCGCTTCAGCTCTTTCCAATTCCGAAGTCCTCGTTTTGGTTTTGGATATCAATAGTGGGATTACAGCCCAGACTTCTTTTCTCTTAAAAATGGCAAAGTTCTTTGAATTGAATTCAATCATTGTTTGCGTCAATAAAATGGACACGGTTGGTTTTTGTGCGGCAACTTTTGAAAAAGTAGCTAGCGCCATCAAAGAAATAAGTGAGGGGTTGGAAATAAAATGTAAGGTAATCCCCACTTCAGGAAAAACGGGAGAAAACTTGGTTGGTCGAACCGAGAAACTGGTTTGGTGGAAGGGCGAGACGCTCATGGATTGTTTGGAAAAACAAATTGAGATTGAGGATAAATCGGAGGAGGACACTTGGTTGGGAGTTCAGAATGTTTTTGGAGGTTCATTTTCCGGTGCAAGTGAGCAGGTACAGGGATTTTTGCTTTCCGGAGCTCTTCGACCAGGCGATTTTCTTCAAAATAGACAAACTGACTGCTCTGTGGAAATCAAATCAGTTACTCGTTGGGGAAAAAATGTACCGTTTCGCATTGAGACAGGCTTAGTAGAGGTTCGGGTTGAGTCAAAAAAAGCTGGCCAACTACGCAGAGGAGACTGGCTTGTCGCCGAGAAAAAAAAAGCCGATCCAAGATGCAAGATAAAAGGGGTCTTCTTGGATTTGGACGTGGGAAACAGAAGCCAGCTAACTGTTCCGGTTCGGCTGTGCCGACTTTTTCAGTCTGAAATGGCTGAGCTCCGTCTGTTAGAAAGCGAAAGTGATTTATCCCTGCGGAGATTTGAGGCAACTCTTCGACATCCATGGGTCTTTCCTGATGGCGGGGGACCGCGAGAGTTGAGGCGAATCGTGGCAACCGATCCTAAAACGGGCACACCGTTAGGAGTGGGTTTTGTTGATTAGAGAAACTAAGAATTTCTTAATTCGGGTTTGGGAAGGGATATTTGTGGCGATTGATGCCACGCTTGCTTTTTTTTATCGAGAATCCACGAGGTTTCAAAGAGCTCCTTTTAAGGGCTACGATGGAGAACTAGGGATTGCGTCTCAGCTAGACTTTTGGACTGACGACGACTTGCAAAAGCTGAATAAAATATTAAGGTGGCGTGCCTTTTCGCTCGATCGGAGTGGTCGTAGATTTGGTCAAAAAGCTTGGAAAAGACGAAGACAGTTTCCAGGGGCTATTCCCAGTCCCGAGGTCGTTCTGTTTAATCAGTTTTGTCGGTTGAATAAAACTCGAGTGTTAGACGTCGGTTGTTTTGAAGGAATTCATAGTGTTAGTCTGAGCCTGATGGGAGCAAAGGTCATCGCGGTAGACGGTCGGGTGGAGAATATTGTTAAAACCATAGTTCGGTCCGGAATCTACGGTGCAACTATTGAGACAAAAAAGTATGTTTTCGAACAGGATCCGATCGAACAGATTCCTAGCGACATCGATTATGTTTTTCATCGTAGTGTCCTACCTTTAATGGAGGACCCGATCAAA
>Ga0214917_10007654_pt1 | contig 10858 bp, 6 predicted proteins | sample LL_1208_BB_MetaG_FD_177983 | JGI IMG/M metagenome (GOLD analysis project Ga0214917, IMG submission 177983) | Freshwater microbial communities from Lake Lanier, Atlanta, Georgia, United States - LL_1208_BB | ecosystem: Environmental > Aquatic > Freshwater > Lake | place: USA: Georgia | collected...
GACCGGTTGGCCCCGTTGGTCAGCCGAAGGGTCAGCAGTGCGGAGGGATCTATCCGACTCGACCCCAATGAATCGGGTGAGCTCCGGACGCCGGTTCCGCTCGCCAGACCCGCACCGGCCAATGCCAACGACTGCACATAGCGCAACCGCTCGCTGAGGGTGCCCGCGCTGATCCAGCCGCCGGCATCTTCGGCGTACCCGTCGGGGTCAGCCCGGTCGAAGAGGCGCATGCGACCGGCCCGGTCGAGCAGTCCGCCCGAGGCGACCAGGTTGGCTGCGTCGGCCGTGGCGGTGGCGGTTCCGTCCGGCTTCACGGCCCGGAACGCCCGCAGGGTGGAGGCAGCGAACTCCAATGGTGTCTTCACCTTGGCCGACGCGGTGTTCGGGTTGCGGAAAAGCTCGCTCTTCAGGATGACTCGCAGCACCTCTCGCATCTGGCCTTTGGGTCCGCCGTTCGTGGGATTCTCCCAAGCCAGCATGGAATCGTGGACCAGGGATTCTTCGGGCGAGGTCTCGGCATCGGTGAAGTCGTATCCATGGTGAAAATTGTCGTGCACCAGCAACCGGCAGAGCTTCACCGAAAGGTATTCTTGGGTGAAGGGTTGGTCGGCCATGTGCCGCACGATTTGATATCCGTCCTGGATGCCGTTGGTGGTGGCACCGTTGTTGAGCTTTAGACCATAAGATCGGCCGGCCCAGGGAGGCCCGAACCGGGCAGGCACGGTCTTGGGCGAGTTGGTGAGGATGTTTCCTTTGTTGTCCCGCTCGTAGAAGACCCACTTGATCCGGGGATCATGGCGATCGGTCCGATACCGGAAGGACCAAAGTCCGATGAGGTTGGTGACGCTGTTGCGTTCCGTGGCATTGGTGAGCCCGGAGTTGATCATCGCAGTGGTCCGCGGAGCAAAGGGGTTCGCTGCCTGATTGGTGGCGAGGAGTTCGACCGTCCATCCGGTCCAGGCCCGGGAAATTTGTTCGATGTCACCTTGGTCGTAGCCGTTGTCCACGCCGAAGGCGAAGAGTTCACACAACTCGCGGGCGTAGTTCTCGTTGGCGATGCGGTTGGTCTTGGTGGTGGTGTCGTAGTCTCCCCGGGACAGGACCGTGTCGAGGTAGATGATCATGGCCGGACTTTCGGCACTGATCTTCAGCAGGTCGTGGAAGGTGCACTGCGGATTCAGGAAGGCCTGCCGCCAGCGGAGGTTTTCTTTGAACTCCTGACGGGTTGATTCCGGGCCCGACCAGGCATTGGGCAATCCGGCCCGTTCATCGAAGTAGGTGAAGCCTTTGGAGTATTCGGTGACGAAGTGGTTCTCCAGGAATTGCTGAAACACCTGGGCCAATTGGCGGCGCGACTGAACAGCATGCAGTACATGCCAGGCGCGCAAGTCAGCGATGGTGGCGGAGCCGTTTTGTAGCCGCGAATAGTAGGGGATGGGCGATTCGGCATCCCCCTGCATCGGTACGGTCGCTGCAATGCCGCTGCCGCTGAGTCGTGCGGTCAGTTGCAAGCCTGTCGATTGGGTCAGGTACCAGAAACTCAGGGTGTAAGTAGTGGAGGCACTGAGGGTTGTGGGGATGGTTTGAATCACCGAATCGGTCCCGGTGCTTCCAGCGGTATTTTGAACCAGATGGAAGGACGCGTTGCCCCCATGCACGAAGTCCGTGGTTCGCGCCGAGTTGGCGGTATTCGTGGTTGTGGCCCAGTTGGCGGAGGACAGGGGTTGTTCGAAATTGCCGTTGATCAGCAAGTTCGCAGCGGTGCCGTTGTCGGTGGTGCCGGCGACCAGGCGGAAGTCGTCGAGGTACGCGTCGCCGGCACCATTCAAGTACAGGTAGAGTTTCGAGGAAGAGCCTGTGCCCGTGACGATGACTTTCCGCCAGACCGGCCCAGTTTCGGTGGATTCGTCCAGGTTCTCCGAAATCTTCTCGGGTGCCAGTTGCTCCTCGATGTAGGCGTCGGTGCCCAGGGTGGCTAGCCGATCCAGATCGTCCGGGGTGGGGCCGTAGGCGATGCGGTTGAGGAGTGTGCTGGATTGTACGATTCCGTTGGGCAGCGGCACGGCTTCGAGTCGGTAGAAGCCGGAGTCGCCGACCGCGGCTGAATCGGAAGTCCATCGGTTGCCCGAGTGCTTTCCAGTGAGGGGTGCGTCCGATGTCCCCAGAGAAGGGGTGCTGCGGACGCGGTATTCAGAAACCGAGGGAACCAATCGGAATTCGAGCGAGGGGCGTCCGTTGGTCCAGACGAGGGACAGAATGTCGGGAGTCTCGGCAACCATCCGGACCATCCCCAGGACTCCCAAGAGTATCCAGCCGGCACAAACGGGTTTCATCATATCAAGATCGGTAGGACCGATGCTTTGCTTAGCAGGTACAAGGCCAACGGTTCCAGTCGGAAACTGGAGAACCGGAATTGGTGATCACCCCCACGGATCAAGGCTTGGCAAACCCCGGGGCGGTCCATTGTTGGTGGCGGCCAGAACCATTGGTGACGGTACCCAAGCCACGGAGGCGGAAGGTTTTGCCGCTGGCGTTGGAGTCTAGGCGCAGTCGCGTGGTTTCTGGCGTTAGTTCCTGCACCAGAGTCCACGTGGTGGAGTCGTTCGCAGGGGCCGAGTCGATGCGGTATCCCCGATCGGCTTCGGGTGAAGCGGTCCAAGTGAGGTCGGTGATGCCGTTCTGGATGCGAGCTTGAAAATCGAGGGGAGCCTTCAATGGGTGCTCCAGCAAGCAGGGGTCGCCTAGCAAGTAGGTGAGTCGCGCATTGACTGAGGCGTTGCGTTCTGCGGAATCGGTGAGCATTGCATGGACGGGGGCTCCGGTGTGGACCCGGTCGGTGATCCAGGGCGAAAAAGCGGCGGCTGTGCCAGCCAGCAGCACGGCGTTGTCACTACCCAGACAGGTGCGCAAAAAGTCTTCTCCATAGCCGCTGTACCACTGTCCCAGGAAGGAGCCGAAGGCGAACAGGAAGGCGACCCGTGGCACATCCCCAGGCCGCTTACAGGCGACGTTCTTGGCGAAATGGCTGTGGCCGGGCTTTGCCGCTCCGGTCATCCCGAGAACCCCGAAATGCGAATAGTCGGTCTGGAAACCCCAGCGAACGGGTGGTCCTTCCTGAAACAAGTCAGAGTTCCAAGCCACCGGTTGCAGGGGTTCGGCGGCTCCGGATCGGGGAGCGATGTGTACAAGGTTTCGATCCACCAGAGCTCCCAAGACATTTGCGTAACCGATGGCGGTGTCCTGGAACGTGAGGAGTCCTCGTCGGTACCGCCAGGCCTTGTCGAAGTAGCGGTCCAGCAAGGCGGTTTCAATTTCGACTGCGCTCTTCGGGTTCCCCTTGAGTTCGGCGAATCGGCTGTCGAAGTGGGAGAGTCGGGCGAAGTCGATGCGCCCCAGCGGCACTTCAATGCGGCCGGTGCTTCCGTCGGGTTCCCGCGGTAGTTCGTTCTGATCCCAGCGGCCGTCTCCGGCGTCGTTGCCGAGGATACAGTAGGTGCATTGGCTGCGAGGGCAGTCGGGGCAACCTGTCTTGAAGGACTGGGTGTCGGTCCAGTTTCCAGTGAGGTCGCTGTAGAAGAGGTCGGCCGGCCAGGCCCCCAGGTGAATGCCTGCGGGATCCTGGCAGCCGATGTGACCGTCTTCGGCGGCCCAACCGCTTTGGGGGATGGTGGGGTGTCCGATGAGCACGGCCACCTGAGTCCGGCCGGGATGTGCTTCGTATTCGCGTCGGATGAGGGCTTTGATGGCGAGGAGGTTGGTCTTGTTCCGCGGAAGCGCCTCGGCGTCGTAGCGTCGGCAATCGAAATCCTGCGGGTCGGCATCCACGTGGCGTGGCACCCGGTGCTGGACGACTTCCCAACCGTCGGCGATGAGATCGGCCCGGTAGCGGGCCAAGCTTCCATTGAGGCGCTCAGCGAGGGTTTCATCGACCAGCAAGAGCGCACGTCCGCGGTCGTTGGTCGGCGGGGTGTCATGAGCCACGGACAGCTCGAGCGGGGCCTGACCCCGGCGGAGGACCCGGTAACCGTAGGTCTGTCCGGGTCGAGCATTCGGGTCGAGAAAGACGGAGGTGCGCGCATCGCGATCCATGGTTTCCCAGTCGGTGGGGTTGGGGCCCCAGGACTTGCGCGCGATGGGGTAGAATGCACCGAGGTCTCCGTCACCCTCCCACTCCCGCTGGAAGTTCAATCGGATGCCTGTGGGCAGGGACTCTCCGTAAATGCGGTCGGAGTCATCCGCTTCGAGGGGTCGGTATTCGCCCCGAACGAGACCATCCGGCGGACTGGGGTTGCCGAGGCTTCGAGGTATCAGGTGGTTGCGCACGATGACTCGATCCAGTCGGCCGAGCGCGGGGGATTGGCCGTCGAGGGCGTTGCCCAAACTGAAGGTGTTGCGGTCGTCACGCCGGCTGGTGGGGCGGGTGTGGGATTCCCGGGGGAGCCGATCGAAAGTTTCGGCGGTGAAGGAGAGGTGGAAGGTCCAGTTGGTTCTCCCCATTGCCGAATAGCCGTAAAGTGCCGATCGGGGGAGCGGAGACCAAAGGGTTTGCTGGAAGGTCTCAGAGATTCGGGTGAGCCCGATTCGGCGGCCGGTGGCATCGATGCTTACACGCAATCCTGGGGCCTCCAACAGGACGCATTCCGCGCCAGGAGCGTCATTGGTCGCGCCGTGGAACCAATCCGGGGAGTAGTCGACGGAGATGGATCCGTGGAGCGGTTGGAGATGGGTTCGCGTCACTCCGTCTCGGGTCCAGATCAGCGGGTAAAGCAGCACTTGGCCGGCTCGATGGAACCCGGCTGAGCTTCGGTCGAACGAGGGTTCCCGGGAAGCCGAGGAACCGGGCAGGGGAATTGCCCCGCCGTCGGACTCGAAGCGGTCTGTGTCGAATCCGAACTGGGACAGAATTTTTGGCGTGCTGCTCGACGCGTTGTCAGGATCGGTGCCGTCGAGGAACTCCTGGAGATCGGTGCGCCCATCGCGGTCGCGGTCGCCGCGTCCGGGGACTGGCCGTGACTTCGGTGTCTCCGTCGTGTCCGCAAGTTCCGATTCGCGCCGGAGGGAGCTCGATCCAATCCAGCGAAAGCCACGGCGCGGGGCCTCTCGCAGAACCGTGGCCGTGGCCACGGTGATCAGAGCATTGCTCACGGTGGTTCCCGCGACCCAGTAGTCGATGGGCCAATGGTGGAAGCCGAGTTTGATGGGGTTGATGCCGCCGACCTCGGACAAGGCCTGGTCCCGGATGCCACGGGGTTTCAGGTACAGCGCCTGGGTGATCAGCGTTGGCAAGGTCTCGGGCGGGAGGACGGTCATGCTCGGAAGAACCGCGGCCAATTCCGGGTCGAGGAGGTGGTGCCCGAAGCCCGGGCGGATCCGCCGACTCCCCGGAGGCAAATAGAGTGACCCCGCCGCCTCAACGAAGGCATCGGTGACCGTGGGCGGAACGATCGCGTTCGGGTTTCCGTCGGGCGAGGCGTGGGTGAAGCCCCGGGAATCGGCCACTTCTCCGATCACGCAGCGCAGCAATTCGAGCGAGGAATCCGATGACCTTCGGTTGAGGATGTCTGCTCGGGCGATGGTGAGTTGCTGACCGTTCACCCGGCTCGATTTCAAATCGCTGAAGGGGGCCTTCACCCGGTGGAAGAGGCCGTTGCGGAGCGCCAAGGTGCTGTTGGTGGATTCGATGCCAACGTCGCAGTGCTGGAGCTCGAAATGCCACAAGGCCGCGGTGGTTGCTGTCCACCGCAAAGCCACCCGGGCATGGGAGATGCGGAAATCGTTCCAGCGGGACTGGACGGACTCCAGGCGTGCACCGTTCACGGAAAGGGCGACGTCGGCGTAGGGGGTGGGTTTGGGTGTTCCCACGGATCCCGGAACGGACTCTCCTGATGAATCATCGTCGGAGGCGGTGAACACGATGGGAGACTCTGAGGTGGCTTGCCAGGAAACCCGGGCGTCTTTTCCCAACTCCAACCCCGCCGATCTTCCCGGCAGAAACTTGATCACGCATCCCCCCTCAAAGCGTACCGATCCCTCCAATCGAATAGGCCCCCCAACCAGGTAGGTGAGTCCTGTTCGGAAGGTCTGGTTTTTGCCTGAGACCACCTCGATGGGAGCCGCCAACACCGGTAGCCATCCCGCAAGTAAAAGCAGCAACAGAAGCCCCGTTATCCGGTGTTCCCAGAAGGACGCACCGCGGGATTCCGCTCCAATTGCGGCAAGGCTTGGCATGGGTCGATAGACTCGTCCCTGCTGTGTCCAAGGCAAGCTTCGCCCATCCGTCAAAACGAGGAGGTGGACGGTTTCTCTAATGGTTCATGCACTCGATGTGAAACGCGAGGCGATCGCCGGCTCTCGACTTGGGTCGAAATGGTTGGTAGACAACTTCGAGACAACCGCCCTGAAGCCCGCCATAGAGCCCGGGGTGGATCACGTAGGCTGACCATGAAAACACTTCCGATCTTCCTGTTGTCCGGCGTTCTGGCCGGTTCTGTGATGGGGCAAAACAACGCCGTCAAGGTGTCCCCGCCTGCGCCTGCTTCGGGCGCTGCCGCCTCCACCAACGCCCCGGCTGATCCCGGTGCCGGCAAATTCAAAACCGACCTGGAAAAGCACAGCTACGCCATGGGCGTGCTTTTGGCGGGTGACATCAAGCGCCAGTTGTCTCGGGGCAACTACGAGCATGATCCTGAGGTCGTCATCAAGGCGTTCTCGGAGGCTCTTCGTGGCAAGCCGACGGTGCTCACCGACGGTGAAGCCAATGTCGTTTTGCGCAACTACAGCACCGAGATTCGCAAAAAAGCGGATGAAAAGCGCAAGGAAGATGGTGAGAAAGCCAAGGTGGTGGGTGAGGCTTTCTTGGCGGCCAACAAATCCAAGGAAGGCGTCAAGGTCACGGCCAGCGGGTTGCAGTACAAGGTGCTCAAGGCTGCCGAGGGTGCCAAGGCCAAGGGTGATGATGTGGTCGAGGTTCATTACCGTGGAACGCTGGTCGATGGGACCGAGTTCGACAGCTCATACACTCGCGGACAGCCAGCCAGCTTTGGCCTGAGCCGGGTGATCAAAGGATGGACCGAAGGTTTGCAGCTCATGGCGGTGGGTTCGAAGTACCAGTTCGTGATTCCCTCGGAACTGGCCTACGGACAAAACGGTTCTCCGCCGAAGATCCCGCCCCATTCCACCCTCATTTTCGAGGTGGACTTGCTGAACGTGAAGCCGCAGGCCGCCCCGCCGCTGCCCAGCAGCGTCACCAGTGACATCATCAAGGTTCCGAGTGCCGATGAGTTGAAAAAGGGCGCTCAGATCGAGGTGATCAAGTCCAACGACGCCGAGCGTCTCCAGAAGGAAGCTGCCGCTCAGAAGAAAAAGACCGAAGCACCGAAGCCTTAAGGAGTCCTCCAGTTCTTCACAAAGACCGCGCCCTCGTGTTTCACGGCGGCGCGGTTGTTTTTTGGACGGAATCCAGGGCGGGACGACTTTCAGTAATCCGCCGCTTGCATGTCCCCAGGAGTGGGGTACCTGTTGTTTCAGAAAATAGTACGTCTGCGTATGAAAACGGTCGAAAACTACGATTCGGTCATTATCGGAGCGGGTCCAGCCGGTTGCTCCACAGCCACGGCACTCGCCATGCACGGCCGCAGAGTCTTGGTGATCGAGCGGGAGAAATTTCCCCGCTACCACATTGGTGAGTCGATGATTCCCTTCACCTATCCGCCGTTGGAGCGGATCGGGATGATCCCCAAGCTTCGTCAGTCGGGCTTCATGAAGAAGTATTCCGTGCAGTTCGTTTCCCCCTCGGGCCGGGCATCGCAACCGTTCTATTTCTTCAACCGGTACGATCGCGAAACGGTGGCGCAGTCGTGGCAGGTGCTGCGCAGCGAGTTCGACCAGATGATGCTCGATAATGCCCGAGAGCACGGCGTCACGGTTTGGGAAGAGTCGGAGGTCACCGAACTGCTCCAAGACGGAGTGGGCACCTACTCTGGCGTCCGGGTGAAGTCCCGAGAGCACGGTGAGGTGGAGGTGCGCTGCCCGGTCACCGTGGATGCAACGGGGCGCGAGGCCATCGCCGCCACGCGCAACGCTTGGCGACGCGGCGATCCCAAGCTCAACAAGGTGGCCGTATGGACCTACTACGAGGGCGCCAAGCGGGACACCGGCATCGATGAGGGAGGCACCACTGTGGCTTTCATTCCGGACAAGGGTTGGTTCTGGTACATCCCTCAGCACAACAATCGGGTGAGCGTGGGCGTAGTGGCCGACGGCAAGTACCTGACCCGTGGGGGTCTCAAGGATCCCGAAGCGATTTTCCAACGGGAGATTGGGCAGAACCAGTGGATCCAAGATCACCTGTCCACCGGTCAGGTTTGTGATCAGTACTGGCTCACGGCCGAGTACACGTTCCGCTCCGAATTCTGTGCCGATCGCGGCTTGGTGTTGGTGGGTGATGCCGTGGGTTTCTTGGATCCGGTTTTTTCAAGTGGGATGATGATCGCCCTCAAGACGGGCGTGGCCGCGGCGGATGCCATCCATGCCGCTCTCCAAGCGGGCGATGTGTCCCCGGAGCGTTTTACCGAATACGGTCGGGTCACCCGACAGAGCATCGAGAACATGCGCAAGCTGGTGTACGCATTTTACGACCCGAACGTCAGCTTCAAGACCATCACCGACCAATTTCCGGATTTGGCCAATGACCTCACCGATTGCTTGTCGGGTGATGTGAACAAGGATTTCTCCCGGATGTTCGAGGCATTCTCCCGCTTCACTCCGATTCCCGACGAACTGCCGTATGGTGCACCGAGGCCTGCGGCGGCGATCGCTGCCTGACGAGGCCCAACCGCGAGTCATCGAGGTTGGCCGAGGGCGCCTCTGATGGCGATGACACCGATGACAGCGGTCTTGCCTTCGGGCGGGATTCCCGGATTCTCTGGGACTTTAGAAACCGATCTTATGGCCGTCCAAGTCCGCATTCCTACACCGCTGCGAAAGCTCACCCACGACGTTGAACTCGTTCAGGTCAGCCCCGGTACCATCGCCGGCGCGATCGCCGAGTTGCAGAACCAGTTCCCCGGCATCGCCGAGCGACTCATTGACGAAAAGGGCGAGGTTCGCCGCTTCGTCAACGTGTACGTCAATGAAGAGGACATCCGCTTCCTCGACAATCAGGCCACCGTCATCAAAGACGGCGACGAGATCAGCATCATTCCGGCCATCGCCGGAGGTTGATCCTCTTCAGCAGTTTCACTGTTTCCATCGGCACCATGCCCCCCAAAACCTCCAAGCCGGCCAAGGCAACGGCCACCGGAAAGAGCGCCCCCAAGGCCTCCAAAGCGACCAAGACCCTCCGGAAACAGGCCGATTCGGCTCATACCTCCGCGCGGTTTTGGCTGACTTATCCGCCTCAGCGCATCAAGGCACCGGTGATTTGGAAGCTGGGCCACCAGTTCAAGTTGGTGACCAGCATCCGACAGGCCAGCGTGACGGATGTCGTGGGCATCGTCTGCCTGGAGGTGGAAGGGTCCGCGTCGGAGATCACCGCCGGAGTCCAGTGGCTCAAGAAGCAGGGTGTTCGCGTCGAACCGGTGGAGCTGAGTGCGGTGGAGTCCTGAACTCCGCCGAGGTGCCTTCCGCCGAGCCTTTTCAATCCAGGCTCGAGACCGTTGAACCGAATTACCTCTGTGAATTGATCCGTACGCGGTTCGATTTCAGCGGTCCGTTTTAAACAGGCCGAGGCCCTTCCGGGTTCATCGGCCTGTTTTCTTTTCTCCCCGCTTGGCCTCCACGCGCTCGTAGTTCAGCGAGCCCACCCAACGGGTGTTGAAACGCTGGTGCAGTGCGTCGCTGGCGAATGCGGGGCGGGGCTCTTGACCGTGGCGGGCGTCGTCCATGCCGTGCCAGGGGAGGGGTTCGATGCGATCGCCGGCGGCGACGTGGTAGTCGGCATCTTTGTTCCATCCGACGGTCCAGAGGAAGAACCGCCGGGCGCGTCCGGAGGGGATCTTTGGTAAGGCGTCCGCGGCGAAAGTCAGCGTCAATTCATCGCCCGCGGCCACCGTGACCACGCCGTTGTCTTCCGCCGCGATGAGCGGATCCACCGCGCCATATCGGGTGGCCCAACCGCTGGGGGTGATCCGCCACGGCGGACGCTGCTGGACGTTTTCGTGCAGCGGTGTCAGCGGGTCGGAAGGTCCCATGGCGGCGAACTCCCCATAGCCATGCCAATGGAGGTCGGTCGAGGTGGGGCGCAGTGTGTCCACTTCGGCCGATCGATTGTTCTGGAACAGGGCGATTCGGTCCCAATGCAGTTCAAACGCGTAGGTCAGCCGCAGCCGTCGGGTGCCCACAGGCAAGTGGCCTCCCAAGGGCACGAGGATGGTTTTGGTGCGTCCCGCAGGGACACCCACGACCACGTTCTGAAGGGGGTGCCATTGGTCTGGGGCGGTCTCCGCTTCAAGTTGAGGGAAGGGGAAGGGCAACTCCGGATCATGACTGCCCGCGATGTTGGCCATGCCACCGCCAAATCGCAGCCAACCGCTCAAGGCCAAGGTCAACTCCGGTGAGGCTGCCAAGGGGCCGAAATCCAGCAGCACCGAGGTGCTTTCGGCCAGTCCACGCAGTTGAGGGGCACGCAGGCGCGGCGAGAATCGTTGTCCGTCTTCCCGATCCAGTGTGGCGGTGAGGTCGGTGCCGTCGCCTGCTTGGGCGGCGCGGAGAGGGATGCGGCCGGAGAGAATCCGCAATTCGTGCCGGGGGAAGGGCTGTCTGGGCACCAGCTTGCTCGTGGAGTGGGCTTCGGCGTTCGCCTCGATGTCCACCCATCCGAGCTTGGCTTCGTCGAGGTAGAGGATTTCGCGCAGTTCCT
>Ga0214917_10007655_pt1 | contig 10858 bp, 12 predicted proteins | sample LL_1208_BB_MetaG_FD_177983 | JGI IMG/M metagenome (GOLD analysis project Ga0214917, IMG submission 177983) | Freshwater microbial communities from Lake Lanier, Atlanta, Georgia, United States - LL_1208_BB | ecosystem: Environmental > Aquatic > Freshwater > Lake | place: USA: Georgia | collected...
CTGCTGCTCTTCTTCCTGACGCCGAGCTGGGAGCTGGTGGCGATCGCCGAGAACCTCGAGGATCTGCGTGGCGAATTGGCGGACGACTCGGTGCCGACGCCGGATCTGGTGATCGCGGATCCGACCGGATTCTGCAGGCGCTGCCCGGTGAGTTGCCTGGGGGATCTGGAGAGCTGCCCCCTGCTCAGCCACCACGACGCGATCGAGCAGCTGCCGCCGGTGCTGCTGCATCTGCGCAAAGGCGACATGAGCCTGGCCTGCCGGGCGATGTCAGCCGGCGTGAAGGGCCTGCAGCTGCATGGCCGTGGCCTGATGGGCCTGCGAGACGCCGTGCTGGCGGTGGTGAGCGGCAACGTCTGGATCGACCCGGAGCTCTCCAGTGATCTGCTGGGAGTGCTGCGCGCCGCAGCGACCGCTCCTGAGATCGCGGCCAACGGCGACGCGGAGGTGCTGCTGAGCGCTCGCGAGCGCGAGGTGCTCCAGGTCCTCGAGGGTGGCGCCAAAGTGACGGAGGTGGCGAAGCAGCTGGTGCTGTCGGAAAACACCGTCAAGACCCACTTGCGCCGCATCTACGACAAGCTCGGTGTCGACAACCGCCAGGACGCCCTGCTGCGGGCCCGCGTCACGGGGCAGTTGGGATAGGCAGAAGGGTGAAAGGCCCGAGGCTCTAAATCACCCGTGGATTCATCCGCGCGGGTGATAGGCGAGCCGCATCTGCTGGATGGAGAGTGAAGGGGGCAAGGGGGCGACCCCGCAATCACTTCAGTCCCATGAAAGGAATTCTCCTTGTAACAGCAACTGCCGTTGTTGCTATGGCCAATGGACTTCCAGCGCAGGCTGGAGGATGCTACCCATCTTTAGCTGCAAGCGTGATCGCCGACTCTATTCGCGGAGGCCTGACTCCATCGCAAGCAGTCCAGCAAGCCGCCAACGAAGGAAACTTAAATAGCGAAGCATGCCTCGCCAGGACAATCGGATACATGCGTTCAATGCCCTACACATTTGGCGATATTGTGAAATAATCTCGTCGGGCCGGCCTGAATACAAGACCCGACAGGGGAATCAAGGCACCGCGTTTCGTTTCTGAGGTGGCGGCTCGCTGGCATCGGAGGCCCGATACACCATTCCACCAAGAACACACCAGCCTCAGGATCAGCCCGGCAGTCTTTGGCGGGCTTTTTCGTGTGCAGGCATGATTGTGGATGTCAGTCCAATATCTCGGGTAGCAGAAAAGCCGCCAGGCGGATGCTTTGAGCCAGTCAGTCGACGTTACGCCTGCCGCTCAAGAAACATGGTTTTCTCATCAGCTGGTCCGGCGACTGCCGACTCACTCGGTGCGCAGGGGGTGAGCGGAACTTGGCCTGCAATTCACCCGTTGCTTCATCCATGCGGGTGATAGGCAAGAGATGTCTGCCGGACGGATAGTGAAGAGGCCAAGGGGGCGACCCCACAACAAGTCATGATCAAATGAGGACTCGACTTCTTGCCTTAACTCTTGCCGCGACAACCGCTGTTTCCCCATCGGCAGCCTGGGCTGGCACTTACGCGGCACTATGCGGTGGCGTCAACTGCACAATATCGATAACGCCAGAGGTGATCAAGTCGCCTTATGGAGAAATTCCGCCATCCAGAGTGACGTACTGGGGAAGCACTGGGGAGTCAAAAACATCCATAGGCACAGGTGTTGCCACCACGATTCTCTTTGGAGGTATCGGGCTGCTTGGCTTCCTTGCGAAAAACCATCAGTACAACTTCACCATAAATGGTTTTGATGCTAATGGGAAAAAGGCCTCAATTCAAATCGAATTCAAGAACGACAAGCCCGCAAAGCAGCTCATGGGTGAATTGACTGCTTTCACTGGCTTGGGCATGGGTCAAACTCGTACTGCCGAGGAGATTCTGGCAGCTGAAAGCGGCGACGAAGTAACCTTGCAATCGCTGGGCAAATCAAGCGAGGCAACCATGCTTGGCCCCAAAGCACTCAATGCCGTGGCAGAAGCAAAGGGGAACTGCTGGTCGGAATATGTCAACAAGAATCCAAATATGTTGAGCTGGGCAAATGCAAATCCTGTGCAAGCAGCTCAAAGCAAGAAACGATTTAACGATTGCTAGGAGAAAGCCGGGGAAGTCGATTGGCACGTGAAGCGCAATGACTTCAGGCTAAGCGTTGCCGGCAATGTGAGGCCGAGGCGGTGTCTGTCTGATGGGAGTCATCTTATTGGCCACTCCGCCTCGCGTGGCGACATTTTTACTATCGCCAAATCATGCGCTTTTTATGGGATGAGAAGAGCACCTGATACTGCATCCGGCTTCTGCGATGCCTTGGTCGAATTGCTCCATGTGATCACCGGCGATAATGCCGCTGAAATGGTCAAGACTGGGCTCTCGCAAAGGCCCCAAGGATAGGGGAATATGAGCTCGCGCCTATATGGCGATGAGGGCAAGAGGTGCCACGCTCTCTCGTTCTTTGCATTCCCAATGCAGGAATGTCGAAGCCATTGCGAAGGTGATGCAGCCCCCGGCAGATGCTTCCACATAGATGGCCGGCGCATCTACAGATTAGGTGTCGCCAAACGCGTCCCAAGTCCTGCCAAGCAGGACTCACCTCTACTTCTGAATAAAACTTCCCATGAACCGCAACCCTCTCCCCGACTTCTTTCTGTTCATCGTTGGTGCCGCTCTTGCATGCGGCGGTGGTTTCCTGTTCGCCAATCAGGTGATGGCTGGCTCCAGCTTCGGCTACCGCTCCTATAGCGGCTGGGGTTCTATCTTTCCGATGGGTACGCCTGGCATGGGTTTGTTGTTGATTCCTCTGGGCATCGGCGTCACCCTGCTGATCACAGGTGCCTATCAGCGCTGGGCCAAGGTGATGGTTTGGGGCTCCCTGGGTGCCATCGCCGTTGGCGTTCTCAACAGCATCCGTTTGATTTTCTTGTCCACGACGTTGTGGGCGCTGGGTACCTACATCGTGATGATCGCAGTTGGCGGTGGCCTGATGCTGCGCAGCCTCAGCGCCTATGGCGACAACTGAATGCAGATGTGAATTCGATCTGTTGTCGCATTGCAAGGTTTGGCAGTTCTCGGCTGCACATGTCTGTTGAGGATAGTGATCGGCTTGGCCGGAAACAAGTCGGCAACGGGAGTGAAGTTGCCTCGGTGCATGTCTGGGCAGAGAACGCCCCGCAGGCATCGGAGTTCCGATCCACCGTTGTGCAACCATCACGCTGCCCTCGTCACCATCCCGCCAACCTTTCCCGGCTTTTTCCTGTGGATTCAAGATTGGTATTTCCAGTGCAGCACCTTGAGCCGTGAACAAACAGCCCGGCGCATGTGTTAAGTCAAATAGGTCGGCGCGTCGGCAGCCGGAGAATTTACATGCTTAGCATCTCCGCCAGTCGATCGGCTGCAGACATCATGGCTGAGCTGGAGTGGGAAATGAGGTCCGGCCTATAAGTGGCACATGGACTAACCCAAACGGATGATAGCGTGCCAATGGCTAAAGAGCCTCTTGAAGAGGCTAAGGGGCTGACCCAACAACACCTCAAAACATCAATGATAAGGCTCCTCGCCACCGCGGCCCTCACCGCCCTCACAATTGCGGCAGCTCCTGTCTCCGCAAACACCACAACAAAAGACTGTCGCTTTAATGGCCAATGGGAGAAATGCGACATCGCGGGTGGCTTTGGTTCGTTTACCGTTACTTTCGCCAGAGATGGCAAGAAGATTACCCTTGAAAAAGTGGTCACTCCTTACGCTTGCAGCGACGGCACCACTGATGAGTGCGGAAAACTATTGATCACCGAACCCCGTGAGCGTAGGACCACTTGGGGTGTGTATAGAGCTCCCGCTGGCGGTCACGCAATGACGGTCCGTAGCTCCAGAGGAAACGTTTACCAGTTTCAATTCTGACTCTCTCCAGTCCACATTTCTGAATGACTGAGGGAAGAGGCTCATCGTCGCTGCCCTCGCGCGATACTATTGCTCATAGACAACCTTGCGAGAAGCTATTGCTGATGTCTTTGTGGCAATGTGTGCGCATAGGGTCGCGACGAATGGAGCTTTCAAGGTTAATCTGAGGCTGTCATGGTATTCGGCGCGGGAATTATTCGTGATACTTGGCTCATGCCCCCGTCCCGCAGGCATCGCCATTCCGCACAAAGTGTTGTTTGTGGATGCTCAGCTGTGGAAGCCGAAATAGGCGGGCATGACAGAGGGTGGAGCGTTGGTGAGGTAGGCAAACAGCCAATGCCTTGGCGCTGACGAGGAGTCCTCCTATCATTTCAGGAGCAAGCTGCACACTGAGGTGAGTGCCTCACCCCTGTGTTGGTGGATTCCAGTAGGGGGAGTAGCGCTCCTGCGGTGGCTACGACAGAAATCAGATGGATGGGCCTGCGCTGCAGCCTGGAGGTGAGCGGAGCCTCCAGCGCCCTGCAGGCAGACCTGCGCCGCGAGAGCATCAACGGCCCCTCGGTGGTCACCACGCCCAAGCCCATTGACGACGGCGGTGCCCGCTTGCTGGTTGAAGATGACGAGCTGGAGGGAGCTGTGGTGATGGCCGTGCTGATCAGCCCTGAGGGGCGTGTCATCGCCCAGCGCCGCACCGTGGTGGGAGGAGAGGCAAGAGCAGCGAAATCCAGCCTAATGTGGTCACAGAAGTAGAGGCAGCCATGGCGGATGTGGTCGCAAGTCAGGTGTCGGTGCGGGAGCTCAAGACCCACCTCTCCGAGTGGCTGGCCCGTGCCCAGGCCGGCGAAGTGGTGGAGGTCACCTCCCATCGGAAGCCGATCGCTCGCATCACGGCTGTCAAGCCAGCCGAGCCAACGTCCATAGATCCGCTCCAGAAGGCCATTGATGCTGGCCTGATCAGCTGGAGCGGGCAGAAGCCCAACCTGCCTCCTCCCGTGAAGTTGCGGGGGCAAGGGAAGTCGCTCAGTGACATCGTGATTGAGGATCGGGGTTGAGGCGGTGATCCTCTCGATCAGCTCGGCGCCAAAGCCTTCGATGGCTTCCTGGTGCACAAGGACCTGATGCGCAAGGACTGGCGCCAGTAGCCGGTGCCCAACCTCGCGCTCCGCGACGCAACGATCGATGACGTCCTGGTGCGCAGTAACGAGCACAGGCGCACCGATGGCTTCTGCGCCGAGGCGACCCTCGAGCACCTCCGGGTGATCGCCCACATGCGCAATCGGCAGGCCATTCCGCATCCCCGGGCTCAGGCCGATCCGGATGTCCACCCCCAGCGTGTTGGCAATCCTGGCCAAGGGATACTCTGCCTTCACCGCCAACTGGACAACGACCGCAGCGGTGCTGGCCTGGGCCTGCCGGAGATGGACGCTCTGGTCAGAGGCCTGCTCGAGCGCAACACCCGGGGCAGCACCCTCGTGGTCGTCGCGCTCAATCTGGCTGGCTCGGTTGAGATGAGTCCTGACGCCGTCGCCAAGGCTGAACTGGCTGTTGAGTAGCAGACAAAGGTGCCGCTGATGCCCGTTGCTGCACGCCGGCGGCTCAGCGACTTGCTCGATGACCTCTGGACCAAGACCTCGATTGAGTTCTACGAGGATCCGGAGGATGCGCTGCTCAAGGGGTTGGAGGCGTGGCATTCGATCGATCTTGCTGCCTGCGAGACCAGCGCCAGTCAAGACAGCGACCGCTGAGCGGTATTGAGCCTTGATCATGCCGCATCGCAGCGCATCAAGGACAGGCTGGCAGACCTGGGCATTGCCAACAAACAGCGCCCGGTCTCTCTCTGAGCGCCTGCAGCCTGGACCGGAACAGGAGGGAGCGGCCTTCGCTTGCTGTCAGGGCCAAGGCAAGGAGGGCAATTCTTTCGATCGCGCTGTTGCTGTTGATCCGATGGCCAGCACGTTGCCTGGCAAGGCGGTGGGGTGAGCGGCCCAAGGCCTTGCGTTCACCCGACAGTTCACCCGTTAGTTCACCCAACAGTTCACCCGGCTGGGGGATAGGCATGTGGTGGGTGCCAGGCAGATACTGAAAAGGTCAACAGGGAGACGACCCCTCAATCACAGCAACCTCAGCAGAACCATGAAGAGCATGTTCGGCTTCACCGCCCTGGTTCTCCTTGCTTTTGCGGCCTCGGCTTCGCCGGCTGCGGCGCAATACTTGGGCACCTATCGTCAGATCGGCGGTCAGGGGTATGGAACAGTGAGTGGCCCCAATGGCTATGTTGTGAATTACAACCACACCAAGATTGGTAGCTTCCAGAACACCACGTACCGAGACAGCCTGGGACAAGTCGTGCACTGCAACACCTCGACGACTGCAGGGGTTGTCAACACCTACTGCTACTGAGCCGCCAGGAGCCCTGACGCCCCGCAAGCCCCGATGCCCAGGCACCGGTGGCTGCGGGGCGCGTCGCGATCAGTTGCAGTTCGAGGGGTTGGCGTAGGTGAACGACTGGTAGCGGTTGAAGGTGGTGCGCACATCCACACAGCTGCCGCCGCGCTTCCAGTAGGAATCTTCGCCGTTCTCCCGCGAACTGGTGCGGATATAGGTGTACCCCGAGCCAGTCAGGCGGCTCTCCACATAACCCGGATCGCTGCCGATCAGATTCTGAAATTCTGCCACCGGTTGGCCGATGCCACCCGACTGGCCACCCCCGGAGTTGCCACCACCCAGCAGGGCGCCGATCAGGGCACCGACGGCAGCGCCTGCCAGGTTCGAACCGGTGGCGGTGCTGGGATGGTCGTCGAACTGGGCGTTGGGGTTGGTCACCACATCGGTCTTGACCGAGAGGCGGGTGGTGTTGCTGCCGTCATTCCAGGTGAAGACCCCTTTGCTGCCCTGATCTTCGAACAGCACATTCTGTTCAATGCCGGAGACCGTTTCCACGTGCAGCTGCTGGCGGCCGGGGCCGGCGAAGCGGAAGTGATTGCCGTTTTCAAGATCAACGACAAAGACCGTCGTCGGGCCGTTCTGCTTCTGCTTGACCGTGCAGTATCCATTGAAGGCTTCGTAGCCATTCTGCTTCAGGGAGCAGCGACCATTGGCCCGTGCCACGGTGTCCGCCAGGGCGGCTGAGGCGAAGACGCCCTGCAGCATCACTGCGGCGGGAAGCAGAGCAAATTTGCGCTTGAATGACATTGGTGCCTGTGGTGGATCGGCCCGACTCTCGCAGACATCTCTGCCGCTGCCAACCGCATCTTGCTGGGGCGGGCTGCTCTTTCGGGTCATGGGATCGCTGGCCAGGCCCCCTCGGGGGATGCGTCTGGCGTTCCGCTTCTCCCTCCCGTGCCGCTCAGCCCTGAACTCCTAGGGCCAGCGCCAGGCGGCCCGCTCCAGCACCGTCTGCCCCGGCAGCACCGTGGCTCCCGATTCCCGCTCCAGCCGCAGCATGCGGCAGTGCTCGTTCGTCTCCAGGGCCGTGATCAACGCCTCGGCGTGGGCGATCACCCACACCTGGGTGCGGGCGGCCACGCCGCTGATCAGCCGCGCCAGAGGAGCCAGCAGGTCGGGATGGAGGCTGTTCTCTGGTTCGTTGAGCACCAGCAGCGGCGGCAGGCGCGGACTGAACAGGGCCGCCACCAGCAGCAGATAACGCAGGGTGCCATCGGAGAGTTCGCTCGCCTCGAGCGGCCGCAGCAGCCCCGGTTGGCTGAGCTGCAGGCGGAAGCGGGGCTCGCTGGTGTCCACGCCCAGCCTGCAGCCTGGGAAGGCGTCGCTGACGGCAGCTTGCAGCCCCTCGCCATCGCCGATCTCCAGGATCGTCTGCACCGCCGCCGCCAGATCGCCGCCGTCGCCTGCCAGCGAAGGCGTGCGTGTGGCGATGCGCCCGCTGCGTGCCGGCGCCTCCCGGTCGGTGCGGAAGCTGTCGTAGAAGCGCCAGCTCAGGATCGTGCGGCGCAGCTTGAACACCTCCGGGGCTTCGAGCGGATCGGACACAGCGGTGAACAGGCTTTCGTGGGGGGAGAGCTCCAGCGCCAGGGGCTGGCTGCGGCCCGCGCCTCCACCGGCCGCGTCGCCGCAGCGCTCGGCCACGGCACCATCGCGTTGCACCAGCAGGCTGCGGGGATGGAAGGGGCCGCCGGCCCAGATCCACTCGCGCTTGATCTCCGGATCGAGCACGAAGGCGCTCTGCTGATCGTCGGCCCGGTAGCCCAGTTCGATTGCATAGGACAGGCTGCCGGAGGCGAAGCCCAGCCGCAGCCGCGCCGGCTCCCGCCGGGGGCCTCCCTGCAGCGGCTGTTGCGGGTCAGCCTGCGCCCGGCCGCGCTGCGGGCCCGCCCAGAACACTGCCGGCAGGCCGCCTTCGGCCGCCAATGCCGCCACCAGGTCGCCGCGGGCGGCGGCGGCGATCAGCCCCAGGGAGCGATACAGATTGCTCTTGCCGCAGCCATTGGCGCCGCACACCAGCGTCAGGCCATCCAGGGGCAGGCTGAGCTGCTGCAGGGAGCGGTAACCGCTGACGGCCAGGTGGGTGAGGGCCGCCTCGTCAGGCTGGCGGATCCTTTGACGCATCGCCGGCCAGGGATTCGAGGTACTTCTGCTCGGGAAAGGTCTCGGCCCCGGATCCGCGGCGGGAGGGACGCCACTGCCGCAGCCGCTTCAGCAGCAACTGCAAGGGAGACAGCAGCGGGAAGGACAGCGATCCCGTCTGGGCGGAGGAGAAGCCGAAAGCGAAGACGAGCGCCAGCAGCAGCAGGCGCAGGTTGTTCAACAGGATCGAGGCCAGGCTCCGCGGACTGGGTGCCCCGGCCTGGCGGCGGGCGGCGGCCACTGTGCCGCTGAGGAGCTCCCGGGCCTGAGCGCGTTGCTGGTCCAGGGGCGCCTCGTTGAGCAGGAAGCTTCCCAGAGCCGGGGCATTGAAGCGCTGCACGGTGCGCAGCAACGCCTTTCGGCTGGGGGCGGCGGCGATCTCTTTCTGGAGGATCCGCTCCTGCTGGGAGATGGCGCTCTGCTGACGCTGGCTGAACCGCTGCACCTGCTGGTAGTCGCGCACCAGGGCCGAGAGCAGCAGGGGCACCAGCAGCAGGTAGCCGAGGGCGGCCACACCGCAGAGGCGGGTGATCTTGCGCAGCAGGCGACGCAGCGACGCGTCATTCGGCTCGAGAAGATGGGCGACCGTCAGGACGACCACGCCGAGGAGGGCGTAGCCGCCCATGTCCAGCAGGGCGGTGGTCAGCGACACCTGCCAGAGCGGATCGACGAGGCGCGGCGGCAGCGTGCGCAGCACAATGGAGACCAGGAACACGCCGAACAGGGACAGGGCCGCAGCCCGCAGCGCGGCGATGCTGAACGAGCGCGTGGAGGAGTTCGACGTCGTCACGAAGGGATGGCCTCGGCTGCCATGGAGCAGGAAAGAATCGGAACTGACCGCATCAAGGCGCGTGCCCGGATGGTGTGAGGGCTGTGATGACGGCCTGAAGCGGCAGGAGCCGACGTCATTTTAGAGGCGCCAGCTGGCGCCGCCGATGGTGCCCAAGCCCCAAGCGTCTTCATACGGCTAGCCGTTTCCAGGCGGCACAGGGCGATCAAGGCGCAGGATGCCGCCAAAGCGCGCGGCGACGACAAAAGGCAACACGTTGCTTCAATGCAAAGCGTTTGCTTCAACACAAAGCGTTGCTTCAACGCAAAACGTCGCCAAAACGCAGAGCTGGTGCCAAAGGCAAGGCTGCTTTCAGTCAAGGCCAAGGCTGTGTTCAGGGCCAAGGCTGCTTCCAGCCAGGGCAGCGCCAGGGCAAAACGTCGCCTGAACGCAAGGCGTCGCCGGAGCGCACGGCCTTGCCCAGGCGCAAGCCGTCAACGCGTCCCAATGTCGTCAAAACGCAAAGTGTGCTGGGGGCGTCATGTGGTCGCGCGTTTTGATCTTTGCGGCTACATTCGGCCAAAACCTTTCCTTCTCATGAAACGCGCTGTTCTGCTGCCCTTGCTGGGCGCCCTCGCGGTTGTGGCGGCCCCGGCTCCGGGTCGGGCGCTGACCGCGGTCTGCGCGGCTAATTGGACAGGGACTGTATCCGTCAACACCTCCGCGTCGGGAGTCCTCAACACAACGGCGCCCTGCCCATCCACCTCAGTGACCGCTCAGGTCACGGTAGGTAGTGGTGCCAATGCCGGGCAGATCAATACAGGCGATGCCATCGTCGGCAGCGGAACAAATCAGTTTGTCAGGTCACCTGTTTCCTCCATGGACATCGGGGTGCCTAATAATGGCAACTTTGCTCGAACGGTGACCTTCTCCCAGGCGGTCTCCAATCCCTATCTCTTCTTTACCTATTTGGATGTAAATACGTCATTTACATTTACCCAGCCCTTCGTGTTGGTTCAAGCGAATAAGGCTACGGTTAGTGGCCAGACTGTTTCGGCTCTCAACACTGTCTCTAACAACCAGAACGATGGGTTCGTGGTGCAGATGACGGGTTCCTTCTCGACAATCAACTTTGATTACAACAACACTTCTGGTGCTGCGCAGACCGTAGCTTTCACCACTGGTATCAACCAGGTGCCCGGCCCGCTGCCTCTGGCGGGGGCCGGTGTCGCTTTCGGCTTCAGCCGTCGCCTGCGTCGTCGCATCCGCTCGCGCGCCTGATATCAATCGCGGCGGGGCCTGGGTTGTCCAGGCTCTGCCGCGTCCCTGTCTGGCCAGCAGGCATGCGGATCGGGTGCAGGGCTGAGATTTTTGGCTTGAAGCTTCTTGTGGTTGCGGATGTCGCCGAAGATGCGTTCAGCCACCACTCTGGTCACTATTAAGTTGGGTCAACAGTGGTCACAGTGGTTAGGGCTGAGTTTTGGACTGTGTTGGCCCCTGTGGTTTTCAGAACGTCAGCACGCTCGTGGGTCGCAGCATCCAGCTGGCTTCGCCGAGCTTGAGCTCGTAGCAGATCTGGCGTTCGCCTCCGCTGGC
>Ga0214917_10007656_pt1 | contig 10856 bp, 11 predicted proteins | sample LL_1208_BB_MetaG_FD_177983 | JGI IMG/M metagenome (GOLD analysis project Ga0214917, IMG submission 177983) | Freshwater microbial communities from Lake Lanier, Atlanta, Georgia, United States - LL_1208_BB | ecosystem: Environmental > Aquatic > Freshwater > Lake | place: USA: Georgia | collected...
TAGCGCCAGAAGGGGGAGCTCATGGGTAAGCGCGTTCTGCTCGTTGGAGAGTCGTGGGTATCAGAGGCAACGCACTACAAGGGGTTCGACTCCTTTACCAGCGTCACCTTCCACTCCGGTGCCGACTGGTACAACGGCGCACTTCGCTCCAAGGGCCACGAGGTTGAGCAGATGTACGCCCACGATGTGCCGGCGAAGTTCCCCCACACCGCCGAAGAACTCAGCAAGTACGACGTGATCGTGCTCTCCGACATTGGCACCAACTCGTTCCTGCTCCCCATTGAGACGTGGCTGCAGGGGAAGTCAACACCGAATCGCTTGAAGCTCCTCGCGGAGTGGGTCGAAAACGGCGGCGCACTGATCATGGCGGGCGGCTATCTCAGCTTCCAAGGATTTGAAGCGAAGGCTCGATTTGCCGGCACCGCTGTTGAAGCGGTACTGCCTGTGACCTGCCTCACCTACGACGATCGCGCGGAGACACCAGAGGGTGCGCAGCCAGTGATCGTTGATGCGAACCACCCAGTGCTCGCCGGTGTCCCCGCCGGCATGCCCGCACTGCTCGGTTACAACAAGGTGGTGCTGAAGCCTGGCGCAACACTCGTTGCAACGGTAGGCGGCGATCCGCTCATCGCCACCGCGCAGGTTGGCAAGGGCCGATCCCTCGTCTGGACGTCAGACATTGGCCCACACTGGTGCCCAGAGCCATTCGTGCAGTGGAACGGCTTCGCGCCACTGATGTCGAACATGATCGATTGGGTCACCGGTAAGTGAGTTTCGCCGAACGCATTGCGGCCTATCAGGCGGCGACGAAGGCGTTTGAAGATCAGGTCGCCGCACTCGATCACCTGAAGCTCGACGCCAAGCACCCAGAAGGCTGGTCGCCACGTCAGGTGATCCACCACCTGGCCGACAGCGAGGCGCAATCCTACGCGCGACTGCGACGACTCGTTGCCGAGCCAGCCGGTTCGATTATTCAGGGGTACGACGAGGGTGCCTGGGCGGCGAGCCCAGCCCTCGGCTACGAGACCGACCCCGTTGAGACACCGCTCGCGGTCTTCTCGGCGGTGCGGGCTGGCACGCTCAACGTGCTTCAGCACCTCACCGAGGCGGACCTCGCCCGCTATGGCGAGCACACCGAACGGGGCCGATTCACCCTCGATGACTGGCTGCGGATCTACTCCAAGCACCCCCTCGACCACGGCGAGCAGCTCGCCAAGGCACTCCGCGGGGAGCTGTAGCAGGAACCGATCCCGCCCTCCAAGCGTTACGGTATGGAAGGGTCAGTCTTGGCCCATAACCGCAGGAGGCAACAATGACCCGGGTGCTCACCGCCGCTCTTATGCTCGGACTACTGATCGCGCCAAGCGTGCGCCCTGTGGCTGCCGCCGATGAGGTCACCCCGGTACCCGCCTCTTCAGGCGTTGAGTGCCCGCCAGTCAACGTCGTTGATGGCGTCGCGGTCATCCCTGAGGGGGCTCCCGCCGAGTGCGTCTACATCCAGACGGTCGGCCAGACGGTCGGCACAGAAGACCCATGCGCACCTGATGCCACGGGCCAGGTGCCAGTGATGTGCCAGTCAGGACTCCCAGTGGATCCTCCTGTTGGCGGTGACGCCTGCTGGATGACATCTGACGGCAGCACCAACTGCCCACGAACCGGTGGCGAGATCCTGCCGTCGTTCGGTCGACAGTTCGCCGTCATCGCGGTATCGCTCAGTGGCGTTCGCTACGAGGTCGCTGCTGGCCAGATGTACTTCGGCAACGACGGCAGCTTCAGCGCAACGGTTGGATGCAATCAACTTGCGGGCAGCGTGACCGCCAATAGCGATGGCACCTATACCGTGGCCGATCTCCTCTCCACAAAGATGTACTGCGAAGAGCTGTCCGCTGCAGAGACAACGTTCAGCGAGATCTTGCTCGGTGGCGCGCTGACCTTTAGCCAAACTGACACTGGCCTCGTTGCCCAGAACGGCGTTGGCACACTTGAGCTCGCTGAGGCGATGTACGACGCGGTCCCACTCAACGGTGAAGAGCGCGCAAACGCTGGCGGAATCGGCGCAACAAGTGATCTGAGCGCCCTGCTCATCGCCATCGCACTGCTCGGTATTCCGGCACTCGTCGGCGCAGCCGGCTTGAGCGCGGGGCTTTCGCGCCGAAGCTAACCGCATGACACACCCGCCGGCGCGCCGATGGGTGCGCTAGGCGGGGAGGTGTCGCTCCGCGTGGCCGATGTACTTGGCGTCTGGACGAATCAGTTTGTCGACGCCAGCCTGCTCAATCGCGTGCGCTGACCAGCCGGCGATGCGCGCCAGCGCGAACGTCGCTGGGAAGAGATCGGGCACCAGGCCCACACCCTGCAGTACGGCGGCGGCGTAGAACTCAACGTTTGTCTTCATTGCGCGGCCCGGCTTCATCTCTTCAAAGACCTTCAAGATCTGCTCTTCGGCGCCGATGGCGAGCTCGAGCCAGGCTGGCCTCGTCGGCATCGCCTCGGCAACCTTGCGCAGCGCTGCGGCCCGCGGGTCATACGTGCGGTAGACGCGGTGACCGAAGCCCATGATCAGCTCCTTGCGCGAGAGCTTGCCGCGCGCCCAGTCTTCAGCGCGATCGATCGAGCCGATCTCACCGAGCTGACCGATCACCTCCGCAGGTGCGCCGCCGTGGAGTGGTCCCTTCATGGCACCGACGGCGCCACAGATTGCAGAGGCGATGTCGGAACGTGTGGCAATGATCACACGTGCCGCAAACGTGCTGGCGTTCAGACCATGCTCTGCGCCAACCATGAGATAGGCGTCAAGCGCGCGGGCGGTTGCCGGATCAGGCTCCTTGTCGTGGAGCTGCTGCAGGAACGCCGCCGCGATGCTGAGACCTGGCTGCGGATCAACGGGCTCGAGTCCCTGCCGCAGTCGCGCGAACGCGGCGAGTGCCGATGGTGCGAACGCGGCGATGCGCTTCGCCTCGTCGGCGGTTGGTGGCCAGCCGAGGCGCTCACCAGCGCCCCACACCGAGATTGCGGTGCGCAGCGCATCCATCGGGTGTGCATGTGATGGCAAGAGTCGTAGCGCCGCGAGGACAGCGGGCGGCACCTTCTCGGGGGCGAGCTGTGCGGTCGGGTGCCACTCACCAGTCAATAGAAGATCAAGAACGTTGGCGTAGTTCCCCTTGGTGACCACCTCTTCAATCGGGTAGCCGCGATAGAGGAGTCGACCCGCCGCGCCGTCAACGTAGCCAACCGCGGTCTCGGCGCCAACGACGCCAGCAAGACCAGGACTGAACGGCTTCTCGGCGATCTTCTCGTCACTCATCGACGCGGGCGCCGATCGACGAATTCAAGCGCCAGACGCAAGATCACCGATCCGAGTAGCGCCACGAAGACCGACCCGGTGAATCCGCCTGGATCGCCGTAGCCCGCACCCTTTGCGAGCGTGCCGCCGACGATCCCGCCGAGAATGCCGACCAGGATGTTGGGGAGGCAACCTCGGGCTGCGCGGCCGCCAACAAGGAGCGAAGAGAGCCCGCCGGCCAGCAGGCCGACGAGCATCCAGCCGATCGGATCAAGGTCAAAGAAGCCCATCGGCGCGATCGTACGCCCGCGGGCCAAAACGCGCCGCCCGCGTCGCGCGGGTAGACTCGCCGCATGTCTGAAGGGGCCCTCTCCGCACGAATCAGTGATGCGCCAACCGACCCGATCTTCGGGATCGTTGAGCTCCACCGTGCCGACGCTCGTCCGCACAAGATCAACCTCGCCGCCGGTGTCTATATGGATGAACAAGGCGTCACCCCGATCCTGCCGAGCGTTCGCGCCGCGGAGGAGCGTCTGCTCGCCTCCACCACCTCAAAGCTCTACATGCCGATCAGTGGGGATCCCGCCTACTTGGCAGCCGCGAAGTCACTCCTCTTCCGCCCCGTTGGCGGGGCGTGGGGAGAGATTGAACCAGCCGCAGCCGACCGCGTGCAGATGATTCATACGCCGGGGGGCACCGGCGCAGTACGCCTCGCTGTTGATTTGGTTTCGCGACTTCGACCTGGCGCAGAGATTTGGGTCGGTGAGCCTACCTGGCCGAACCACACGCAGATCATTGAGTCGTCGCGAATCACGGCGCGTCGTCACGACTGGATCACCGACGATGCCCGATCGCTGAACTCCAGCGCACTCTTTGATGCGATCGCCGCGGCGAAGGGTGGCGACGCGATGATCCTGCACGGCGCCTGCCACAACCCAACGGGGATTGATCCAACCCCCGAGCAGTGGAGTGAGATCGCGCAACAGATTGCCCACCGCGGCATCTTGCCGATCCTCGATTTCGCGTATCAGGGCTTTGGTGAAGGGCTGATTGAAGATGCCGCATCACTGCGCGCCTTCTTGGCGACTGGCTGCGAGGTGCTCGTCGCCAGCAGCTCCTCAAAGAACTTTGCCCTCTACAACGAGCGCGTCGGCAGCCTTGCAATCATTGGAGCCGATGGCGCTGCGGCCACAGCGCTTGCCGCGCACGCGCGCATGGCGGTGCGCACCATGTGGTCGAACCCGCCAGCGCACGGTGGCGCCATCGTCGCAACCATCCTTGGTGATGCAACCTTGCGCGCACAGTGGGAGGGCGAGGTTCACGCGATGCGCACCCGCATCGCAGAGAGTCGGGCCGCGTTCGCCACGGCACTCACCGCCGCTGGCGCGGGTGACTTTTCGTACCTTCTCAGACACCACGGAATGTTCTCGCTCCTGGGGCTCACCGACGATCAGCTGAAGCGCCTTCGTGATGAACATGCGGTCTACCTCGTCGCCCGTGGACGCATCAACATGGCGGGCCTCTCCGCCACGAAGATCCCGATCGTGGCTAAGGCGGTTGCGAGCGTGCTCGCGTAACTGCACGATCAACCCGTCCGCAGCTAGATCCCTCGCCTAGACTCTCCGCATGACTGAGTCGATGCCGCGCGACACGCACCTCCTCGCACCAAGCCTTGTCGGGCGTGTGTGGGGTGGTGATCGCCTTCGCGCCCTTGCCCCCGATGCGGCGCCACACGGTCCAATCGGCGAGGCCTGGTTCGGTGATGCTGACGAACAGCCAGGCGGCGTGTTGGTGAAGTTACTCGATGTGCAAGATCGACTCTCAGTGCAGGTGCACCCCGACGACGATCTGGCCAAAGTGATGCACGGTGCAGATGCAATCGGCAAGCATGAGGCGTGGGTTGTCCTTGATGCGGCACCCGGCGCCGAGCTGCTCTTGGGCCGTGCCCTATCCGTCACAGGCAGCGACATCACTAACGCGTTAGCCGCGGGCTCCGACATCACCCCACTCCTTGCGCGTCACGCCGTGCGACGCGGCGACGTGTTTGACGTGCCAACGGGCTGCCTCCATGCGCTCTTGCCTGGCCTGTTCATTTGGGAGGTACAGCAACGCTCCGACCGCACCTATCGTGTCGCCGATTGGGGCCGGAACGATCCGTCGCGACCACTCCACGCCACCGAGGCGCTTCGCGCGATTGATGCGGCGCATCAGGCGACCCGTACCGCCGTGATTGATTGGGGGAGGTCAGGCGAGCAGACGCTGGTCACCTCGCCGCACTTCTTGGCCCGCGCCGTTGTCGGGCCATGGGTGGGAAGCATTGCGGTGGGGCCGAACGGCGCGACCGCAACAGCCACCGGCGCAGTCGTTGCGGACGGATTGCGGCTGGGGGATTTGGCCACTGCACATCTCGCCGCGGGTGAGATTGATCTTGAGGTTTTAGCAGGGGCAGCCCTCCTGATCGCCGAAGGGTGCTAGCCAAACTATTTGGATTCCTTAACCTTTGAGCATCTGAGCACAAACGCTCAGGAAAAAAGGGTTGCGCGCAGGCGCGGGCTCGTTCATGATTGCCTTCCTCGACTGCATCGGACGCAGCCGCATCGTCACATCTGCTTTGGTAGGTGAGTCGTGATCACGTAGTCCGAAACAGAGGCGAGCCCAGCCGGAACGGTTGGGAATAGCAGATAGGAGGACCTCATGAAGGTCTTTAACAAGAAGGGCCTTAGCGCCCTTGCAGCAGTTGCGATTCTCGCAGCTGCATGCGGTGGCTCGACGGCGAGCACCGCGGGCAAGACGTTGACGATCGGGATCAGCTTCCCACTCAACGGCTCTGCTCTTGCGTCAGCGGGCCCAGCTCGCGACGGCGCACTCCTTGCGATCAAGGAGGCTTCGATTGAGGGCTACACCCTCAAGGCGAAGGTTCTTGACCACGCCAAGGAAGGCGCGCACAACCCGGACCAGGCCGCTGCAGACATGCTCACCTTCGTTGGTGACGAGTCAGTTGTTGCCGTTGTTGGTCCATTCAACTCGGCTTCGGCCCGCGCACAGATTCCAGTCTCGTCAGAGGCCGGTCTTCTTCAGTGCTCGCCGTCGAACACCAACCCAACGCTCACCAAGGGCGCTGACGGCGAGGCCCTTCGTGGCGGCCGTGCAGTGAACTACGTGCGTGTTGCGACGACGGACGACCTTCAGGGTCCAGCCGTTGCCGTGTACGCCAAGGAGAACGGCGCTACGAAGATCTACATCCTTGACTCCACCGATGCCTACGGCAAGGGTGTAGCGGATGCCTTCGAGGCACAGTTCAAGGCCGATGGCGGCACCGTTGTTGGCCGACAGGGCCTGCCAACGGGCACGACCGACTACTCCGCTGCCGCTACGGCCGCGAAGGCAGCCGGCGCTGACTCGATCTTCTACGGTGGCGTTACGTCAGACGGCGCCCCACTCTTCCGCAACGCGCTTGCCCAGGCGGGCATCGGCGCGCTGCCGTTCTACGGTGCCGACGGCATCTACGACGGCACGGGCGAGGGTTCGTACGTTGCAATCGCCGGTGCAAACGCTGAGAACAGCTATGCATCACAGGCTGCAATCGAGAACATTCCTGGCAAGGCTGACTTCAACGTGAAGTTCAAGGCTGAGTTCGGCAAGGATGCCGAGGGCTACGCCTACGCGGGCTACGCCTGCGCTCAGATCTTGGTCGAGGGGATCAAGGCTGCCATCACCGGTGGCGATGTGACCCGCGAGACCGTTCGCGCAGCTGTTGCCGACAAGGGCACCGTCTTCGAGACGGTTCTCGGTTCGGTCAGCTTCGACGAGGTCGGCGACACGACTCAGCGCATCATCTCCCTGTACAAGGTTGATGGCGGCGCTTGGAAGTTCGTTAAGGAGATCAACTACGGGAACTAATCCGGCGGAGTAGGGGAACCTACGCGGCTGATTTAGGCACCGTGAGGGCCCCCGTCACCCGTAAGGGTGGCGGGGGTCTTCGTTTCCCTCCCAAGGAGCGCGCCCCCTTGCCGAATCACCCGCTGGGCGGCACTATCTACGGAATAGGTCTGCAGCCCACACGGCTGCCAATATGGGGGGTACATGGCCACTGCCAACGCAACGAGCAGCTCTGCCGGTCGTCTCCTCGGCAGCATGCGCCTGCCGATTGGCATCGTTGCGTTCCTCGCGGTCTCACTGTCGGTGTTGGGCATCGATCAGTTTGTGAACGCCCTCACCCTCGGCGCCATCTATGCCCTTGTGGCCCTTGGGTACACCATGGTGTACGGAATCATCGAGCTGATCAACTTTGCGCACGGTGACGTCTTCATGGTCGGGTCGTTCGTGGCCATGTTTATCAGCAGCAGCCTCCTGGGCAACGAGGGAGCCATTACGAACGTTCCCCTCTTGGCCGGAAGCGTGTTCGTGCTCTTCGCACTCACCATCAGCATTATGGCGGTGGTTGGCGCGCTGATTGAGCGTCTGGCGTACCGACCACTCCGTCGCTCCCCTCGGCTGGCACCCCTCATCACCGCAATCGGTGTGAGCTTCATTTTGCAGAACATCATTCAGTTCTTCTTCGGGCCAACCATCGTGACGGTGCCGCAGCTCGTGCCGATCGAATGGTCCATCCAGGTCTCGGGCTCCCGCGTCCCACTGCTGAATCTCTTTGTGATTGCCGCATCGGTCGCGTTGATGTTCGCCCTACAACTCTTCATCTCACGCACCCGCACGGGCCGCGCCATGCGCACGACCTCCATGGATCGTGACGCCTCGTCGCTGATGGGCGTCAACATCAACCGCACGATCATGATCACCTTCCTGATCGGCTCCGGGCTCGCCGGCGCGGCAGGAGTGGTGCACGGCCTCTACTACGGCAACACCACTTTTAGCCTCGGATTCCAGTCCGGCCTGAAGGCCTTCACCGCCGCGGTGCTCGGCGGCATTGGCAATACGGCGGGTGCCGCGCTCGGTGGCTTCTTGATCGCCTTCATTGAGGTCGGCGCATCAGCCTTCGGCTACGGTCGCTGGGGCGGCGCGATCGTCTTCTCGCTCCTTGTCGTCTTCTTGGTCTTCCGCCCAACGGGTCTACTCGGCTCCCACACAGGTGACCGCGCATGAGTCGCATCGTTGACGCTGTGAACGCACCATTCGCGCCGGTACGCGCCTATTTCCGCCGCCACCGCAGCTTCGGCATCTTCGTTGGTGTTGTGCTGCTCAGCGTCGCCCTTCCGCTCCTCACCCGCGTGCCGCCGTTTGATGGCATCCAGTCGACGAACGCCTGGGTGAACGCCTTCACCACCGCCGCGATCTACGCCATGTTGGCGATGGGACTCAATGTGGTGATCGGCTTCGCGGGACTGCTTGACCTTGGCTACGCAGCCTTCTTCGCCCTCGGCGGGTACACCTATGCCTTCGTTGCCTCGCCCTTTACTGGCGTTCACCTGCCGTTCTGGCCGATGCTGCTCGCCGGTGGTGTGGTTGGTGCAATCTTCGGCGTACTGCTCGGCGCACCAACGCTACGCCTTCGCGGTGACTACCTCGCAATCGTGACCCTCGGATTCGGAGAGATCGTGCCGATCACCCTGATGAACGCCGATAAGTTCACCGACGGCGTAAACGGCATTGGCGGTATTGACAAGCCAAACATCCCAGGCATTCTGCAGTTCACCCTAACGAATCCTTGGCCGATGTACGGGCTCGTGGTTGTGCTCTTCACCCTGATCATGATCATGATCTACCGGCTAGAAGACTCCCGACTCGGTCGAACCTGGGACGCCATTCGCGAAGATGAGCTCGCGGCTGAATCTTCGGGCGTTAACACCGTCATCGCGAAGCTCCAGGCGTTTGCCGTCGGCGCATCGATCGCTGGCATCGTCGGTGTGGTGAATGCGGCGAAGATCACGATTGTCACCCCCGACCAGTTCCGCTTCGCTGTCTCCATTAGCGCCCTCGCCGCAGTCGTGCTCGGCGGCATGGGGAACACCATCGGCGTCGCCACCGGCGCATTCATCATCTACCTCTTCCAGAGCATCCTGTTGAAGCAGCTCAACACGCTCGTCGAGAACTTCAACATCCCAATCCTCAACCAGATTGACTTCCTCGAGTTCCAGTACGTGCTCTACGGCATCGTGCTGGTGCTCATGATGCTCAAGCGACCGCAGGGGATCTTCCCTGCGCGCCGCCGCATGCGAGAGTTCGCTCCCCTGAAGATTGGAAAGGGTGGCCTCAAGTGAGCGCGGCGAAGAACGGCCCAATGCTGAAGGCTCGTGGCGTCACCCGAAAGTTCGGCGGCCTCGTTGCCGTGAACAACGTGGACTTTGAGATTCCGCGTGGCTCGATCAGCGCGATCATTGGGCCGAACGGCGCCGGGAAGACCACCTTCTTCAACGTCATCGCCGGCATTTACGCTCCGACAGAGGGCACGATTGAGCTTGATGGGAAGCCGTTGATCTCGCCGCCAACCGGGGCTGGCCGAGAGCCGATCCTGCTCGTGCTCCCAATGATCCCGTTTATCGGACTGGCGATCTACTTCCTGATGGCGGTGGGTGGCGATACCGGCCTCATCGAGGGAGTGGCCTCGGTCGCCGTCGCGCTGCTCGGCTTTGTTTGCGCGCTCCTTCTGAACATTGTGCGCCCAGCTTGGTACAACCGCCTCATCAAGCGCATCGGAGTGACACGACCTGCGCGACCGAACGACATGGTCGTCGCCGGACTCGCGCGCACCTTCCAGAACATTCGCCTCTACAAGAGCCTGACGACGCTCGAGAACATTCTGGTCGGCATGCATGTGCACCTGCACGGCACTCTGCTCGGCGCTCTCTTCAAGTCCCGCCAGGTGCGCGAAGAGGAGGCAGCCGCTGAGCAGCGTGCGCGCGAGCTCCTCGCCTTCGTTGACCTCGCCGGCATGGAGAACGAGTTGGCGGCCAACCTGCCATATGGCAAGCAGCGCCTCCTTGAGATTGCCCGCGCGATCGCCAGCCGACCGAAGCTCCTCTTGCTCGACGAGCCTGCGGCCGGCATGAATCCAAAGGAGACCGAAGAGATGACCGCGCTCATCCGCCGCATCCGCGACGAGCTCGGCATCACCGTGCTGCTCATTGAGCACGACATGCGGGTTGTCATGGGGATCTCAGATCACATCACGGTGCTCGACCACGGCGAGAAGATTGCCGAGGGTCTACCAAAGGCGATCCGCACCAACCCGAAGGTGATCGAGGCCTACCTCGGCCGCGGCGCCGCAGCGGGACACTGAGAGGAGTACGACGATGGCACCACTGCTTGAACTAAAGGATGTGCACACGTACTACGGTGCCGTGCACGCCCTGCGCGGTGTCTCCCTCAAGGTGGAAGAGGGTGAGATCGTCACACTCATCGGCTCCAACGGTGCCGGCAAAACGACCACCCTTCGAACGATCTCGGGGCTTGAGCGCGCCCGTTCGGGAAGCATCAAGCTGAAGGGGAAGTCAATTGAGAAAGCTGAACCGCATGACATCGTGCGACTCGGCGTCGGGCACAGCCCTGAAGGTCGTCGCGTCTTCGCTCGCATGTCGGTGCGCGAAAATCTCGAGATGGGCGCCTTCCTGCGCAAGTC
>Ga0214917_10007657_pt1 | contig 10856 bp, 3 predicted proteins | sample LL_1208_BB_MetaG_FD_177983 | JGI IMG/M metagenome (GOLD analysis project Ga0214917, IMG submission 177983) | Freshwater microbial communities from Lake Lanier, Atlanta, Georgia, United States - LL_1208_BB | ecosystem: Environmental > Aquatic > Freshwater > Lake | place: USA: Georgia | collected...
GGACCATCTCCAAAAATAAGTGGTTGGATGGAATATCTTTTTTATCCAGCCGGAAGGTCCGGCGGTGGCCTATGCCGGAAAAGCCCTGACAAGGCGGCCCCCCGCACACAAGATCAATGCCCTTAATACCACTCTTCTTGAGTTTCTTGAGGTGGTTTTCCAGTTTCTGGTTCGTTAACTTATAGATATCGGACTCCTCAATAATTCCCATCCCCTGTCGGTTGACGAGATAGGTGTCCGCGGCTTGCCGGTTAAGCTCGCTGAACAAAACAGGCTTAAATCCAGCCTCTTCAAGCCCTAGGGACAGACCACCACAGCCCGCAAAGAGATCGATCACAGTCCACCCTGCTTTTTGCCCGGACGCAGGTCGGGACTTGGTCCCGCCTTGCGCGGGAAAGGTGCTTTTGGGATCAACTACCTGAATCATGCTTGGTTATTACGGTCTTACTGCAAGCAGACAAGGTGCCAATACCTTTGGCAAACCTGTGCTTATCAACAACCTGCTTATTTCTTTTGCAGAATCCCATAAGGGAAATCTGGGGAAAGGCATAGGACAAAAGCGGTCCTATAAAAGCCTTCAACTATCAGCCTTAATTAAATATGCGGCTGCCACTACAATTCATTAAGAAAAAGGCCCCTAATTATCCATTTTGTAAATACAGGTTCTTGAGCCCCCATAGTTTACCGACCGTCCCCGAATATAATCGAAAATACCAACCGGCTCTCCACTTTGCAGCTCATGGAGTATGGTATGCCGATCTATCGAGTTAGAAATTTCAACTATCACTTGTTGGGATTCATCTGGCATTTGAATCACAATTCGAGTTTTTTTTGGGTGTGGAATAATTTTACAAATCTTTCCGATAGCATCGAGAGGCCAATGTTTTTCATCTGTCGAAATTCTTTTTGCCCCCCTATATGCCGAACACTTTGGACGATACAGACAATCAAGACAGCCAAACACGTTGTTAGCTCGATCAGAAGGAAGCGGTAGCCCAAGCCTCTCCGGCTCACTTCCAACAACGGCAGAATTGAATTCTTTTAAAAGCTGTCTTGCCTGAAAGGCCACCTCATCAGCCAGCGTTGAATCAATTTCCACCTCATGTTCCTTCCCATCAATTGTTTTAAGAACCGCTTTTTGAACCATGATATTCTCGGCTTCCTTCAGCAAAAAAGCATAAAGGAGTAATTGATATTTATAGCTTTCCTTGATTTTTGAGTTTCCATCATCGTCTATTTCGGTGACGTCACCAGATTTATAGTCCACAAGAACCCATCCGCCTGCGCGATATTCAACCAGATCAACTCTGCCCCGAATCAACCCGTCAAACGATTGAAGGAACTTTTCCTTGAGTGGGTAGTCACGGTCAGTACGGGTAGTGCGGGCTGCGACTGACGAGGCTCGGTGAAGGGAACATGCCATCCTTATGGTCATAAGGCGTCTTACTTCATAGTTCCTTGCCGAAAGAGATAAAGGAGAAAGACCCCTAGTTACAGGGTTCTCGCGTAATTTGGTGTCGACCTCCATACTTTTTTGATTCCAAAGGCGCATTGCCGAATCAGAATCCAAATTAAATCCGGCTGCTTCCATTACATTATGAACAATATCACCAAGTTTGGCGGAAGCATGCGGAGCCAAGGGCGGGTCACCGGCCCAGAGCAACTTAAGTGGACAAGCTGTTCCAGCCTTCCATGACTTTAGTTTTGAGAAAGTGCTAGGCACCACATTATCCAGATGCCTCCGGATGTAAGATTCCCTACTCAAGGGAGAAAACCCCGTCGTCTTGTGAAAGTTTTTGAAATACCCAAGAAGGCCTGCGAGAAATATCAAAACTGTCCACACTGCGTACGCATTTCTCTCTGCCTTGACTTGATGCTTTATCAATCCACTCGGCTAGCTGTCCTTGCGGATTTCTTGTATCCCACAAGGGATGGCGCAGAACAACAAAAAGGCTCCCAAATTGAAACCCTGGAACGTCATGCTTAAGAGGAGCAATACTGTAGTTCCTGCCAAAGTTTGAAATAAAGGTCGATATATGCTTATCTACACTTTTTCGCCAACCCTCAAGCTCAACGGATGTCCACGCGCCATCAAGTCCTGCCTTATATTCCGAGTTTGCAAACATGCGAATCACGGAGAGCCCTAGGCGCCAATCCAGAAGCGGGTGATAACGCATATTCCGAAAGTTGCGCAGACACGAATAACACGACCACTCACAAGCATGGCGGTGACCAGCAGAAAATATTTTTTCGAGAAACTCCTTATTTTCGGCAGGAACAGGTTGACCATCAGCCGCGGATATAATCCATTTGATTACACTGGTAATATTCTCAGAAAGACAGCGTGTGAAACCCGAGCCGTTTGCGAGATGATCAGCAATGGTAAACTCTCCTGTATAACGACATCGATCAGTTGGGTCGGGGCCGATTTCAGCAAGCCTGATATGACAAATATCAAATTCCTCCGGGTCGATATCCAACCAGTCAGCTGCAACGGATCGTATGAGAAAGGCAGCGGAAACCAATGCGCTGTTGACACCTGGACGGGTGTAGGAGTTTGCAGCCTGCTCAGCCGCTGATGCAAGTGGGCGAATTGGAGATGATTCAAGCCCCGGCGGGATTCTCTCTATGCGAAAGATAAGGGAGTCGGTTGTCTTTGGCGCAAATAATGCAATTAGCTCATTGCCATTTCGTGGGCTAGTTTCCCATCGTTCTACGTTACGGTCGCGCGGGCGATGTGGTCTCAGTGCATTATCACTCCGAGTTGCCCCTCGGAAAAGCTCACCCTTGTTATCGTTCAGCGTGTAGAGCCGAGTTCCATGATGGAATGCTTTCACTAAGTTAAGGCCTTGGACAGGTATTGCGTCGGAAGAATCTCCGTCGACCAGTCGAGCCGATGGTGCTGCGATTACTTCACCGCCCTCTGCCGCATCTTCACCTTCCTTTAAGTCTTTTGTGAAAAATGCGCTGGGAACACGTGCCTCAAATTCACTAAATCCTTGATCTAGGCCACAAAAACACTGAGGGCAATTTGTGCTCTTCTGATGTGGCTGGTCGAGAGGGTATGTCTTAACAAAATGACAGCGTTTACACCGGGCCATCCATATTTTTTCAACAAAAGCTAAATCGGAGCTGGCGAACAGGTTGCCGCCCTGCAGCAAAAGCGGAGGACAAATGCCAAATGATTTATGTATCCGCTTATCCTTTGTCTTTTCTGCGCCTGGCGCAAACTCGGTTACCGCAAGATCTAGGTCCCGGTCAATATAAGGAACTTCCCGCGCATCCGCTTTTATTGGCCCGTGATAAAGAGCTCTAACCTTGGATGGCATTCCAAACATCGGAAGCAAAGCACCCTCTGCAAGACAATGAGCAAGCCCAAGATATGATTTAAATTCAGGGTTTTTAACAATACTGTCCATCTCAACGACTAGATCTTTTTTTATAAACTCCTCAAGGGAAGTGGAAGTGACAGCTTGACCCAAAAAGCCGGCGGCTAGCGCATTCGCTAATTTCTGAATCGTGGGCAAAAATTCTGGTTTTTTTAGTTCGGAAAGCAGTTGCGCCCGATACTTAGACCAGTTTGACGCCTCGCCAAACTCACCATGGCTATCTGGAGGATTTTGAGGGCCATCATACCAATGAACACCTATTTTGAGAAATGCTTCTCTGAGGATTCCCTTAGCCATAATCCTGCGGGCAATATCAAATTGATCCATAGCCAGGAAGGGTGTAGGTGCTTTCGCGCTAGTTATATATAACGGATTCTCAAAATGCAGCGTATCGTGGCTGCGCTGACGACAAAGCGTCATAATAATTGAATAAGCTTGCCCCCGACGGCCGCCACGCCCTGCTCTCTGTTGGTAGTTGAAACGCTCTGGGGGCATGTTTGCTTGCATAACAGCTCTTAAGCCCCCGATATCAATTCCAACCTCCATAGTAGTGGTAACACTTAAGAGATCGATCGTCTTGACGATCTTTGGCCCTTCCTGTGGCAAAACGATATTTCGAAATTGGCGTTGCCGTTGCGCCTGATCATCAGTTTGGCCGGTTAACTCTTCAGAATGGAGCCGGAAAGGAACTCGTTCTCGGGCTGTTGTGTCGGCGTAATAGTGGTTGCTCCAAAGTGTGTGACATTTTTCGTTCTTGCTTACAACAAGAGGTTCAAAGCAATGGCAACATATGCCTGCTGAGGAATGTAGATGAACTCGTTTGCAATGTTCACATCGCCAGACTGGGTCATCGTTTCCAGCAAGTATTAGGCACAAAGCATCAGCGCTTAAGAGCCACCCAATTACTCCATTTTGGTTTATTAGCGAATGAATTGCGTTCTCAAGGGATTTCCGATTAATGTTGTGAATATCTGCAACCTTTTCGCAATAATTCAATATTCCAGAGAAGCGTCCGTTTTTTCGGAAAGGGCCATGCGGATCATTAAACGCTTCCATCACCGGCTCAGGATCCTGAAAGGTTGGATCCTCCTGTTGATAGTGCCACTTTTCTACCAAAAGTCGTACTACTGAGTTACACGCTTCGAGAAGTGTATTATCTTTTAAAGAACAGGCTTTTGATTGAAGCAAAAGATTTTCGTCGCGCTTGATTGAAACGAAACCCAAACCTGAAGATTCAAAACCGAAATATAGGCGTCCAAATAACCTTTGAAGTAGATTTTGGCGAACCATGCCAAGTCCGCGTTTTGCAAATAAGGCCCCTCCATCAACAGGACCTCCCGGCATGTCAACCTGATTGTAGACAGCCTGTGATTGATGGAAGTTGAAGAGCTTATACCAGTCTATACCGTCGAAGATCTGATATTTCGCCTTATTTCCGGCAGGGTTAAGGCCGATGTTTTTTAACCGGTTAATTAAAATTGGGAGCCTATTATTTTCGGGCAAATAGAGCTCTTTCAACGGCACGCCCCATGAATGGGTTAGTCGAGCGGAATTAATTATTTCACTTACTTTATTAAGCTCGGAAACAACCTTGTCGCTTGTGTTTCCTTCCTGAATTTGTTGTAAGGAATATTTTCTCTTGGTAATAGCTTCTCGAATACAGCTAGCCTCTTCTGGGAATTTTTTTTCAAAAGAAGATGCTAGGCCAGTTATTTCTTGGCCCGACAATAAGGATTCCGTGAATCTAGACTTTCCAAGCACTGGAATACGCAAATCGGTAAAAATCGCCTCGCGCATCATTTCGTCGAAATGGTAACGCTCAATATCGTTAGAGATTTTTGCAGCATCCTCACGGCTGTCCGAAAAGACTACTAACTTGCGTTCGTCTTTGCCGTGACCTCCTTCGGGAAGAACGTGGAAAAGTTCTTTTGCAAATATTTGGCTAATTTTGGTAAATCCAGTGCGGAAGGTTCTGATTGGGGACTGCCTTTTGTTTAAGTGCCAAGTATTTTTTGCCTTATAGCGGTAATCCTCGCTACAGCATGGGCACACGGCTGGCAGGGCTGGATATTTTTTTTCAGCTTCAATGGGATTCTGAGAAACACTATTTCGATATACACGACCCAAACGATATAAATAGCCAGAAACTAAGCCTGACTCCTTGTTACGTTTTTCATGATTCCGGGGAAAGATTCTTCCTGTGGCCGGCTCTAAAACGCATGGAGACCAACCAGCTATAGCATAATTTTGCAAGGCAGGCTCTAATCCTGCATTCGGCGCTTCGTAAGCTACAGAACCTGCGCCCCAATAAGTATTCGCGATTCGAGAATGATCATCATTTTCCGTGGTTGGACAAAGAGTTGAGATTTTCCTTTCACCTGAGGGCCAGAAAAGACCGTAATCGGCATATTTCCTATCATTTGCAAGAAGCGGTTGAATATTCTCCGGAACCTTTTCAAGGTCAGGATCACCTGCAAGCAAAGAGATCTCGTTTATATTATCTGGATTCCGCATTTTAATGCCACCAAGGAAAACGTCGCCACATTGCTCGCAATAAAGCATTTCCAGGATACGATTTCCTGCCCTAGTAATCAGGGCACGGTTGTTAAAATAAAGTCGACCTACATTACGCTCCCCGCCCTGATGGGCGACATCAACATCATTAGGGTCAGGAGATGCCCAGAGTCCTTCAAGGTTTCGAAAAAACCAATGGAGCCGAAAAGATGGTAAATTATCCGCATGCCCTGCAGCGTTTTCAAGTAAACCCCGGGAAATAAGTAGTCCCCGAACTGCCTCAAGCACTTCTTCTCTAGGTAGGGCACCGCGATTTATATCAAATACCCGACATCCAAATTCCTCCATGTCAAATGCACGGAGCTGATTACCATCTTGTAATGCATAGAGAAGGCGATTAGCAAACTGAGGGCCGTGCATTTTGTCAGTCAAAACGTGGATTAGTTCATCGCGTCCACTACCCTCGCCAGCAATGCTCCCAATTGCCTTGGCTACAGCCGTGTATTCCTTAGAAAGTGCTAGGTCGATTTCTGAGTTTCTTTTTCCAGAAGCAATTTCAGACTGCCACTTGCCCGATAGGTTGCGAAAAGGTTGTAGCTCCAAACGGCCTGTTGGCCTAACAGCCGGATTGATATGTCCTGAGATTATTCCAACATCATCTCTACCAAAGAATTCTTTTATAAAGCTTTCGCTTTTAGCGTCGCCAGCAGCAAGGGAGGCGCTTGAGGCAAGAACTTTTAGTTGAGGACTATTTGGCTGTAGTCCAATACAGTTTAAAAGTAGACGTATTAAGTACGCTACTTCGGTGCCGGCCGTGCCGCGATATAAGTGCAACTCGTCGATGACAAGATGGAAAATGCGGGATGGCTCAATCGAATGGCCAGTTCTCCAGGGGTCACCCTCGAGCCATTCTTTTGTTTGGCTAAATATGAACCTATCGGCATCTCGCATAAGCATAATGCTCAGCATACTAAAGTTTGTGACGAGGATATCCGGGGATGCACTGTGCATGTCCCAACGAGATCTCATCTCTGATCCATCAATTGAAGGAAAAAAGAACCTTACTTCTTCTTCTCCCTTGTTCTCTTTTTTGTCGTGTTCCTTGGCAGTATCAAAGGTTTTTTGGGCATTCTCAAGTTCTTTGCGAAGGTCATTAATACGTTCAGTGTCAACTGAGCCGTCACCTCTTTTTTCATGACCAGCTACTGGTGTTTCGCCATTGTATTTTCCAAAGTAAATACGCTGCCCTTTACCCATATTTTTTTCTTGCCACTGCCTAGCCCCCGAAGAGCCATAGGCCCCAGAATCTAGCGCTTTACGCAATCGACTCATTTGGTCTTCAACCAGCGCATTCATGGGATAAAGGATTAAGGCTCGGACACCTGCTCTTTCGGCCGGTTCGCCAAAACGTTGAGAGACTCTTTGTGAACGCAGATACTTATTTCCCTCTTTACATGCTTGCCGCCACGTTTTTGCACTAGGTGTATCAGTCCACCAGTCGTCCCTATGTGCCATTTCTAAGGGCTGCCCATAGTCGACAATCGAAGCTTGCCAAGCAGGTGATACACATTCCATGGCAAGACGGGCAAATATGGGAAGAAGAAAAGACTCTGTCTTGCCGGATCCTGTACCCGCCGTTATCACTAAGGATTCGCCGCAAATGGCGCGTACCATCATCTCGAACTGATGTGTATAAAGAGGACGGCTTGCAGGAAACAAACCACAACAAACAAGTTCCCTAAATTTGGCAAAAACCGTTTCCGTAAGCGAAGCAGGCAACGAAAGACCCCATTTCCTAGCAGCAGCAGCTATATGCTCCAGTTTTAGGTCGCCGAAATTATTCGGCTCAGTTTTGTAACGCGCTATTGGCTCGATCCATGGAACTCGATAAAGAGCCGGAGAATCCGAGGACGAGTCTAAGAGTTTTTCCGTCCTTTCTCCATCAATTTTGATGTTTTGAATACAAAAGGCAGTTCGTATATACCGAATGAAATTATCGCGAATTAAATAAAATGCCCCAAGAGGATCTTGCATAAAAGGTTTTTAACAGTTTGTATATTTTATTTTATTAAGTATTTCCTGTCCTATAATCTCCGGTACATTACTGTATAAGAGATTTTGGTTTTTTAAGACAGGAATAAATCCGCTACAAAGACATAATATCCGGTGGTATTGCAAAGGTAATGGGTATTTTACAGAAACACAAAGCCCTAAATCGGTAGAAACCTGAATATATTTAGAAATGGGGGACCCTTCAGATTGAATAATTGCCCATTTAACAAAAGAAAGGTCACCCTGAAAGTCATTTCGGCAAAGCTCCCATTTTTCTGCTTCTGTTTTATAGGCTATCCAGTATTTATATCGAGCTCGTCGTATAAGCATTAATTTGCATCTATACGTTTTTTTAAGGTTTTCCCATTTCACGTAAACATTTTTATCAGGACAGTAAACGTCGAAGTTATTTATTTCGTTTTGTACAATAATTGAGTTACATTCTTTTTTATGTTTACTCATTTTTTCTTGCAATGTTTCTGTTTGATGTAAAAATATCCACGAGCCTGGGGTTTGGAGATCACAAAATAAGCTTATTTTGTATTCTTTTAGTTCATTTACTACTTTTTGTATTTCTGAATTACTTCCAATTAAAAGAATTCGATCAGGAAGATTTTGATTATTTTCCTGTATGACTTTGATATTATTACAAGTGGCAATTTCCATTATTTTTAAAAGAAGACCTTTATTCCTAAAACCTATTAGAATAACGCGGTAATGATTATTTTTTTCGATACGTGCAAGAGGAAGTAGCAGTGGCGGTAGGATTTCTGCTTTTCGTTTTATATAATCGTTATTAATATGGCCTAGGGCAAATAATTCACGGTGTGCCTTTTTTATTTCTTTTTCTTTTAGGCCGGAATTATCTTTTGCGATAATATATCTAAGTTGCTCAAATCCGACAGTTCCCAAAGCCGAGAGTGTGCTAAGATTCTTCATTCACTCGTTTTTTTTCGCATGATTTCAAAAATCGAAGATAACCTTAAAAGCCCTTTTTGGGTAATCGTTTTTGGAGCAGCAGGCAAAGAACCTGGGCTGGGAGTCCACTGAAACCAGCCGGTAAAGATCGACCTTGAGCAATGAAAAAATTCAATTTCATAAATATGCCATCGCCGCAATGGGGTTTTTTCGGAAAGGATAATCTCTGCTTGTTGTAGCATCTTTAGGCTATAGGTCCTTTTATATTGCTTGTCTTTTATTAGATACTGTATTTTTAAAGGAACTAAGTAATTTGCTTTAAGGAATATCTTATGAGTCTCCGAAAATTTTGTAGGATTGCTTTGGCTATTAGAAATATTTTCGACCTTAACTTTACATTCCGGTTTATTTTTAATTAACTCGAATGAAATCGATTCTAAGATCTCATTATTCTTGTACCTCGCCTGTGCACTGTGAGTTCCTTCGGTGCTCCACGGCTTTCCTCCATTTGCCGTCAGATTCCCATCAATAAATAAACGAACCGATGATGGATCAGAGGTTTGTAAATTAATTTTCGGCCGGTCATCGCAGAAAAAAATGGCAACACCATCATTTCTGACTCCAACTTGTTTTGCCCCAGAAAGTGAAATACTTGCTTGAGGGTAAGGCGGCGTTCTGCTGACGCCTTCTGTATTTTTTAGGTCTTTAAGTAAAGCTGATTCCTGTTGTGGAAAAACTGTCTCAGGATCAAGGAATTCAACGCTTACTTCACTACCTACCACTTCTTTCATGTCATTTTTGTCTCTTAACGAAATAGTAAAGGCGCATGGCTCATGACATATTAGGCTCCATTTATCATCGCTTTGCTCCATTTTATACTCAAGGTCTCTGCTTTTAGTCTTTATGAATGGCTCATATTCGCTTTGTGTAGCCGCCACGCTTAGTGGGTATCCTTTGATAAATTGTGCAACGCGGGGTTGAACCCGAACAAAAGATTCAAGCCTTATTGATGGTCTGGTTTGCACAGGCATATCTGCAAGTGGAGGTATAGAAGATGGCCATTTTTCGCGTTCAGGATTTAACGGAATGTTTAAGCACCACGCCGTCAGTGCTTCTGGCAACAGAAGCCCGTGAAACGGAATAAGATTTATTTTTTCAATTTTAGGTTTTTCTTTCGACTGGGAAAGCAGTAGATATCTTCGCCCAGGTTCTAGACCCTTCCTTCTCTCGACCTCGATAAATCCATTTTGACCCTGTAAATGAAATGGAAGTTCATGATTCTCCATGACTATATATTCTAATGCTGCCATTTTTGCTTTTATGGGAATTTCTTCAAACTCTACAACAAACTCTTTAAAAGGGTCAGGAGGTGTAATCTTTAATGGCTGAAACCAAAGACTCGATCCACCAGGCCAAACAGCCGTATTGCCTTGATGAGATTTAAGCTTGTATTCCCGGTCTGCCTCAATCGGTAGTTTTTCTAAAAGGTTTTGGGACCGTATTTTTACAACAGATAATAAAGAACCTAAAGTTAAGTATCTTAATAGCATTACACCACGGAAATAAGAGGGTGACGATCCTGCAGTCTTTTCTTCCGGATTCCCGTCCCAAGCAAGGTATCTTGCATAGAGCAAAGAACCAAGCGCTCGTTTTTTTGTTAAATCGTTATCACGAATAGCTTGTACGCCTTCATTGCTAAAGTATTTTGGCAATTCCGGTAAACTACTTAGCATTTCAACAAATTGTATTGCTGGCGGCACATTATCAGCATCAAGGATTTTGTTTTGCTCCAATAAACTAAAAAGGCTATCAAGATTTCTTAAGTCGCGAGCTTTTAGGAGTCCAAAATAAAGAGGTATATATATATAATCTTCCTGCTTTTCGGGAGGCAGCTTAAAGCCCGTAATCCCCTTTTCGCTGACCCATTCCTCAAGATCTCTCCAAATGGTATTTATTGTATTTTCTTTTCCGTCACAAAAGTAC
>Ga0214917_10007658_pt1 | contig 10854 bp, 7 predicted proteins | sample LL_1208_BB_MetaG_FD_177983 | JGI IMG/M metagenome (GOLD analysis project Ga0214917, IMG submission 177983) | Freshwater microbial communities from Lake Lanier, Atlanta, Georgia, United States - LL_1208_BB | ecosystem: Environmental > Aquatic > Freshwater > Lake | place: USA: Georgia | collected...
AGCGGTTCGACCGCAGCCGGCTCGGGATTGGTCGGTTCGCTGTGATGCGGTTCGGAAGCCTCGGCCTCGGGTTCTGGCGGCGCGACTGGGCTTTCTGGTTCGGCCATAGCTGGGGGCTGTGGCGCAGCCACCGGTTCAGGCTGCTCCAGGGGCGGCAGCAGCAGCAGCGGCAGCCCGAGGTTGAGGCGCTGCTCGGCCGCCTGGCTCTGGGTGAGCGGCAGCGTCTGCTCCAGCAGTGCAGCCGGGCGCGTCAGCATCCACAGCGCTTGCACCAGCTGATGCCATTGCCAGAGCATCAGCGCCAGCAGCGGCAGGGCCACAAGCAACCCCACCAGGCGCGGGCTGTCGTTCAGGGGTGACCAGGCCCAGGCCAGCCCGGCCGAGGCATCGGCCCACCACAGCAGCGGCAGCAGCAGCGGCGCCCCCAGCGCCGCCAGAAGCTTCAGGGGCAGGGCCGTTTGCAGGGCGCTGAGCCGCAGCTGCTCGGGCCGGCGGCCCCGCAGCGGCACCTGCAGCAGCAGCACTGACCAGAGGTCCGGCGGCAGGCGCCAGTACAGCACCGCCGGGGCCACGGCCCCCAGGGCCCAGGTGAGCAGTCGCTCGAATCCTGGGAACAGGCCGGGGTCGGCCCCGGCCAGCACCAGCAGCAGTGCCAGGGCCTCCAGCGGTAAGGCGCTGAGCCCCAGCAGCTGGAGCCACAGGAGCGGTTCGCGTCGTGCCGGGTTCACGGTGGAGCGGCCGGAGATCAGGTGCTCAGTGTGCGGCGTTGGGTCACCAATTTGTAGGTCTCCACCCGATCCCCTTCCTGCCAGTTGGCGAAGCGATCACAGCCGATGCCGCACTCGAATCCGGTGGCCACCTCCTTGACGTCGTCCTTGTTGCGGCGCAGGGAGTCGAGGTCGCCCTCGAACACCTTCTGTTTGGCGCGCCAGACGCGCACCTTGCAGTTGCGTTGCAGCTTGCCGTTGGTGACGTAGCAGCCCGCCACGGCGCTCTTGCCGATGCTGAACACGGCGCGCACCTCGGCCTCGCCCAGGCTCTCCTCCACCAGCTCCGGATCCAGCAGGCCCTCCATGGCCATCTGGATGTCCTCCAGCAGCTTGTAGATCACGTCGTAATCGCGCACATCCACGCCGGTGGCATCGGCGGCGCGCTTGGCGCCCGGTGCCATCGAGGTGTTGAAGCCCACGATCACGGCGCCGGAGGCCGCCGCCAGGTCGACGTCGGTTTCGGTGATCTCGCCAGGTGCCGACAGCAGCACCCGCACCTGGACCTCCTCCTGGGGCAGCTGCTCCAGGGAGCCGAGGATCGCCTCCACCGAGCCTTGCACGTCGGCCTTGAGGATCAGGTTGAGCTCCTTGAGCTCGCCTTCGCTGGCCTGGCCCGACATCGACGCCAGGGACACCCGGCGGGAGGCCATCTGCTGGGCCAGACGGGTGGCTCGGGCTTCGGTGGCCCGATCGCCGACCACGGCGCGGGCGCTCTTCTCGTCGACGTAGACCTCGAACTCATCACCGGCGGTGGGCACTTCGCTGAAGCCCAGGGCCTCCACGGCGTAGGAGGGGCCGGCCTCCTTAACCCGCTTGCCGGTGTCGTCGACCATCGCCCGCACCTTGCCCAGCACCGGACCGGCGGCCACCACATCACCGGTGCGCAGGGTGCCGTTCTGGATCAGCAGCGTGGCCACGGGGCCCTTGGCCTTGTCGAGGTGCGCCTCGATCACGGTGCCCTTGGCCATGCGGTCGGGGTTGGCCTGCAGGTCTTCCACTTCGGTGACCAGCAGGATCATCTCCAGCAGCTTGTCGATGTTTTCGCCCTTGATGGCGCTCACCGGCACCATCACGGTGTTGCCGCCCCAGTCCTCCGCCACCAGTTCCTGGGCGGAGAGCTCCTGCTTCACCCGATCCGGGGAGGCGCCTTCTTTGTCGATCTTGTTGATCGCCACCACGATCGGCACCTTGGCGGCGCGGGCGTGGCTGATGGCCTCCAGGGTCTGGGGGCGCACGCCGTCATCGGCGGCCACCACCAGCACGGCCACGTCGGTCACCTTGGTGCCGCGGGCGCGCATGGCGGTGAACGCCTCGTGGCCCGGGGTGTCGAGGAAGGTGATCTTGCGCTGTTCGCCGGCGTGGGGCACTTCCACCTGGTAAGCGCCGATGTGCTGGGTGATGCCGCCGGCTTCCCCGGCGGTGACCCTGGTCTTACGAATGGAGTCGAGCAGGCTGGTTTTGCCGTGGTCCACGTGGCCCATCACGGTCACCACGGGCGGGCGGCGGATCAGGTGAGCGAGGTCGCTCTCCTCGATCATCTCCACCGTCTTGGCGGCGGCCTCCTCCACGTCGTCCTCGAGCACCGGCACGCCGAACTCATCCGACACCGTCTCGATCGCGGAGAGATCGAGGGTCTGGGTGACCGTGGCGATGATGCCCTTGAAGAACAGGCTCTTGATGATCTCGGAGCTGTCGACGCCGAGACGATCCGCCAGTTCTTGCACGGTGAGGTTGCCCTCGGGCACCACCAGCATTTCGGGGCGCTGGGCCTTGGCCTCGCGGGCGGCCCGCAGCTCCATGGCCCGGCGGCGCTGGCGCTGGCGGGTGGTTTCCTTCTTGCGCTTGCGCGCCACCACGGTGGGTTTGGGCTGGCCGGCGGCGACGCCGCGGGGCTTGGCGGGGCGGGCCAGGGAGGCCTGCAGCACCACCGCTTCCTGTTCGCCGGCGAAGCCGCCGGTTTCGGCGGTGAGCGCATCATCGTTTTCGCCGATGATGTGCACCTTCTGCCGCTGCTTCTGCGGCGAGCGGCTGCGCAGGGCCTCGAGCTTGGCGGAATCGTCCCAGTCGGGGCGGCGGGCACGGCCCGGTGCCGGGGCCTGGGGCGTGCGGAAGTTGGGGCGCCGCGGTGCCGTCGGCGGCGTGGCCAGGGGCCGCAGCCCATCCTCGCCGGCGGCGGCGCCATCGGCACCGGCCGGAGCTCCAGGGCGCCGTGGCGGCGGCGTGGCCGGACGGGCGCCCGGCTTCTGCAGTTGCATCAGTTCGCCCGGTGCCACCGGCTTGCGCATGCCCGGCATGCCGGGGCGGGTTGGCGGGGCTGGACGGGTGCCGCCGCCGACGGGGGCGTTGGCATCGCGGCGGATCGGTTTGCCCACCAGTTCCACCTGGGGGCGTGCCGGTGGTGAGCCGGGCCGAGCCCCCTGACCTGCGGGGCGCACCGGCGCGGGCTGGCCCGGGCGGGTGGGCATCCCCGGTCGCTGACTCAGGGCGGGGCGGCCGGAGGGCGAAGCGGGGCGGCCGCCGGCAGGCCCCTGGCCCTGGCCGCTCTGGGGACGACCCACCAGCTGGGGCCGGCCGCCGCCGGCGGCACCTGGACGCACGGGCGCCGGGGCGCCGGGGCGCTGCGGAGCGGGGGCCGCCGGACGAGCCGGAGCTCCGGCCATCGGCGGTGCGGGTTTGCGGGCCGGTGTGGCCGCCGCCGCGGGGCGGCTCGGGGCCGGTGCACCCGGCCGGCTGGGGGCTCCCGGGCCGGGTTTGGCCGCCACGGGCCGGGCGGGTGGTGCCGAGGGGGCAGGCGGGGCAGGCCGTGCCGGTGCTGCAGGTTTGGCGACGATCACCGCCGGCTTGGCCGGCGCAGCGGGCCGGGCAGGGGCTGCGGGGCGGCCGCCCGCTGCGGGCTTGGCCGGAGCCGGCGGCCGGGTGGGGGCCGGTCTGGCGGGGGCGGGAGCTGGGGCTGGAGCTTGGGCTGCGGTGACCGGTCGGGGGGCTTCAGCGGCCGGTGCGACGGGGGCCGCTGCTTTCTTCACCGAGAGAATCGATTTCGGAGCCTGCGGTGCAGGGCTGGCGGCGCCGCCACCGCTGTTGCCGCCACCGTTGCCGCCGCCGGTGATCAGGCTGCGGATCCGGGCGGCTTCGTCATCGCTGATCGAGCTGCTGTGGCTCTTGGCAGCGATCGCGAGCTTCTCGGCGGCATCGAGCACGTCCTTGTTCTCAAGGCCCAAGTCCTTGGACAGCTCGTAAATCCTGACTTTGCCGCTGCTGGTCATTCAGTGCTCCAAGTGGTCGGGGCAACGGGTGCCACCGGACCTCAACCCACGGTGAGGCCACTGTTCATCTTGCCTCAGCGCCTGCGGAACCGAAGGCCGACAGACGCTGCTCCAATGCCGCGTAGATGGAATCTGCAACCTGGCAGCGCAGTGCCTTCTGCAGTTTCTTGCGGCGTCGGGCCTCGTCAAGGCAGGGGTGGCTCCGGCACAGATAGGCCGATCTCCCCATGCCCTGGTCTAGGGCCAGGCCCCCCTCCGCCAGCCGGATGACCCGCCACAGCTGCTGACGATCCAGCAGTTCGCGGCAGGTCACGCAGCGCCGGAGCACGCAACGGCGACTCACCGAGCTTCGTCCCCGTCGTTCAGCTCGGCTTCGGCTTCCGGCGCGGCTTCGGCTTCCGGTTGGGCCTCAGGCTCGGGCTCCTGCTCGTACTCGCCATAGCCGCCGTCGCCGTAGTCCTCCTCGTCTTCCGGCAGCGGATAGAGCTCCCGCAGGCGCGCATCCTCTTCGGCCCGCAGGGCCTGCTCGGCCTCCAGCCGGGCTTCGGCCTCGGCCTGCAGGGCCTCCTCCTCCTGGCGCTGGGCGATCAGCTCCGACACCTTGTCGTCCTCGGCGGCCTGGTCGTACTCGGTGCTGTTCTTGATGTCGATCTTCCAGCCGGTGAGGCGGGCGGCCAGACGCACGTTCTGGCCTTCACGGCCGATGGCCAGGCTCAGTTGATCGGGCGGCACCAGCACGTGGGCGTGCTGGCCCTCGGGATCCACCAGGCGCACCATCTCCACCCGCGCCGGGCTGAGGGAGTTGGCGATGTACTGGCCGGGATCGTGCGACCAGCGGATCACATCGATCTTTTCGCCGCGCAGCTCGTTCACCACCTGCTGAATGCGGGACCCGCGCGCGCCGATGCAGGCGCCCACCGGATCCACTTCACGCTCCACCGAGTCCACCGCCACCTTGGTGCGCGGGCCCACGGAGCGGCTGGGGGGATTGGCCTCGCGGGCGACGGCCACGATCCGCACCGAGCCCTCCTGGATCTCGGGCACCTCGTTCTCGAACAGGTAGACCACCAGGCCGGCGTTGGCGCGGCTCACGAACAGCTGCGGGCCGCGGCGGGGCACCTCGCTCACCTCCTTGAGGAACACCTTGAAGGTGGCGTTGGCGCGGTAGTTGTCGTTGGGCAGCTGGTCGCGGCGGGGCAGTTCCGCCTCCACCTCGGGGCGACCCAGGCCGCTGCTGACGGCCATGATCACGCTCTGGCGTTCGAAGCGGATCACCCGGGCGGTGAGCACCGGATCCTCCAGATCGGCGAACTCCTCCTGGATCATGCGGCGCTGGTGGTCGCGCAGCTTCTGGGCCAGCACCTGTTTGGTGGTGGCGGCGGCCATGCGGCCGAAATCCTCTTTTTCGGGGGTGACGTCCAGCACCACCGTGTCGCCCGCCTGGGCGTCTTCGGCCACCTGCATCACCTCGGCCAGGGCGATCTGGTGGTCTTCGCTCTCCACCTCCTCCACGATGATTTTGGAGGCCAGCACGCGGTAGCCCTCCTCATCGAGGTCGAGGGCCACGTCGAAGTTGGAGAAGTAGTCCTCTTCGAAGGGGTCTTCGCTGATGCCCAGATAGAGGGTGCGGCGATACCGCTCATAGCCCTTCAGCAGCGCCTCGCGCAGGGCCGCCTCCACCACCTGGGTGGGGAGCTTCTTCTCTTCACTGATGTCCTCGATCAGGTTCGCCAGACCGGGGAGCAGAACAAGGGCCATGGGGGGTGCGGGGCAAGCGGAAACAGGTGGGGCTCAGGCTTCGCTGGGGGTGATCAGGCGAACGCTGATCACATCGGGGCGGGGGAGGCGAACGGTGCGGCCGCGCACATTGAGATGCACGCTGGTGTCGTCCCTCTCCAGCAGCAGGCCTTCGCGTTCAGCCTCCGCGCCGGTCTTGGGATCGCGAACGCGAACGCAGACCGGGAAACCGCGGAAGCTGCGGAAATCGCGGTCGTCGCTCAGCTCCTCGCTGATGCCGGGACTGCTGATCTCCAACACATAGGCCTCCTCCAGCAGGCCACTGGCCTCCAGGGCATCCCCCAGCACAGGACTGAAGCTGGCGCAGTTGTCCAGGCTCACATCGCCGCCGTCGGCCAGGCGCAGCTGCACCTGGAGCGTCATCGGGATGCGGTGGGTGAGCAGCTGCAGGCCGCACAGCTGATAGCCGGCGTCGGCGGCCACCTGGCTGGCCAGGCGCTCGAGATCGGCGGTCAGGGGATGCGGCAAAGCCGGATCGAGGTCAGGGGGACGGGCAGCCCGTCCGGCACCTGCAGGGATCTGCATCCTGATTCAGCAGGTGGAGAAACCTGCAGAAGATCAGGGGTGCCCGCCGGGCACGTTTTGACCTTAGGCGATCGCCGGACGGGCTTCAGCCGCCCAGGGAGCCGAGGTCAACCGCCGGCGGCTCCATGTAGGCGTCGCCCGGCTTGAGCTCGCCCCGCAGGCTTGGATCCTGGTTCAGGCACTGGGCTTTCTGCTCATCGGTGCGCAGGTACTGGCACACCCGCGCCCAGAGCTTGGAACGGGTGGAGGGGGCCCCCTGGCTGAAGTGCACCAGGTCGGCACCGGCCACCAGACCCTGGATTTCCACCTGGCAGAGGGCGCAGCGTTGACGGGTGCCCGGGGGGATCGCAGCCATGCCAGCTGTGTGCAGAGCAGGCAACTTAAGGCCAGTTCCCCGCTGGCACGGTGTGATCCGCATCCTGCAGTTCAGCGATCCCCATCTGCTGGCCGATCCGCGTGGCCAGTGCCGTGGCCGTGAGGCGCTGGCCTGCCTGAGCCAGGGCTGGCGGGAGGCGTTGCAGCAGCTGGGTCAGCCCCCGGATCTGCTGCTGATCAGCGGCGACCTCTGCCAGGACGAAAGCTGGGGGGGCTACTGCCGCCTGCGGGAGTTTCTCGAGCAGGCCGTGCTGCCCATGGGGGTTGCGGTGGCGTTGCTGCCGGGGAACCACGACGCACCTGGGTTGCTGCGGGCCGCCCTGGCACGCCAGGCCTGGATCGCCCCGGCCCTGGTGCCGCTCGGCGATTGGGGCCTGCTGTTGCTCAGCAGCCATCGGCCTGGCGCCGTGGAGGGTTGGCTGGAGCCCGGCCAACTGCGCTGGCTGGAGCAGCAGCTGGCGGCAGCGGCCCCGCCGCTGTTGGTGGCCTTGCACCACCCGCCGCTGCCGATCGGCTCGCAGGACCTGGATGGCATTGGCCTGCGGCAAGGCGGGCAGCTGTTGGAGCGGCTGCTGGCCAGCCCGCGGGTGCGCGGGGTGGTGTTTGGCCACGTGCATCAGCACTGGCACGGGGAGCTGCCGCGGCCCAATGGCGGGGCGGCACTGCACTTGTGGGCCTGCCCCTCCACCCTGGCGGCGTTCGCGGCGGCGCAGCCCTGCCCCCTGGGCCATGCCGACTGGCCCGGCGGCCGCTTGCTGGAGCTGGGGCCCGCCGCTGCTCTCTCCACCCGGTTGCTGCGCTGGAGGCCCTGCCCCCCTGCCTAGCCTGCACCCCATTCATCCGGGCTTCCGTGCGCCGCCTTCTCGCCCTGCCCCTGCTGCTGTTGAGCCTGCTGTGGGTGTCGCCCGCCTGGGGGGAGTCGCTCGGCCAGGGGGGCAGCTTTGTGAGCGCCGCTGTGAAGAAGGTGGCGCCGGCGGTGGTGCGGATCGACACCGAGCGCAGCGTGCCCCGCGCCGGCCTGGATCCCAGCTTCAACGATCCGCTGCTGCGCGAGCTGTTCGGGGATCAACTGCCCCACAGCCGCGAGCGTGGGCAGGGGTCCGGCATCGTGATCGACGCCAAGGGGCTGGTGCTCACCAACGCCCATGTGGTGGAGGGGGCCGATCGGGTGGAGGTGACCCTCGCCGACGGCCGCGACCTGGAGGGCACGGTGCTGGGTAGCGACCCCGTGACCGATCTGGCGGTGGTGCGGATTGCGCAGGCCACCGGTCTTAAGGCGGCGCCCCTGGGGGATTCCGAGCGCCTGGAGGTGGGCGACTGGGCCATCGCCCTGGGGACCCCCTACGGCCTGGAGCGCACCGTCACCCTGGGGATCGTCAGCAGCCTGCACCGCAACATCACCAGCCTCGGGTTCTCCGACAAGCGCCTCGATCTGATTCAGACCGACGCCGCCATCAATCCCGGCAACTCCGGTGGCCCCCTGATCAACGCCAGCGGCGAGGTGGTGGGCATCAACACCCTGGTGCGATCCGGCCCCGGCGCGGGACTGGGCTTTGCCATTCCGATCAACCTGGCCAAGGGCGTGGCCGCCCAGCTGGGGCAGGGCTCCGCCGTGGTGCACCCCTACCTGGGGCTGCAGCTGGTGCCGCTCAATGCCCGCCTGGCGCGGGACAACAACGCCGATCCCAATGCGCTGCTGCGGCTGCCGGAGCGGGATGGCGCCCTCGTGCAGCGGGTGTTGCCCGAGAGCCCCGCTGAACGGGCCGGCCTGCGCCGCGGCGATCTGGTGGTGGCCGCCGCCGAGCAGGCGGTGCCCGACCCGGCGGCCCTGCTGCGCCTGGTGGAGGCGTCCCAGGTGGGCGAAGCCCTGCCGCTCACGGTGCTGCGCGGCGATCAACAGCTGCAGTTGTCAATTCGTCCGGAGGCCCTGCCCAGCGCCTGAGCTACGGTCACGGCCCCCGACGGCATTGTGGCGATGGCGGATCTGCAGGATCAGATGAAGCAGGCGGTGGCTGCGGCCGCCACCGAGCAGATCCGCAGCGGCATGGTGGTGGGCCTGGGCTCCGGGTCCACCGCCGCCCTGATGATCCAGGCGCTCGGCGGCAAGCTCAAGCGCGGTGAGCTCACCGACATCGTCGGGGTCACCACCTCCTTCCAGGGTGAGGTGCTGGCCGCGGAGCTGGGCATCCCCCTGCAGAGCCTCAATGCCGTGGATCGCATTGACCTGGCCATCGACGGCGCCGATGAGGTGGATCCCTCCTTCCAGCTGATCAAGGGGGGCGGCGCCTGCCATGTGCAGGAGAAGCTGGTGGCCGTGCGGGCCGAGCGGTTCGTGGTGGTGGTGGATTCCACCAAGCTCGTCGACACCCTCAACCTGGGTTTCCTGCTGCCGGTGGAGGTGCTGCCGGGTGCTTGGCGTCAGGTGCAGGGCCAGCTGCGGGAGATGGGCGGTGACGCCCAGCTGCGCATGGCCGTGCGCAAGGCCGGCCCGGTGGTGACCGACCAGGGCAACCTGGTGCTGGATGTGAAATTCGCCGGCGGCATCACCGATCCGGCCAGCCTCGAGCGGCAGATCAACAACCTGCCGGGGGTGCTGGAGAACGGCCTGTTCGTGAACATCACCGACCAGGTGCTGGTGGGTGAGATCAACGACGGCGTCCCGGGTGTGCGCGATCTGCCCAAGCGCTGAGCGCCGGGGTTAGCGCAATCGCCGCCGCACCGATTCGGCGTGGCTGTGCAGACCTTCGCTATCCGCCAGGGTGGTGATCGCCTGGCCGGTGGCCTCCAGGGCCTGGCGGTTGAACTGGATCAGGCTGGTGTGGCGCAGGAAGGTTTCCACGCTCAGGGCACCGGCGAAGCGGGCCGTGCCCGAGGTGGGCAGGGTGTGGTTGGGGCCCGCCAGGTAATCCCCCACGGCTTCGGGGGTCCAGGCTCCCAGGAAGATGGCGCCGGCGTGCTGGATGCGCTCCGCCAACGGCTCAGGGCGCTCCACCTGCAGCTCCAGGTGCTCAGGTGCGAAGCGATCGCTGAGGCTCGCCGCGGCATCCAGGTCGGGGCAGACCACGATCAACCCCCAGTCGTTGAGGGCCTGGCGGGTGATCTCGGCCCGGGGATGACCCACCAACTGGGCCTCCAGGGCCGCCGGCACGGCCCGCGCCAGCTCTTCGCTGGTGGTCAGCAGGATGGCGGCCGCCAGGGGGTCGTGCTCCGCCTGGGCCAGCAGGTCTGCGGCCACGTGCTCGGCCACGGCGCTGTGGTCGGCGATCACCAGCACCTCGCTCGGACCCGCCAGGGAATCGATGGCCACGCGGCCGTACACCGCCTTTTTGGCCAGGGTCACGTAGAGGTTGCCCGGCCCGCTGATCACATCCACCCGCGGGATGCTGGCGGTGCCGTAGGCCAGGGCCGCGATCGCCTGGGCACCGCCCACCCGGTAGATCTCCTCCACCCCCGCCAGGTGGGCGGCGGCGAGCACGGTCCGGTTCACGCGCCCATCCGGCCCGGGCGGGGTCACCATCACCAGACGCCCCACTCCGGCCACCTTGGCGGGCACGGCATTCATCAGCACGGTGCTGGGGTAGCTGGCCCGTCCGCCGGGCACGTACAGGCCGGCCCGCTCCACCGGTCGCCAGCGGCGCCCCAGCTGCTCGCCGTGGACACCGCGCACCGCCAGATCGGCGGGTTTCTGGCGCTGGTGGAAATCAACAATCCGCCGGTGGGCGAGCGTCAGCGCCCCCTGCAGATCGGCGGGGGTGGCCCGCCAGGCGGCCTCCAGCTCGGCCGCCGGCACCCGCAACGGATCCGGCCGCACCCCGTCGAAGCGCTCGGTGAGCTCCAGCAGCGCGGCATCGCCCTGGCCGCGCACCTGCTCAAGGATGGCCTCCACCCGGGCGGCCGCCTCGCGGCTCTGGCCGCTGTCGGTGCGGGCGGCGATCGCCTCCAGCCGTTGGCCGGCCTGCGCCAGGTCGCGCAGCAGCTCCACCTGCAGCCCTGGGCCGGTCGCGCTGGCTTCAGCCACGGATTCGGTGGAGGAGCTGCTGGCGACGAACACCGGTGCACGGCAGGGACCTCTGCAAGCTAAATGGCCGTCCCTGCATCGTTGGAGGTTCAGGGGGTACAGTCTC
>Ga0214917_10007660_pt1 | contig 10853 bp, 8 predicted proteins | sample LL_1208_BB_MetaG_FD_177983 | JGI IMG/M metagenome (GOLD analysis project Ga0214917, IMG submission 177983) | Freshwater microbial communities from Lake Lanier, Atlanta, Georgia, United States - LL_1208_BB | ecosystem: Environmental > Aquatic > Freshwater > Lake | place: USA: Georgia | collected...
GTGAGTTTCTTCATTTCCTCAAAAGCTGTGGATCGGCGGGCTCTCAAGGGAGCAGGAGAGGAAAGGTTTGGGATTGAGATACCAGCTGTGGGATGGAGTGGAGTGCTAGGAGCAGGAAACTTTGCGATTCACTTTGTATCTGCCGTACGAAAAGCAGGAGATGAGTTGCGAAAGAGAAATGTAAAAGCCTTGTTGGGTATGGGTGGTTTTATTTCGGGAGCGACAACAGTGGCATCTCGGCTAGCGAATATTCCGTATTTTCTTCACGAGTCGAATGCGATTCCGGGTCGGGCAACACGCCTTCTTGCAAAAGGGGCCAAGCAGGTCTTCGTGGGATTTGCAGAGTGTGAATCCGGATTAGGCGGTGTGAAAGCCACGGTGAGTGGAACACCCGTACGTGGACGGTTAGGACGAATGGAGAAAGAAGTGGCCCTTAAAAAACTTGGCCTTCACCCGCATCGTCGCTTGGTGGCAGTCCTTGGAGGTAGCCAGGGTGCGCGGGGATTGAATGAAGCAATGGTGAGGGGGTTGGGAGCGTTGAAAAGCGAAGCGCAACATCTGCAGATTCTACATTTAGCGGGCGAAGCGCATGTGGAAAAGGTGCGGCGAGCTTATGAGGGAACTGGATTTCATGCGGTGGTGATGGGTTTTTGTGACGAGATGGAGGCAGTCTATGCAGCGGCAGAGCTGGTGGTCGCCCGATCGGGAGCGGGAACATTGGCTGAATTAGCGGCATGCGAGGTGCCTGCCATTCTTGTGCCTTTTCCAGCAGCAGCGGGAGATCATCAAATGGCCAATGCTCGGGCCTATTCGCAGGAGGGAGCAGCGGAAGTGGTGGCAGAAAAATATCTTATTGGAACGGAGTTGGGGCAACGCATCGCCAGGCTTCTAGCAGATCCAAGCCGATGCGAACGGATGCGGCATTGGGCAAAAGGACAACAAAAACCGCAAGCGGCGGAAAAGATCGCGGAGGTGATTTCCCGTGAGCTTTAATTCTTCTGATTGGATTAAGGGGAAGAAGAGAATTCACCTGATTGGTGTTTCTGGTTCCGGAATGACCCCATTGGCTGAAATTCTTCTGGATTTAGGGCATCGGGTAAGCGGGTCGGATATTAAGCCGGTCGCAGATCGGTTGGTGCTGAGGGGGCTTGAATTCACATTAGGTCATGAATTTTCCAAAATGGATGAAGTGGATGCAGTGGTGGCATCGGCAGCGATCCCAGATGAAAACAGGGAGTGGATGGAGGCGAAGAAGCGCAAAATATCGCGTTTTCGTCGTGGTGAGGTTTTGGCTCAGTTGGCCCAGGGAAAAAAGCTCGTGGCTGTGATGGGTTCTCACGGCAAGACAACCACGGCAACCCTTCTGGCGCAGATTTTTCATGAGGCAGGGTTAGAACCGTGTTTCTATTTGGGTGGATACTCGCCTGCCCTGGGTGTTTCAGGAGCTTGGAAAAAGGGGGAGTGGTTAATTGCTGAGGTGGATGAGAGTGAGGGAGCTCCAGCGCAGATGAGGCCTTGGGCGGCGCTGCTGTTAAATGCGGATCACGAGCATGTGGATCGCTATGCAGATGAGAAAGCGGTAGTGGCGGCTTATCGTGAGGTTTTGGGTCAAGTCACAGGCCCTGTTGTGGTGGTGGCCAAGGAGGAGAAAGCGGCCATGGAGGCAACGATGGGGGTGAAAACCAAGGTCACTTTCGGGTGGGAGAAGAGTGAGGCTGATTATGTGGGTCAGTGGGAGGGGGAAAGTGCAAACGGGATTCAATTTGGAGTAATGAAAAGTGGAAAAGATTTGGGGAGTTTTTCGGTGGCAGCTACAGGAAGGCATAATGGAGGAAACGCTTTGGGAGGATTGGCCTTGGCTGCGGAGTTGGGAGTGGAGGTCGAGAAGATCCGTAAGGGCTTGAAAGCGTTTCGACGGGCAGATCGAAGATTTGAAATTCTTACGAGTGGGCCTGGCTTGGAGGTGGTGGATGACTATGCGCATCACCCGAGAGAGGTGGAGGCGACGATTGCGTCCGCCCGCACAAGGGGTCGGGCACGTGTGGTGGCAATCTTTCAACCTCATCGTTACACAAGATTGGCGACTTTTATGAGTGGATTCGCGGAGGCGTTACGGAATGCGGATCACGTTGTGATTTTACCTACGTATGCAGCTGGAGAGAAAACTATGGAGGGTGCGGGGGTAGAGCAACTTGTTGGGGCGATTCAAGAAAAGGGAGGAAAGGTGGATCTGGCAGGATCAATGTCGGAGTGCAGGTCGATTTTGGGAAGACTTTGGCAAGAGGGAGATCTGTTTTTAGTGATGGGTGCAGGGGATGTGACCCAAATGGCCCGTAAGATGGCGAAAGATTTTCATGGGTTCTACAAGGTACGGGATTTGGCAAAAGGCGAGGGGGTTGTGCGTTGGTATGAACCGATGCGAAAGCACACCACCATTCGTATTGGAGGGCCAGCGCAAGTGTGGTTTGAGCCGGAAAGTGAAGCTGCATTAGGTCGGGTCGTGGAGTGGTGTGCCAAGGAGGGGGTGCCTCTGACCGTGGTAGGACGGGGAAGTAACCTGCTGGTGCGGGATGGCGGTATTTCGGGGGTGTGCGTGCATTTTGGTCAACCGGGGATGAGCAAGATCGAAGTAGTGGATGGCAAGATTCATGCGGGGGCGGGAGCTCGGCTTAAGCAGATTGTCGCCGTTGCAAAAGCAAACGGGATTATGGGTTTGGAATTTATGGAAGGGATTCCCGGCGCTCTTGGCGGTGCGATGAGGATGAATGCTGGGGCGATGGAGTCTTGGACCTTTGAAACGATAGAAAGCGTGAGGGTGATGGACCGAAAAGGAAAGGTGAGTGAGGTATTGAGAGGTGAGTTCGAGGTGAAATATCGTAGGGTGCCAAGATTAGTGGAGGAGATTGCGGTGGGGGCTGTTTTGCATGGAAAGCCAGGAAATCCCGAGGAGATTGCTGAAAAACTTAAACAGTACAGTCGGAAGAGATGGGATTCGCAACCTGCTGCACCTAGTGCGGGTTGTATTTTCAAGAATGCGGAAAAGATTCCTGCAGGAAGATTGATCGAAGAATTGGGATTGAAGGATACAGCGATCGGAGGTGCTCGGATCTCGCCCGTGCACGGCAACTTCATTGTGAATCAAGGCGGAGCGAAAGCGGTAGATGTGTTGGCGTTGATGGATCAGGTTCGGGCGAGAGCTCAAAAGGATCGGGGAATCGATTTGGAGCCTGAGGTCATTGTGGTGGGGGAAGACGAATGAAACCCGAAAAAATGAAAGTAGCGGTTTTGGCGGGGGGAATTTCAAGGGAGCGGGATGTCTCCTTGCGAAGTGGTGCGGGGGTGGCAAAGGCGTTGCGATCGGTAGGCGTGAAGGTGTTGGAGGTGGATGTGAAGGAGAAGGGGCTCAAGGTACCGCAGGGAACTGACATATGTTTTCTATGTCTGCATGGGACCTATGGAGAGGATGGTGAGGTTCAGGCTGAGTTGGAGGCTGTTCAGATGCCATTTACAGGAAGTGGTTCCGTGGCCAGCGCCCTCGCTTTCGACAAACTGAAGGCCCGGGATGTGCTGGTGGCCGCAGGTATACCCATGGCTGAAAGCATGGAGTGGAGAAAGGATCATGATTGGAAGCCTCCGTACGTGTGTAAACCCGTTGCGGATGGATCCAGTTTCGGTGTTCATCTTGTTCGAGATGAAAAAGAGGCGGCGACTGCAATGAAGAGTTCGGAAAAGTGGAAGGGTGCAATGATGATGGAGCGATTGGTTGAAGGAGTGGAAATGACCGTGGGCATCTTGGGGGAAAAACCACTTCCTGTTGTTGAGATTAGGCCCGTAAAGGGATTTTATGATTTCAAAAATAAGTATACGGCAGGCGCAACCCAGTACCTTTGCCCCGCACCGATCTCCAAAGAACAGGCTGACGAAGTGCAGGCCGTCTCTCTAGCAGCTCATCGAGCTCTGGGTTGTGAGGTTCTGTCTCGCGTGGATCTGATCGTTGATCGAGATGGGAAAATCAATGTTTTGGAAGTGAATACGCTTCCAGGAATGACGGACCTGAGCCTCTTTCCGAAGGCAGGTCGGACTGGGGGAATCGATTTTGCATCCCTCTGCTTGAAAATATTAGAGCTTTCTTGGGAGAGATTCAAAAAAGGAGTGACATCATGAAGTTCAAACGAGTTCCATTCTTTTCGTTAAAAAAACAGCGTCAGCGAAGTCGGCGCGCACGACATGTGCTGGCTGCGCGAATGACAGGAAAAGAGAGTGCGCGTGCATTTAGTCGGCGTGTTGGGTTTCTCCTTCTTCTTGCAGGTTCTTTGGCCACGGCTGCGTTAGTGACCTCGATCGGGATGGATGCGATTTTAGGGGCTCTATTATATCGAAATACAGATTTCACTCTTCGGCGGTTCGTGATTGAACCTGCGAACAAGATTGGAAAGGGGGAACTCGTAGCGGCGAGTGGCGTAAAGATTGGTCAGAACGTCTTGCAACTGTCCTTAGACGAGGTGAAGGCATCGGTTGAAAAGATTCCTCATGTGGCCTCAGTACGGGTCGAGCGCCATTTGCCTGATACGTTATACTTCTTTGTGGAAGAGCGGAGGCCTGTCGCCCTTTTGGCGCCCACGCCTTCTGCGGGGATGCAGTTGGCACAACCGATGTACTATATCGACACACGTGGCTTTGTTTTGAAGCCTAAGCCAGGGGAGAAGTTGATGTCGCTGCCTGTGATTACGGGGATTTCTTCGGATGAAGTTGTGGAGGGTGAGGTCATGAATCATCCTGATGTCAAAGCAGCCCTTCTTTTTATCCGAGAGGCTTCTCTGGCCACAGTTCGGGATGGATTGGATTTCTCGAAAATCGTGATGGAGGGACCCGGACGCTTCCAAATATCGACGCCACGAGGCGGAAAGATCCGTTTCCGGACTCAATTCCTGAGCGAGCAGTTTGAGCGTCTGAACGTCATTTTTGAGTATGCAGAAACCAAGGGCCGGATCGTTCAGACCGTAGATTTAACCCCTGAACGTAACGTTCCTGTCACCTTCTTGAGCACAAAACCTGGAGAACAAACCCTATGATCATGCGAAGAACCCCGACAGAAGAAATCCTCATTGCGACCGATCTCGGTACGCAAACTATGAAGGTAGCGGTTGCAGAGATGTCTGAGGACGGAGCGTTAACTTTATTAGGAGTCGGTGAGTCAGCATCCGCAGGGATGCGCAAAGCGGAGGTAACAGATTTTGGATATGCGCAAACGGCGGCTCGCGTTGCTTTGGCTGAAGCTGAGCGCAGGACTCAGGCAGAGATTACGGAAGTCTACCTGTCTCTGAGCGGCACCCATTTAAACTCCAGAAACGAAACGGTGCGGGGGGTTACAGTTGCTGAGGATGATCACCGTGTGACGGAGGGATCTCTAGAGGAACTGCATAAACTAGCGGCAAATCTGCCTTTGAGTCGGGATCATGCGATCCTCCACGAACTTTTGAGGGGTTACTCGTTAGATCGTGGGGTCGGTTCGGGTCAACCGCTGGGAGTGCATACCGAGCAGATTGAAGCGCACTATCATCTTGTGACTGGGAAAAGGACACTTCTGCAGACTGCGGTGCAGTGTGTAGCAGATCAGAAGATTCGGGTTAAAGGGTGCACCTTTTCGGCATATGCATCGGGAATGGCTGTTTTGAGTGAGGATGCAAAAAAGCGCGGAGCGGTGGTGATCGATCTGGGTGCCGGTGTTACAGATGTCGCAGTGTGGAGGGACGACGCGGTAGTGCATTCCGCTGTGCATGGAGTAGGTGGGGATCACCTGACACAGGATCTTTCCATTGGTTTGGAGGTTCCATACGCGCGGGCGGAGAGGTTGAAAAAAGAGATGGGCTCTGTCGTTTTGGAACCCATGGAGAAAGACGAGAAGATTACCCTAGCGCGGGAGGTGAGTTTTGATGGACGAGTCTTCTTTAAAGAGGCGATGGTACAGATTCTACAGGCTCGGATGGCGGAGATATGGCAGATCATCAAAGATGATCTGGAAGAGCAGAATCTGTGGAGTGCGATTGAAACAGAGGTGGTGGTGACGGGAGGCGGTGCACGACTCCGAGGACTTAGTCGCTTGGCGTCTGAAATACTGCCACGCCCTGTCAGGATCGGTAGGGCACGAGATTTTCTGGGCGAGCAGAGTGATCTGGAGAGGCCAGAATTTTCAACTGTATTGGGAACCCTACGCTATGCGGCCGATTGTGAACGGCGGGAGTCCAGTCAACTAAAGGGTTGGAGAAAAATTCAGAAATCCTTGGGACGCGTCGTCTCAGGAATGCGCTTCTTGGCGTAAAGAAAGGAAAAAAACAATGAATCACTCATCTCAAGAAACCTCATCCGTAGCCATTCTTGCTCTGGGAGGAGCGGGAGCGGCGGTGCTCGATAATTTAGCGGTAGCTTGTGAGGGGGAGCATCGCACCCTTTGCATTGACACTGACGCGTTGGCCCTACGTGGGACCGTGGCAGGAAAAAAGATTCTGGTAGCTCCAGAGCGGGTGCATGGAATGGGGACAGGTGGTGAAGGTGAGCTTTTGGAGGGATTAAGTTTGGAGGAGGGCGATAGTTTAGATCCGTTGCTTCAAGGGATCCAGACCGCCTTGGTAGTTCTTTCCGTGAGTGGGGGGACCGGATCTGCGCTTGGACCTAGTTTGGTGCGACGCTTAAAGAAGCAGGGATCGGAAGTGGTGGTGTTCGCGATGACGCCTTTTGGATTTGAGGGTCGAAAGAGAAAAGAGAAGGCTGAGTCGGCTTTGAAAGCGTTACGCAATTCGGCTGATGCAGTATTGGTTTTCGGAAACGACAGGTTGATGGAGACTTCGATGGCAAAGGATTTAAGGGAGGGTCAGCGTGCATTGAATCGGGCGTTGGCAAAAACCATTCATGGATTAGCCCATGTGATGGAGAAAGGGGGATTGGTGCATCTAGGCGTCGATGAGCTCCGTGAGGCTGTGGGTCAAGGGGTGGATGCGGTTGCCCAATTCGAAAATGCATGGGCAGGAGTAGCCGAGGCCTCAGGAGAGGGCCGTGAGGAGGCAGCGATAGAGGCGGTTGTAGAGGATATCCTTCTGGAGGATGGAAGGGCCTGGAAAGATGGAAATCGGGTTCTGGTGAGCGTGATCACAGGACCTGAGACCTCTCTGCAGGATTTTCATGGTTTGCTTGAAAAAATCCGGCGTCGGCTACCCGTGGATCTGCCCATTTCCGCTGGGGCTGCTGTGGATCCTGAAAGAAGTGAGTCGATTGGATTAACTGTGCTTGTGACGAGGAGGTGTGAGGAGGTGATGTTGCCGAAGATCGAGGTGGCCTCAAAGTCCTCTGCTGAAATGAGCCAAGAGCCAGCTGAGTCGAAAGCTAAGCGCAGAAAGAAATTTGTAGCTGCCCAAGCCGAATTAGAATTTGATAAAACACCGAGCCGATTTGCGAGGTCATCTCCTAGCGTGCGAGGTGCGGAGGATTTAGATCGCCCGACCTTCCAACGGAAGGGGATTAAGCTCAGAGTTTGATTCCGATCGTTGACCCTTTCCTACCAAAGAGTTCGTCTTTAGGTTAGGATAAAGAATGGCATTTCGGTTTCCATGTTTGCTAGGGCTGATCTTCTTAAGCGGGGCTTTTGCCCAAGAAGGTACTGTTCCTGTCTTTCGCTTAGGCATCGATGTGTTAGCGGATCGGGGTTTTCAGGATTTGAGGGGAAAGCGGGTAGGGTTGGTGACGAATCCATCGGGAGTCGATGGGAAGGGAGTGCCGACTTGGCGAAGGTTTCGGGATGCTGAAGGCGTAAACTTAGTGGCTTTGTATGGGCCGGAACACGGCGTTTTTGGGAAAGTTGGTGCGGGAGATAAAGTTTCGGGTGAGAGGCACGGAGAGGATCAAAACCAAGACGGAAAAATTTCGAAGGATGAAGAGACGGGAATCAGGGTTTTCTCGCTCTATGGGGATACGAGGAAACCCACTCCCAAGATGCTGGATGGAGTCGATGTGCTGGTTTACGACCTCCAGGATGTGGGGTGTAGGTCCTATACGTATATCAGCACGTTGGGGTTGGTGATGGAGGCAGCGCAGGAGAAGGGAGTCGAAGTGATGGTGCTGGATCGTCCTAATCCCCTTGGAAACTTTCGCGTGGAGGGTCCGCGTCCGCAGGGAGAGGGAGTCATAACCTCCTTTATTGGGCAGTACGACATTCCTTATGTGTATGGGCTTACGGTAGGGGAGCTTGCGAAATGGATTAACGAAGTTCATTTGAGGCGCCCGTGTAGGTTATCAGTGATTCCCATGAAGGGGTGGAATCAGAAGATGACTTGGGAGGATACCGGACTGAAGTGGGTTGCCACTTCACCCAACATACCGATCGCTCGGTGTGCGCGAGGGTACGTCGCAACCGGATTCTTTGGGGAGTTGGGCGTTAGCAATGGAGCCAATCCAACGGGAGTACCCACGACGGGATTGGATGGAACCGTGGTTCAGCCGTTTGATATCTTTGCGCTAGAGAATGTGGATGCGGAGGAGCTTTGTCGGAAAATGACAGAGTGGGGATTCAACGGGGTTAAGTTCACTCCGTTTCGCTTCAAACCGCCGACAGGGAAGTATCGATCGGTTGTCATGGCAGGGGCACGAGTCGCAATCGATCCGCAGGCTCCAGCCAATATTACGGCCATCAATATGGCGGGCCTTGAGTTTTTGAAAAAGCTTTTACCCAAAAAGAGGTTTTTCTCGGATGCGGAGAATATGTTGATGTTTGATAAGCTGAATCGAGGGCGTCAGACAAGGAAGGCAGTTGAGGGGGGAATGAGCGCAAGGCAGATTGTGGCCACGTGGGATGCAGGTGTGGCTAAGTGGCGAGAGGAGAGAAAGCCGTACTTGCTGTATCCAGAGAGTCCAGCGCCGATACTGAAAGTCCCGGCCACGGGGTCGGCAAGGCTCAAGCCGTAAATTTAGGTAGGGGCGGGTCGTTAACCCGACATTTCTGAAGGGTTTAGAAGGGCTGTAAAGTGTTGGAGAGGATGGTGTTAAAGAGGGTATGGGATGAGGTGGGGAGATTGGAAAACGCTACGAAAAAGCGAAGTTCAGAGATGCTATTGCGGAATTAGCGATGTGGTGCTTAATTATATTTGTGAGGGCGCTCTTCGTTATTTTGTATCTTATGGCTGCTTCTACACATGCGGCTACGACAGCTTTTCTTGATTTTCAGCAAGCCGGACAATTCTCCAATTATTTTAGAGGTGATTCCAGTCCTGTATGGAGTCAAAGCTCATCGGCCGGGGTCGGAGGAACGGGAGGAGTTCAATGGAGTTTGGGGGGCTCTGATGTCTGGGTTGCAAAGGTAGGATTTCAGCCGACTGTAGGTTCTACTTACACCCTTTCCGTGCAGTACTTATGCCAGATCAACGCTGGGTATGGGGGAATCGGTCTGACCTCTCAAAACTCAACTCTGAATTTGGCCGGAGCCACCGCCGGAGTGAACCCGGGTCTTGGCATCAGTTATCATGGAGGAGGATTCATTTCCGACAATTCCGGAAGTACTAGCGGCACTACACTTTGGACTTTGACCTCTTATGGTGCCAGCAAATCTGGAAATCAGGGAATTCCTAGTCCGGGTTACGGCAGCTCGGGCAATTACTGGTCCCAACTCTCTCTGCTCGTGAAATACTTGGGTTCCAATCAATTTGATCTAACGCCTGAAGTATATGATGTAAATCAAAGTACGGGAGCGGTTGGCGCGCTGATGGCTTATGGTGCTACGCAGACGTATACAAATTCAGATCTTGGTGGGGCAAGTGTCCTCTATCCGTATTTTTCAAGCAACGGGAGCCGTTTTGTGGGAGCTGATAATATTACCATGCCAGTTCCAGAACCCTCCGCTCTTTCGCTTCTCGCCATTGGTTTAGGTGGATTGGCGGTGATGCGGCGGCGTCGGTCGTAATTTCAGTCCTCCACCAATCCTCAACAAAACCCGTAGTACCCCCGGCAGGAGTGCGGGGCAGGCCCCGACGCCGGTCGGGGCAGGCCGACACTATAATCGGTGCAGTGGGCAGATAACTCTTTCCGACTGAAGGGACATCAACACCGAGACCAAATTCGTTATAAATCAGATTCTTGGATACCGGCGACCTTCATTTAGGCTTTGAGAAGGCCGATTTTCAGAGGTTTATTTCCGTGAACTGGCACCACAATTCTTTCCCGAACACCTTCCTTAAAGAAAATATGGTGACTGCCTTTGATTCTGGCCAAAGACCATCCTTGATCTGTCAGGAGACGGCAAAAATCTTTGCCAGAGATTTGTTTCAAACAGCCAACTCAAGAAGCTGGGAGTTTTTGTCTGCGGTGAGACCAGAAGGGTCGGTTTCGAGATAAAGTTCTACTGCCTCGCGAAGATTTGCTTTCAGTTCATCCATCGAATCTCCCTGGGTGCGACAGCCGGGAAGAGAGGGAACTTCTGCCCAAAATCCACCTTCATCAGCCTTGTGAACCACAGCGGTTACTTTCATAAAAGAAGTGTAAGCCTGGTCGTGTAACTGGCAAGTACGGCTACTAAAGAGTCCCAGAAGTTTCTCCATCGTTCTGAAGGAGTTAGCGACCCTATGCGGATAGGGGTAGTCGGGTTTTAAACCCGATGTTTCTCAAGGGTTTAGAAGGGCTGTAAAGTGTTGGAGAGGATGGTGTTAAAGAGGGTATTGGATGAGGTGCAGAGATTGGAAAACGCTACGAAAAAGCAATCCGTAGAAAATGGGGTGGATAGAAACGTTAAAAAATGGGTAAATACGCTGAATGGGATTTCTCATACACAAAAACAATCAGCAAATGGGCCCTTACTCATTTGAAGAAATAAACAC
>Ga0214917_10007661_pt1 | contig 10852 bp, 11 predicted proteins | sample LL_1208_BB_MetaG_FD_177983 | JGI IMG/M metagenome (GOLD analysis project Ga0214917, IMG submission 177983) | Freshwater microbial communities from Lake Lanier, Atlanta, Georgia, United States - LL_1208_BB | ecosystem: Environmental > Aquatic > Freshwater > Lake | place: USA: Georgia | collected...
TTTCAATTTGTGATCTCGCACAGCGCACACAGAGGACGCAGAGCTGTTTTTATGGGTCGCTTGCCAATGAATGCCTATCAATGCATGATGCCGACTCGTCTCCATTTTCAATTTTCAATTTTCAATTTGTGATCTCGCACAGCGCACACAGAGGACGCAGAGCTGTTTTTATGGGTCGCTTGCCAATGAATGCCTATCAATGCATGATGCCGACTCGTCTCCATTTTCAATTTTCAATTTTCAATTAAAAACAATATTGACACTATTACCAACAGATGTTATAGTCATATGCAAGATAGGTTAAACAGGTGCTCACCCACTGGTTCGACCTATTTTTTATTTTTATGAAGGAGTTGCCCCGTATGATCAACTGCAAAATTCGCCCGCGCCACAAATTTGCTGTCTGTGCCGAAAGTGGCAAACAACGCTACCGCAGTCGTCGTGATGGACTCGAGATGTTGACGCGCACGCGTCATGTTGCCGCCCAATTTGGAATTCATGGGTTGCCTTGTCGCCGTAAAGAATGTCGCGTGTATAAATGTGATATTTGTGGTGGATGGCATTTAACCAGTAAAGAAGCGTGGGGATGATATCGGAATGCACCGAGTATGGGCACCTGCCACCCCCACACACAGTCATGCGTGCGGTGGTGGCAGCTCATGTTATTGTGGGATTTGATAGGTCTCGCTGGTTTTTGTGCCGTTTGCATCAATAAATTCAAAGACACAGGTTGTATCGGTAACCGTATAGTTGACGTAATATTTGGCATTATTAAGGGTATATTCGAGTGAATAAGCACCGTTCCCCACAACTTGGAAATTGGTAATTTCGGCGCCACGCAATGGTTCTTGGGGCGGGCGTACCGGGTGGATGTGCGGTTGTGGCTCGATTTGATCATCAGTCACTGTCACCACACCGCGCAACCCGCCATTGATGTAGGGGTAAGTGGTGGTACCGTGGTAGTGATAGACGCCATCGCTGCCCATGTGGCCGTTGAATTCATCGAGCGGGGTGACGGGCGAGCCATCGGGTTCGGTTGAACCATAAATGGCGAAACCATCGAGCGCATAGGCAATCGGCTTGCCCACACCCACGGTTGCTTCGAGGTGGAGTGGTGCCACGTGGTAGTGATAATCGTCGCCTTTGCCACAATGCCCACCCCACTGGTCGAGTTCGCCGGCGAGGAGCGCATCATCGCCGCGGTTATTGAGGGCATTAAAGATAGGGATGCCATTGGCGGCAATGGCAATAGCTCCGCGGTAGAGGGCTGTTTTTGCCGAAATAGGGGTATCGGCCATGACGGGCTGTAAAGGAATCTGAAAGGCACTGGAGCCACGGTAGTTTTGTGGTAGCGGCACCTGTTGCTGCCAGCTCTTGATGCCAATCATCATGGGGTGACTCGGCATGCCGTTTGATTCGATGTAGAGATTGGTGGCATCTTGGCGGGTGGTAACAGTACTACTAAACGCCGCAAAACTATAACCCGTAACATTTGTGCTAGGCGTGGTGGCTTGCGTCAGCGGGGCTGCGGTTGGCTGAGGGTTCGCATTCCCCACGCTAGGAGTATTGGCAGGTGATTGCCCATTAGGGCGTGCTGGTGGTGGCAACATTTGGCAAGCAGCGAATAGGCTTAATCCCATACTTTGCGCGCAGAGTTTGGTAAATTGGCGACGATTGATTGACATAAAATACCTGCTTTTAACGTGAATAGATGACATTGAGGGTGGCACTGCCGAGGGTACGGTCAGCGATGGCGGCAAGCAAGGTGGCGCGGTCGACCTTATCGGCGGCTCCGCTGAATTCGGGGGCTTTTGAGAGTGCATAAACGGTGTAGGTATAGGTTTTGGGACCAGGTCCTTTGGAGCATGGGGGCGTGTATTCGGTGCGGTCATTGACACTATTAGTGCCCAATGTGCCGATGCCGTGGCTGTTTTTGGGTAAAGCGGTGACCGAAGCGGGGATGTTGTAGAGCACCCAATACCAGTGACTATCACCAGGTCCGGGGATGTGATGCATGACGACGGCAAAGCTGGTGGTGCCAGTGGGTGCGTTCTTCCAGTTGAGTGGTAATGTGGCACTGCTACCATCACACGTGTAGTCTTTGGGGAGATTCCCTGCTTCGCCAACCTCGGGGCTGGTCAATACGAATTCGGTGCTAGTCGGGGTCGGTTTGGGTGTTGCGGCGATTTGTTGAGCATCAGGGGGGGGATTTTGGGTATTGTCAGGTGCAGGCGGACCGTTGTGCAAAAAGCCACAACTCGCCGCAACAAAGAGTATCCCTATCAAAAATATGTATGTACGGCGCATCAACATCATCCTTTCAGCAATGACTCATTAGTGGTGGGTATATTTGGCAACGCAGACACCGCCGCTTTTACGATTGAAAACGGCGGTGTGGGTTGGGATGATGTGTGACTACGGTTGGTATACGGTCACGCGGCAAAGAACCGTGTTGTCGGTTTTGAGGTCTGGTCCCCAGATAAATTTGGCTTCTGGCTTCCACGCAATATCGTTGTAGCCTTCTTTGGGACCAACTTGATCGGCACGGTAGAGAGAGGCTGCGACCCAATTGCTGTCATCAAAAGAAGGTGACGTCCAGTCGGTTGGTTCGGGGAGGGCGGTAAAGCCACAAGCACCCTGACCAGCGATGGGGTTGGCTTCCGCGGCGCAGGCGTTATCGAGTGGGGCGGTGTGAATAACCATGCACTTCCACCATTCGTTGGTAACCCCGATCATATCACCGGTATCAGCATTGGTAAATTGCCCAATAAACCCACCATCACCGATTTGTTGGTGGTCAGTACCAATATATTCGAGCCCAGTGTCGTTTTGGATGTAGTCTTTGAGGATGACGCTGAAGTGCATCGGGTAGCTGGCAGGGAAGGTGACAGTTTCGGCGTTAAAGGAGCGCTCTGTGGTGATAGGCACTGAATCTTCTTTGATTAGGTTCCCATCAAGGTAGAGGGCAAACCAATTATCTGCCCATAATTCCGCTTTGACATTGATGAGTTGTGGTTCTTTTGCTTGCGAAGAAGTCCCCGAATTCGCGGGAGCTTGAATGCGTGTAGTGGGTTGGACAATGACGGGTGTGGCCACTTTCGCACGATTTTTGGTATTTGGTAGGTCGTTGCTGGCGACTTGGCTACATGCCGTTAGCAGGTATACTAATCCTAGTGCGGCGAGTATACGGAATTTCAAGGGTTTGTCCTTTCCACACAGCTTTTTTTGAACACTGTGTAAAGACGGCAAATAGGGGGGATTCGTTCATCTATTATAACGCGAATATATTTAGATACGATAAAGATTTTACTTTAGTACAACGATTTTGCGGTGTTTTGCGATGGCGAGAAATGTGGCAGAGAGCATTCTTTGCTCAAGGATGGTGGTGGTGGTGGGAGAGTTGATGAATTTGCTGTTATATTGTGTAAAAAAGCAATGGGATTGGTATAATGTGTTCTTGATGAATCGTGTGTTGATTAAAGAGTAGCTATGCGACAGGCAGAACCGGTGGTAGTGGTTGGTGGTGGCTTGGGGGGCTTGGCAGCCGCGATTCGTTGTGCGGTGGCAGGACAGCCGACAATCTTGATTGAAGCGCGTGCGCATCTTGGCGGCAAACTCAACATTGTGCGCGATCAAGGATTTGTCTGGGATATCGGGCCCTCGCTATTGACAATGCCGTGGGTGCTTGACGACCTGCTGAAGGTCGCAGGGAGCTCTCTGGCCGCCGAGCTTGATGTGGTCGCCTTGCCATCGGCGTGTCGGTATTTATGGGATGATGGGACACGATTGGACGCAATGGCGTCACTGCCAGCACTCGTACAAAATATTGCGGCGATTAATCCCCGCGATGTAGCGAATTTCATGCGGTTTATGGCATATGCCCAGCAATTGTGGGATCTGAGTGCAGACAAGTTTTTGGATAATCCAATCACAGGATGGCACAGTCTGTTCAACTGGCGCATGCTCCGCGATGGCTGGCGGCTTGATGGGATGCGTACGATGGATGCTGCAGTAGGGAGTTTTTTTGTAAGCCCGCATTTACGCCAAGTCATGAATCGCTTTGCCACCTATAACGGTTCTTCACCGTATCGCACGCCTGCGACATTTAATTTGATTGCCTGGGCCGAGTTTGGGCTGGGGGCGTTTTATCCACGCGGTGGCTTGTATCGTATTGCCGAAGTGTTACAGGCGACGGCACAGCGGGTCGGTGTTGACATTCGTACCGCAACTGCAGTAACGAAGATTCAGCATCTACATGGGCGGGTATGTGGTGTCACTACGAGTACGGGCGAAACCATTGCCACGCAACGCGTGATAAGCAACGTCGATCCGCAGGTGACATTGGCGAAGCTCGTTGATGGTGGTGCAACGCGGGCAGCGCGGTTGGCACAACGTGAACTATCAACGAGTGGATTTGTAGTGTTGTGGGGGTTGCGACAACGGTATAACCAAATTGATCATCATACGATTTGTTTTTCGCCCAATTATCGTGCCGAATTCGCCGATACTGATGCGGGAAGGCTCCATGCGACCCCCACGATTTACTTGAATCAGACGGTGGGGTATGATGTGGATCATGCGCCAGCTGGTGGCCAAAACATCTTTGCGTTGGTGAATGTGCCAGCGACCCGAGGGAGTGATATCGATTGGGCAACCGAAGCACCACGCTATGCTGCGCAAATGGCGAGTCAGCTCGAGACACGGTTTGGGCTGACTGATTTGCGCAAAAATATTGTGGTGCAGCACCTAATAACTCCCCATGATTTAGCTCAATTTTATAATGCCCCTGGTGGCTCAATTTATGGGCTTGCGTCGAATTCCCCGTTGAGTGCGTTTATGCGGCCGACGCAATGTGACGCGCAGATTGATGGGTTGTACTATTGCGGTGGTGGGACGCATCCCGGTGGTGGCATCCCCCTTGCGTTATTGTCGGGCAAACATGCCGCACAATTATTGATGTCGCGTACGCCACGAAAATAGCCAAAGCCAGATTTCACACCATGTGAAGGTCTGGCTTTGTAGGGCATGGGACGCTACGCAAATTAATTGATGTGAAAAATAGCCCGCAGTCGCTGGCTTTGCCAGGCCACAATATCGCTGAGTGGCTGGAGCGGCGCATTGGTGGCGAGGTCTGTTGATTGGTATGGTGGCGGACCGTATTCAGGGGTCATCGAGAATTCTGCTTTGCCCGCCCGTTGATTGGCGGCTACCGCAAGTTGCCACCAGTGTTCGTGAGCGGCGACTTCGCTGTTGTAACGAGGCAAGCTGGGGTCGGGGACCTGTGGCCCTTGCGCATGACCGACTCGAGTATGCAGATGGATGCAGTGTGCCGCACAGCGTTCCATGATGGCTTCGGCATCCCCGAGATTGCGCTCGGCAACCACAACCCAATGGCTATAGTCGGCACAGATATGCGCTTCAGGATAACGTGATAAGTAGGCATCAGTGCTCCACGGATTGAAAAAGAGCCGCCCGCGATGGGTTTCATGACCAATTGCAATCCCGTATTGCCGTTCGAGGCCAATAATTGCCTCGACAAACCGACAGCCGTCATCAAATGAAGAGGCGTCACGCCAGCCATGCAAGGTGATTTGGCGTGCTCCACAGGAAATTGCTGCTTCGATTTGTTGTTTGGCTGATGCCACATGTGTGGCGACATCTTCACCGCTTGTAAATACCATCGCAATGTATTCAAGTTGATGGGCGGCAAGTTGCGTAATTAAATGAACTTGTTCGTTTTTGTCGAGTGGTACCCCCAGCTCGACACCGCGGTATGCTTGTTGAGCAATGGCGGGGAATACGACTTCCCACGGGGCATCTATACCCCAGGTGCTGCGAAACAAATCAATACGCATGTTAAATACTGCTCCTCTTCGTTGATGAACGTGCTGATTATACGAGAGGAGCGGCCATTGGGCAATATTAGCGTTTACTACGGCGATAACCAGCAGCGAGGGCTGCAGACTCGCTGTCGAAGCAGACTACGGCGACCCGAGTGCTGGCATAAAACGCCCCATCCGGCATATGATAAATCATGGAACGTTGGTTGCCTTTGATTTGCCCAATCAGACAGGGTGCCGAGGCCGTATCGCTACTGTTGCCTCCACCACTATTGTCCCCACCACCACTGGTACTTGGTACCGTGATAGCAGTGGCTACTGGTGCATTTACTACGCCGTGTACGCCGTTGCAGGTTGCGGGGGCCCACAATCCGAGTTGTTGACTTTGGGCGTTGCGCTGTGCTGCTTTGAATTGTGACTGGTAATTGTAGGGCAGATTATAGGTGTACTCAAATGCGTAACCTTCGGCAATCATCACTTGATTAAACAGGCGTCCGTCAGCCAGCCAAACATAGCGCAACAAGCGATTGTATTTGTCGTATTCACCTTGGCTATTATCTGGTTCGAGGTAGACAGTGGTGTCATCAAGCAATTGATGGGCATGATTGGATGCTTCTTTGCCGAAGCATTGTACCGGCTTGCGCGGGTCGACAGTCTCTGGTGTATCAATCCCAATCATACGGATGGTGACATCGCGGTTGTTGAGTGACACATGGATGGTGTCACCATCAACCACGCGGAGTACACGCGCTGCCACTACATTGTCGGGCATCGTAGTATTCGGCGCGTCTGGCACAACGGCAGGTAATGCAGTTGTAGCAATGATAGCCTCGGTTGGTTGCTGAACTGCCTTTTGCGTGGGTGTGTTGATGGCTTGGTGGTGGCGCTGGGCATGGTGGTGGCGCTGGGCATGGTGGTGGCGCTGGGCATGGTGGTTGTGTTGGGTGCTGTCGGTGTTGGGGTGCGACGCGGCGTTGGCACCGAGCGTGGGGATGTGAGACTTGACACCAATAGGACTATCCCAAATACAGCGGCAACGACCACAGCAGTAATCCGCCAGAAGCCACCGCGATTCCAGCCATATTCAAATGCCAAAAACGGCCATGCAATGAAATAATAGAGCCCTTTGATGATCCAAGGCAATAGCTGCCAGAAAAATTGAAAGATACGATAAATCAACAAGACCGCACCGGTAATAAGCCCGGCAACTAAGCCAAATAAACAACAACCCATGTTGTTGGTGCGGTAATTGCGATTGTTGTACATGGTCGATTTCCTACAAATTGGAACTGTTTTATGCTCTTTAATTATAAAGAATTCTTAGGGCACATATGTGGATAACACTCATATGAAATATGGGGTGTTATCCACAGCTAGGTGATTTGCTATTTTTGCTGTCGCGTTATATCTGATGGGCGCCAAAGTGGGGTAAATACGGTTGTGATTTGGCAAACATTTCGTTGACCATGGCACGTATTTCGCCTAACGACAAACGGGCTGCGGTCAAGGGGTCATGACAGATTGCCTGGTAGATGAGGTTGGGGTCGCCATTCAAACATCCTGCAATAGCCATTTCTTCGATTTGGCTACTGAGATTGGTCAACATCGTGACGGAGGCAGGTAAATCACCAATTGGTAGTGGGTGTAAGCCATGGCTGTCGACATAAATAGGTACTTCAACGCAGGCTCCTATCGGCAAGTTGGTAATGTAGCCTCGATTCGGGACATTACCGTTAAACTTAAATACGTCCCCACCGGTGAGCGCATTGATGATGGAGGCAGCGTATTCATTGCTTGGGCGCAAATCGATAGGTTCTGGATTGGTGCGCTCGCGTTGGGCTTCTTTTTCCCAGTCATTCATGTGTGCTTGATACCACTTGAGGGCGGCATGTGATACCCCAGGATTCCAGCCTGTGCCAGAGGTGCAATATTGCGCGATGAGTTCAGGGCGTTTGCGGAACCACCAGTTGTATTCAGAATGATGGCCACTTGATTCGGTCGTGTAATACCCAAATGCGATAAACAATTCATTGCGGACGATTTCTTCATGGTAAATGACGGGATTTTTGACGAGTTGGCGCAAAATCGGTGTGACGTTGATGCCATTCCAGGTAAACGACAAATACCATGACATGTGGTTGATCCCGGCACAGGTATAGCTGATTTCGCTCATTGGTGCACCGAGCCAGCGGGCCAACATTTCGGCGGTACCTTGGACACTATGACATAATCCGACAATCGGGACGGTGCTAGTGCGGCTTAACGCGCCGCACAACATCGCCATTGGGTTGGTATAGTTGAGCAAAGTGGCTGTGGGCGCAACACGTTCAATCGTACGGACGATTTTTTGCATAGCAGGGTACAAGCGCAAAAAACGAAATATCCCCCCTGGCCCACGTGTGTCACCAATATTGAGGTCGACGCCGTATTTGGCGGGTATTTCGATGTCGTGACGCCATTGCTCAAATGGTCCCGCAATCGTGGTAATGACTACTTCGGCTTCGCTAATTGCTTGCTCGAGGTTGGTCGTTGCACTGACTTGAGCAGCATAGTTCCCCGTCGTGATAATCCGCTGCACAGCGAAATGCGCATGGTCAAGTCGTGCTTGGTCGATATCATGCAATACAATGGTTGCATGACTCATGCGTGGAAAGCTCAGTACATCACGGACCAACTTACGCGTGAAAATATGGCTCCCTGCCCCCACAAATACGATCTTCATGATCGCCTCTTAGTGCCATAATAATATAGTTAAATTTAACCATATAATGGTTAATATTGCAAATACCTGTGCAATATGCGTCAAATTTAATAGAAATAAATATTTATTGCATAAATTGCATCATCTTCACGGTGAAAATATACCCAAAATAATAATAAAAATAATTAATTTGCTAATGATATTTATGCAGTTCAAACGGAGAAAAACAAAATGGCAACATAAAAAATATAAAAATACATACGTAATTTATATGGTTAAAGAATTATCAAAAAAAGACAATAAAGCTCCAATGATATTTATTGGGGGGATATCTGCCGAATGGGAATTCGGGTGCCTACTGGTGGTGGTCACGGGTGACGCAGGTAGTTTTCTTTTGTGCGAAATCAAGGGTATATGGAGCATGCAGATAATGTATGATGGTAGCATGTTCCACCATTCCAATGAGTATTGAGCGGAATGGAATTGCCTTTAAGAGGGGATGTTGATGCACATATATGCTGCAAATCCACGTTATTTTGTGCGGCGGGGGCAACCGTGTATCTTGGTTGGTGGCGGGGAACATTATGGTGCGCTATTGAACCGCGAATTCGACATGCAGCGCTACCTCGATGCGATGGCCAACGCAGGCTTGAATCTGACACGTGTCTTTAGTGGGAGTTATGTCGAAGCGCCAGGATCATTTGGCATCATCGACAATACATTGGCGCCCCATCCCGATGCCTATGTGGCGCCGTGGGTGCGTGATGAACAAGGGCGCTATGATTTGGCACGCATCAATCCATTATGGGTCCAGCGGCTCAATGCATTTGTGGCAGGAGCTGCCCGGCGCGATATTGTGGTGGAGTTGACGTTGTTCTGCTTCTGGTATGAACAAGCAGACTGGGAGCGCTCGCCGATGCATCCCACACAAAGTCGTCAAGCGGTTGGTCCGTATGAGCGTGCGCGGGTTTACGATGCTGATTCGGCACTGATTCCATTTATGCGGCGATTAGTGCAAGTAGCTGCCACCGAACTCAAAAAATACGATAATGTGTATATCGAAATATGTAATGAGCCGTATAGTCGCCATGATCACACCATGGACATGGCCTGGCACGAGCAAATGATCGAGGCAATTGTTGCGGTTGCACCAGCGTTGCCGATTGCGATTAATGTGGCGAACCGCACCCAAAAGCTTCTGTATGTGCCAGCCCATGTGAGTGTGGTGAATTTTCATTATGCGATTCCTGCAGCAGCCCGCGAGAACTGGCACCTTGGGGTGATTATTGGTGATGACGAAACAGGTTTTCGTGGCAATAGTGCGCGGCCGTATCGTAGCGAAGCGTGGTCTTTTTTGTTGGCAGGTGGTGGGATATTTAGTCACCTCGATTATAGCTTCACGGTGACCCATCCTGATGGGTTGGCGGCGAATGATCCGCGCACCCCAGGATATGGCGGGAGTGATTTACGCACGCAAATGGCGTTTTTGCGCACTACACTCGAGCGAGTTGCCGTATGGGATATGCGTCCTTGTAATGAAATAATCGCGTGGTATGCAGGTGAAATTGACATCCAATTACTAGCAGTACCGGGAGAACGTTATATCGGTTACATCCCGCAAAATGTGCCGCAACAGGGGTTGATGCTGGGTATCCCGGCGGGGCGCTACACGTTGGAGTGGTTGTACCCGGCTAGTTGTGTCACCCAAACAGCCGCCACAATCGAACATCGTGGCGGCTTTGTGCGCATCGACACGCCGTGGCATGCCGATGATTTGGGGTTTGTGTTGGCACGGGTGCGTTAAAGGTGGCAGGCGACGGCAGTAGCACGCGTGATGAGTGCAATCACTTTGTCGATATCGAGGTGGGTCGCGACATAGGTGTTGGCGGGTTTTTTGCTGAAGCCAATCGGGTCAATTGCGGTCATGCCGCGCCCGATGCCCGTACCACAATCGACTTCCATGTAGACATGGTTGACGGTGGCACAGCTGGGGTCGAGCGCAACTGCCATCGCTTTGGGGTCGGCCATCAACATACCAGGGCGGTTGCGGGCCTTGGCCCAATTCATGAGATTGGTACACATAGGCCGCACAAAGCGTTTACCCATGTCGCCGGCATCGAGCAGAGCTTCCCAACGATCCCAGAGAATGGGATGGGCGAGGGTGTTTTCCCAAGTGACCATCGTTGGTTGCAGGTTACCGCGGCTAAGGACTAGTGCCGTGGCTTCGGGGTCAACATAAATATTGAATTCGGCGGTAGCAGTGATGTTGCCGGTGGCGTTCGGTGCGCCGCCCATGATGATTGTTTTGCCG
>Ga0214917_10007662_pt1 | contig 10851 bp, 9 predicted proteins | sample LL_1208_BB_MetaG_FD_177983 | JGI IMG/M metagenome (GOLD analysis project Ga0214917, IMG submission 177983) | Freshwater microbial communities from Lake Lanier, Atlanta, Georgia, United States - LL_1208_BB | ecosystem: Environmental > Aquatic > Freshwater > Lake | place: USA: Georgia | collected...
ATACCCCAAGAATGTTGAGAATGCTGGCAAGATCTGAGAGGTTTTATGAAAGATATGGCTGGTGGTCAGTGGTAATTGCTAGATATATTCCATGGGTTAGAACCTTTGTGCCACCAATTGCTGGAACCGTAAAGATGAATTACTACAAATTTTTATCTGCAAATGCACTAGGTGCCCTATTATGGGGCGTTGGAATTACCCTTGCTGGTTTTTACTCTGCCACTATCATCTGGATAAAAGAAATTTCGTATTTATTGGCAATTATATTAATTGTTAGTTATACCATTTCGATGCTATTTAATGTTTTCTTAAAAAAATCCAAGTGATTTTTTAATTTGAAGAATTAATCATTAATATTCTCTTTAAATCAAAAGGTAAGTAATATGTTTTATATTGGTTAAAACCATAACGAAATTCGGGTTTTTCGATTTTCAATAAAATTTAGGTTTTCTGAGTAAAAACTATCATCAACATAATTAGTCGAAGAAATTTCTTCAAAGACAGTATCCTCGATTGCGAGCATTGAGTGCTTGCTTAATCTTGGTATGACCAGTACGTCACCTGGTAATAAGCACTTGACAACATCATTTAGATTTACTTGTAATTGTCCTTTCAAAACTAAAAAAGTTTCTTCTTTTAATTTGTGAAAGTGTTCTGGATGAAATTGATTTCTAATCATAACTACGATTTTTTTCGCATATTCCCTGTTTATTACAGGAATGAGGATTGCACCGACATCTTCAAATTTCTCAATTCCAATATGGTGAGATATTTCAACATCAATATCCGATCCGAGTTTTAACCCTGCAGAAGAAATGAGTTCTCGTGTTTTGGACAAAATTTTCTCTGTGTATTTAAACTTATCCTCGTAAAGTATCAATTCTTTCAATATCGGAGCATCTTTTGCGATATTAACTTGTGCCACTAAATTAGTGCGAATCGTCATCTCGCTCGATGTGTAGTGATTAGTTAGAGCAGGAAATGCAGGATAAGTATTTGTTTCATCCAAAATTTCACCTCCTATTATATCTCTTGAAGCAAATAGTCCTCGCTGCAGATGATGTAGTGTTTCTTTTTGCAAGTCCAAGTTTTCAAAATAATTTTTGTCATGAAGTTGACTAATACATTCGTGAAGATTGACTAACCAATTTTCAAAAAGGTCCTTTTTGCTTGAGTAAGAATTAATTGAGACATCCTTTTTTTCTTTTGCATAATGCCGCTCTAAAATTTGAGCTCCTGCAGCCAAAGCCAAGCTACCTGCCAGATAGTTGTTAGGATTTTCATGCGTACTGAAACCAACGGGAACCTGAAACCTTTCACTTAGGGTTCTAATTCTTCCCAAATTTAAGGCATCGTTCTGAGTGGGGTATAAAGCAACACAATGCATTAGTGCAAAATCTGCCCTCCTGTGTTTAAGAAATGATACAACTCTTTCAACTTGATATTCTGACAGCCCTCCTAGTGAAACAATCAAGGGCAATTTTTGTGAAACGCAGCTTTCCAGTAATTTCCAGTCATTCGAACTTACAGATGCAACTTTTAAAAAATTATGACCATGTTCCAAAACTTTATTACTTGAATATTCATCAAATGGGGTTGCAGCGGTAAGTAGCCCTAAAGATCTTGCCTTTTTTGTTAGTTCAAGAAATTCATTAAACTCGAGCCTCGTATTTTCAAATCTTGAAATATATTTATTAGTTCTATCACCCTTAAAGTCACGATGAATATATGTATCAAGATTTCTGTATTGAAATTTGGGGACTATGGTAAGGTTATGCCTTTGTTGAAGATCTGCTAACTCTTCAATCATTTGCATTGCAAGATCTATATCTCCAGAATGATTATTTGCCAAGTCTGCAACAATTAATGGAAAATTATTTTGTAAGATATTGGTGAGTTCGCTCATAATTCAAGTCTATGCTAAGTAAGGCGGAAAATCTAATACCTTACTTAACTCTCTACAGAAGTCTAAATCTTCTTGATTGTCAATATCAAAATTACTCCAACTTTTTGTTAAAGCAGGGCTCGTTGTACCACAAAATCTGGACTTTTCATTGAGAAATTTTTTAGCTTTAAAAATATAAAATGATCCAGTTTCTACGGCCGTGGGCGGGCGTAGTTGCCTTGGCAGTCTTAAATTTTTAGAGTGGTTTTTTGGCTCCCACTGATTTTCAAATTCCCATATAAATTCATTTTTTAAAACTGCGGAGAACATTGAATCAACTTTATCTGTATTGTGAAGAGTATTTATCGCAGTCTTCAGCCCATCTATGTCAACAAAAGGGCTGGTGGCTTGCAATAAAACTATAACTCCATCAAATACTCCAACCTCGTTTAAGACTTCAATCACCACCGACTCCGAGGAGGCTAGATCTGACGCATTTACTTTACTCCTAGTGGAGATTCTGACTGGATAATCTTTTATGATCTCGCGAATTTCTAAATCATCTGTCGACACAACAACGAGATTATTCTCAATCTTTAACGCACTCAATACTGCTCTCTCTATCAAACTTTTGCCATTGATAATCTGCAGATTTTTTCTCGGTATAGTCTTACTTCCGCTCCTTACTGGTATTATCGTTAAATTTTTTTTCATAATTTGTTTACATTTCTGAAAGCAGAGTCCGGATTTAATGAATTCAAATTTTCATAAGTATTAGTAAGTTCAATTATTGACTCACTTAAATCTTGATCAAAATCAATTAGATTAGATATAGGAAAGTCCCACGAGTTATAAAAGATGTCAATACTATTTAAGCTAAAAATTCCTAAATTCTTATAATCTCTCAATAGATTTGACAAATTATAACTCAAAATAAAATCTCCTTCTTTTATAGCATAAATGGATTGTGCACAATCAGGAATCACACTAACGCTCTCAGCTAAACAATTTTTATCATAATACAAGATATCTAAAAGGTTATTAAAGTTATCAATCTCTCTTTCTGAAATTATTAATCTCTTAAACTTTGTTTTTTTTCCTTCTTTGATTTCCAAAATTAATTTATGAAAACGAATAAATGATGAGTAATTTTTTTGGTAAATTGAAATTTCTTCATAGAGTCCTGAGTATTTTTTCCATGAAAAAGTTTTTGCTTTGAGAATTTTGCTTAAAGAATTTTGAAATCTTTGGTTATTTCTATTTATAATTTCTTTCTCAATTTCTTTAGAAAATTCACTAATTCTATTCTTGACTGAGTTTCTAAATAACATTCTTTCATTGACAATCAATACATCGCAATTTGTCCGAAAAAAACATGAAATTGCATCAAACTCATCAAGGACTATTGGTTCATTATTGTCGTTGAATGATGTGTTGATTAACAAACCAAAACCATGGAGTTCTTTCATACGGATTAAAAGTTTATAAACTAGTCCGCAATCTTCCTCCGCAATTTGCACCCGTGCGGTTTGATCATAATGTACAATTGCAGGAACTTTTTCTAAAGCAATTTCTTTAGATTTTACTGCATACGACATATATTGATGGTTCATATGTGAGCTTTCAAAAAATAGTGCGAAATCTTCTCGTAGGCAAATGGGTGCAAATGGTCTATATGCTTCTCTATGCTTTATTTTAGTATTGAGCACTTCTTTCATTTTTTCAGATGTAGCTTTTGCAATAAAGGACCTATGACCTAGCGCTCGAGGCCCGTATTCATAGCCACCCCAAAATACGCCTATTACAGAATTGTTTTCTAACTCAGATAGCACCATGTCCAAATCCAAATTTTGCCAAGGTAATTTATCTATTAGTTTAGATTTGTACTTTGGAATTGCACTGTGCGGTGCAAATTTAGGATGTCTATAAGTGGCCAATAGCAAATTCCATTCAGATTTTGTGAGATTTTTATGCACTCCAGCAAAAGCAAGTCCAACTGAAAGACCACTATCTGCACTATCTGGAAACACATAGAGTGAGTCAAAAATTCTATTTTTAGCTATAAGTTCGTTAGCAACACAGTTGAGTGCAACACCTCCGGAAATACATAATCTGCTTTTCCCGGTTACTTTTTTAATTTGCTGAGCTAAATATATCAAACATTTCTCAAGCTCCTGTTGGACACTGAAAGCCAAATACGCTCTGTAATCGTTGTATAAGTCAGATTTCTCAAATTTATTAATATTAAAATCAGTCAATAAGTATTTATCTGGCGAACGATTGATCACCTTTGAATAATCAACAGATAATGAATTGTAAACTCCTTGAAAATCTATTTCTGGATATTTATTATTCATAGCAAGCTCTTTGCCATAGGGTGCTAAACCCATAGTCTTGCCCTCTTCACCTGACTCAAATCCTATAAGTTGAGTTATAAGAGTATACAGTTGTCCAATTCCTGGAGTGGTCTGTGAAAAAATTTTTTTTAACTGCCCATCATCTGTAACAAAAACTGAATGGGTACTTTGCAAAGAGCCTAATCCATCGATAGCTAAAAATGCACAATCTTCGTACCCGGAACCGACCCAAGCAGACATAGCATGCGCATAATGGTGATCAACACTCTTGGCAATTTGCTCTGGTCTAATTGCTAAATTATTTCTGATAAAATCTCCTACTAAGTGTCTGTAATTGTAGGACGTATTAATAAATGATTCATTATCCATAAAATCTGATACTACTAAGTTAATTTCAGAAAGTTCTATATCAAAATATTCTAGACATGCAACGATGGATCTGGACGGGAAGTGATAACTTTTTTTCTTTCGACTTAACATTCCCTCTTCAAAGTGAATAAATTTACAGATAACTTTCTCTGACTCTCGCGTTACTTGCACTAATGCCGCAGACGGGTCATGTGAAGCATAGGACATGAAACCTAAAAAGTATTGTTTAAGATTATTCTTTAATGCCATTTTATAATTATAGTCCAATAATTCTACAAAATCAGCCTTTTAAAAATTTAAACATAAATTAAGATTTTATAGTTAGAGTCTCAGGCAAAAACTCAAATTTTGGATTTGAGGCAAAAATCATTCTTGAATAAACTATATCGTTGCCTCTCATATTCTTATAATTAAAAATAGGCCACTTAATTTTAAGAAAATATCTGTGCAATAAATAGACATTACCTCCGAAACCTAAATAATCTATTGAACCACTGTGGAAACGTCTTGTTTTCAATATTTTGTTTAATCTTAAAATTTTATTGCCTTTTGCAAGAGTAGATTTTTCATTATGAGCTAAAAATTCGATTCTATTTTGTTGAACAATTTTGACACACATTTCAATTTTATTTCTAATCATAAAATCATCATCATCTAAAAATGTAAAGAAGTCTCCGGTGGCCAATTCTAATCCTCTGTTCCTCGATCGCGCACCTGATGTAGCCCATTTGGACCAGTTGCCAGTAACAAAATACTCATGATTCAAGATTTCTAAGATAATTCTTTTGTCATTTCTATTCACAACCCAATTTTGTAATTCAATATTTTTGTATTCGCAAATCAAAATCAATTCTAAATTCTTGAATGTCTGATTTAATACACTATTAAGGCATTTTTCAATTACAGATAGAGGCCGAGAAACTGGCACAATTACCGACACTTTTGGATCTGGATTGGTAAAACAACTCTGAAATTCTATGGTTTTTCGTGCTTTTAATAAATCCTCTTGCAATTCATAGATATTTATATTCTGAATAGAAAATTCAAACAGATCATAAAAAAAATTCACTGTACTTTCAATTCTTGCGACTTTACCAAGAATTTCGTCATACTTTAATTGATTTCTAGTAAAAATTTTTAACTCCTTTCGTGCCTTGTGCACATATGATACTATAAATTAATGCATAAAATATTGATTCTTAGCGGCGATAAATCCATTGGTGGGAAAATTGAAACCTTAGATCTGAATAACTTATCGGTGGATAATATGGAATTAATTTTTGAGCAGAAAATAAACCTAAGTACCCAGTACCGAGTCTTTTTTGAATATGTAGAATCTTTACAAAAAGATAAGCAACTTACCAAACTATCTGACTTTATGTTCGTTTATAACATTTCAAAATATATGAGAATAAGTGCCTCGATGAAAATCCGGAATAGTGTTGTGTTATTAGGAAACTACAAAATTAGTTCAATCAAATCTTTTGTAGTTTTCTTAAGGCATTTCTTTAAAACTAATACAATTTTTAGCCTGTTTGCAAATCTATTAGGCATTTTTCATATTCCTGAAAGGTTTGTCTTGGTATTTTTGAGTTCTTATAAAAATTATCGTGATAATTTAATTGAGGTATTGTCCAAATTAGAGTTAGAAAACGTAGTATTATTCTCAAGCGGTTATGATAATCTAATTTTCTTAATTAATACAATCCAGAAGAACTCAAATATAAAATTTATTCTAATCTTAAATAATTGGGACAATCCATCTTCAAAAAGTTTTGTATCACAAAATTTTATTAAGATTGCTTTATGGAATAGGCAACAAATCAAACATATTTTGGCATACAATAAGATTTCACGAAGTACTCTTAAAGTTATTGGCTCGAAAACAGCTGATGATGCTTACAGAAAATATATTACTGAAATAGCTCCAATATTGAATCAGGAAAAAACACTATTGTATATCGGACAACAAAATTCTTATGACGAAATAGGAGATTTGCTTAGAATACAAAATTACTTGAATGATAACCCGCGATCGTATTATCGTAAATTAGCTTACAGACCCCACCCGCTTTCTAGAATGAAGATGAAAAGACTCAATTTACATAAAAATGACATCAAGAATATTGACGTTGTGTTGGGATCATCTATCGATTTACGTAAATTTGATGGAATTATTTGCCTACCAACAACTCTTGTATTGGAAGTTGTGCTCTCGAAAAAACCCGCAATTATATACACTCCGAAGAGTCAAAAATATAGAAGAGATCCAGCTCAAATGTGGAATTATGATCATTTTAATGAATTTAAACAGGAAGGATTTTTGAAGGTCATTAAAGATTTCAATCAGCTGAAAAATTATTTGGAATATGGATTACCTATGCAAAAAGAATTTAATCAATCAAAACTAGAATATTTTTTTCCTTTTTATACTGAAAATTACACCACTAGATTTTCACAACTCGTTCAGCAGATAGTCTACCCAAATAAGAAATAAACATGCGATGGAATTCAATCATGACACGACATTGCCCTTTAGAATTGAGTCAAAAAATAATTTAATAGCAAGACGTATAAATACATTTTATTCGAAGGAGCCAGAAATGTTGGAGTGGCTTACTCATTTCTCACATCAAAACTTAACTTTAATTGATGTGGGAGCAAATATTGGCTTGTACACAATTTTTTGGGCAACTCTATCTGAGAAGAACAGGTCTATTGCGATAGAGCCCTCCAGCAAGAACTTAAGAGCCTTGAGGAAGAATTCAAAACTAAATTGCCTTGGTAATAGGGTAAAAATTATGGAGTGTGCTATCTCTGGCAAGTCTGGAAATTCATATTTTGTAGATAATTCAAGAATGGCTGGTGACTCATGCTTTAGTTTGGGCAGTGGAAGTAAAAAAATTAATACAAAAACTATAGATTCGATCGTCACCAGTAATAATTTATCGCATGTCATCCTAAAAATTGACACCGATGGTCATGATTTTGAATGTTTAAAATCAGCCACTGACTCACTGATAAGTGACAGAGTAATTTCTATAAATATTGAGATAAGTATTAAAGATAAAAGAAAACTTGATAAATTCTGTAAGGCGTTTGACTTGCTCCCGGATGCACGGTTTAATTTAATGGCTACGAATTCAAAAATCTGGAGGAGGAAAAAGGGAAAGTATATAGTAAACAGGATTTATACTAAACCAATGTATCAGGCAAAAATTGGCGAAAAAAACCACATTTTCCTCAATGAAGTCTTTAGAATATTTCGCGCGAAACTGATAAATATTAGATTTAAGTTTTAGTAATTGGCTGCATATGCTAAGGTAATCTATGAATAAAATATTGTTTTTCTTGGGTACTGATAAAAGTTTTACTAATCTTGTCAAATATGGGTATTTTGAAAAAATTATTAAGAAAGACTTTACAATATTGAGTCTGAATTCGTCAGATGTAGCTCTAAAATCTGCCCCTACTATGAATGTCATCAGTTACGATTCAAATTGGTCGGCAACAAATATTGACCAATTCCATCTATATCTTTTATTGAAAAATTTTATCACTAGAAACAATAAGGCCTTAAATTATGATCTAAGGAATAGATTTTTGGGGCCGTATAAAATAAAATCAATAAAAACATTAACTTATTCATTTAAGTATTTCTTTCACGCTGTAAGAAAAATAAATTGGTTATTTCTTCTATTAAATTTTAATAAATCACATCATCAAATTTTAATTCAATTAAGAAATAAGAATTTCTTAGATGCTGGCGATTACACATATTTTTATAAAATACTAGTCGAAAATAAGATCACGTCTGTTATTACTCTAACCCCATTTCGTGATCCAAAAATTTATGATCTAGCACAAGCGTGTTGTGATCTTAATATTTCATTACATATTTTAATAGAATGTTGGGATAATATTTCAAGTGGCTACGGATTACCTGACTACATTACTCAGTTGTACCTTTGGTCAGAGCAGCAAAGACTTGAAATTCTAAAGTTTTATCCGAAATACAGTACCAGTACCCAAATCATTGGTTCTTATAGAAGAAGTTACTCACTCGATTTCGAAAAAACTATAATTTCTAATTTAGACGAATTGAATATACTATACTTAGAGGGGTATTTTTATGAAGATCTCAACTTTATTCTTAAATTAATTAATAATCTCTTAATTGAATCTGAACTACACATTAGTTACAAAAAAGTTAATATATTTGTTCGTAGGTATCCACTTAAGAGACAAACAATAGAAATTTCTCAAAATGAGGATTGGATTGGCACTTTTACTGCAAATAATTGTATTTTTACCACTAAGAAATCTCAAATATTGGATTTAAATAATGAGTTTCAAAATATTGACTTAGTTTTTACTGAATTAACAACGGCTGGATTAGAGGCAAAATTTAGAAATATTCCAACTTTCTTTATTGGCTCACACGCATCACCAAGATTTTTAGACTCTGCAGCTGGATACACATATCCTTTTGCACAGCAAATTAAAAATAGTAAAAGTTTTTTTAACTTGAGCTATAAAAAGGATAGACTAAGGCTAGTCACACAATTATTTGAATTTAAAATTAATCGCAATCTAAAACAAAGGTTTTTAAATCAAAATGAAGACTTAAATTTTTATGCAGAGCCTTTTGACTTTTTGAAATGGAATAATTTGATTGACAAAATTTCTATTTGAGGTTTTAAGAAATTAAAAATTCATTTAAAGTGTCTTGAAGTGATTAATTTTTTACAAGAATTTAGTGGTGATTTACAGACCTTGATTTACTTGAAAGAATTATTTATTCTCTAATGTATTTGAATGATGAAACTTACAACTTTAAATCGAAATTATTATTGAATGAATCAAATTTGGAATTATTCGGTAAGCCATTTGATTTAAATATATGGTAAAAATTAATAAATTGATTATAATATATTTATTAATTAATTTTATTTATTGATCGTATGACTCATAGAAGTCAACTGCGAAATTAGCAAATTCTGACAATCCATAAATTAGTAAAATCGCTGCATAAGCAACTGGATTGCTTGAGTATATTTTAAATCCAATCGAGTCAAGCTTAGGGACGAAAATCGCATCACCGTGCCCGTGTTTGCTTGGAAGTACAATCGGAAAATAGCCAAATGAATCCAATAATTCTAAAATATCAATTAAAATTTTCTGGTTTTTATAAAATTCAAATGTACTAACTTCACATTGTATTAATAAAGGCCGAATAGCTCCCATACCTTCCAGTATTTCAAATTCGGTACCTTGGGTATCTAATTTAAGTAAGTGTATTGTACTTTTAATTGGATCAAATACTTCATCAATTCTTTTCAAATTTATACTTACTTCATCAACAATTTGGTACCGTCTCTTATTTTTGCGAATTGTCGAATGAAAAAAGGCACCTGGGCCAGAAGGTTGGAGCAAACTACTGCATCCAGGGTGCAATGTAATGAAAAGTTTTTTACTAGTGCTAACATTGAAAAATCCAAAATTTAAATAGGTGTAATTTAATTTGTTCACAACCTTTTCTTTATTAATTTGACTTTCATTATATTGAGGTTCAGATAAAAAAAATTAAAATATTTTTCATATTTGAGCAAATGTTTTCCAATACCGCCAAGTGCCCCTACATCTAGAACATTAATTGATTCAATTTTGTTCAATAACATTTTAATCTGAATTTCCCTATTTTTTATATCCTTATAATATTTATATCGTGCCTTTGCAATTTTGAAAGGTCTGATTGAAGATTGATAAAATAGTTCATTATCCATGAATTCTGGCGGTGTATACCGACTGTGAAATCGCATTTTAAACCTTCTTTAAAATTAAAATTACTTTAGGTTATGAGATTCCAGTTTAATCATTTTTTGACTAGAACCTAATAAGATTTTTATCTAATTTACAGATCACAATTGTATACTGAAGATAATTATATTGCCACTTAATGTCAAGAAGATTGGTTTCTGAGAGTGCGCCCGCAGGGATTCGAACCCCGAACCTTCTGATCCGTAGTCAGATGCTCTATCCGTTGAGCTACGGGCGCAAAGTAAAGCCTTGGAAAGTCTAGCGATTTATCAGGATGTGCCCAAACTTATTAGCCGCTTCCAATCAACCTCTTTTATGCGAGGTTTTCCGGCTAACTCTCCTGATATTACTTCCGAGGCGTTAATTTTTTCCCAACCCACCTGATCTATTACCTCATGTCCTGATTTTAATAATCCTTCA
>Ga0214917_10007664_pt1 | contig 10850 bp, 8 predicted proteins | sample LL_1208_BB_MetaG_FD_177983 | JGI IMG/M metagenome (GOLD analysis project Ga0214917, IMG submission 177983) | Freshwater microbial communities from Lake Lanier, Atlanta, Georgia, United States - LL_1208_BB | ecosystem: Environmental > Aquatic > Freshwater > Lake | place: USA: Georgia | collected...
ATTCCACTTACTAAAGGCCCATTCCTTGGTATTCATCATGCCGTTAAACAAGACTCGATCTGTTGTTAGAACAACATCGCCAACCTCTTTATATACCTGGATGGGATCTCCTGAAACAAATGTTCCTCGCTGGGCACCAACTCGGTATCGAACACCAGCAAATAAAGGAATAGAAAATCCTTGGGAGCTACCAACGTATTGCCCTGCGGTGCGACCTGCCTCATGGAGTTGGCCTTGACCACGCCACAAAACAATCTCACCCTTCTTTTGCACAGTTAGGTTTGCAACCGCATCCTCACCTTTAGCTGCTAACTCAAAAGCATCACGGATGGTGTTAAAGATTTCAACATCTTTGGTCCAATCGGCATGATCAACTTCAAACTGGCGCGCAGCGCTCTTGTGTTCTCGCTTTGCTTTGAGGTTGCTCCAAAATCCCATGGTTAATTCTCTCCGATAAGGGCGTAATTGTCTGCAGGTGGGTGGATTAATTTCCACTTTAACGCAAGGCGATACATCCACTTAGTTGGCTGAGCACGATTGATCAGCATGATTATTGCAAAGAGTCCAAGATTGAAAGCGAACTCAATAAAGGGCAGGGTGAGGTTGTCCCATAGCGATGATGTATCGACCTCTATCTCTTCAGTATCTGTAACCTCTTTTTGAAAAGGAATGTTCCAATCAGCAAGTGCGTGGAAAACAACAGGAACCCAGATACTCCGAGTCACGATCATGAGCGCACACATGATTAAGCCAAAACTAAAGGTGCTCATGACATGCCAATACGTCAGCCACCCTAAATTGTTGGGAAAGTAAACATTGATATGCATAAGGCCAAACATGAAAGATGAAAGGACCATTGCCTTATAGCGACCTATTTTGTGCAAGACACCAAAGACAAAACCACGACTGAGCATCTCCTCGCCAAACCCAATTGATAAAACAAAGAGAGCCCCAGAGATTGTTAGCCCCCAGGATTTGTACTCATTGCCAGAAAAGAACATGGCACCCAACGCCAGGGGAGAGGCAACAACAATTGCAAAGAGAGTCTTCAGACTAAGCCGTGGTAAGCGGAAGTACTCAAGTGTGGGAAGACCACACACATAGATTGCGAGATAGAAAAGAAGCGCAACAGCTGCAAATCCCAAGGTCCCGTTGAGAAAGTATTCATCGGTAACCCAACTGCCGGGAAAGAAATTAAGAATGGTTAGAGAGAACACAGAGAGCCCAACCAGGCTCACCCACATCCGCACGTTTCTCATACCCGTAAACCTAAGCCCACCTACTGACAAATCTGTCAGCGACAACGGCTAGTTTGACCGCATGGTCGAATTCATCCTGCTCTTCATCTTCTTCTACCTCCTCTTTAACTCCTTCACTAAGCGCAAAGCCAAGCGCAAACCTCGCACCCTAGATGCTGAGCTCAAGCACTTAATCCAAGACTCTTCTGACTCAACAGCTATCTCGCTAGAGATCAAGCGCTATCTCCTAGATGTCATCAATGATGATAAAAACGATGCAGAAAAGTTCTCAACTGCTCGCATCAACCAAGCCCAGCACATTCTTGATCGTGCAGGTCCTAGCGCCTTCTACTGGATGACTGAGATAGCAGCTCAACTCTCAATCCTGTCTGCTGCCCAGATCAATGGCATACCCACCAATGTGAATGTGGAGTTGGGGGAGAGTGCCACGCCGGAAGGGGTGGTGGAGGTGGTGATTAAGTAACGAGTGTGGTCGTTTTGTCTAATTCCTGACTTGATTAATCTTCTTTGATTGTCTTAAGGAGTTTGAGCAAACCGGTTGGAGCTTTCTGCTGCTCTTCAATATCTGATTTAATTTTCTGAAAAAGCTTTCTCAATTCTACTAGTTCACTAATCACCGAACCATCTATCTCGTAAGTGTTAAATTGATTTCCACACTTATTGCATTCCCTAGGTCTTTCTCGCCAATGCAAGTCCGGAAATTCAGTATGAAAGAAATTACCTTTAGAAGTATTTTCATACCAGAGCACTTTACATTCATGTATCGCATCACATTTAGGGCACCAAAGTTGAGTCCCGCCACCAGTCTCCATAATGAAACTGTGTCCTAAAACCACTTTTTTGTCCAGTGTACGATTCCTAACAAGTATTAACCATTGTTTCGCTAGTTACTTAATCGTCTAGAAACACTCTTAAGCCACTCCAACCACAGTCCCTGCAGCGAAGATCAGGTTGGTTTTCTTCAATCAAACAACCTCCAACCGCATACATCTCAAAGTCGAAATCATCACCAGGCATTCCATAAATAATGCCTTGCAGCACACCCTCTTGCAGACACTTCGGGCATGTGAGGGTAGGAAGTGCCGGGCGTCGTCTTGGAGTCATAAAGATAGAGTAGGAGATAGGACTGACAAGAAATTGGTTCTCTTTAGCGGTCGAATGAACTACCTTTAACATATGGAGACTTTCTGGGCGATTGTGCTTGTAGGAGGCGTAATCTTCTACTTCCTCAATAAGGCTGGCAATGCAAAAGTTGCTGAACAGCAAAGGCAAGCTCGTTTAGCCAGGCAAGATGTGGCATTTAAAACTAGCGCCAGGCAAATTCCTGCAAAGAGGAAAGCATCCGCCAAGCCACCAGTAAAAAAATCAGCGACCAAATCACCGACTAAGAAGCCACCTACGCCAGTATCGAAGAACAGGCCATCCGGATGGACACCGAGCTATGACGGTCCCATGTTTGCTCGGCCAGGTGAGAAGAGTCAGCTATTTAGTTATGCATCCTTCTCGGGCATCTATGACCTAGACGCACCGTACTCGCTTATAGATTTTGAAACTTCTGGTTTTCAGCCAGGCAGCGCAAGAATTCTGGAAGTTGCTGTTATTAAAATTGATGCAAGTGGCAACATTCTTGATGAATTCACGACTTTGATTAATCCCGAAGATGGAAATGTTGGACGCACGGATATTCATCAGATAACTCTAGGGATGGTTAAGAATGCCCCACGACTGTCAGAGATGGTTGGCGACTTAATTAAAATTTTAGATTCTTCGATTGTTGTTGCGCACAACGCTCGATTCGAAGAGAACTTCCTCGAATCCGCCTTCCGTGAAGTGGGGATTAAACATCCACTTATGCCAACTATTGACACTCTATGGCTATCCCGACAGGTCCTCGATTTGCCAAATTATAAATTGGCAACAGTGATTGATGAATTCGGGTATGACTTTGAGGATGCCCACACAGCGCTGGGCGATGTTCGTGCAATGGCTAATGTGCTTCCTGAAATGCTGGCACTAGGTAAGGGAATTACATTCCCCAGTGAATTGCTGAAATCACCTTCCTACGCGGCAACTGGAAAAGTCCTCCCAAGGAAATCCAATGCTTGAAAGATTTAAACAAAGATTTTCCCGAAAGGTTGAATCGGCTCAATATCAGGCAATTCAACTTGTAAGCGTTAAACGTTCGTATTTAGAGCGTCGCGATAAGAATAGGTTTCGAGAACTTGTTGATATTCCTGCTGAAATCACGCTTTCGGAAGAGCAGGTCATTGCAGCGACCTCGCATGCAAAAGAGACTTTGGTAGTAGCGGGTGCAGGCTCAGGTAAGACATTTGTTCTTGTCGGGCGTGCCAAGTATCTCGTCGGATCAGAAAGAACAACAGAAGACAAAATACTTATGTTGGCATATAACAAAGATGCCGCAGAGGAGTTATCTCGTAGAACTAAAGCCTCTGGAATTAGCGTTACCGCACAAACTTTTCACGGATTCGGAAATTCTGTTATTAAATCAACCGGCGAACGCACGGGCGTTGCATTCGGGGACTCCGGCGAGGTTTCAAAATTCCTGGCGCACCAGCTAAAACATGAGCTCGATGAAGAGTCAAAAAACGGGCTCGCTAAGTACTTTTCACAGGAACTTGTTCCGTATAGAGATTTTGAGGATTTTGAAAGCCTCAATGAGTATGCGGCATATGTGCGTGCAACTATCCCAAGAACTTTGATGGATGAGCAGGTAAAGAGCCATGGTGAATGGCTGATTGCTAACTTTCTTTTCTCTAATTCAGTTCCTTATTCTTATGAATCCCTATATGAAGAAGGCAAGTCAGCAAAAGATCGTCACAAGCCCGACTTTTCAATTTTGGAAAAGGGTAAATCTCCAATATGGATTGAGTATTTCGGAACAGATCGTTCAAATTCAGTGGCTCCCGGTATCTCAAAAGAAGGATATCTAGAAGGAATCAAGTGGAAGAGGGAGGTGCATGAAAAGAATTCAACGATCCTTATAGAACTTTTTTACTATGACTTGAAAGAGGGAAATCTTCTCAAAAAACTTGAGGCTGCTTTGAAGCAGAATGGCGTAAAGCTGGAACCAAAGAGTGCGGATGAAATATTGAGACAAGCTAACGAAATTGGCTATGACTCTAGATTCCTAAAGGTTTGCGAGCAGTTCTTGGGGCATGTACGTGCCAATCGGTTATCGAGTGATGAATTGAGCCTTTTGGCCAGCGGACAAGAAAGAGATAAGACTTTTATCGGTGTTTTCAATCAATTCTTATCTGCTTATGAAGCTGAGCTGGCGCGCCTAAAGTTGCCAGATTATGCAGAGCTTATTCACGGGGCAGCAGATGCAATTGGAAATAGTGAATATGAATTCAGCTTTACTCATGTACTAGTCGATGAATTTCAAGATATCTCTAGCGATAGAAACAGACTCATCGATTCTATGAAGATTGCTAACCCTAAATTGGAAGTTACCTGCGTGGGTGATGATTGGCAATCAATTTATCGATTCAGCGGTAGTGATGTTTCGATTATGCGTGAGGCAAGTAAGCCGAAGATGATTAGGAAGAGGGTCGATTTAACAGCTACTTATCGACTTCCACAGGTCATTGCCGACATTTCTAGAAACTTCGTATTAAAGAATCCACTGCAATTAGAAAAGAATGTTTACTCTAAATCAGACTTGAATGTGCCAGGAAAAGTTGTGACACATTGGGATATGGAGCAAAAGGAGAATGAGCAGAATCTTGCACTTGTCGTCGAAAGAATTGGGCAGGATTCAAAGGATCCATCCAAGAGTCTTCGTGTTCTAGCTCGATATGTGAGCAACCTTCCCTCTAAGAAATTTGTTGAAAACTTATGGGAAGGGCCAGTGGATATCAGCAGCATCCATGCTGCAAAAGGTTTAGAAGCTGACTATGTGGTCGTAATGGACATGATCCAGGATTACAGAGGATTTCCATCGACTATTGAAGATGATCCAGTCATGAGTCTTGTAATGCCAGAAAAGGATTTACACCAGCACGGCGAGGAGCGTCGTCTTTTCTATGTGGCACTCACAAGAGCTCGTCGCGAAACCCACTTAATATCTCCAGTCTCTGCGCCATCGCTATTCACATTAGAAATGTTGAAAGACGGACTAGGGGTGCATGTCGGCTTAGACCATTCCAAGAATCGCGAGTGCCCATCTTGTAAGAGTGGCCGAATACTCGTAAGCAACAACGCTGGTGGGTCCTATTGCAGCAATATTCCTCTTTGTGACTTCATGTCACCTGCTTGCTTGAAATGTCAGAAGCCAATGACTTTTACGGGTGATAAGGAAAGGTTTAGGTGCGAAAAGCATCCCGATGCTCTTCACAAGCCATGTTTTGTGTGCAGTTGGGGGGTTTTGATTCCTAGAATATACATAAGTAAATATTCAGGAACTGAGGAGACCTTTTACTCTTGTCATACTTGGACGAAGACAAGATGTAAGGGTAAAGCTAACTAGCCTGCTGAATTCTGGACATAGAATCCAGGTCAAAGCGCCTAACTGATCCTAGGCTTGTGGGGTCTTGGTCTTGTCAGTGATCTCTGCCATTCTTACCCCGGAAAAGGTATTTCCGAAGACTTTAAGGAGCAAAAGTGGCTGAAGATCTCTCCCAACAAGAGCGTGACTTAATTGCGAACTTGATCAGAGACGGGAAACCAGTTCCAGCCCGATACATCCCGTCAATCTCAGACTCTCCCTTGAAGGCAGAGCTGATTTGGCCCGGAAAGACCACTCTAGGAGAGAATTCGGTTCTTCCTTTTCAATCTATCGAACACATCGACGAGCCAAGAAAAGGTACAAGCCAACAGTTTGATCTTTTCTCTATCAGCGAGGCCACTGGCAGACAAAGCGGAGGTTGGACGAACAAACTAATTTGGGGCGATAATTCATTCGTACTTTCTTCACTAGTTTATGGCCCACTCAGAAGGCAAATTGATGATGCGGGTGGCTTAAAGTTAATTTACATTGATCCTCCTTTTGATGTGGGTTCAGATTTCTCCATGGATATTGAAGTCGGAGATGATTCAGTTTTAAAGAAGCCGTCAGTTGTGGAAGAAGTTGCTTACCGGGACACTTGGGGTCGAGGCTTAGATTCTTACCTAAGCATGATTTATTCGAGACTCTCGCTTATGCACAGTCTGTTGTCTGTCGATGGATCGATTTATTTGCAGTGTGACTGGCGAGTAGTAAGTACCGTCAGGTTGCTCATGGATGAAATTTTTGGTGTTGGAAACTTTCGTCGTGAAATCATTTGGAATCGAGGAAATCCATCTGGAGGTAAGGCAGCCGCCAATAATTACATTCATTCTCACGACACAATTCTCTATTATACGAAATCTGAGAATTTTATTTTCAATAAACTTTACGAGCCATATACACAGGAATATATAAACGAGAGATTTACGCACGATGACAATGATGGGAAAGGTCGATTCAGGCTTCAGGGATCTGGAGCAAATTTACGAAAACAGTATTTGTCAGAATCTAAAGGGAAAGCCGTCACAAGTGTTTGGGATCTTCCTGACATAAACGTCATGGCTAAAGAACGCCTTAATTACCCAACTCAAAAGCCCGAATATTTGATTGAAAGAATTGTTACGGCATCCAGTAATCCAGGAGATTTAATAGCCGACTTTTTTTGCGGTTCTGGAACCACTCTCGCTGTGGGAGAAAAGTTGGGCAGAAAGTGGATTGGGGTGGATCTTGGAAGATTTGCTGTCCATACTTCAAGAAAGAGACTTATTTCGATCCAGCGGGAATCATCCAAGGCAGGTCAAACTTTTAGAGCTTTTGAAATCCTAAACCTTGGAGGATACGAACGCTCACACCAAGTAGGACTGGACCTATCGTTGGCAGATGAATCCAAAAATGTTCAAGCAGCAATCAAGCGAGAAGAGTTCGTGGATTTGATTCTTTCTGCATACGGAGCACAACGTTCTGATCAATTAATTCCCTTTTCAGGGTCTAAGGGTGGAACAGCAATTTTTATTGGAGCGATAGATTCTGCGGTAACTCAAGATCAAGTACAGCAGGCCATAGACACTGCTATTTCGGTTGGAATCTCGAGAGTCGATGTTCTTGGTTTTGAATTTGAAATGGGAATTTCACCCGCAATGTCAGATGCAGCCAAGGAACAAGGATTGACTTTAACAGTTCGATATATCCCAAACGAAGTTTTTGATAAACGTGCGATTGCCAAGGGGCAAGTGAAATTCTATGAAGCAGGATATGTAGAGGTAAAGTGTGAAGTTAAAAATAAAACTCTTCAGGTTTCGCTAACAGATTTTGGTGTCTTTTATCGCCAACATGATGCCGATGAAACAGCGGCAGAACTACGAAATGGCAATTCAAAAGTTGTTGTGGATCAAGGTCAAGTAGTGCGTGTTGCGAAGGACAAGAAGGGTGTTATTACTAAAGAGAATTTGACATCAAATTGGCAAGACTGGATTGATTATTGGGCGGTGGACTTTGACTTCGCCTCACAACCAGAAGTTGTTACTGTCCTCGAAGAAGGGAAAGAAGTAAAGAAGCGCACAGGTAAGTTCATTTTTGAAAATGAATGGCAGTCTTTTCGTACGAAATCTGATCGATCGCTTGAGCTAACATCAAGTCCTTTCAGTTATGCAGACCCAGGAAACTATTCTGTTGCAGTTAAAGTGATTGATATTTTTGGTAACGATACAACTCGAGTATTTAAGATCAAGGTGAAGTAATGGCACTGAGCCCAGATTTCCCAACGAGTCCTTATTCGATCCTGGATCCCAAGCTTCGCTGGTATCCGGGAGCTGAAGCTGATCAAGCCGAAATAGGTAAGTTGATTCCTCCCCTTGTCCAAAAGATTCGTGAAGGCGTGCACGAGTGGCGAGCAGCTGGATATCCAGGAATCTCAAAGACGTCTTACTCATTGCTCCGACATTGGTTTCTTGAAGACCATATCTCAGCGACTCCAGATGGAGAGATGAACTTTCAATATTATTTCGCCCAGCGTGAGGCCGTGGAAACGGCTATCTGGTTATTCGAACATGAGGAAGCTAAGACGCCAGCATCTTTGATTGGATACACATCGATTGACTCAATCTCTCCCGGAATGTTTGAGGAAAATTGGACACGTTACGTCTTTAAGTTAGCAACGGGCGTCGGTAAAACTAAAGTCCTTTCACTACTTATTGCATGGTCTTATTTTCACAAGCTGTATGAGAAAGATTCTGGACTATCAACCAATTTCCTGTTGATTGCTCCGAATATAATAGTTTTAGAACGCCTAAAGGAAGATTTTAACTCCTTAAAGATATTTTCAGCAGACCCAGTTATTCCTGAGAATGGCTTTGAAGGCAAGAATTGGAAAAATGATTTCAATGTAACTTTGCATATTCAAGACGAAATTGGCACAGTTTCGCCGATTGGAAATATCTTCCTTACTAATATCCATAGAATTTTTGAAGGTAAGCAAGCGCCAGCGAATACTGATGAAAACCTTACTGATTTCTTTCTTGGTCAAAAGCCAGTTTCTAGAACAAATGAAATTGTGATGGATCTGGGAGAGGTTGTCCGACAAGTAAATGATCTTGTCATACTTAATGATGAAGCTCACCATATTCACGACAACAGCCTGGCTTGGTTTAAGGCTATCGAGAACATTGATGCCTCCATGCGACGACGCAATAACGGTAAGGGTCTAAGTATTCAATTAGATGTGACTGCTACGCCTCGCAAAGAGAATGGTGGAATTTTTCCTCAAACAGTTGTTTCTTACCCACTTGTTGAAGCCATCCGTCAAGGAGTTGTTAAAAATCCTGTGCTTCCTGACGAAGCGTCACGAGCCAAGTTAGTAGAGAAACCTTCAGATAAGGTTGCAGAGATTTATTCAGATCACATAAAACTCGGTTTCATAGAGTGGACTAAGTATCGAGATCGCTTTGCTGGTAGTGGAAAGAAGCCAATTCTGTTCGTAATGACTACGACCACGACAGAGGCGGATGAGGTTGCTGAACACTTGGAGCGAACTTATTCTGAACTGACAGATAAAGTCCTTGTAATTCATACGAAAGCAAATGGGGAAATAAGCGAGAGCAATACCAAGCCAGCAGAGCTTGAATTCTTGCGTAAAGCGAGCCGTGAAATCGACAGTTCAGATAGTAAATATTTAGCAGTTGTTTCAGTCCTTATGCTTCGTGAGGGATGGGACGTTCAGAACGTAGTTTCCATGGTAGGACTTCGCCCTTATTCTGCAGAAAGTAAAATTTTACCTGAACAAACTCTTGGTCGTGGATTACGTCGTATGTTTCGTGGTGACCCGAATATTCGTGAATACGTATCGGTAGTTGGCACGCCAGCATTTCTTGAATTCGTAGAGCAGATTCAAAGTGAAGGCGTAGAACTTGATTACGCTCCAATGGGTGTCGGAACAACAGCGCAAGGACCTTTGATTGTTGAGGTTGAGAAAGATAATGAAAAGAAGGAACCTTCCGAGCTAGAAATCGAATTACCCGTTCTTAGTCGTCGATTAGCTCGAGACGGAAAAAACCTTGAAGACTTGGATGTATCCAAGCTCCCTACTCCCAAGCTAAAGCTTCGGGAGTTTAGCCCAAAGGAACAGCGCCAGATTGTTTTCAGAGATATAGATACAAATGAAGTTGTTTGGCAGACTGATTTAGATGTTGATGTAATTCCAACCGGGCAGGCAGTAATTGGCTTCTTGTCAGACCATATTTTGCGTCGTCTTCGTATGGTCGGTGGAAGAGACATTATGTTCGGAAAGATTAAGGAGTACATAAGGGACTGCCTCTTTGAGAGTCCCGTAGATCTTGAAGACCAGAATGTCCTTAGAAATCTGTCTGAACCGGGAGCCCGTAAAGCATTGGTCGATAACTTCACGGAAGCGATAAATGCTTTAACTATTACCGACAGGGGGACTTCGAAGGTTGTGAGCACAATCAAGCTTTCTCAGGCAAAACCTGCTGTTGTTCCAAACCAAGAGTATGTAGTCTCAAATAAGACACTCTTTAACCGTGTAATCGGTGACAGCATGCTCGAGCTTCACTTCGCTCAATACTTAGATCGTGCTCAGGATGTACAAGCGTTTGCAAAGAACATGTTCAATATCCACTTCAAGATTGAGTATGTGAACACAAAGGGTGAGATTGCAAATTATTATCCCGATTTCTTTGTTAGAACTAACCCAGAGTTCCTTTTCATTGTTGAAACGAAAGGAATTGAAGATCCTGATGATGGCAAAAAGTGGAATCGGCTCGTTCAGTGGTGCAAAGATGCAACAGCAGCTGATTCCCAAGGTAGAACCTTTAAGCCTCTCTACGTCACGGGGGACAATTTCTCAGAATGGTCCGGGCAGATATCTGAGTTTGAACGTTTTGCACAACTACTAATAGATGAGAAGCCTGTAACAGCCGCGCTGTAGTCAGAAATGTTTGTTAACCCAATAAACACTCTCCCCATCCCTCTCCAATATCCCGTACTCGATCATGTGCCTGCGTAGTGCAGCTGTGTCTGCGTGGTACTTGGCAATGATGAGGTTGAGTTCCTTCTCTGGGTACTTGGTATCA
>Ga0214917_10007666_pt1 | contig 10850 bp, 24 predicted proteins | sample LL_1208_BB_MetaG_FD_177983 | JGI IMG/M metagenome (GOLD analysis project Ga0214917, IMG submission 177983) | Freshwater microbial communities from Lake Lanier, Atlanta, Georgia, United States - LL_1208_BB | ecosystem: Environmental > Aquatic > Freshwater > Lake | place: USA: Georgia | collected...
CAGCAGTTGCGAATGATTTTCAAGACGGTGAACAAGGTAGATGACAAGTTAGATAAACATTTAGACGATCACGCAGAAGGATTAACAAATGGGAAAACTGTTAGACGAAATTAAAACAACACCAAAAAATACAGGTGGTGTTAAATCTAAAATAGATTTAATTTTAGAAAAGTTAAATACTGAGGACAGAGCCGATCTTTTAGAAGCGATAAACGATCACACTATTAGCGTCACCGTTATCACACGGGTGTTACGAGGTAAAGGTTTCGATATTCAACGCTCGGCAGTTCAACGCTACAGAGGGCTATCAAATGAGCCTTAAAGACGAGATCAGTCACGAGGCTGTTGTTGAAACCGATTTGGTTCGGTTGCGTAGGCAACGAGACAGTTTCGCCAATCAGAATGCACGACTGATCGAACAACTTGAGCAGGTTGAAAAATGTTTATCTATCGTTGAGCACGCCGAAGGGGTAAGTATTTCGCCTCCGTCTTGGCTTGCGCCAGCGAAACCTAAACGCTCGGCAGCAACATTGGTTGTTATGTTGAGCGATACACACTTTGACGAAGTAGTGAATCTGCAAGAGATGGAAGGTTTGAATTGTTATAACCGTGAGATCGCTGTTATGCGTTTAGAAAAGTGGGCGCAGAATGTTGTGAAACTTTCTCGTCATTATTTGTCGGGTGTTTCTTATGACGGTGTTGTTGTAATTCTTGGTGGCGACATTTTCACTGGCGACATTCACGAGGAACTTGCTTTGACTAACGAGGACACAATGATTGGTTCGTTGCTGTTTTGGTCGGAACAAGTTGCTGCTGCGATACAACTATTGACTGACGAGTTCAAGAAATGTTATGTGGTTAGCGTGGTCGGTAATCACGGGCGAATGACTCGCAAGCCTCGTATGAAGCAACGAGTGAAAACAAACTTTGATTATCTGTTAGCGAAAATGGTTGAACGACACTTCAGAACAGATAAACGGGTGTCGTTTGATATTCCTGAATCGGCTGATGCGTTAATCAAGATTTATGATCACGGACATTTAATTACTCACGGCGATCAAGTTTCTGGTGGCGGTGGCATCGGCGGTATCTATCCACCGATTATGCGAATGCGAGCAAGAAAGCAAGCACGATATTTAGCAACAGGCAAATCATTCCAAACACTTTGGCTTGGTCACTGGCATCAATATATTTCTACGCCTTCAATGATTGTGAACGGCAGCCTAAAAGGTTTTGACGAATACGCAATGCTGATGGGTTTCGGTCACGAACAACCACAACAAGCATTAGCGATTGTTACACCCGAAAGAAACATCACGATTCAAGCACCAGTGTTTTGTTTAGATCGCAAGAAAGAAGGTTGGTGATGGCTTCGGTTGTGTATGTGAAGTGGCACGATGCTCACGCTGTCGCCCCGTCTTGGGTTGCGCTTGACGACATTGTTAATGAGCCTGCGATAGTTGAATCTGTTGGCTGGCTTGTGCCAAATGCAATTGAGAATCATATTGTTTTAGCGCAGTCTGTTCTCGGTGACGAAGGCGATCACATTCTTGCTATCCCTGTTGGTATGGTTCGTGAGATGAAAACTTTGTTTTCTGATTTGCTACCATAAAAAGTTGTGCGAGGTGTTCTCCTTCTCCACCTGCGCATACGGGTTGAGCAGACCAGCCTTTCGGGGCTGGTTCTGTTCCCCGTATTTTTAGTCAAAAAAATCTTTAAAAATCTTTTTAAGCCTTATTTGTAAAGGTTTGCTAAATCGTTTTCGGCTGTTTTGGTTTTTGCTGATTTCAAGATCTGCTATACTGTATATATCAAGTTCAAGAGGAGGACTAGATGAAACTGAAGATATCAACGATGGTGCTAAGCGATCACGACAGCAGATTGTACGGACACGATGACAGCACCGACACAGTGCGAGTGCATCAAGATAAGGTCGGCGCAATCTACACGATCATCAAGCGCACCAAGACAGTTACAACAGTTGAGATGAGCAACGAAGCAATCGCAGAGTTCTTAGATGACTGCGACTATCAAGATGAGTTCTGCGACATAGAACAAGGTCGCACAGGCGTTTATGCTCGTGCGATTAAAAGTGTAAAGAAACAGTTAGAGAACCAATAGATCAAAGTTCAAGAGGAGGACTTAGATGGAAACGCAAGAAGCAATACAAGAAGTTAGAGAAGCGATAGAACAGTTCGGTGTTCCGTGTTGGGTGGCACATATCAGTTATCCAATTCGCAGCGCAGTTCCGAAAGAAGTGAAAAGAGAATTGTTAGCGACAGCGAAAGTTTCGCAAGGTTGGTCTAAACAATTTGATGGACAACTTATTTTCGGAAGAACACGAACTGATGACAAACAAAACATTTTGGAATGGGCGAAAGAAAATGTTTTCGAAATGGTGACAGCCAAACAAGTTTCGGAGGCTTGCGATGTTTCCGAAAGTTGTGCAAGACGCACGATGAATCTTCGCCCAGATGTATTCAAGAAGTTCGGTAAAGAATATGAGATCAGAGATGCCGATGCCGATAGGAAAGCACAGAAGAAATAACCTACACAAGTTCAAGAGGAGGACTTATGACAAAGCAAGTTAGATGGAAATGCGAGAAGTGTGATGACGGGTTGTTAGCACCAACTCGACCACGCAAGAATGATGTGAGGCGATACTGTCTGCCCTGCTCAGCGAAGTCAGGCAAGTTAGTTGATCGTGTCGCACCTTCATTGGAGAAGAAGCGAGAGAAGCGCACAGCGATTGTTCAGCAGAAGCAGAAAGCGAAGCGTGTTCGTATCGCAACAAAGTTGCAGCCAAAGAAAGAACGATGGAAACGATGGGAACAAAGACAAGCGGTCTTCAACAAAGAAGCAGATCGCATTTGGGCATTGTTTTACCCGCAAGGCACAAATCGTAAACGACCATTAATTAAAATTGTGTTCTCTCGTAATGGTGGATGCAGTGGTGTTAATTATGGAAATGACATCATAGTTCGGGTTGGTCGTTGGTCATCAGGTGGTGCTTCGGCTTGGGAAGTCTTAGCGCACGAACTTTGCCACTCTGTTATCCCGACAAGCACTCGTGATGGTTCGCACGGTAAGGCTTTCTATGTTGCCCTGAAGAATGTAATTGAGGCTAGATGGAAAGTGCGAATGGACTGGTCATCAATAAATGGTTACACAACTTCATCTCACTCTTGGGGCTACAAAGTTGATTGGCTGATGCAAGAACAGTTAGAGAAAGCAGAAGTTGTCCAGTTCAGTTATCCAGCAGATCAAGTGAAGGAGGTGTAATGAATATTGAAATCGGCGATTTCTTTTTAGTCACGACAAAGAACGGCGCACAGTATGACGGACAGGTTATTGGCTTGACCGAAACTACTTTGACGATTGAACATTGGAACGAGGTGAAAGATCGGTTAGATGAAACCGATATTAAACTAAGTGATATCACGATGCTTGAAAGGTTTAACGATTCGCAAACAACCGTGTAACACCCCTGAGTAATAATTAGATCAACATAAACCAACAACAAAAGAAGGACAGAGATGGAACGAATATCGAAACCGAAACACGGTAGCAAAGAATGGCTGCTCACTAGATGGCGAGATGATTTAGGCAGATGCGTGTTCGGGGCTTCTGATATCCCTGCGCTGATGAACGCTTCGCCTTACAAGACGAGAGCAGAGTTGTTCGCAGACAAACTTAACGAACCAGTTGAGCAGTCAGAGTCAGCGATCTTTCGGCGTGGCAACTTGCTCGAGAAACCGTTACTCGAAGCAGCATCAGAAGAATTAGGTATGTCGTTCTTTACGCCTGAGTGGATTTATCGCAGCAACAGATTGTCGGTGTCGCTTGACGGTGTAGATCATTGGGAATCGCCAAGCGTTGTCATTGAAGCAAAGACGACTACACGATATTCGATCTATGACCAGAACGATTTGCCTACTGAGTGGTGTTGGCAGGGCTGGGCGCAACAGGCGGTGCTTGATTGCCCTGTTTGGTTCTCGGTACTTGATCGTGATCTAAAGATCAGCGTGGTCGAGTTACCTAGAAACGAGGTAGCGATTGATGCTTTGCGATTAGAGACAGAAGTGTTTGGTGATTGGGTTGATAACAACACGCCACCGCTTGACGAGATCAACAACTTCAGTGCAGATGATATCGCTCGTATCTTTAAGGCGACACCGACAATGGTTGAGTTAGATGCGACAGCAGCGCAGTTGGTGATTGATCTTGAGAAAGCAAGGGCGACTTCGAAAGAGGCGAGTGATGCTGAGGCAAGAATTAAAGATGCTCTCGCTCAAATGATGTTGAATCACGAGATCGGTATGTTCAACGGGCAGAAGATTGTTTCGTGGCAACAGCAGGCAGGCAAGACATCGTTGGATACGGCGAGGCTTCGTGCTGATCATTCAGAGTTAGTTAAGCAATATGAGAAGCAAGGTAATCCGTACCGTGTGATGAGAACACACAGAAAGAAGGTCAAGTAATGAAAGAGAAACCAGTTAATTGGGTAACTAATTTTGAAGAAGCATTTAGCACAGTAGCGATCTATTTAATTATCGCAACTTCAAAAGAAAAGCCTGATACAACTTTTAAAGGTTTTGATAAAGTTCATAACGAACACTTCAAAGGCAAAGACCTTTCTCAGTTAGTGGCAGATGCACTGAATAGGGTTGATCAGTTAAAATTAACGCCTGTCAATTTCTTTAATAACAATTAACAACAACAAAGGAAGAAGGAAACCAATGAGTAATGAAACAGAAGCACTACTGCTCAAAGCAGTATTAGAGCAATACGCAACACCCGACCCAAAAATCGTAGGAACAATTCCACGCAACGGAATCAATCTCGCCTATGTGAGCCACGCAGAAATTACTCGCATCTTGATCGAGATTGACCCGATGTGGAACTGGCAGCCTGTCGCTTGGGTTGATGGCAGACCAGCAATACACGAAGCGAACGGTGTTGCAACAATGTGGGCAACGCTTACCTTGTTAGGCAAGTCGCTTGTCGGTGTCGGTTCGGTTCGAGCAGACAAACCTGATCTAGACAAAGAACTTGTCGGAGACTTCTTGCGAAACGCTGCGATGCGATTCGGCATCTGTCTTTCGCTTTGGTCTAAACAAGATTGGGAAGCACCACGCAACAATGTGAGCAGCGTCTATACGAGTTACCCGACCAACACGGCAGAGGTTGAAAAGAGCAAACAGGCGCACCCAGCGAATGTTCAGCCAAAAAGCAGCCTTCAGGAAGCGTTGAGTGACGAGCAAATTGAACAGTCGTTCTCTACACCCCAGAAATCTACTGCGAAGATTGGCAGCCTGATATCAGACAAGCAGAAGGGTTTAGTGTCATCGTTAGCAAAAGAGGTTGCTGATGGTGATATCGGTTCGATCTTGAAGCAACTGTTTGATAAACCGAACTTGAACACACTTACAACTAAAGAGGGTTCGGACTTAATCAAACATTTGATGGGTATGCGCCAAAAGAAAACTGATGAACAGCCCTTCTGAAGAATTACAGATGGCGTATGAGTTCGCTATCGGTGTCGTCATTGACTGCGCTCGCAAGGTCGTGGTCTTTGACGGCACAGATAGACAGTCGCTTGATGATCTTCGTGAAGCGATATTCAAGTTCGGTGAAGTAAACGATTTGATTTCACAGTTTTATAAAGGAGAGTTATGAGTCGTGAGCATTGGTCTGATGACGCTAAATGTAAAGGCAAACCGAGTTCTATTTTCTTTCCACCGTTTTCGCATTCAGATAATCGCTGGCTTATGGCTAGAGAGATCTGTGCAGGCTGCGAAGTGCGAGAGCAGTGTTTGGCTTTAGTGATGCGGTTGGAATATACAGATGATAAGTGGGGTATGTTTGGTGGGCTTACACCTGAGGAACGCCGAGAGTTAAGGAGACAGAAGGTATGAGAGCGAAAGTGAAGTTGTGTGCTTGTATTCCAAATCGTGCGCTACCGCAGAAACCTGTGTGCGGTGAGAAACCAGATGACGATGATGAGTGAAGATCGCAAAGGTGAATGTCAAGGCAACAGAGACAAATGCAACCTTAAAGATTGCCCGAAGTTTGGCACACTTGGCAGACCAGCACGAGATGGCAACAGGCGTGTCAAAGGCTGCTCAGACCCAACAGCAAGAGGTAAACGCTCACGCACAAAAGGCTTAAGCAAGCAGCGCACGGCTCGTAAGCGTCTAGGTGTAGCACCTTCACACAAGTTTGGTGACGGTAATGAGGAACGATGGCAAGATGTTTTATTCGCTAACGAAGTTAAAGCAGGCAAGCAGATCGGCGCAGCAGTTACGGCGTGGCTTCGTATAGAGGCTCAGGTGCGTTCTAACGAGGCTGATTATGGTTCTAGGCGTAAACCTACGAGAGCGATTTTGATGCCTGACGATTGGGGCAGCGAAGGTTTGGTGATGGTCAGGCTTAGCACTTGGGAGGAATTAGTGCGCCCTGCAATGCACGAATACTACGAAGGCGGAGCAAGTGAATAAACCATTTAGTCAGCAGCATTATGACGAAGATGATTGGGCAAAGTACCAGATCATTGAATGGCTAGAAAGCAAAGGCTACGAAGCGTGGGTTAATCCTGACAAGTTTGGTATAGACATTTTGGCGACACGCTGGGGCAGACAGTTTGCTTTTGAAGTAGAAGTCAAACATAATTGGCGTAACAAATACTTCCCGTATGAGCAGATTCATTTCTCTGCTCGTAAACGCAAGTTTGTTGCGCTAGATGTTGAGACTTGGTTTGTGATGTTAAATCACGAGAGAACACACGCTTTGCTTATAGACGGCGAGCACATTTTGGCTGCACCGATAGCAAATAAAGATACTAAATACTCGCAAAATGAAGCATTTGTCTCGGTTGATATTCAGTGGGCTATATTCAGAGACTTGAAAGAGGAGGCAAAATGACACCAGCGCAGATAGAAGGCTTTATTGATCGCATCTGCGGTCTGTTTCCTACGAGTCAGATTGGGCGTAACACCGTAAAGAACGCTTGGACAGCAGACGATTTTTTACTGCTGCAAGATGTTGATGACGCACGAAAAGTTGTGCCGTTAATTATGGAACACCACGAGAAGTTTCCTAGCCTTAAAGAAGTTCACAGATTGTTTGCGTTGCTTCGTAAACCAGCGACAGAGCAGACAGTTGTTGTTTGTGAGATCTGCGATGGTAACGGCTGGGATAACGGCAAGCGATGGAACTTCAATACTAAAGAATTGATTTGTGAAGGCTTTACTAAAACAGTTTTAGAGCGCACATACACCTATGTTGTGCCTTGTAAGTGTCGGGAGTTCGGCAAAGCCTAAAGAAGTTAGAAACGAAAACGAGAAGAATACTCACGCAGACCTAAACCATTCGCACGGTAGTTGGTGACACTCGGTAACGAGGGTAGATCACGCTGTAAGTAATTACGGTGTGAGGCGAATAATTTGTTGGGAATCGCAGTGAGGCAGAGCGGTAGGGGTCATTCAAACTGTGTCAAGTTAGTTAAAACTTAAACATATATATATATATTTCAAAGTCAGCAACAACAATGCTAGGGTTGAGACATACGCCGACTGAGGCGAACGATGAGCGAACACGCCACGACCTGTCAAGGACAGAACAAAGAAAACTAGAAACCTATAACCAAGTTCAGAAGGAGGACAAGGTGATTGGAGTTAATGTGAAGAAATTGTTGATTATGTTTATTGTAAGCGTTGTTGGTTTTGCTGGTGTTGCTGACGCTGCGAGCGCACCTCAAGGAGTAAAGCAATTGCAAATGAGGCAGCACCCTTTTGATTTTGTAGTAGATATCAAACGCACTGTTCCTGAGTGGGCTAAGTGTCCTGAGATATGGAATCGGTTGCGTGACGCTGGCTGGCTTGAGAAAGATGTTGTGAAGGCTGATCAGATTGTTTGGCGTGAGTCTCGCTGTATCGCTACAGCGCATAACAAGAATGACCCGAACACTGTGCAAGGTGTTAAAGGTTCATTAGGTTTGTTCCAGATCAATTTGTTTTGGGTGCAACGCACTACCTATTATCCAAACGGATACCTTCAAACGGTTTTGAATCGTGATCTTGTGCCAGCAGATTTATTTGATGTCAGCACAACGATTGATGCAGCGCAGGCGTTGATTGCTTATGATCGAGGGCTAGGCAGATGTGGTTGGTCTGCGTGGTTAGGCTGTTAATTTACAAACTTTTTTTACAAATCTTGTCAAAGCCTTATAAAATAAGGGTTTTAGAGGGTTAAATGATTAGGTGATTTCGTTTAGGCACTTTAAGATAGTCATATCAGGTAAACAGCCTGAAAGTTCAAGAGGAGGACTTAGAAATGGAAAAGCCAGTAAAGATTGATAACCATAAATGGTTATATCGTGGATATGAAATCTTCGCAGGAAGCGCAAAGCATACTTCTAAAAAGGGTGCGAAATATCAGTATCGCTTTCATACATACGAAGTAGCGAAAGCAGATGAAATTAATAAGCCAATGATGTTTATAACCAAGATCATTGATGGCGTTGTGATGACTCAAAGAACGCATTATGCGTTTTCTCTTGATTCAATCGTTTTATCAATAGATCAAATAGAATCGGCTAAATAACCAAAGTTCAAGAGGAGGAAACGAAATGAACACAACAGATAGTAAGCAATACACAAGCATCAACCAGATCATCAGCGAGGCAGAAAGAGCAGGCTCACACTTCTTTAGTAAAGCCACGCTGAGGTTCTTTAGCAGCCGAATCCATAGCGAAATCTACGGTGGCTGTTACTTCATCACAAGCGAGCGAGATCACTACCGAGACAGCAACCCACGCTTTTATACGATTAGAAAGTATGAAGGCGGTCTGAAGGTTGAAACCGTTGGCGAGTTCTGCCAATACACTTCGAAAGCGCAAGCGATAACAGCAGTCAAGAAACTAATCAAAGCAGAGGAGACAAAATGAAAATTACCAAACACTCACTCGATCACATAGAACTGATCGCATCAGGCGACACCGCCCTGTTCGAAGTCAGGCTGATTGTGGCGATGCACGACTGGTCAGATGACGAAGCCGATGCAGGCTTTGACGAGATCGGTGCGCTCGGCTGGCTGATGAACCTGCTTCATCTCGCAGCGCAGGGCGAAGATATCAAAACAGGCGCAGAGGAGTTTCTAAAGGCGATGATGACTCTTGATGAGCAGCGTGTTTATTTGGCAAAAGTTGAACGAATCTCAATGAACGAGGAGTAAACAAAATGAGACCACAACAATCGTTATTCTTCTCACTCACAGCAATCGGACTATTGCTACTAATGATGGTTCTGCCATCTGAAACCGAATCAACTTCAGCAGGCTGGGTTGGCTACGGCATAATTATCGGGCTACTGCTTAGTGTGGCTTTAAGAGCCTTCAGCACCCTGTCTTACGAGCGCAGTTACAAACGATCACGAAGGACATATACGAATCGCAGCCGATAGGCTCAAAGTGTTCTCGTGTCAGCCAATCATCGCTTTTATCCCCTCTTGAGCGGTGGCTTGTTCCCTAATAGGGTTGGCTGGCACGAGAACTTATTTTTATTTGAGAGAGAAAGCGAAGCGAGTTATGACCTTAAAAGATCTACAAAATGCGGTAGCATTTTTAAGAAGGCTAAGTGTTGGGCAGATGGAAGCCGAAGAACTTATAGCGACAGTTGAAGCGTTAGAAGCAGAAATTAAGAAACGGAGAACTAAAAAATGAGCGAAAGTTTGAACGCCGAACTACAACATTGGCAAGCACGAACAGACGATATGCAAGTTGCACTTGACCATATGCGAGAAGATCGTGATTCTCTAAAGGCTGAAAAAGAAACATTAAGCGAGGCTTACGCTAAAGCAGTTCAAGAGTTGGCGATGTATAAGCAGATGGTTGATCGTATGCGAATTGCTATGTCTCAAGGCGCAGAACTATAAAAACTGATGCCGTTGCTGACACAAAACAGCGAACTAAAACCGCATCGCATACACAATTTCGCTATCCCTGCTTGGTATGTGCGACTAGATGGCGAGATCTTTAAGACTTGTCCTAATGCTGGGGCTTGCGCCAAAGTTTGTTACGCCCGAAACGGCACATATCTGTTTTCAAATGTTTTAGCAGCACACATTAAAAACTTGCGTCTAACGCTTGATCAACCGATCTTGTTTAGAGCAATGATTAACAAAGAATTAAGCCATAAACGGTTTAAGCCAACTTTGCAAGCAAGACAAATGCCTGAAGGCGTAGAACTGACCGATGATCGCTGGCTGACGGCTTGGATACGCAACGGTGGAGCAGCAGTTCGGATACACGACTCAGGCGACTTCTACTCTGAACAATATTTGTATCTTTGGTTCGCTGTCGCAGCAGATAACCCTCAAGTGCTGTTCTACGCCTACACAAAAGAAGTAGCGATGCTTAAACAACACGGCAACGAGGCACCAATTAATTTCAGGTGGCTTTACTCAACAGGTGGACTTCAAGATGGTTTAATCACACCAGATGATCGCAGAGCAGATGTATTCCCTAGCGAACAAGCCATAACTGATGCTGGATACACAAGCCAAGATGCAACAGATCTACTAGCAATATTGCTTAAAACTAACCTCGTAGGCATACCAGCAAACAACATTAAACACTTCAACAAAAAGATCGCTGGAAGGAGATTTAGCGAACTATGAAAATTAGATGCCTGAACTGCAAACACACTTTTGAGCCAGACCTGAAAAGAACAGTCGGCTGTCTATGCGATAGTGACGCACCGACTTGGATTGGTGTAGCCTCTGATGGCAAGTTAATAACAATGAGTTATGCGAACTATGAGATAGAAAAGGATTAGAGATGGAACAACGCAA
>Ga0214917_10007668_pt1 | contig 10847 bp, 6 predicted proteins | sample LL_1208_BB_MetaG_FD_177983 | JGI IMG/M metagenome (GOLD analysis project Ga0214917, IMG submission 177983) | Freshwater microbial communities from Lake Lanier, Atlanta, Georgia, United States - LL_1208_BB | ecosystem: Environmental > Aquatic > Freshwater > Lake | place: USA: Georgia | collected...
ATACATAGGATAGTCAGATGTTCCAAAATAACTCAGAAAGTTTGGTAAAGTTATTGTTTTGCTAGTTAATGTATCAGGAATCCAAAAAAAGTTGCTACCAGAATAGTAGATCTCACCAATTCTAGTTATGGTGGTATTTCTATCGCTAGTTGTGTACTGTTTAGTCTGACTAGTATTATTTTGGCCTATCAGACAGTTGATTGGAAGTGCTCTGGGCTCTAAAGTAATAGTTGTACTACCTGCAGGTATTATTAATCTATTAATATTAGTATTATTTAGGAAATTATCAGACGGGACATCACTCATGTCGGATTTCAGTGTTGCCGTTGTGGGGCTCATAGTATATTGTAGACTGCTTAGTAATCCACCTGAAAAACTACCGTTAGGAACTGTATAAACAAGCTCAACACCACTTACTATATATTCAACATAGAATCTAATCTGACAACCTGCGGGCAACGCATTTTGTCCCAATGATACGGCTGGATATGCTGTAGAGTTTCCTGCAGGTGAAATTTGAAGAACATCTATGTTAGATCTACGAAGATAACTATTTGATGGAATAGTAGATACATTAGATTTGAGAGTATACGGTACATGTAGGAGATATTTAGTGAACGTAAATACTCCATGTGATGCTGCTATGTCGTAAATTGTTCCCGATTCAAATGATGACGCATCTGTTATGAATGTCATCCGGCGTATGTTTCCAATATAGTTATTTGAGCTAAGATCAGAGCTGACTGAATCTGGCGCCTCATAAACTTCACAGTTAATTGGAAGAGAATTTTCTCCAAACACCACTGTGCCGAACCCACCATCTGGAATTTTAAAGCTAGATAATCCAGTTGTATTACGATAATACCCTGCTGGTATGTTGGTTACGCCAGATTTCATTTGAATTGGTATACCGTTGATATCGGCTATTATTGTCTTACTACTTCCTAATACAACTTCACTAAATGATCCACCAGTCATATTCTCTGGTACCACATAATTAAACGATAATTTTGCGTTATCAAGATATGTATCTAGTATTTTATTTAAATTAGAATCAATCCTACAACCAATCGGAAGAGAGTTAGCACCAAATATAACAGTACTTCGAATAGCATCTAAAACATATAACGACGATAATCCAACACAATTACGTAGAAAGCAGTTAGCGGGTAGAATCTCCTTCACTAAAGTAAAATAACTTCTTCCAAAAGTCTCTGTGAGATAGATAGAGGTGCCAGTATTAATAGAATCATATAATTGACCACCTTTCAAACCCTCGCCAGCTGGCACTGTATAAGATAGTCTGGCTGTTGTCAGATAATCATTCACATCTGATACAATAATACAACCGGGTGGCAGACAGTTTTTTCCAAGAGTTGTTGTAGTTGAGTTTATTATCTTAACTGTAGTACCAGATAAATCTGAGTTAGAGAAGGCATAATCAGGGATAGAACCTATGGTGATCTGAGCACCAGCATTTTTAATAACAGAAGTTACAGGAGCAGATGACATAATATCAGAAATACTCCCTCCCGCAAAATTTCCACTGGGTACGATAATCTTTATAACGCAATCAGACAAATAAGGATTATTATTAAGTACTATCTTTGAATTGGCTGGTAAAGAAGTAGCGCCGATTGTAATATTTTGAACATGATTTACTGTGTCAATAATATACTCATTAATATCAGAGTAACGCAATATAGAATTAGCAGGAAGATCAAATGGCGAACGATACATAAATGATTTCGTAGAGGTACCACTTGCATCAGAAAGTGTGATAGGATGACCGGTGTTCACAACCTCGTGGATATATCCAGAAGGAAGAGATACCGTACTTGGCGGAACGGTGTATGTTAGGAGCGTATTCACTAAATAAGGCACAGGTGCAGTAATAATACAACCGGGTGGCAGTGCATTCGAACCAAACGTTACAAAACCATACACAGAGGCTGTTACAGAAAGGTCAGTTAAACCTCCAGCTGCGCGAAAGTAATTGGCTGGTATCTGATATGCTACAGATGTTGACTTGAGTGTATAGGGCTGACTGTTATCTATTTTAGAAACGTCTAATGGGCCTACTCCAAGGATCTCTGGTACTGTTCCGCCTGTAAAATCACCAACGCTTGGTGTAGATACTATAGAGTATGCGTTAGAGATATAATTAGTCTCGCCTGATATAATCTGGCAGTTTGGAGGTAGAGAGTTTAGACCGAACGATACACCGATATAATTACCGTTAACCGTAGAAGCATATTCAGCCGGAATAAAAATTTCTGTTAACCCCGACGCATCTCTGAAAAGATTTGATGGCCATGCTATTTCTGACTTTACAGAATAGCGTACAGAGCTTATCTTCTTTTCAAATGTTAACGGGTACCATGCGTATGTTGAGAGACGCGGGTCAGTCGCAAATTTGAAGATACCACCCGCAAAATTACCTGATAAAGGTACTGTGTATATTAGTACCGCATTATCTACCCAGTCGTTATTTTCCACTTTTATTTTGCAACCACTAGGGAGCGAGTTTTGTAGGAAAGATATAGTAGCATACTGATTTCCTGGTAAGTAGATATCAGTTAATGTTGTATTTCTCAGAAGATTATTAGAACGTACAATAATTGTTGGATTTGTTGGATCATTAATATAAGTTAAATCAAGGATATCATTATTTTCAATAACAAATGTGGAATTGGCAGAAGGGTCTATTTTCTTAATATTTAAATTTGACGGGTGGGATGTTATAATATCATTTAGTGTCGCATATACAGATAAGTTTGAAAGTAAATTCGAGGAAGGTACAGTGAATACAGTAGTTGTATTAGTTAGATATTTATCAGAATCAAACAGTAATTTGCATCCAGGTGATAATGAATTATTGGAGAAAGAAAGTGTATTGCGAAGTGTATTCGAAATAAATAGTTCTGACAGCGAGTAATCTTTAATAGCAGCTGGTAAAATAGAACCGCTCAATGCATCAATCAAACTAATAGGCTGCGTTATATCTATTCTCTTAATGGTCGCACTTCCACTAGTTATAAAATCAATAAATCTGCCGCCAGAAAACGTTCCAGATGGCACCTGATATTCACATGTTGCGTTTGATAGATAAGGAATCATATCAGCAATAATCTTACAACCAGCTGGAATAGTATTACTACCAAATGAGATGTCATGTAAAGAAAGAGGGTTAACAATATGTAGTTCACTGATATCGGTATCACGAATATTATATGTCGGCATTGATTTGACTCTCCTTGTGAATGTAGAAGTACCTGTAGTCGGAGATATAGATGTTAATGTTATGAGATAATTACTGGAGTCTTCAATTGTTCCTGCTTCTTGATATATATGTTCAGTATTATCTCTGTAAATTGTTCGAATAATAATCGTATAATCATACGTACCTGATTCATTCGCCGATATTGCGCCTGTTCCAAAGTTACCAGAACCTGTTCCAATATAATTACCAGATGAATCTTGTGAAAAAGTTAATGTTAGGCTTGAAGATGGCGCTGTGCCATTAGATAATATAATTACTCTATCAATGCTGCCATAATCTGGTATTGTTTGATTCATGAAATGACGTAAAATGATTGAATAGGATACATCAAAACTTACATTTACAGATGATTTTATTACATTAGAGATAACTACACGGGGAGGATTTGCTTGTGCTGCGTCTTTATAGTGTGTATAGCTGTTTGTAAGAGTTGTTGGTAATGATTGAGAAGTGTTACCATTTGTAAAGGTTGTGATACACCATATGTTGAATGACATATTATGATAGAATGGTACACTAAGTGTTGTCTGCGCAATATTATTAAGATTTAAATCAACAGTGTTAATAAGAACAGAACCACTAACATCCATTATATACTGGGGGTTAGGATCTCCAACATATGTTTGTGTCTTCTCTAATATAAATCGAACACGTGCGATATTATTCTCTGTTAGATCATATGAATATTCCTGTGTGTATAATATCTGTAATATTCCACTAGCATCGTACTGGTTAAAAGATAATGTTGGGACCAATGATTGAGGTGTTGCAACAGCTGTATCTGATATAATACCGCCTGGTATAATTCTTTTCACCGTTGATGTTTTGGTGCTACCATCTGTAAAAGTTGTTTCTACTGTTATATCTGTTGTTATAATCCATATGTAATTAACAGATATATCGGCGACTGAATATTTTCTACCTGCACTGTCAGTAGTTGTTGTTAGTATAGATGAATGGAAGCTATTAACATCAAGTAGAATTCCAGTTGGAAATTGAGTTTGAATAACTTTAAATCCAGATACATCGCTTATTAGTAGTGTTGCATCATACCGCTGCTTATAAGCTAAGGTAATATAGCCTGTTGTCCCTGCCATATCGGGATAAGCAGTATAGCTAAATGACGGTGTAAAGCGTGATACACCAGAAACCCCACCACCACCGTCAGCACCAGCACCAGCACCAGCACCAGAACCAGAACTAGCAGCCATTGTATACTCTATCTTGCGATTTTTTTTGGCTACCTGTACCGTAGCTTACCTAATTTAAGACCCGTCAGTTTCTTCCAGAAACCGACAAATTCATATCGGTAAGCTATGTTAACATACAATCACAGGCGGTGAAACCACCTGTCTTAACTTTGTGATTGTACAGTACTATTAAATATCACTTAAATAAATAGCTATAGAGTCCACTAAATTGAAAAAGCAGGTGGAATATGGCGAATTTGCCGGCCAGCAGCAGGAACTCCCGATTAGGCGGCGTGGCGTCGGGGCGGCCATTATCGCGGAAGTCCGACATGACGTAGATGACACTGGCTGGCACAAATCCGACGACCGCAGTCTCTATCGCAAAGAGCCACGGGTGCGTGGCGGGGAAACCGGTGTCGCGAACCACCATGCTGACATAGCTGAAAAAGACGATAGCACCGATGATAGCGATAAGCACCAGATTCGTTAGCAGTACCGCTGTGGGGATGCCCGCGATGGTGAACTCGAAGGGTATTTTGGTGGGGAGAGCGTAGCGGCCGAACAGCAGAGACAGAACGCCGCCGATGGCGAGGCCGGTGAGGGTCGCAACGAAGAAGGTTGCGTCGTCGGGTATAGGGGCGGCACGGGGGGCTGGCATCCTTACTTGGTGGTGCGCGTTTATTTTGCTGGATGAGAATCCCTGGAGTCAGTGGGAGAAGAGCTCCTCCCTGGCCCGGTCAGTCAGCTGTGGCTCGGAAAAGTCTCATCCCATCCCCTAGCCCTATAGTATAATGGTTAGTACACAGGATTCTGACTCCTGTAATCCAAGTTCAATTCTTGGTGGGGCTATGCCGCCTCAATAGCACAGTAGTAGTGCGTCTGTCTTGTAAACAGAAGGTCCGCGGTGCGATTCCGCGTTGAGGCAGAGCCATAACGCGGTCTCCGGTAGGTTTCTGCGTTGAGGCACACGGTGCCGACCGCGGTCTCCGATAGGTTTCCGCGTTTGGCGCTTATTCAATAGTATCAAGACTCACCACCTCACTGGCACCCTGGCTGGCCGACTCTCCATACTCAATATCAATCATCTCCATGCTGCGTGTGCCTTCACCAGAGCCAGATGTGCCAGGACATTGCGTCGGGCTCACAATCAGTGTTGTGCTACATGGCGGTGTAAACACCAGGGGGCGATTTCTGTTGGATGTCCAGTTGTAATTAGGACACAACTGAATATGTAACAGCTGTCCACGCCGATACAGCATCTTTCGCCCCTGTGTTGTTAGCGGATACCAGAGTGTCGGTGTTATAACTGGTTTGGTAGAATAGGTTATAAAGCCGGCTTCACAGATACGCAGACGTGTAGCTGCGTCGGTGCTCTCCACCAGCTCAAAAAAATTCCAGGCTTCGCGTTTGCTGGTGAGTTCGCGTGCCGTACATCGGGAGAACGCAGGATTGCCTGATGGAAATCGTTGACCTATCCAGTCGGGCGATACTATGTTGTAAATATCACAGGCACTCAGATCTGCGCCAGACATCTAAATCGGGTGGCGATTTGGGTTTACAGAAAGCAGGGGATGACAGATGCAGGCTGGTACTGTTACATGCTGGTCTGCTGCGATGCTGGGTCGGAACGTCGGACGTATGTGGGGGCAACTGTCGCGCCGGACCGGCGACTGCGGCAGCATAACGGGGAGCTTGTGGGCGGAGCACGTGCGACGGCGGGGCGGCGATGGCGGCGGCAGTTCCTGGTGGGAGGATTCGGATGTGAACGCGATGCGCTGCGTTTTGAGTGGCGCTGGAAATGGCTGACGCGGCAGGCGCCGGGTGCAACACCGTTGGAGCGGCGGACTCATGCTCTGTCGCTGCTGCTGAGCGACTGGGAGGAGGAGGGGATTACAGTGCTGGAGGGCAGCGATTAGAAATAATTTATAATATCTCTTTGACCAGACCGCGGCGCGATGCGGTCCAAGAGATTAATTTTGATGGGGCGCGTCCCCAGTTTTTAGTTGGAATAAGCTAGGCCGGCCATGCCCGCCATGATGCGCAGCACATTGTAGTTCGTGGCATACACGCGGACGATGTTGCTGGTATTTCCGTTAAATGCGCTAGGAGTCAGCGTCAGGTTCAACACACCGTTGTCAATGCGCGAGAAGTTGCAGCTGCCCGACGGCTGGTGCTCCTCTGGCCGGATGGCAAAGGAGTACACGTTGATGCCCGTGGAGGGCGATGCAGTGTGGTGCTGGAAGGTCTGGACACGGTTGAAGTACTCACCCTCACGCTCCTCAAAGCGATCGTGTCCGTTCAGCTGGATCTTCGCCACCGCAGTAGGGTTGCGGTTGTTGGCATCCGTGTAGTTGTAGGGCTCATTATCCGCACCAGTGCAGTCAATGTAGCTCGGGTTCTGCACCACCCACACAATCTCCTTAACCGGATGGTTCAGGTCCAGCTTGATCTTGTTGCTGGTAGAGGTCACAGACTCCTCGCCCGTGAACTGCAGCTGCTCCACCAGGTACTCGTGGGCCACCTGGGCGAACCGACGGCGCTCCTCGGTATCCAGATAGATGTAGTCCACCCACAGAGATGCAGCAACCAGGCCCTTGGCGTTCAGCGTATTCAGCGCAGTAGCACGCGCGGCGGCACTGAAACCAACAGTCTCAATCAGATACTTAAGCTCGTTGAACTCCAGGTTGACCTTCACCTCGTGGTACTGGAGAGCAATCAGCGGCAGCGCCAGACCGTAGTGGCGGTTGAACCAGAACTCCAGGGGCACATACAGGGTGTGCTCAGGGAGGCAAGAAGTAGCAACACCTGTAATATCACCACATACCAGCGCATCAGTACCATTAGCGGCTAGCTGCGAAATAAACTTTGCAGGGGTGCAACCAGGCTCAGCATCAGTGCAACCATCAACACAGGCTGAACTAACAGACTGAATGCCACCATAGCCGTTCACCATGTGCAGGTAGTTGCGGGTCTTGCCAGGAGCCAACGTCAGCTCGTTCCAGATATGGAGCCAGTCGCCGTAGTGCTTGTCAATCACCTGGCCGCCAATCTCAATCTCCACGTTCTTGATCAGATACTGACCAATGAACGGGATCCAGCTGAAGCCAGCAGACACGTCGTCGCCCACCTCGGGCAGCGTAGCCTGCAGGTAGACCTTGGAGATCAGGTCGCCGTTGCGGCTGATGGTGGCCGTCACCTTCTTGCCGAAGGAGGCTACACCGTTGAAGGTCTGCTCGATCGACTCCATCGCGAAGTTGGAGTGGCGACGATAGAGCTGCTTAAAGAAAGTGACCTGCGGGTTCGCCGTCAGATACACGTCCTGCGCGCCATAGGCAACCAGCTGCATAAGACCACCACCTCCGGACATTGGTTATATCCTTCCCGGAGAAAATAAATTTGGGCGCGGTGGGGCGCGATGGGGGTTCAGGCGATGTGCTGGATTGTGTCTGCTGTTGCCCGTTTCTTTCGTTTAGAAACAGTAGCCAAGAATCGCTTGAGCTGCGCGATAACTGTCTCTTCCGGCTGCGTGGCGGCTGCGGATTGAAGTGCTTTTAACTCTTCTACTGATACTATATCGGGTGGCTGGTCCGCAATAAACTCCTGTTCGCGACCAGTCAAGAGCGCATCATAGAGACTGGCTGCCTTCCAGTGTTTTCGCACGGGGATAGATGCCTCCCCCACATCAGATAGCACCACTAATGGCGCAGGAATCTCTGAAAAGTGAGCGGCAATCTGCTTATTTTTCTCATAGAATACGTCAATATCAATATCATTCTTAGAGAGATTACAGGATTTACAGCAGGATGCACAGTTAAATACGGTATATCCCTTCCTGCTATCTCTTCTGTCAATTCCAGTATTTCCTTTAAAGCCGCATAGATAACAAGGTTGTGATATGATGGCGAAAAACTCTTTTTCATTCAGCATGAAATCGATACTTCTGCTTTCGGCACCTAGCTTGTATGTCAGATAGTTTGCTGGTGCGCTTCGTGTGTAGTAGCAAGACCATTTGGTAAAGAATTCAGGTGTCGCGCTACCAGGAGCTGTAATTAGTTTTGCGCGCTCAACAAAGAAAGCCGGGTCATAGGTTAGTTTCATACGATTACACTCTTCGCAGCACGGGCGACAGTTCTCTTTGGTGTATCCTTTTAAATTATCATAACGGTCAATCCCATTCACCTCATCTGCCTTCTTGTGCTGACAGTAGTAGCAGGGAGAGCAGACAAGCTCTGTGAACTCTTCAATCGTGAGTTCAAATACAAAGTCTCGTTTCACAGCATTCCTGAAATACTGTTTGAAGTGTTTGTGTTGATTTCTTAGCAGCTCGTTTTTATAGTTGCGGACTCTCCCCACTCTCTTTGCATCCTGCTTCTGCTGATTAGCACGACAAGCCGGACAGGCACGACTCTGTTTTCCGTGAGCAGTCTTGAACGGCGCAAAGTCTTTTCCACAATAGCAGCAGACCTGAATGTTGGTACCGGTCTTGGCAGTAGCAGCGGCCACGGTGGTGTGTAGCGTTTTCAGCTCAGCATAGCGTTTGTTATCTTTGATACGCTGTTTCTCCAGACAGGCAGCGCAGCTGCTTCGGCCAGGCTCACATATGTTCAGACAGCCGCGGGCGACATCACAGTAGGCGATTCCAGATGTCAGTAGCTCATCGCGTTTGTGTTTGCCACAGTAGGAGCTCTCCTTAGCGCGGTTCTTACAGCCATCGTGTGCGCACGGCGCCGCAGCCGCTGTAGCCTTTGCCGCTTTACAGCTGTCGCAGGCGGTGTTCGGTTTTGTAGTGGCGTTATCACACCCGCGAAAGAATAACCGGCACCAGATTTTGCCGGCGGCGACCCCCTCATCATAGATGCGATTGCGCTGGTGGCGCCCGCAGTATGCGTTATCGGCAGAGGGAGGAAAGCGACAGGTTGCGCCTCTGCGGGGGCCCTCTTGGACAATAGCGCAGCAGGTGGTCGGCGCCGGGGCTGCTGGGGTGGCGGTTGTCCCCAGATTATCCACGATACAGGCAACGTCCATTTGTTAGGGTTATGATTTGTAATCCATAGCCCAAACGAAAGTAGTAAAGTTTTCGTGATAGCATCGGGAAAGTTGCTTGTCCCCAGATTCTTTAGTTGGAATAAGCAAGTCCGCCCATACCACTCATAATTCTCAACACGTTATAGTTCGTCGCATAGATCCGCACCTTGGCCGTCTTGCCGCCGCCCACCGTGTTGTTGGACAGAGTCAGCACCAGCGTGGCGTTGTCAATACGGGACATGTTGCAGCTGCCGCTGGGCTGGTGGTCCTCGGGGTTCAGGGCGAACGAGTACACGTTGATGCCCACCGCGGGGATGTTGGTGTGGTGCTGGAAGGGCTGCACCAAGTTGAAGTACTTGCCCTCACGCTCAGAGAAACGGTCATGGCCGTTCAGCTGCACCTTGGCCACCACCGTGGGGTTCTTGCCGGCCAGACCCTCCACAGTCGTGATGGAGTAGCCAGACTCCAGCGCCGCGCGGTCAAACCAGTCCGAGTAGTTGAACGGCTGCTGGCCCTTCCACTGGTCCATGCTGCCGTCGCAGGCCACGAACGAATCGCGCTGCACCACCCAGATCAGCTCCTTGCACGGGTGGTTGAAGGACATCTTGATCTTGTTGGCGCTGGAGGTCACAGACTCGTCGCCGGTGAACTGCAGCTGCTCAATCAGATACTCGTGGGCCACCTGGGCGAACCGGCGGCGCTCCTCAGTGTCCAGGTAGATGTAGTCCACGTACAGAGACGCGGACACCAGACCGGCGGAGTTCACACGGGTCAGGATGGCAGACTCGTTGGTCCAGCACAGGTTGCGAAGTTCGTTGAACTCCAGGTTGATCTTCACCTCGTGGTACTGGAGGGCGATCAGCGGCAGCGCCAGACCCGCATGGCGGTTGAACCAGAACTGCAGGGGCACGTACAGGGTGTACTCGGGCGCGCAGCTGCGGGCCTCCGCGCTGGCGTGGGGCTCACCGCCGGCGCAGTCATCGTCGCAGCCACCATCGGGGCCCACCTGGGTCAGGGTGTTCACCAGCTCGGGCACGTTGCCCACCATCTCGGCGTAACCGGCCTGCTTGCCCGCGGGGCGGGTCAGCTCATTCCAGATGTGCAGCCAGTCACCGTAGTGCTTGTCGATGCGCTGACCGCCGATCTCGATCTCTACGTTGCGGATCAGATTGTGGCCCACCCAGTTCAGCCAGCGGAACTGCGCACCGGAGCCATCGGTCGACTCCAGCTCCACCTGAGGCAGCGTGGCCTGCAGATAGGTGCGGTAGATCAGGTCGCCGTTGCGGCTGATGGTGCTGGTCACACGCTTGCCGAAGTTGGCCACGCCGTTGAAGGTCTGCTCAATCGCC
>Ga0214917_10007670_pt1 | contig 10845 bp, 10 predicted proteins | sample LL_1208_BB_MetaG_FD_177983 | JGI IMG/M metagenome (GOLD analysis project Ga0214917, IMG submission 177983) | Freshwater microbial communities from Lake Lanier, Atlanta, Georgia, United States - LL_1208_BB | ecosystem: Environmental > Aquatic > Freshwater > Lake | place: USA: Georgia | collected...
CAATTATATTCTTACACAAAGGGTTATTTTCATTTTTATCAAACATAAATTGTAATCTAATATCATATGTTTGAAATGAAGTGTATATTTTGTTGATTAACGGAGATGGATACGAACCATTCTTATCTGAAATTTGAATAGTTATAGGTTGATAATGCATTAAATCACAATTATTTTTTGAAAATTTTTTTGGTGTATAACTAAATGTTTGATTAAGTTGTTCTTTAAAAATTTGAGAATTTGTATTACCATTCATTATATCTGGATTTAATACATTTGAAATATAATTATCAAATTTCTTCTCAATATCATGAAAAAATATAAAATCTTTAAATGCTAATTTATCATCATTAGTACCCCCTTTTTTAGATTTAGGTTTAGATTTTGTTTCCCTTTTTACGGACTTAGGCATTAATTCTATATATTATATATATAATAATAAATCATATTACAAATGGTGTACTATTAATAATTTTAGTTCGTCGTTGGATAGTCCTATTGATAACACCAGATTTGTTAAATATATCTAAAATATCATTGATTATGTTGGATTCATTGATATATTTTGTTGATTTTAAATATTCACGAAGTTCTTTCATTACATCTGTTACAATGTCGTTTGGTAATAATTTATAGATGCTCCAACCGCCATTTTGTTTATTCATAAATGCCTTCATAATTCTTGTATAATCATCAATACTTTTTTCGATAAAATAATTATCAGCTTGCCCTGGTTTTCGAAATGAATTTTTAATATCCTGTTTACTTTCAGCCATTCCAAAATCATATATCATAACAGTATATCCATAAGCAGGTAAGAAATAATCCTCTCCATTTATGATATAATGATAATATCCGCCAAAATCATTTGTTTTATGATATAAGAAATTGCCCCAATGACAATCTTTATGTATGTAGCCTAACTTATGAAACGATGCGATTGCTATCATGCACTGACATGCAAGATTTAATAGTAAATCTTCATCTCTTAGGATTTTAATGTCTGTTACAAGCATCTTTAAGTCCCCATGAGCCATTTCATTTAGACACATATAATAATCGGAATTTAATATACCGCTTAGGTTATTTGTAGTTGTAAATATATTTTTATTTTGCATACATTGAAAAGATTTATAAGAAAATAAGAAATGTCTCGATAGTCTATTATGTTGCAATTGTGTTGTTATATTATTATTAATTTTTATTTCTTTAAGATTTTTCTTATTAACCTTCATAAGTTTAGTGGCGATTGGTACGCCTCCTAATGCATTTTTTATAAATGTTTGGAATATGACACCATATACACTATCACTTCCAATTTGTTTATCTAAATATATCATATCATGAATACTAAATCCATTAAAAATATCTTCGCCGTTATCATTTATTATACGTTTAGGCACAAGACAAACATTTTCATCTAATGATTTAAGAAATTTTGTAATATAATTAAAATATTTAATACGTTTTTCATGTGTATAATATTTCTTTATAATATTATGTTTAACAAACTCCTTTACTTTATTTGCCCTAATTCGTTTAATAAATTCCTTATATTTTGCACGTCTATTTGGTGACATATCAATGTCTTTAATAAAAGAACCAATATGTCTTGACGTTGGCGATATTATATCCATCATTTGTTTTGGACTTTGTTTCACTGTTGATGCAGACCTCATTGACATTTCAGACCTTTCTTCAGACATATGAGACCCTTCGGACTTTTTAGACCTTTCAGGCGTTTCAGAAATTTGAGGCATTACAGACCTTACCGACCTTGGTGCAGACCGTACGGACCTTACCGACCGTACGGACCTTGGTGCAGACCTTACAGACCTTATCGACCTTGGTGCAGACCGTACGGACCTTACAGACCTTGGTGCAGATCGTACAGACCTTGCAATGGACCTTGGTACAGACTCTTCAGACCTTTTAGACCTTTCAGACTTTTCAGACTTTTCAGACATTGACCTTTTAAGACCTCTTGTGGGTTGTGGTTTTAGTGAAGATGTATCATATGATACTGATTTTGCAAGTAATTTTGATATATTCATCTGATATATTAAGGCATTTTTATTTCTGTATAGAACAGAAAGCATATAAAATCATATCACATTTGATTATATAATATGAAAATCATATACATTGTTAAGTGTTTGTTATTAGCATCCAATATGTGTTCCGCATTTGTTATTCAAACCCCTTTACATAGTTTGTCGTGTCATAAAAGATATATTCATACGAAAATGATAGAAAATAACCAAAATAAAAAAAAGAATATATTTCCAATTTCGTGGACCCAGCGTAGTGATGTAGAAGGACTTGGTAAAAAACAACTAATGCTTTTTGACATTCCTGCTACGCCAGAAATATGGGCGATATCATTGGTATATTTTGCACAAGGTTTGTTAGGAATTAGCAGATTGGCTCTAAGTTTTTATTATAAAGATACGCTACATTTGACACCAGTTGATATGACGATGATAGGTAGTATTTCTGTAATTCCTTGGGTTATTAAACCATTATATGGATTTATTTCAGATACATTTCCACTTTTCGGCTATAAACGCAAGAGCTATCTGGTGATATCGGGATTAATGGGAGCTATATCTTGGAAACTATTGTCGATATTTGATAACATTTTGATGTCTGGTGGTGTAAGTACGGATTTTAATTCAATTGCTTATAGTGTTTTCCTGGTTTCATTATCATCACTTGGATTAGCATTTAGTGATGTATTAGTAGATGCTATAGTAGTCAGTAAATCACGTGACCAAGACCAATCAGGTTCATTGCAATCTATATGTTGGTCTGCAACCTCGATTGGAGGTTTAATGAGTGCATATTTTTCAGGCTATTTGCTACAAAATTATGGGTCATCGTTTGTATTTGGCTTAACATCTGTTATACCGTTAATTATGACCGTGTCAGCCGCGCTTATTGAAGAAAAGAAAATAGATATAGTACATAGCCAACAAACCATATCAAAATTATTTACATCACAGACCAAGAAAACATTTGACATTATATCTCAAAAATCTATATTATTTCCATTGCTGTTTTTGGTTATATGGAATGCAACACCATCAGCAGGTTCAGCTTTCTTCTATTTTCAAACAAATGTATTAGGATTTCAACCAGAATTCTTTGGTCGTTTAGGACTTATTAGTTCAATATCATCATTGGTGGGTATCGTATTATATAATCAAAAATTTAAACACGTGCCTCTTCGTACCATCTTCAAATGGTCGTGTATATTAGGAACAGTTTTAGGGACTACCCCTTTACTTCTGGTTATGCATATAAATAGATTGATTGGTATACCTGATACATGGTTTGCTGTTATTGATGACATTGTATTATCAATATTTGGTCAAATCACATTTATGCCTATTATGATATTAGCGGCAAAAATGTGCCCTCCTGGTACAGAAGCAATGCTTTATGCAGCTATTATGAGTTCAAACAATTTATCAGGAAGTGTCAGTAAGATACTCGGAGGATTCCTAATGAAATCGATGCAAATTACAGACCATGATTTCACAAATTTACCATTATTAATGACTATCACAAACTTGTCAGGACTTATTCCTTTGCTGTTCTTACATTATGTTCCGAGAGAAAGCGAGGGTCCGAGAGAAAGCGAGGACAATTCAGACGAGTCTTCTGAAAAAGATAAAAAAGATTAAAATTATCAAATTTTTTATGGATTTATGGAAGCGTATATGTATCATATGTCCATCTTGTTAGATTACCATCGATATTGTAATTGATTATAAGTTGTTTGTATAATTTCCTATTCATCATTGCACCAAATACAAGCTTGAAATGTCTTTCAATTGGTAGAACTTTTGGAACAACCATAACAAGACCATCTTCAAATGTGGCTTTGACAAGGTTTTTATCAGTTGATAGATATGGAAATAAGTTGAATGCATTTAAAATCATTTTATTGAAATATTGCTTACCGACTTCATAAAATAATCTTTCACCATACCAGTTATTATTTAATAGATGTTGCACAACATCTTCCGGTGATTTGAGAATCGGTGCTACCGATATCATAGGATATGTTTTAGTTTCTCTTAGATTTCTGAATGGTGTTATTTGAATAGAATCTAATACAATGCTTTTATTACTTGCTTTGTAATAAATTATAATCATCGAACGTGTATTATTATGAAAGAAATTCACTTCGATTGGCATTAATTTGTTTGAATCATTAAAAGCACTCAAAGATTTGTCAAAATATCTTAAAGCATGTCCTCCACATCCTGGGAATAAGAATGCCATACCATGTTTATTTAGATTCGATTCATTTAAATAAATAACTTTGTCCTCACTAAATCGAAGACCAGTACCATTCCATATACATGTTCGGTTAGGATAAAATGTTAGCTCATATTTCGTCTTAGGTAGAATATTCATAAGCGAACTATTTGTGTTATAAACATATGTATGAGGCGAATACCATTTACCATTAAAAGACTTTTCGAAGAGCCCCCATTGGAATCTTTGGTATTCATTGGAACACATTGAAAATCTGGCACGAATCTGCGGTTTATCATTCATACCAAAACATTGAGCAGAAAACATAAAATTGATACATTCGATATATTGAAGATTAGAAAGTAATAGCAATGCTAAAATACAATTTTTAACCACCATATTGATATGTATTATTATGCATTTAATACTTATATATATTCGAGTATTCACGCGGATTTAACTATATTTCAAACGTTTTGTTAAAATCGTATTTCAAATTTTCGCCTTTATATCCTATTGGATTTACATGAAATTTTCCCTGTTCGCATGATGTATGTGTATGACCGGTGACCCATGCTAATATTCTTGGATTATGTGTATATACTATATTCGAAGCGAACGCACTACTTAAGGAAGGTTTTGCATGAAGATATTTAGGGTCTATGAGAGAATAAGACGGCAGGTGATGTGATATAATGACAAAATTACGAGTTGTATATGTATCAAGTGCGTCATTCAATTTATCACACGATACTGAAAATAACTGTTTTGAGGTTTCAATGGAAAAATTAGGAATGCATGTGTAATCTGTGATATAATATTTTATGTCGTCTTCTTCATTCTTTTGTATATCTGACCAAAATGTAGCACCATATACCGATATATTACTATTTGGTATATGAAAGATATCATTTTCCAAGAATGCAACATTTCCTAAAGATGCTGTAAATTTTCTTATTTCTTCTTGAACTTCATTCATATCACGCTGTCCATAATATTCATGATTTCCAGCAACAATAAAAATGTGTTCAAATAAAGGACTAAGATATGCTAAGAATTCTTTATACAAAATCGTAAAAGGGTCACCGATGTCTCCAGCTATTATTAGATATGGTGCAGATGGTATTATAAATTTTTGAATTCTCTTCCATTTTTTATGATTCGATTTATATTGTTCAGTATGTATATCAGAGAAATATTGGAATTTCATAATCACTGTGATGATAGTATATAAGATTTGAGTATATATATGTATATATTTCTTATAATTCTTATTATGCTTATTAGGTATACACAGTTTATATTATTGATACCATTATGTATTGGGTATATGATGCCTTCAATGAATATGCAAAAATTACTTATTGTCGGTTATGGTAATCTTGGAGCAGATGTCGGAAATAGATTCAAGAATACGATGCATATATCTGCGACAACCACTAATGCTACTCGTATATCGTCTTTAAAAGAACACGTTGATGATGTTATATTGATGTCAGATACACACAAATTAAGGCAAACATTATATGATACCGATAATATATTTATTTCGGTTGCAGGACCAACTAAAAACATATATACAAATAATGCGAATATAATTACAAGAGCACTTGAAAATATACGTAAACCAGTTCATATTACATTTATTAGTTCAGCATCTGCATATGGTCTTATCACAAATGGAAGCGAAATAGATGAAAGCTATGAACCCGTTGTAATAAATAAAAGAGCATGGGATTTGGTCCGTGCTGAAAATATATTCTTTGATTTTCAGAAGAAAAATAAAGATATGGTAAAACTATGTGTATTTCGCCCTCAAGTATTATTATCGTCGAATCCAGATGCTTTGTTAAACATGGTTTCTTGGGCATCCGGAAGACAATTATCTGAAAAATTTGGGAATACATATATGGGAATTTCGTCACATGAAGAAATTATCAATGCATATCAATGGTGCATGGTTCACAATATTGAAGGTATCATCAATGTGAATTCTGAACCAATTCTTCGAAAGACATTCTTTAATATCGTGTGCGATAAATATAATATTCCGCGTCCGATATGGACAGATATCAATGAAGATTATTCGACAATGCCTGGTGGTAATAAAATATTGGTATGTAAAAAATTATTGGACTCAGGATATAAATTTATGGAGCTTGATTATAGGGTTAGCGACTCGAAAAAATAATATTTTATTATAAATAGAATATAGATTATAAAATATATTAATGAGTCTTACCGATTTCATTCAAGCATTGTTTGAGGCACAATTAAATTTAAAGCTTTATCATTGGTCGACCTCTTCATATCCAAGACATGTCGCCACTGACAGTTTGCTTAGCAAATTACAAGAGCACTCTGATAAGTTTGTGGAAGTATTTGTAGGAAAATATGGAAGAGGTTCTTTAAATATGACCAAAAAAGTGGTAACTCTACAAATGTTTGATGATAAGTCTGTGTGTAAATTTTTAGAAGATTATATTAAATTTTTGACAAATGATGTCCCTAAATTTTTGAAAAAAGGAGATAGTGACCTATTCAACATTCGCGACGAAATGCTGGGCGTATGCAATCAGACCAAATATCTATATGCTCTTCAATAAATAATTTATTATTTTTGTATTTTATATTTATTATTATAATTGAATAAAAAGAAAAAATGATTATAAATATCTAAAGAATATCATTTATTCTTAATTTATAATACAATGACTCCCGAAATTTCTAATCATATTCCTATTTGTTATGAGACCGATGATGTAAAAGTATCGTTAACGATAGAATTTGGAAAAGCTAAAAATGCAAAAGATTATCCTGATGCTATTGTGCGAACAAAATTTGATATTCCTTATGATATTGAAAAGCATATAATTGACAACCAAAAACATGCATATTGTTTATTAGCCGAAGAAGGAGCTTTTTCACTAAAAATAACAGAAGTAAAAGTTGAATCTAAGACAAATCTTGTAAAAAGAAAAATACATAATGGATATGTTCTTTATAATTATGGTATTACTGTTGTTCTTGACATAAACAAAGAACCCGAATACAACAGCGGTATTGGTTTCATGCCAAGTAATGATATCGAACGCGATGGTGTTCCTTGGATTGTACATAATAATAAAATATTATGCATTGACCAAAATGGTAATGCAATGTTCCAATGGTCAACTGCAAGAGCTTTAGAAAAAGGGGTCAAACCTACACCAGAACAAGTGTTGATGGGTGTAGAAGAAAGACATGAAAATAGTGGAATGATTTACATAACAATACAACCTATGTATACTGAAGAAACAAATGTCGAAGAAGAACAACAAGTTACACGTGGAATTTCAAGAGGATTTTCATTAGAAGAACCTACAAGAGGTCTTACACCTTCGCATGCGGCACGTGTTGGATATGGTAGCCGAGCTGAGACAAAGTCTAAATCAGTTACGCCGATTCCTATTATAAATAGCAGATATATACTACCTGTTCGGATAAGAAATATTGGTGAAACATCACCAGATACCATTTGTGCAAAGGACATAAAATCTGCAATGCGAGTTGAAGAATTGCAGAAAAAAACAGGTGTTATTCCAGATTACTAAAACTTATATAAGATATAAGTATTATACATAGTATTTACATATATGCTGTGCTTTGATATTGGTGCAAATATTGGCAAATGGTCATTAGCAAATAATGATAAATATGATAAGATAATTGCAATAGAAGCATCACCAGATACATATGAAAAATTACAAAAGAATGTCGAATTATATAAATTACATAAGTGTATATGTCTCAATTATGCAGTATGTAATAATGATAATAAAGATGTTACTTTTTATATTTCACAATTTGATACCTTATCATCTCTCAATAAAGATTGGTTTCATGAAAACAGTAGATTCAATAATACAAAATATTATGCAATTACATGCAAATCTATTACATTAGATAGGCTTATTGAATTATATGGTATACCTGACCTAATTAAAGTGGATGTAGAAGGAGGCGAGTATCAAACAATATCATCATTATCCATCAAAACTCCTCTGCTTTGTTTTGAATGGGCTTCTGAATTACGTGATATTATTCGCCAGTGTTTAGATAAATTATATACACTTGGTTATAGTCAATTTCATATTCAATATCAAGATGCATATACGTATATTCCTCAGGAATCCGCTTATATATCTCTTAATAATGTTATTGCAGAATTAGAAAAAACAACACCAAAGGAACACTGGGGAATGATTTGGGCTAAATAAAAAAGTATATATTGCTAATAACATAAAAATGGACGATTATGACGCAAATCATCTACGCATTTTACAATACAAGCTTTTTTATTCTGTTTATATGGACACGTAGTTTTATTGCATCTTCCTTCGCAATCTTTTACGCGAATTTTATTAGATGATACCATATTAGAAGGGTGGATTCTATCACCATTTCCACCTTTTGTTTTTTTTGCCTTGTATTCTTCAAGAGAGATTCTTTTTGTTTTGTTATCTGAAACTTCATAACAATATCCTGATTTTTTCTTGATATATGTCTTCATAATCCTACCTAATATAAACATTTTTATTATAAGAAGGAAGTGGAAAGTACATATCAATGGTTTAGACTTTACTAAAAATAAAATTAAAAAATACGAGACAAAACCATTGATATGTACTTTCCACTTCCTTAAATACCTATCTGGATTACATATCGAGTTCATTATATACTTGTATCATTTTTTCTTCAAATTCTCTTACAAATTTTTTGTTATCACATATAGTATTTATAAATTTTTCTCGGACATTATTTTTGATATTATGTAATTCCGTGGAATTATTAGCATAATGAATTACCTTATTAATATATTCTTCTTCTGAAAAACATATAAATTCACTCAGACCTGCATTGAATAAAATAGAGCTTGAAACATTTTGTACATGATATTGACGTTCACTATCGAACAACGTTATAACAGGTACGCCCATTGTAAGAGCATCACATGTTGTACATGTTCCACTATATGGGAACGTATCTAATGCTAAGTCTATATTATTATATTCGAGTAAATGTAGCGAATTTGTAACAGAAAAATCTAATATAGTTATACGATTAAAAAGCTCTTTATTTTTCCACATATCCATAAATCTTTTTTTAATTTCTGGTGTAGTAAAATCTTTTGACTTCATAACAAGACGAATTGTAGGACATTTTTCCATAATAGTTTCCCATATAGCTACTACTTTTTCATTAATTTTATTCAATTTATTGAAAGTTCCTATTGTAAGATACCCATTTTTTTGACATGGTTCTTGAACGATATCCGGAAGCGTATTAACATATGGAGTACATGACAAAAAACAATTGTCCATAAATAGTAGTTTTTCAGTATAATATTTTTGTGTACTTGGTCGAATAATACCACCTGGTCCAGGTGATATACCATCCGAATCAGTATATCTATCAACAATATGATAATCCATATTGAGTACACCAGTTGTATTGGGATATGCGCAATAGCTGATTTGAATCGGTGCTGCTCTTTTTACAAAGACATCTAATCTATCTTCAGCTGTATGACCAGCCAAGTCAAATAATATATCAATGCCATCCGATTGTATAATATTCTTCAATTCATCTGTGTTAATAGCACTATGAATATATTTCCATTGTATATTTGGATATAATTCTTGTACTTGTGTTACAGGTCGAATAGAATAACAATATAGGTCAAATTTGTCCCAATTAATTCCCTCAAAAATACTATGCATAAAATACATAATGACACCTCGTATGTTATTATAAATATATTCACCACTGATAAATCCTAATTTAAGCTAATTAGGAAGTGTTTGTCGTTTGTCTGTTATGATATTTGGATAAAATTGATTGACATTTTTATGTAAATTATATATATACATATCATCTTCTATCGTATGAAGGATATAATGCATTGTGAATAATTTATTTTGATATGCTGCTAAGTTATTTGGAAGCTTATCATAACATTCAATAGCCTTTTTATAATCTAATTTAAAAGCATATGCAGTTCCCATATTAACATATACAGCAGGCGTCTTATTTTCATCAGGTATTTTTTCAAAATATTCTAATGCTTTATCAATATGTCGTAATCCAGTATAAACAACTGCAAGCAAATTATTTACATCTGCATCATTCGGATTTATATTGTATGCTTGTAATGCGTAATGTCTGCATAAATACATATTATTAATAGTATAATAGATTTGAGCAATAGTATATAAAGCATTCACTTTACATGTTATGGCATTAAATATATCATTTGCATAATCTATAGTATCTGCTATACTTACTGCTAATTTTAGATGGTGAAATGCATCAGTATGGTCATTTAATTTATGACATGTCATACCTATTAAGTATTGCAATTGATAATCATATGGGTTATAGACAAGAAGTTCTTTGAAAGCAGTTAAGTGTTCTCTTAAATTTGTATTTTTATTACACATATTTATAGTATTCAATTTTAGCAGTATAAATGCATTCTTATGTTCGGGGTCAAGTTGTAATATATTTTTCGCATACTCTGATATGATTTCTTGA
>Ga0214917_10007671_pt1 | contig 10842 bp, 9 predicted proteins | sample LL_1208_BB_MetaG_FD_177983 | JGI IMG/M metagenome (GOLD analysis project Ga0214917, IMG submission 177983) | Freshwater microbial communities from Lake Lanier, Atlanta, Georgia, United States - LL_1208_BB | ecosystem: Environmental > Aquatic > Freshwater > Lake | place: USA: Georgia | collected...
CAAAATGGTATTTCTTTGTTCCGGATCCGCATTGCATGCGCTCCTGCCTCCCGGACAGCTCGTTGCTGGCGAACCTATTGGACTATCAAGCAGAAATCCTCCGGTGGTTGGATTGTATTTTGCCTTTAAATCAGAAGGTAACTGAGACCACCGATACATCTTGTAAACCACTGGAACGGAAATTGGATCGGCTTGGATATCGATAATTGAGAAATCCAGTGACTTCGTGATTTGAATAGTTGGATTTGACATTCGTCCATGTAGCCAGCCGGAAGGTTCGGTCTTTAATCGTATGGTCATGTAAAAGGTTGTGTTTGCCGGGAAGCCGTAGCGTTCTAAGCATGCCTGCTCTGCGGTTGAAATAATCATGCAACTCGTTCCCGAAATCAGTCCAGGTGCGGCATAGCCATAAGAACCAACGGGGCTTCCATCTCTGCCATGAGTATTTTTGGAAATTCCTGAATTTGGCCAGTCTTTACCAACATTCTGAAGATTGGTTTTCATCGCCACCGGAAATACGAAAGCACCAAAATCTCCAATTCTTGCTTCAAATCCATTAGGAGAACCGCTTCCTGTAACTATAGCTTCAACGTAATACTGATTACCGCCTGTGAAAGGAGCCGATTGAATTTGATAAAGACTGCCAGCACCTCCATTAGGAATATTTTTTTCTAGACTCCCTGTGTATTCGTTCTGAGCTTTTTCTGGGAAATATCTTTGAAATACCGCACTAATTCTTTGACCATTTGAGTTGACTACTCCAAAATCAGCAAGACAATTTATGGAGTTTGTATCAGAACATTGCTTCAAAACTGCTCTAAAATTGTAGTCAACACTCGCACATTTCGTATCTATAAAATCTTTGCAAGTTGGATCTTCAAATTCTTGGATGCCTCTAAAACTACTCTTCACCAGATATGAACCTCGATTTACTTCATTACCAAATGATGACCCATTCAGAACAAATATATGTTGGCCGCGTTCAGCATCGTTAGGAATCTCCCAAGCTCTACCGGCATCGCCAACGGAAATCTGATCGGCGTACACAATTGTCATTGACGACGAAAGTGCGGCTACATAAAAAGCTATTATGACTGAAATGCTAATTCGAAACTTCATTCAAATTCCTTGCATAATTTCTAGGTCTGGCTTTCGGATACGCACAACAAAGGAGGGCAATAATCTCAATACCTCTGGTTTTTCGAGGGTAAGTCACTTGACAATTGTCCTACTTGAATTGGCGGAGTTCAACTGTGAATTGTAATTAACTATTACTGAGGTGTGCTTTGCAGTCGAATTGGCATGAAAATTGAAACTTTACGATTTATATCCAATAAGGTTCATGCGTGAGCGCTAACAACCAGATGCCCTGCGACTTCTGTGGCAAACCTTACGATCCCGTCTCAACCCGCTGGCTCTGCCCACATTGCCATATGAAAACTAACTGCTGCGATGGCGCGCCGTGTGAAATTCCAGTAAAGGCTTCCATCAAGGAAAAGTCTTAGAGAACTTCTCCTCGTCGCGCTAGAAACTCAGTAAGTACTTCAACACCTAGTAAATGATCCTGCACTTGAGGTAGCCCAGAAATAATCAAGATTCCCTGAAATCCTTCTTCGCGAACAATCAACGGTAAGCCTCCCCCGTGAATGGCATGCGTTTCATCCGCCACACCGTGAGTTGCATGCCAATCAATTCCATCTTCTTCTGCTTTAACTCTCTCGTACATTGTTGAATGATGAGTAAGTTGTACGACGCGAGATTTGCGAGCAATCCACCAATCATTCTCAGGCTTACTTCCCGGTAGAGAAGCATGATAAACAATCCAATCGCCAACTCTTATTTCAATAGCTATAGGCAGATTTTTTTCCTTGGCGATCTGCGTTGCAATCTCCCCAATCTCGATTGCGTCAAGGTTAGTTAATGAAGGGAGTTGGAGAGCGCCTTCTTCCGCTAAGAGTTGTAGAGAGGTAAAACCGCGCGTTGTCATAGCTATGCAGAGATGGTTCCGGTGGCCAACAAGATAAGCAAGAAAGTTCCTAATGCAACACGATAGAGAACAAAGGGCATAAAACTCCTCGTTTGCACGAATTTCATTAGCCAAGAGATAACGGCGTAACCAACAACAAATGCGGTGAATGTCGCCACGAATGTTTCACTTGCGGAGAATGTATTGGTGGGCTCAGAGAAGGAATTGAGTAGCTCATAGGCTCCACTACCTAAAACAGCAGGAATTGCGAGGAGAAAGGAATAACGAAGGGCTTCCTCGCGTCGATACCCCAAAAGACGACCCATTGCGATGGTCGAACCCGATCTGGAGACGCCAGGGATAAGAGCAAGGGATTGGGCAAATCCATAAAGAAGTCCATCACGAGTTGTGAGTTGCTCAAGAACCTTTTCTTTCTTGCCTACATAATCTAGGAATCCCAATAGAACTCCAAAAATTATCAGCGTTGCCGCTATTAACCAGAGAGATCGGAAATTGCTTCTAATGTAATCCTGCCCGATAAATCCTAGAATGAAGATGGGAATGGAGCCCACAATGATGAGTACGGCAAGTTTTCCACCCTTAAACAATTGTTTTATCTGGTGAAAAAAATAGAAAAGAACAGCCAATTCAGTACCAATCTGCATAATCGCAGTGAATGTAGCTCCCGGATCTTCTGCGGAAGGTAAGAACTCTCCTAGAATTCTTATATGAGCGCTAGACGATATCGGAAGAAATTCAGTCAGCCCTTGAACTATTCCTAAGAAAATTGCTTCTAGCATTAACTCTGACTATCTCTATGCTCAGCGCGCGCAGCCTGCAATATGTCTCGTGCTGAATCAGCATTCATTAAGAAAATCACAGCTCCTACAATGAGGTCAGGAATTGCACTTATCCAAAAAAGCGTTACGAATCCAGCAATGATAATCAAGATATTTGAAACCGCATCGTTGCGGGCTGAGAAATAGGCGGCCTTTGCTAGTCCGCCCTTTATATCTTTAAATTTATTGAGAATGATTGCGCAATAAAGGTTTACTACCAGGGCCCCTAATCCGACGATCGACATACCTTCTCCAGTCGGAGCAACAGGGTGCGCGATTTGGTGAAAAGCGTTGTAAAGAAAGCTAATTCCAGGCAGCAACAACAGGAGCGCGAAGATATAGCTCAAACGTTTGCGCCAGATAACTGCTAGAGAAAAAGCTAGGAAAATCAGGATATTGACGGAGGCATCCTCGAGAAAATCCAGGCTATCCGATAGGAGCGCAACAGAATTGAAACGTTGCGCAAAATAGAACTCAATAACAAAGTAACTTAAGTTGAGTATTGCGACTCGCGCAACAACAGGCTTGAGCGCTTCAACCATTCTGAAGTAATCCTCGTCGACGTAGGAGAGGTTCAATCTGAGCATCACGGCCACGAAAATTCCTAAACATCTGCATCGAATCGAGCGATCCGCCGCGACTCATCAAAGTTTTTCTGAAGTGATCACCGTTCTCGCGCGTTAGCCCACCATTTTCCTTAAACCATTCGACCGTGTCAGCATCGAGCACTTCGCTCCATATATAACCGTAGTAACCCGCAGAATACCCACCTGCAAATATGTGGGAGAAATAGGTGGAGCGATAACGAGTCGGCACAGGCGGATAGTGCAATCCATAACTCTGAATCGCTCTCTCTTCAAATGCCTCTACATCTAAAACTTCTTCAGTTCCATCGAGAGAATGCCATGCCAGATCCAAAACTGCAGCCGCCAGATAACTTGTTGTTGCATGCCCTTCATTGAAAGTTGAAGATTCGTTTAACTTATCGACCCACTCTTGCGGCAACCTCTCCCCTGTTTGGTAGTGAATCGCATACTTATCGAGAACTTCTGGCCAGAGAATCCACATCTCATTAACTTGCGAAGGGAATTCCACGAAATCGCGTTGAACTGCAGTGCCCGAAACTCTGGGGTAGGTCACATTAGAAAGTAACCCATGGATCGCATGTCCAAACTCATGAAACAACGTCGTCGTTTCGTCGTAGGAAAGAAGTGTTGGCTCACCCTGGGGTGGTTTTGAGATATTCAAGTTATTTACCACTACTGGTTTTTGATTGAGCAACGTGCTCTGTTTCACAAGTGAGTTCATCCACGCTCCGCCGCGCTTTGAATCTCGCGTGTAGAAGTCCCCGATATATAAACCAATTGCGGAGCCATCCTCATTAAAAACTTCAAAAACTCGTGCCTCAGGATGGTACGCAACAAGATCTGACCGCTCTTTAAAACTCAAACCATAAAGTTTCTGGGCGGCAAAGAAGACACCGTTCTTCAGGACCCGCTCTAATTCAAAATAAGGTTTCATTGCGGCAGTATCGAGTGAATATTTCTCGGATCGAACTCTTTCGGTGTAAAAGCCCCAATCCCAACTAGCTAATTCATGTGACGCTTCTCGATCAATCATGGCTTGAATATCTTGCCCTTCCCGCTGAGCATTTTTCACAGCCGCAGGAGCAAGTTTCTTTAGCATGGAGTGGACATTGGCTGGAGTTCCTGCGGTCTGCTCTTGCAAGACGAATTCGGCATGCGTCGAGAGACCAAATAACTTTGCACGTTCTGTCCTCAGTTTGACCATCTGAAGCAGAATTTCCTGCGTGTCATGTTCATTCTTTCGAGAGCCCTTGTGGAGAGAGTTGCGCATAACTTTTTCCCGCAAATCGCGGTTTTTTAGTGAACTGAGCAACGGATGACCTGTGAAATTCACCATCGTAATGAGCCATTTGCCTGGTAGACCACGTGATTCGGCCGCTGCTTTACACGCCGCAATCTGGTTAGGAGTTAAACCATCTAGTTCAGAAACATCATCAACAACAACCGCTAAATCATTTGTATCGGCAAGCACTCTCTTACTAAATTGCGTCTGCAGGGATGAGAGCTCTTCGTTAATTTCCATCACACGATTTCGATTCGCTTCGCTGAGCTCGGCACCAGCATGAGCGAAATCCCTGTAGTAGCGATCGACTAACCATCTCTGCTCTTCACTCACATTCACATCGCTGGAGCGAAGGGATTTGATTCTGGCGAATAAAGCCGGGTTCAATCGAATGGAATCGGAATGTGCCGCCAATTTTGGGGCGATTTCTGCCTCTATTTCATCTATATGATCATTTGTGTCGCTTGAAGATTTATTGTAAAAAACATTCAGAACTCGTGTAAGTGTTGCGCCACTTCGCTCCATTGCTTCGATCGTGTTTTCAAAAGTGACTTTAGGTTGTGCGAGAATTTCTGCAATTTCTTCGAGCTGTTCTCTCATTCCGATATAGAAAGCTTCTCGATAATGTTCATCTGTTATCAGCGCAAATGGTGGTAATTCATACTCCAACGTTGATTTCTCTAAAAAAGGATTGGCGCTCATCTGATTCTCTCCTCAATAAAGAGCCGTGAGTTTTCAAAGATAATGTCGGCGTCATAATCCAAGGTTGCGACGTGGTAACTATTGGTAAGTTCTATTCGTTGTTTATCTGAGGATCCCAACTCCGCCATAATGATCTCGGTGTTGGAAACTGGAAGTATGTGGTCATCGACGCTATGAAAAAGCAGAGTTGGAACTTTAATTGAAGGAAGAGCCGCTCGCGCCAATTTCAGATATTTATAAAGCTGTGCCACCCCTTTAACTGGTAGGGCGTCATATCCCCACTCTGTTACACCTGGCTTTTTTATGTCATCTCCGACAGAGGCTCGTGATTTTTGAAATCGGGAGATGATATGAACAAACTTAATTTGTATCCCGGGAATATGAATCATCGGATTTACCAGTATTAATCCATCAACTAATTCCTGATTATTTGCAGTCACGTAAAGTGAATTTCCGCCACCCATTGATAGCGCACAGATAAAAACGTGTGAACAACGGTGGCGCAATTTCTTTAGTTCATCTTCAACCTTGGCGGGCCATTCTTGCCAGTGAACATGGTTTAGGTCATGCCATGTTGTGCCATGACCTGGTATCAGAGGAACCGAAACCGTGTAGCCACGATCATTGAAGTAATGAGCCCACGGCCGCATGGAAGCGGGGGTGCCGGTAAAGCCATGAATGAAGAGGATTCCGATAGCTTTATTGTCGCCCGAACCTTCAGCGCTAAAGTCTTTAATCCAGCCTTGCGGTGCGCCTTCAATACTCACATCCGAACCATAAGCAGATTCAGGGCAAATGTCATTCATCCCCTCTATCTTTATGGCGTGACTTCATCTCAACACCGAAGCGCCACTGGATGGCAGCCAAGCTTTGATGAGATTGGTCGCGCTCTCATTGACACCACTTTTGTAGTTGTTGATTTGGAGACCACTGGAGGTTCACACTCAAACTCTTCCATCACCGAGATTGGAGCGGTAAAAATTCGTGGCGGAGAAATCATTGGTGAATTTCAAACCTTAGTTAACCCAGAATCACCTATCCCCGCGTTCATCACTGTTCTTACAGGTATCACCGATGCAATGGTCATCGAAGCACCGAAGATTGGTGAAGCGCTCTTTTCATTTCTAGAGTTTGCAGGATCACCAGAAGAGACTGTTCTTATCGCACATAATGCCCCCTTCGATATTGGTTTCCTCAAGGCCGCAGCGCTCCAATGCGCTACTCCTTGGCCAAAGTTCCAAGTCATCGATACTGCCCGCGTTGCTCGCTATGTTGTGACCCGAGACGAAGCTCCTAATTGCAAACTTTCAACACTCGCAACTTTTTTCGGTGCAGATACAAACCCAGATCACCGAGCTCTTTCAGATGCCAGAGCTACTGTTGATGTATTTCACGGAATCTTGGATCGACTCGGTTCATTTGGGGTTACCACGCTGGAAGATTTGAAATCTTTCTCCAACCGGCTGACTGAATCACAGAGAAAGAAACGTTATCTTGCAGATGGACTACCTTCTGGTCCAGGCGTTTACATCTTTAGAGATGAACAACGTGAACCGCTCTACATCGGCACAACGCGAAATCTTAGAAACCGGGTCCGCTCCTATTTCACTGCTGCTGAAACTCGCAAACGGATTCATGACATGATCGCACTCGCCCATTTTCTTGATTACATTGAAACTCCTACGATTATTGAAGCGGAAGTACGCGAACTCCGACTTATTGCTGAGAAACAACCCCGTTTCAATCGTCGCTCCAAATTCCAAGAGAAAGCGGTTTGGGTAAAGATCACAGACGAGAATTTTCCCCGTCTGGTCTCCGTCCGAGGGCAACGCGACTTGTCCGATGATGTTGGTTGGTGTGGACCATTTAATGGACGAGATGAAGCAACTCGAGCGATTGAAGCCATCTATGAAGTTACGCAAATGCGCCAATGTTCACCGCGCATCACCTTGAACTCTATGAAAAGCGCCAGCCCCTGCGCCCTCTTTGATATGAAGAAATGTGGCGCGCCGTGCGTTGGAAAAGAATCGGTTGATTCTTATTCCACGCATGTGATGACGACGCGAATTGCCCTACAGCATGATTCCACTCAACTTCTACATTTCATCAATAGCCGAATGAAGGAATTAGCCGAACAAGAGCGCTTTGAAGAGGCGGCAGAATTGAGGAATCGCCTGAGTTCTTTTGTTCGCGGTACGGCTCGCGGCCAACGAATCAGATCCCTGACCCGAGTACCACATTTGATTGCCGCTCTCACAGTTTCACCGCAGCGTTGGGAGTTCATTGTTATTCGTCACGGTCGTTTGGCAGGAACAGCTCAAGGCGACGCCACAAACTATCGCCAAGTTATTGAAAGCCTTTCGCTCACCGCTGATGTTGTTGTCGATAACGGCGAAATTCTTCCTGCATCGCATCACGAAGAGGTGGAAGTCCTTCTACGTTACCTCTCGCAAGATGGAATAAGACTTGTTGATATTGACGGCGAATGGTCTTTGCCTACTTTTGGCTCTGGCGCTGCGCGTCAAAACCTCGAACGGGTTCGCGAAGTTTCTGATTCCCTTCGCTACAAAGAAGACTTTGCTAATTCCTTTGACAGATTTGCCCAACGGTCAACTAACTGAAGAGCTGCTCCACTATCAACAGCTTGTTTTGCTAATACATAACCATTTGCAAATTGTTGGTCGACGCCAAGATGTAAATCTCCTTTAAATGCCGCTATCGCAGCTGCCGCATTTATGAGTACAGATTCTCTGTAGGCTCCTTGCCTTCCTGCAAAAATGCCACGAGTGATCTCTGCATTCTCCTCCGGCGTTCCGCCGGTGAGAGCGCTCAAAGGAAAATGCTCGAGCCCTATCTCGCGCGGATCAAACTTCTCTTGGCGAATCACACCGTCCTTAATCACGAAAACTGTTGTTGTAGTACTGAGAGAAACTTCATCTAAACCATCATCGCCGCGGAATACAAAGCCTTCACAGCCGCGTTGAGCAAGAACTTCTGCAACTATCGAAAGTAATTCAGCTCTCGCAACACCAATAGCAACACACTGTGGTCGAGCTGGGTTTGCCAGTGGCCCCAAGATATTGAAAATAGTAGGAACCCCAAGTTCTTTTCGGGCTTGGGCTGCGTGTTTCATAGCTGGATGAAAAGTTGGAGCAAAAGCAAATCCAATGCCAATTTTCCTGACACATTCTGCAACCGCATCGGCGCCCAGTGAGATATCAATCCCCAGCGATTGAAGAAGATCTGCAGCGCCACTCTTGGATGTTGCCGCGCGATTGCCATGCTTGATAGTTCGTGCGCCGGCGGCCGTGGTGATAATTGCTGCGGTAGTCGAAATATTTATTGTGTTGGCGCCATCTCCACCTGTACCCACGATGTCGACAGCTCGATCGGGGATATCAATGAGAGTCGCTTTCGAGTACATGGCATTGACAAGTGAAATCACTTCATTTGCGCTTTCCCCCTTTGCTTTGAGCGCTAGGAGAAAACCCTTGATGTTGTCAGAGGAACTTCGTCCTTCCAAAATTTCGTTCATAGCCCATTCGATTTCTGATGGGCTTAACTCTCTCTGAACTGCAAGGTCGGCAAGAATCTTCTCCCATGAAGGAGCGGCCGAGTTCATATTTCTTTAGGCGGAGACGCGAGACTTGCGGAAGATTTCAGCAACTGTGGCCGCAATCGTGAAAGGGTCAACAGGATGACTGATAACACCTTCTGCACGAGACCAACCCGCAAGCCATGCATCAGATGCTCGACCCACAAGAACAATAACTGTTCCGCAATTAAAGACTTCATCCTTTAATTGCTTTGCAATACCTAACCCACCTTCGGGAACAGACTCCCCATCCAATATGTAAAGATCAAATACGTGGCCGCTATCAACACGACTTCGCAACGCTGGCCCAGTGGCAAATTCAGAGATTGTGTGAGGTGGCAGATCTGGAGCAATGCGCGAGCCGAGGGCTTTCTTTACTATCTCGCGGACCGATGCATCATCGGAATAGAGGGCAATCTCTATTGTCTTCTCGATTTTCTCTTGGATTTCACTCGCCATGATTTGGGTAATTCTAGGGGCTCATATTCACCTTTCATCGCGTGACCCATGCGTGATGCGTTTCACCGCACCGACCTCTCTTTATGAGCGATGGAGGGCGGAAAATGAAGGTGTATCGGGAATAATCCCCCCTATGAGCAGCGCGGTAGCCACCCCACCTCGACTCAATAGACCAAATATCGTTGCCGTAGGAACGATTGTCTGGCTTTCGAGTGAGTTGATGTTCTTTGCTGCGCTCTTCGCTATGTATTTCACAACGCGCGCTGTGCAAGGCCCTCAAAAGTGGGCAGAAGGCGTGGACTTTCTTAATATTCCATTCTCTGCATTAAACACAACGGTCCTTGTTCTCTCGTCAGTAACCTGCCAGTTCGGGGTCTTTGCCGCAGAGCGTTTTCAAAATGCACGCACTGGAACACTTCTTCAAATTTCAAAATGGGGAATGCGGGAGTGGTTCGCTCTTACCTTTGCCATGGGCGCGTTCTTCATCGGCGGTCAAGTTTTTGAATACGCGGAATTAGTTCATGAGGGTCTGACTATTTCCTCTGCTCCATATGGTTCAGTTTTTTATCTTGCTACAGGCTTCCATGGTCTGCACGTGACTGGCGGATTGATTGCGTTCTTAATTGTCATGATTCGCGTCTCTAAAGCGCGCCGCTTTGGTCACTCTCAAGCCACCACGGCGATTGTTGTATCTTACTACTGGCACTTCGTTGACATTGTTTGGATCGCACTCTTCTCGGCGATTTACTTGGTGCAATAAATGAAATTCATTTCTAAATATCGCCGTCATAGATTTGCCGGTCCACTCTTGCTTCTCGCAGGTCTCTTACTTGTTGGCTTTGGATATTCCGTTGCGCAGGCTGCTTCGCAGAACGTCGTGACCAACCCTTCAGATAAAGCAACGTTGATAGCAGAAGGAAAAGAGATCTTTGCCCGCGGTTGCTCCTCATGCCATGGCCTCAATGCAGAAGGTGCGGGAATTGCGCCATCTCTTATTGGAGTCGGCGCTGCATCGGTAGATTTCCAAGTTGCCACGGGCCGCATGCCAATGGCTGATATGAGCCAGCAAGCAATGCGTAAAGAACCCGTCTACAACGAAGAAGAAACAGCGGCTCTTGCTGCGTATGTTGCATCCCTTGCTCCAGGCCCCGCTGCTGTAACAAATGATGAGCTCGCATGGGAACGTAGTGGAGATACCGCTCAAGGCGGCGAGTTATTCCGCAATAACTGCGCAATGTGCCATAACTTTGCTGGACAAGGTGGAGCGCTTACTCAAGGCAAATACGCACCGAGCGTTATGGGCGTTGAACCAAAACATATTTATGAAGCAATGATTACTGGCCCCCAAGCGATGCCAGTCTTCTCCGACAACGTCATCACGCCAGAAGAGAAACTTTCAATCATTAAGTGGA
>Ga0214917_10007672_pt1 | contig 10840 bp, 5 predicted proteins | sample LL_1208_BB_MetaG_FD_177983 | JGI IMG/M metagenome (GOLD analysis project Ga0214917, IMG submission 177983) | Freshwater microbial communities from Lake Lanier, Atlanta, Georgia, United States - LL_1208_BB | ecosystem: Environmental > Aquatic > Freshwater > Lake | place: USA: Georgia | collected...
CTGCCAACGGGTGGCATCTCCATGGCAGGCGGCACAGCCGACGCCGTCGGCCAGCACTTCCAGCGGCAGCGGTTCGGGGGCCATGTCCTGCACCGCGTGGCACACCAGGCACTGCCGGGCACGCTGCGGCGGCCCGATGCCCAGCAGCCGCGCCATCCGCTGCGACCGTTCGTCATGCAGCACCTCGTACGCCCGCGCGTGGGGGTCGTGACCGGCCCAGATCGTCGCCGCGAAGGACTGCACGGCATGGTTGCCGGCCACCGGGCCCCCATGGCAGCTGACCGTCGCGCAACTGGCCACGCCGAGGGCCGCCACGGCCCGGCCGGGCACCATCCCGGGGTAGTCGCTCGATCCGTGCAGCCAGCCATCGGTGCGGCACGGCCCGCAGACCGCTCTGGCCGTCTCGGCCGGGGCCGACACGGGCTCCTGTGTGCCGCCGGCGATCACCTCCTCGACGGGCGATGCCGCCGGCGTCGGGACGGCCTCGTAACCGTCGGCGATCGCGGTCCGGGCCGTCGGGACCACCGCGCAGACGGCCGCCACCAGGACGGCGACCGCCGGCCTGCCATGCCCCCCTCGCCGGAAGATGCCACGTCGCACCCGCATCGCTCCCCCCGTCCCCTTTCTCGACCGACCTGCAAGCGGGCATCAAGCCCCGTCGTCGCCCCCGCCTCGACCCCGACATTCCGCCGGGTTCCCCATCGGGCCGCCGGCGCTGGCAGCGCTGCCCGACACGCCGGCCGGGCCAGACTTTGAACCGGTCTGTGCCGACTAGTACATTCAGAACGCCTGTGACGCCTGGAGGGCCGTGGCCGCCCCCCGGCGGCGCCGCACCACCGCGCGGTGCCGGCACACCCGCACGGATTCGGAGGCTGGCGTGATCATCGGTGGCAAGACGTGGCCGAAAGACCGCCGCTGGATCGTGGCCATCACGCTGCTGAGCCTGCTGGCGATCGGCGCCTACGGCCTGGAGTGGGCGGCGGCGGGCCGCCTGCCGGGCGGAAGCAGCCGCACCGGCCTGGCCGCCGGCGTCGTCGCCGGCCTGATCATCGTCTTCGAACTGCTGCTCTGGCCGCGCAAGCGGGTGCGGTCATGGCGGCTCGGTTCGGCCCAGTCGTGGCTGCGGGCCCACGTCTGGCTCGGGCTGCTCGCCGTGCCGCTGGCCCTGCTGCATGCGCGGCTGCTGTTCATCGGCGGCCTGCTCAACGTCGCCCTCATGACGCTGTTCTTCATCGTCATCCTCAGCGGCATCTGGGGACTGGTGATGCAGCAGTACCTGCCGCGCGCGATGCTCGAACAGGTGCCCGCCGAGACGATCCGCGACCAGATCGACCACGTCGCCCGGCAGCAGTGCCGGGACCTCGACCGCCTCGTCGATGCCCTCTGCGAACATGACACCGGCCACGCCCACGATGCGGAACACGTCGATGCGCACGCCGGCCACGACGAACCAGACGAGGACGATGAGCATGCGGTCGTGACGGGCTTCCGTTCGATGACCGGCATCCAGGGAAAGGTGGTGGAGACGCTCGCGGTCTACGCGGCCATTCCCGGCACGCTGCCGATCCGGCGGCGTTTCCGCGACGAGATCCGTCCCTACCTGCTCGACGGCGAACGGGCGGGGCCGGCCGGCTCGTGGGCCACGGTGCAGCGGACGATCCTGGCGCTGCGGTCGACGGCGCCCGCCCCGGCCGCCGAGCTTCTCGACCGCATCGAACAGGCCTGCGACCGCCGCCGCCAGTTCGACCTCCAGGCGCGGCTCCACGGCTGGCTCCACGCCTGGCTGCTCGTGCACGTGCCGTTGTCGGTGGCGCTTGGCGTGCTGCTGGCGATCCATGTCCCCGTCGCCCTCTGGTACTGGTGACGCATGGCCGACGCCCCCATCCCCACGGCTCCTCGGCAGACATCCCGCGGCCAGGTGTCGCGGATCGACCGCGGCTACCTCGAACGGCCCAACCACCTGCTGATCGCCCGGCGCTGGCTCGTCGCGGCCTGCCTCGCCGCCGGCGCCGGCTGGGCGGCCTGGGGGGCGTTCGACCAGCCGCTCCACCACGCCCCCGGCCCGGTCACGGCCGTGCACGCGAAGTGGGAGCAGGACTGCCAGGCCTGCCATGTGCCCTTCGCCCCCATCAAGGACGACACCTGGCTGTCCACGGCCGCGACGCGTCACGAGATGGACGCCAAGTGCGAGTCCTGTCACCGTGGCGCGTCGCATCACCCGCTGCAGGTGTCGGCCGAGGTCGGCTCGTGCGCCTCCTGCCACGCCGATCACCGCGGTCGCGAGGCCGACATCTCGCGCGTGGCCGACCGCACCTGCACCGCCTGTCACGCCGACATCGCCGCGCATCGGATCGCCGACGCCGCCGGGCCCCACTCGACCGTCGACGCGCCGATCACGCGGTTCGATGACGAACACCACCCGGCCTTCGCGGGCCTGGCCGGCGACCCGGGGCGGCTGAAGTTCTCCCACGGTCGTCACATGCGGGCCGGCCTCACGTTCGCGCCGGCGACGGCCGCGGGGCCGGCCGGCGGCTGGACCTACGCGATGCTCGCCCCCGACGATCGCGACCGCTACCGACCGGCCGGCGTCGCCGACGCCGCGCCGGTGCAGCTGTCCTGCGCGTCGTGCCACGAGTTCGGCTCGTCGCCGTCCACGGGCCCCGTACACACCGTGAGCGCCGCCCTGGCCGCCGCACCCGCGGGGGCCTACGCACTGCCGGTGGACTTCGGCCGTCACTGCGCCGCCTGCCATGCCTTGCCCTACGACGGCCTCGACGGCCGGCAGGACGGCGCCGCCCCGGGGGAGCTCGTGCTGCCCGCCGCGGCCCATGCACGCACCGACCCCGCCGGGCCGGCACCGGTCGCGGGCCGCCTGGACCGCACGCTCCCGCACGGGCTCGATGCGGCCGGGATCGCCACGTTCCTCGAGTCGCGGTTTCTCAAGGAAGCGCTCGCGGCCGACGCGACGCTGCTCGCCGAGCCACCGGCGCCGCGCCGTCCGTTGCCCGGCGGTGATGCCTCCGCCGACGCCGCCGCGGTGCCGGTGCGGACGCTGGTCGCCGAGCGGGTCCGCCGCGGGCTCGCGTTCGCGCGGGGCACGTGCGAGAAGTGCCACGACGTGCAGGCCGTGCAGCTGCCCGACGCCGCGCACCTGCTCGCCGGCGTCAATGCCGCCCCGGCCTGGTTCGAGGTTTCGCCGACGCGGGTGCCCGACATCTGGCTCAAGAAGGCGCGGTTCGACCACGGCCCGCATCGGGCGTACGACTGCCGGGAGTGCCATGCATCGGCCTATCCGGACGAGCAGTCCGACGCCGTGGCCGGCGGTGGCTCCCCGCTCGACAATGGCCTGGTGATGATCTCCGGCCGGGAGTCGTGCACCGTCTGCCACGCGCCGGCGACCCACGATCCCGCCACCGGGCTGACGCGCGGCGGTGCCCGGTTCGACTGCGTCGAATGCCACGGCTATCACGGTCTCGGGCCGCACGCCCCGGGGCCGGCACGGGGGCCGGCCCCGACATCCGCGCCGGCATCGGGAGCGACCACCGTGAGCCTGCGAGGAGCCGCGTCGCATGACCGCTCCGAGTGAGGGCCGCCGGTCCACGGGCTGGATGGTGGCCGCCGCGGTGCTCGCGGTGGGGCTGGGCTGGATGGCCGCCGCGGCGAGCCGCTCGACGGCGGTGCCCTCGGCCCCCGCCCCGCCGGCCGAGGCCGCCGCCGCCACGCGGGTCGTGTCGCCACCGCAGGCGGCCCTCGGGGCCGGCAGTTGCACCTCGGGCGGCTGCCATGCCGCCGCGGTCGAGGGGCATGCGGCCTGGCAGAGCAGCTACACGGTGTGGGCCACCCGCGACCCGCACGCCCGCGCCGAGGCCGTGCTTCACGGGCCGCTCGCGGCCCGGATCGTCGCCCTGCTGGCCGCGGCCGATCCCACGCGGCCGGCCGTCGCCGCCCACGAGCACGCATCCTGCATCGGCTGCCATGCGCCGGGGCCCGGCCGACTGGCCGCGGAGGGGGTCGGCTGCGAGGCCTGCCACGGCCGGGCGGGGGACTGGCTGGTGGCCCACACCCTGTCGGGCTGGAAGGCGGCCGGCAACACGCTCGGCATGATCGACCTCGCCGATCCGTTCACCTGCGCCCGGCAGTGCGCCGGCTGCCATGTCGGCGGGCCGGCGACGCCGGAGGGCCTGTCCCGGGAGGTGAGCCACGACCTGATCGCCGCCGGCCATCCGCGGCTGGCCTTCGACCTGCGGTCGTTCAAACGGGCCGAGCCGCCCCACTGGCGGGACCGCTTCACGACGGCGGCCGCCACGCCGACCGGGTCGGCGACCGGCAACGCGTCGCTCGACCCGGTCGCCGAGTGGGCCCTCGGCCGGCTCGGCGCGGCGCATGCCTTCCTCGAACTCGTCACCCGGCAGACGCAGGCCCCGGCCTCGGCTCCGGCCGGCGGGCCGGCCGATGCGTGGCCGGAGTTCACCGCGTTCGACTGCTACGCCTGCCACCGGCCGCCGATCGCGCCGGCGGATCGGGGGCAGGCCACCGCGGCCCGGTCGCGGACGCGGCCGCTGGGCGTGCCCGGACTGCAGCCGATGCAGTGGGCCCTTCTCGACCTCGTGCTCCCCGGCGACGCGACCGCCATGCTCGCCGCCGCCGACACGCGGGCCTGGGCAGACCCCGCCGCCGCGCCGCTCGGGGAAATCATCGAGCGGATCGAGGCGGCGCGGGCCCACGTCGGGCCGGCGCTCGCGGCGGTCTCCGCGGGCGACATCGCCGGCGGGATCATCGCACGCGTCGATCCGGCGATCTGGGACGAGGCGGCGGCGGCCCACGCGGCCCTCACCGCGGTCGTCGATCGTGCCGCAGCCCGCGGCGCGGCGGTGGCGGCGGTCGGCCCGGCCGTCGCGGCGCTCGAGCGGCTGCGGACGCTGCTGGCGTTCGGCACCGCATCGCCGGGCCACCCGGTGCGGTTCGACAGCCCGCGGTTCGACGGGCCCGACCGCTACGACGCCCGGGCGGTCGCGGAGGAACTGGAGGCGGTCGTCGCGGCGGTGCGGCGGCTCGACTGACGCCCCGCGACGTCGCTCCCGCCGGCGGCACGGTCCGCGGCATCCGTGACCCGCGGCATCAGGGAACGGCGGCCTGGCGACGGTCCGACACGATCCGCAGCAGCTGCTGGCCGCTCATGCGGAAGGCCGCGTCGTGCGGACAGGCGTAGACGCAGCTGGGATCGTCGTCCGGCCCCACGAGGTCGCGGCACAGGTCGCAGGTGGTCGCCACGCGTCCCTCGGCCTCCTGGTGCATGGAGATGTTGCCGTAGGGGCAGTTCGTGGAGCAGAGTCCGCAGCCGATGCAGTGGTCCTCGATGACGATCTCCACCGCGCCCGGATGGTTCTCGCGCGGCTTGCGGTGGATGGCATCCACCGGGCAGCCGACCAGGCAGTAGGGGTCGAGGCAGGAACGGCAGGAGCTGGCGACGAGGTAGTTCTCGAACCGCAGTCCCTCGCGGATCAGCCGCGTGACGCCGTCGTGCGTGTCGGAGCAGGCCCGGGTGCACTCGTCGCACCGCGTGCAGTGCTCCAGGTCGAGCACGAGCAGTTTCTGCGCTGAGTAAAGACCGTTTTCGAGGAACTGGCCGAGATCGCCCGCCGCCTCGACCGGGGCCTCGGCGTCGCGGAGGAGCAGCCGCTTCGCCTCGGCCACGAGCCCGTCGCGGACCTGTGGAAACCGGGCGAGGATCGCCGCGAAGTCGTCGCGGTCGATCCGCACGAGTTCCACGTCGTCGAGCGCCGTGCAGGTGGCCGTCCGCAGGCCGCGGGCGGCCGACAGGTCCACCGCGGCCCCCGCCCCGCCGGACACGAGGTCGGTCATCGCGGAGATCAGGCCGATCTCGCCGAACGTCCGGCCCGGCCCCAGGTAGTCGAGCACGCGGTCGTGCCCGCCGATTCGCTGCGAAACCTTCACGAACCCATGCCGCACCTTGAAGAATTCCGCCGCCACGTCGCCCTGGCGGAAGATCTCCTGTCCCTTGTCCACCCGCACCATCTCGGCCGCCGCCTCGAGCATCGCGGCCGCCGCCTCGCGATCGGCCTCGCCGAGCCCGCGGAACATGGTCAGCTCGCCGATCTCCCGCTTGAGCGTGTGCGTGCGGTAGGCCTCGTCGAGGATCGCGCGGGACGAGGCGTTCCGCTGCAGCATGTGGAGCACGTTCTTGTTGATCTCGAACAGCTCCGTCTCCTCGAGCGCCACGATCGTGGCCGACCGCGGGTAGTGGTTGAGGCAGCACATGATCCCGAAGATCACGTCGGCCGGCGTCATCTCGTCCACCCAGTGCCCGTCGGCGAGGCTCAGCGGCCGCCCGCTGCCGACGTGCACCGTCGCCCGCTTCTCCTGCCGGCGGCCGCGGCCGGCGTCGGCCGTGCCCTGCAGCCAGCGGGTGGCGGAGCGGACGAACGCCCGCAGCGGCCCGTCGCTCCTGCCGGCACGGTCGCGGCCGGCACCGACCGAGACGCCGACGCGGCCGCGGATGATGAGGAAGGCCGTCGATCCGTACTCCCCCTCGCGGCAGACGACGTCGCCGGGCCGGTAGACGTGCCGGCGGATCGACCCGCTGTTCCACTCCAGGAACTTGGCGGGAATGCCGGCGAACAACGGATGAGACTTGAGCGTCTCCACCGGCACGTTCGTGCCGCCGCCGACGTCGTCGGCGTCCTCGACGCGGTCGCGGAACACGAGGGCGCCGGTCGGGCAGTTGACCATGCACTCCCCGCAGGAGACGCAGCTCGACCGGCCCATCGGGTCGTCGAGATCGAAGCCGATGCGGGTCGAGTAGCCCTTGCCGCTGCGGCCGATGACGAAGTTCTCCTTGACGTCGGTGCAGCTCCGCACGCAGCGGTCGCAGAGGATGCACTGGTCGTGGTCCACCATGATCCGCGGCGACGAGTCGTCCTGCCCGCGGGCGAGCCGGCGCGGGGCCAGCGGCTGCTGCCCCGCCAGCGGCCACTTCTCGGCCACGGCGGCCGGATCGGCGGCCGGATCGGCGGCCAGTTCCAGCGCCCGCGCCTCGGTGGCCAGGTCGTCGAACCGCTCCACGAGCCGGCCCAGCTCGTTGGCCGGCAGCCGCGCCTTCCAGTCGGCGGGCAGGTGGTCGGCCGCGAGCAGGTTCACGAGCGTCCGCACGTTCGCATCGACCCGGCGCCGCGCCGCCAGGTCGGGGGAGCGGATCGTCTGCACCTCCATCGTCTCCTCGACCCGATGGTGGCAGGCGGGCAGCAGCTTCCGCTCCCGCTGCATGCTGCCGCGCTTCACCTTGGCGATCTCCACGCAGCAGACGCGGCAGGCCCCCACGGGCTCGAGGTGCTCCTGATGGCAGAGGATCGGGATCGGATTGCCGGCGGGATCGTCGGCGTAGGCCCGGCGGGCGGCGTCGTAGATCGTGGTGGCCCGCGGGATCGGCAGCCCCTCCGCGTCCCGCAGGATCTTGCCCTGGGCGTCGGTGAGCGGCACGGCCTTGGGCACGGTCACCTCCCGGCCGTCCACCTTGATCGTGATCCGCTTGTCGAAGTCGGCCGCCGTGACCTTGTCCATGCGGACGAGCTGGCCGTCGATGTCCCGGGAGAAGAGGCCGTCCTCCTCCGGCAGCACCAGGCGATGGTGATACGCGTCGTCGATCGGTGGCGTGGCGTCGCCCGCTGCTGCCGTGCTCATGTCAAGCTCCTCGCACGTGCCGTCGCACGTCGTCGGGAAACATCGCCAGCGCCGACTCCAGCGGCTTGGCGGCCACCATCCCCAGGCCGCAGATGCTCGTCATCTCCATCGCCCTGGTCAGTTCGGCGACCACCTGCTGCCGCCCGCGGAACGCCGCGGCGTCGAGGCCGCCCGCCACGATCCCCTCCCCCATCTCCACGATCTTCTCCGAGCCGATCCGGCAGGGCACGCACTTTCCGCACGACTCGTCGCGGAAGAACTGGGCGCAGTTGAGCCCCTCGGCGACCATGTCCCGCGTGTCGTTGTAGACGACGAGCCCGGCACCGATCGCCAGGCCGATGTCACGGAACCGCTGCAGGTCGAGCTGCAGGTCGAGGATGTCGAGGTGCGTGCCGCCGCCGGCCGCCACACCGGCGACGAGTTCGGCCGGGGCCCGTTTCTCCCAGCCGCGCGGCAGCGAGTTCACCGGCAGCCGGGCCGGCAGGAAGCCGCCGGAAGGCCCCGACGGCGCGAAGGCCTTGAGCGTGCCGACGGTGCCGCCGGCCAGGTCGTCCAGCAGCGTCCGCAGCGTGATGCCGTTGGGCACCTCGTAGACGCCGGGCCGCACGAGGTCTCCGGAGATGGAGAACAGCCGCCGGCCCTTGCAGCCGTTGATGCCCTCGTCGGCGTACCACTGGCCCCCCTCGAGCATGATCGCCGGCGCCCAGGCGAACGTCTCCACGTTGCTGACGAGCGTCGGCTTGTCGTAGAGCCCGTTGGTCTCCAGCTGCGGCGGCTTGTTGCGGGGCTGCCCGCGGCGGTCCTCCATCGCCTCGATCAAGGCGCTCTGCTCGCCGCAGATGTAGCCGCCGGGGCTGGCGAACACCTCCACGGGAAAATCACGCGAGCCGCCACCGATCCCCCGGCCGCAGGCCCCGAGCGTCTCGGCCCTGGCGATCTCGCGCCGCATGATCTCGATCTGCTCGGCGTACTCGTGGCGGATGTAGATCCAGCCCCGCGTGGCGCCGGTGACGAGGCCGGCGAGGATCACCCCCTCGAGCACGAGGTGCGGGTGACGCGTGAGCAGTTCCCGGTCCTTGAAGGTGCCCGGCTCGCTCTCGTCGGCGTTGCAGACGACGTACTTCTCCTCGCCCTTCGCCTTCCAGACGTCGTTCCACTTCTGGTGGGCGGGCACGCCCGCCCCACCCATGCCGCGGAGGTCGGCGACCTTGAGCTGTTCGATGACGTGCTGACGGTCGCCGGAGGCCACGAGGGCCCGCACGGCGTCGTAGCCCGACGGCTGGGCGTAGGGATCGATCCGCCACGGCCGATTGGCGTGGGGCTCGTAGCGGCTGTCGAGGTCGGGCTGGACCGGTCGGCCCGCGGCCGCCTCGCGGGCCACCTCCGCGAGCTGCTCCGCCGAGCGGGCGGCCAGGAACTGGTCGTTGACCAGTGCCGCCACCGGCCGGTCGCAACGGCCCAGGCAGGAGGCGAAGCGGACGCGCGCCCGTCCCGCGGCGATCTCCGCGGCCAGCGACCGTTCCAGGTCGGCCTTCACCCCGTCGCAGCCGTGCTGGTGGCAGGCCATGTCGTGGCAGACCCGCACCTCGACCGCCGCCGGGGGAGCGAGGAGAAAGTGCGGAAAGAAGCTGGCCACCTCCTGGAGGCGGCACAGCGGCGTCCCGGTGCGTTCCGCCAGCTTCCGCAGCTCCGCCTCGGGCAGGTAGCGGTGCCGGTGCTGAATCGCGTGGAGTTCCTGGACGATCATGCGAAAGCCGCCAGCGTCATGCGTCTCACCGGACCGACCGATACAGTATCGCGCCCACGGCCCCCCCACAACGGCCGACCCACCGCCGGATCAGGCCCCCCGAACATCCCCGTCGGCCGGTGCGTATCACGGGGAATGCCCCGGCGGCACGCCCCCGGCGGTCGCCGGCCGCCGAGACGTTGATCCGTTTCTGTGGCGTGTGATGATTGCAGAGGAGCGGCAGGCGGCACGCATGGGGCCGACTGCTCGTGTCCGATGGACTTTCACGGTGAGCGTGCCCGCGAGGTTTGGAGTTCGCAGCCGATGATCGGAACGACCAGGATGACCGGCACGGCCTGCTTCACCGGCACATGGACCGGCTGGACGAGCTGGACGAGCCTGTCCAGCTGGCTCAGGCGGCGGTCGCCGGCGCGAGGCCGGTCCGTGGCCGCGCGCGGCCGCGTCATCGGGCTGGGGTTCGGCGCGGGGACCGAGGCCCTCGAACGCCGGTCGATGATGGCCGCCAACGAGCTCACCGCCGCCGAGGTGGGCGAACTGCTCGCCCGGGCCACCGCCGCCACCCCGAGCCAGGACGCGATCATCGCGGTCGTCGACCGCTCGGGAAAGATTCTCGGCGTGCGGACGGAGAACAACGTCAACACGTCCGACCTCAACTTCGCCATCGACGGCGCGGTGGCGAAGGCCCGCACGGGCGCGTTCTTTTCCAACGGCCAGGCGATCCTCGCCTCGCGGACGGTGAGCCACATCAGCCAGAGCACGATCACGCAGCGGGAGATGCAGGCCAACCCCGCGAGCGCGGATCCCACGCTGCAGGGCCCCGGCTTCGTGGCCCCGGTCGGCATCGGCGGCGAGTTCCCGCCGGGCATCCTCCGGCAGCCGCTGGTGGACCTGTTCGCGATCGAGCACACCAACCGGGTGAGCGTCCTCAAGCCGGGCGTCTCGCCGTCGGATCCCTTCGATGCAGCCAACTTCGTCATCGACCGCCGGGCCTACGCGGCGCAGCTGGCGGGCACCTACGGCGCCGTCGGGTCGCAGGCGGGCCAGGGGCCGCAGCCGATCGCCCGCGGCATCGCCACGCTCCCGGGCGGCCTGGGCATCTACCGCCTCCGCACCAACGAGCTGATCGGCGGCATCGGCGTCTTCTTCCCCGGCACCGACGGCACGGCCAGCTACGAACAGGGATTCGTCGCATCGGCCGCGCAGACCCGCACGCAGCGGCTCAACGGCTCGAAGGCGCTCGAGGCGGAGGTGATCGCGCTGAAGACCCTGCTGCCGGTCGCGATCGGAAGCCTCCAGCCGCTCACGGCCACGCTCGCCCCGCAGCTGCTGATCGACCGGGCCGGCGGCCTGGGCGCCCCCTTGCCGATGACCACCGCCCAGGCCCAGAACCTGGTG
>Ga0214917_10007676_pt1 | contig 10836 bp, 11 predicted proteins | sample LL_1208_BB_MetaG_FD_177983 | JGI IMG/M metagenome (GOLD analysis project Ga0214917, IMG submission 177983) | Freshwater microbial communities from Lake Lanier, Atlanta, Georgia, United States - LL_1208_BB | ecosystem: Environmental > Aquatic > Freshwater > Lake | place: USA: Georgia | collected...
ATGGCGTGGGTCGGCCAGCAGCAACCCTGATCCCGGCTGTGCCTGGACGGGCGACCTCAACGGCGTCTGGCAGTTGCAGCGTGAGGCTGTCTTTGCGCCCTTGATCGCTGAGCTCGTGCTGCAGGCCCACAACTATCTCGAGCAGCTTGGTTTCGATCGGCGACAGGTCGCACTGCACGTGCAGCGCTGCTGGCCGGTGCTCAGTGAACCCGGTCAGGTGGTGGGGCGTCATCACCATCCCAATGCCCATCTGAGCGCCGTTTACTACTTGAGCGGTGATGGCAGCGGCCGCTGCGGTTGCCTGCGCTTCTGGCCTCGCCATCAACTCAACGAATTGGTGCCGGGCATGGCTGTTGGCCATGGCGGCCCCCTGCGGGATTCGGCCTGGACCCAGCCCTGGGTCGATGTGGCGCCGCGGGCGGGGCTGCTGGTGCTGTTTCCCGCCTGCCTGGATCACGCCGTGTTGGCCAACGAGGCCGAGGATGAACTGCGCGTCTCGATCAGCCTCGACCTGGTGCTGACCGCAGCGCGCGAGGCTGACCCGCCGCCCGAATATCTGGCGCCCCATCCTGCGCACTGGCACCCGGTCTGAATCCGCAGGCCTGAGGGCTGAAACCTCAGCTGGGAAGATGGTCGGGTTAGCCCTGGCAGCCGTGAGCGAGCCCACCACCTTTCAGATCAGCGCCCAGATCGATGGCGTCAGCCACAGCTTTGCCTGCCGCAGCGACCAGACCGTGCTCGCAGCGGCAGAAGCGTCCGGTGTGATGCTGCCCAGTTCCTGCTGCTCGGGCGTGTGCACCACCTGTGCGGCACTGATCAGCAGTGGCACCGTGCTCCAACCCGATGCCATGGGCGTCAGGGCCGACTTGCAGGATCAGGGATACGCGTTGCTGTGTGTGGCCTATCCCCGCAGCGATCTCACGTTCACGGCCGGCATGGAGGATGCGCTTTACGAGGCCCAGTTCGGCCAGTACCAGAAGTGAGCGCGGGCTCCATCGGGGCGCCGCAGCTGGTGCCGCTGCTGCTCCGCCTCGAGCGCCGACCTGGAGCCCTGCTGCCCCAGATCGAAGCGGCCCTGGCGGGCCACGGACGCCCCCTGCGCTGGGCGATCACCGCTGTCGAGCCAGCCTCGTCTGGGCTGCTGCCGGTGCTGTTGATCGAGGCGGTGGTGCTGACTGCTGCCCAGGTGCCATGACCGGCCTGGAGGGGTTGCGCGCACCCGCCTTGCCCACCCTGCTGGTGATCCCCACCGGCATCGGCTGTGAGCAGGGTGGCTATGCCGGTGACGGCCTGCCGGTGGCGCGTCTGCTGGCAGCAGCCAGCGGCAGTCTGATCACCCACCCCAATGTGATGAATGCGGCAGCGCTCTACTGGAGCGACCCCCGCATCCAGTACGTGGAGGGCTGGGCTCTCGATCGCTTTGCAGCCGCGCAGCTGGCGCTGCGGCCGGTGCGGCGTCAACGGGTGGGGCTCCTGCTTGATGCCGGCATCGAACCCGAGCTCAGGGCCCGGCATCTGCAGGCGGCCGATGGCTGCCGCGTCAGCCTGGGGCTCGACATCGGTCCTGTGGTGACCACCGAGCTGCCGCTTCAGGTGAGCCTCGGCTGTGGGCCCAGTGGGGCCAGCTGGGGCACCCTGGCCAGGCCCGATGCCCTGCTGCGCGCCGGTGAGCGGTTGCGTGATGCGGGCGCCAGCGCCATTGCCGTTGTCGCCCGTTTTCCCGATGACCCCGACAGCGCTGCCCTGGCCGCCTACCGGGGGGGCGGCGGTGTGGATGCGTTGGCCGGTGCCGAGGCGGTGATCAGTCATCTGCTCAGTGATCACCTGCGCATCCCCTGTGCCCATGCTCCCGCCTTGAGCCCTCTGCCCCTGGATCCGGCTCTCGATCCGCGGGCGGCTGGCGAAGAGTTGGGCCACACGTTTTTGCCCTGTGTCTTGGTAGGCCTCAGCCGGGCCCCGGATCTGATCGCCTGGGCATCGCCAGCGAGCGACCAGGGACCTGATCTGCTCAGGCCCGAGTCCCTCGGGGCCGTGGTGGCTCCGGCCGGCGCCCTGGGCGGGGCTGCTGTGCTGGCGGCTCACGGCCGGGGAGTGCCGGTGATCAGCGTTGCCAATCCCTGCCTGCTGGCGGTGACCGCCGAAGCCCTGGGCCTCGAGCGGGCCGATGCCCCGGTGCTGGCTGCGCGCAGTTACAGCGAGGCCGCTGGCCTGGTGCTGGCCCTGCGTGAGGGACTCAACCCTGCGGCCCTGCAGCGTCCGATCCCCGCGCTCGCTGAACGCTGACACCCTTGGCTGCAGCGCTCACCGCAGGCAGGCCATGGGATGCCGGGGCGCAACGCCCAGCGCCCGGGCCACGCCCGGATGGCACACCGAGCCGGCCACGGTGTTGAGGCCGCTCACCAGTTCGGGCCGTTCGGTGATGGCTTCGCTGAGCCCCCGTCCGGCCATCACCAGGATGTAGGGCAGGGTCACACTGACGAGAGCTTCGGTCGACGTGAAGGGCACGGCCCCGGGCATGTTGCCGACGGCATAGTGCTGCACGCCATGCACCGCGAAGGTGGGTTCGGTGTGGGTGGTTTCGCGGCTGGTGGCGATGCAGCCGCCCTGATCGATCGCTACATCGACGATCACCGAGCCCGGTTTCATCTGCTGGACCAGCGGTTCGTCGACCAGGGTGGGTGCGCGGCCCCCGGGGGTGAGCACGGCGCCGATCACCAGGTCGGCGCCGGGCACCAACCGTTCGATCAGCCCGCGGCTGCTCACCAGGCTCACCAGCCTCCCGCGCCGGTCTGACTCGAGCTGACGCAACCGTTGCGGCGAGCGATCCAGCAGAAACACTTCAGCGTCCATGGCCGCGGCGATGCGAGCCGCATTCCAGCCCACGGTGCCGGCACCCAGCACCACCACCCGGGCCGGACGCACGCCGGTGCAGCCGCCCATCAGCACGCCGCGCCCGCCGTGGGGTTTCTCGAGCAGGTAGGCCCCCACCTGGGCGGCCAGCCGGCCCGCGATCTCGCTCATCGGCGCCAGCAGCGGCAGGCTCCTGTCGTCGAGCTGCACGGTCTCGTAGGCCACCGCCGTGGTGCCCGCGTCCAACAGGGCTCGGCCCACCTCAGGGTAGGCCGCCAGATGCAGGTAGGTGAACAGCACCAGATCGGGCCGCAGAAACCCGAATTCCTCGGGCTGGGGTTCCTTGACCTTGACCACCAGATGGGCGGCCCAGGCCTCATCCCGACTGGTGAGGCGGGCGCCCACGGCGGCGTAGTCGTCGTCGCGGATGCCCGCTCCGAGGCCGGCGCCGGCCTCGATGCGCACCTCCATGCCCTGGCTCACCAGCTCGCGGGCCCCATCGGGGGTCAGGGCGACCCGCTGCTCATCGCGCTTGATTTCGCGCGGCACGCCAATGCTGGCCATCGGACTGGCCAGAGGGGCGGCACTGCCGGGGGCGGCCATGGTTCGATCGCGCTGCTGGGCTGCTTCCAGCTTGGCGCTGCCGGCCCGTCCTGGCCAGGCGCATGGCGGCCTGGTCAGCGCGCCGCAATCGGCATCCGCCAGCCGCTGCCAAAGGCGCGTCGGCTCACTTTGAGCACCGGCGGGGCCTGACGGCGCTTGAACTCGGCGCGGCGCAGCAGGCCCATGATCCGTTCGGCAAGGGCAGCATCGGTGCCGCCTGCGATCAGCTGCTCAGGACTGCGGTGGTCTTCGATCAGGGCCTTCAGCACCGGATCGAGGATGGCGTAATCGGGCAGCGAGTCGCTGTCCTTCTGGTCGGGTCTGAGCTCGGCGCTGGGCGCTTTGTGGCGGATCGCTGCCCCGATCAGCGGTCCGCTGGCCGGCAGCCCCAGCTCCCTGCGGCAGACGCCGGCGGCCGGATCGTCAAGCCACTCGCACAGGGCAAAGACGGTGGTTTTGTACAGATCTCCGATCACGGCCAGACCGCCGTTCATGTCGCCATAGAGGGTGCAGTACCCCACCGCCAGCTCGCTTTTGTTGCCGGTGGCAAGCAGCAGCTGTCCCTGCTGGTTGGCAAGCGCCATCAGCAGGGTGCCCCGAATCCGCGATTGCAGGTTCTCGGCCGCCAGGCCGCTGGGCGGAGCGCCCAGGACCGGCGCCAGGCTGTGGTCAAACGCCTGCATCAGCGTGGCAATCGGCAGGGTGTGGGTTGCCATGGCCAGCCGCTGCGCCAGGGCTGTGGCGTCGCTGATCGATCCCTCTGAGCTCCAGGGGGAAGGCAGCAACAATCCCTTGACCTGGTCGGCCCCGAGGGCTGCTGCGGCAATCACGGCCACCAGCGCCGAGTCGATGCCGCCGCTCAGACCCAACAGGGCTTGCTTGAAACCACATTTGCGGGCGTAATCGGCCACCCCCAGCACCAGGGCGCGAAACAGCTGCTCCTGTTCGCATGGCAGGTCCGGCAGGGGTGCGGGATGGGCCCTGGCAGGCGCTTCAACAACCGGTGGGGCTTGTGGACCGTTGTTTGCCGCCGTGTCGCGTGGCTGCAACGCGAGGGTGACGACCCGCTCCCGGCAATGGGGCAGCTGGGTTGTCAGGCTGCCATCGGGCTGGATCATGAAACTGGCCCCGTCGAACACCAGCTCGTCGTTGCCGCCCACCTGGTTCACATAAACGACCGGTGCCCCCAGCCGCGCCGCCGCCCTGGCCGCGAGCTGACGGCGCAGCGCCAGCTTGCCCAGCCCAAACGGCGAGGCCGAGAGGTTCAGCAGCAGATCGACTCCCTGGCTCTGCAAGGCGGCAATCGGGTCGGGACCGGCCAGGCGCTGACCGGCCAGTGCCTCATCGACCCAGAGGTCTTCGCAGATGGTGAGCCCCAGGCGCAGCCCCCCGGTGTGGGGCCACGGCAGCACCGCTGCCGCCGTGCCCGCCACGAAATAGCGGCGCTCGTCGAACACGTCGTAGCTGGGCAGCAGCTGTTTGCGGTACACCACCCGCCAACCGTCGGCCGCGACCAGGGCCAGCGCGTTGTGCAGGTTGGGCAGTGCACTGCTGCCCGTGGGCTCGGCGATCCCCACCAGCAGCGACACCTGCGGCGCTTGCCGCTGCAGGTCAGATGCCAGCTGATCGAGCAGCCCGTTCTGCAGGGCGATCAGGCTTGGGCGCAGCAGCAGGTCGCGCGGCGGGTAACCCCATAGGCTCAGCTCGGGTGTGACCACCAGCAGCGGCTCGCCCCTGTTGGCGTCGACGGCCGCCTGCAACAGGTGCGCGGCGTTGCCCGTCAGATCGCCCACCAGGGGATTGAGCTGGGCCAGGGCGATCAGCATGGGCTATGGGCGCGTCGGCTTCGATGGCATCGGGTTGGCCGGTTGGTACTGACCCAATCCGTAAAGATTGTGCTCGCGCACGAGTGGCCACACGGCCCTGGGGATCTGTGCGGGGTCTGGTTGCTGCCGCAGCGCCGAGCTCGCGCTGGCGGGCACAGGCAAAGGGAGCACGCTGAAGCGCGCTCCCAGCTGTCGCAGGGTTGTGGCGGTGGTCTCGCTCAGGGGCCAGCCCACCCGGGGCACCACGGCCAGCTGGCAGCGTTTCAGCAGCTCAGGAGCCTGGCGCCACTGCGGAATCTGGGGCGCCAGATCGCTGCCCACCACGAACACCAGCTCAGCATCGGGCCAGCGCGCTGCGGCCCGCGCGAGCGTAGTGATCGCATAGGGGCTGCTGAGCTCCTGCACGTGCTCAATCCTGGGTTCGGCCAGGCCCTGCACCAGTGCCGAGAGCAGCCGGGCCCGCAGCGCCAGAGGTGCCCCGTGCCGTTTGCCGGGGTTGTCGCTGGCCCAGGTGATCACCCGCGGGTAGTGCTGCAGCAGCTGCTCCAGCAGCGCCTGATGCCCCAGCGTCGGCGGATCGGCGCTGGTGCCCAGCAGCGCCAGCGGTTCGTTCATGGCAGCAGGCTCTGCAGCGGCGCGGCGCTGCTGGCGGGTTGCCAGGTTTGCAGCCAGGCCCGGGCGGCGGGATCATGACGGGCCAGCCTGGCCAGCAGGGCGGCCGGTTTGGGGCCGCGTTGGGCGCCCTTGAGCAGCTCGGCGGCGGCCAGGCTTCCGGTCAGCCGGGTGGTGTGCACCGCCAGTGCGGCCTGGGCCAGGGCGACCGGAGCCGCCGGTGCCAGGCTCAGCCCGCCGCTGAACGGGGCGGCCAGCACCAGCAGTTGGCGCAGCCCGCCCAGCAGCAGCTGGATGCCCAGCTGCACGCCTCCCAACATGGCGTTGTGGCCTGAGAGGCGCGTCAGCAACGCCCGGGCCCCCTGGCTGTGCATCGGCATGCCATAGAGCTCGCAGAGTTGCAGCACCAGGGCCGTATCGCAGGCGAGGCCCCCGGCCAGATCGAGCAGCATCAGCGGATTGGCCGCCACGCCGGTGGCCTTGAGCGCGGCATAGCGTCCGATCAGCCCTTGGGCGGCGCTGCGGCTGTGGCGCAGCCGTCCCTGCTGCAGGGTCTGGTGGAAGCGGTCGGCTTGATGCAGGGCTCCCAGGGCCAGCAGCAGTTCCCCCTGGTTGGTGAGCAGGTGCTGCAGTGAGCGTTGCAGTGGGGCGATCTGCGCCGGTGCGGGCTCGCTGCGCACCCGGCCATCGGCCAGCAGCAGCGGCTGTCTGGGTGCAGCGGCGACAGCCACGATCTCGACCCCCTGCAGGGCCGGCGGCAGGCGCCGGCGAAGGCTGGTCAGCAGCTCCTGCTGTTCCGCTGGGCTCCAACAGTCGCAGCGGTTAAGCACCAACAGCACTGGCTTGCCGCTGGCGGCCAGCTGGGTCAGGGCATCGAGCTCGACGCGGTTCAGGTCGCCGTCGAGCACCAGCAGCACCAGATCGGCATTGAGGGCCAGCCGCGCCGCCAACCGCGCCCGGGCGGCTGCAGCGATCTCATCGATGCCGGGGGTGTCGACCAGCTCCACCCGCGACAGGCCGGAGATGCGGATCGGCCAGACTTCAACCTGCTGGCGGCGGGTGCAGCCATGGGCCACATCGGTGGCAAAGCAGGTGCGCCCCAGCAGGGCGTTGAGCAGGCTTGACTTGCCCACGCCCACCCGGCCGAATGCAGCCACCCGCAGGCGGCGTTGCTGCAGGCGCTCGAGCTGCAGATCCAGCAGTTGCAGCTGGCCCCCCAGCAGGCCACGCTCTCGCCTGCTCAGCCGCAGCCCGCAGCGCCACTGCTCCAGCAACAGGCGGCAGCGCTCGGGTGTGGAGGGAACCTGAGCCAACGGGCAGGGCACGGTGCAACCGGGGTGAGTCTGACGCAGCCCTGAGGAGCCGCCAGATGGATTGAGTTATGCCATCGTCACGGGGCTGGCTTCCGCTTGGCTCCATGGCAATCCACCAGCCGATTGACGGCCGTTGTGCGCCGGCCCTCTTCGCGTTACGGCGGGCCCGGTTCTTCGAGGCCCTGGGCAGCGCGGCAGCGGTGATCCCGGCGGCGCCGTTGGCCGTGCACCACGCCGACTGCGAATGGCCGTTTCGTCAGAACAGCGATTTCTGGTATCTCACGGGCTTCGATGAGCCTGATGCGGTGGCGCTGTTCCTGCCGCATCGCCCCGAGGGAGAGCGCTTTGTGCTGTTTGTGCAGCCCCGCGAGGCCAGTGCCGAAGTGTGGCAGGGTTTTCGCTGGGGCACCGAGGGCGCCGTGGCGCATTTCGGCGCCGATCTGGCCCATCCGATCCATGAGCTGGCCGAGCGCCTGGGCGACTACCTCAAGGGGGCGGAAGGGATCGCCTTCCGCGTTGGCAAGCATCCCCGGGTCGAGCCCCTGGTGATCGCGGCCTGGGCGGCCCAGCTCGACCGCGCTCCCCGCAACGGCCATGCCGCCCTGGGTCTGGTGGCCCCCGACCCGCTGTTGCATGCGATGCGGCTGCGCAAGACACCCGAGGAGCTCGAGCGCCTGCGTGAAGCGGCGCGCATCTCAGCCGAGGCCCACGAGCTGGCGCGCCAGGTGGCCCGGCCGGGGCTTTCCGAGCGTCAGGTTCAGGCAGTGATTGAACAGCATTTTCTGGAGCAGGGGGCTCGCGGCCCCGCCTATGGCTCGATCGTGGCCGGCGGTGACAACGCCTGCGTGCTGCATTACACGGCCAACAACGCCGTGTTGCAGGAGGGCGACCTGCTGCTGATCGATGCCGGCTGCAGCCTCGCGGACTACTACAACGGCGACATCACCCGCACCTTCCCGGTGGCCGGACGCTTCAGCGGTGAGCAACGGGCTCTTTACGCGTTGGTGCTGGCGGCCCAGGAAGCCGCAGTTGCCTCAGTGAAACCGGGCTTCACCGCCGAAGGGGTGCATGAGACGGCGCTGCGGGTCCTGGTGGAGGGCCTGGTGCAGCTGGGGTTGTTGGTTGGGGAGGTTGACGGACTGCTCGAGCAGGGGGCCTACCGCCACCTCTACATGCACCGCACCGGCCACTGGCTCGGGCTCGATGTGCACGACGTGGGCGCCTACCGGCTTGGGGAGCACCACGTCGAACTCGAGAGCGGCATGGTGCTCACGGTCGAGCCCGGCCTTTATGTGAGCGACCGCCTGCCCGTGCCCCCTGGCCAGCCGGCCATCGACAACCGCTGGAAGGGAATCGGCATCCGCATCGAAGACGATGTGGCCGTTCATGAGCGAGGCCACGAGGTGCTCACCGCTGCCGCTCTCAAGTCTGTGGCCGCGATGGAGCGTTGAATCAACTGGGCTGATCAATCGCGCTGATCAAACGCACACCACGCTGAGCCAGCAGCTCAGTTCTCCAGTTCAGCCAGCAGGGCCTCCAGGTGCGCCACTGACGCTGTGGTGTGGTCCAGCACCGCATCGGCGCCCGCTTGGTGCAGCTGGTTTTCGTACTCGGCCCGCGCGGCACTGCCGTGCAGGTGCGGCGGGGCCACCCCCAGGCTCACAAAGGTCTGCTCTGGAACCATGGCGCGGGCGTTGAGCACGGTCTGCACATCGGCCACGGTGTCGCCGAGGTAGGCGATCGGCGGCCCGCCCTGCCCCAGGGGAGCACCGCCTTGGCGCTGGAGCAGCTGGCTGGCCAGTTGCAGCAGGCCCGTGGGGTTGGGTTTGTCGGGGGCGTCGCCCATGGCGATCAGCGGCGGATCGTTCAATCCCAGGCGCTGCTCGAGCACAAAGCGGGCTGACGGGGGCTCGGCACCGCTGACAAACCCCCAGGCGATGTCGGCCTGCTCGAGCGCGGCGAAGAACGTTGCATCGACCAGGAGCGGTTCGTCGCCGATGAACCCCTGCCACTGATCCGGGTCACCGGTCGGATCCCCACCGAAATAGAAGGCGCTGAACACACCCACAAGGGCCTCGAAATCGGGCAGTTGCGCGAGCCGGTGGCGCCGCAGCAATTCAAGGCTGGCCTCCCAGTCGTTGTTCCAGCGGCCTTCAGCCTTGAGGCTGTCGATCGTGGTCGCATCGGGTCGCCAGCCGCTGTAGTGATGCACCGTTTCGGCCAGGGCCCTGCGATAGCTGCCACCGACATCGCGGATCACACCGTCGATGTCCAGCAACAGCAGGGCCCTGGCAGCTTGACCGGATTTCAGAAGGAATGGGGACTGGCGGCTGGTAGGTTAGTTGTTTGTCCGTCTTCCCAGAGCCTGACTGCCATGCCAGCACCCGATAGCACGCTTGATCCTGCTGTGGTGGGGGCTGCCATTGCCGAGGTGCCAGATGCCATCGGCGCTGTCGACGACGCGCCAGTCTCTGGTCGACCGGTGATGCGTGGCGGCAGTGCCGCCCTCGCCACGGCCACCATCGACGAAGACGGCGTGCCCTCGGGTTACACCCCCAAGGCCGATGAGGGTCGTTTTCTGCTCAAGATCCTCTGGTTGCCCGACAACGTGGCCCTGGCCGTTGATCAGATCGTTGGCGGTGGTCCCAGCCCCCTGACGGCCTATTTCTTCTGGCCCCGGGAAGATGCCTGGGAAACCCTCAAGACCGAGCTCGAGCGCAAGAGCTGGATCACCGACAACGAACGGGTTGAGATCCTCAACAAGGCCACCGAGGTGATCAACTACTGGCAAGAGGAAGGCAAGGGCAAGAGTCTTGATGAAGCGAAGCTCAAGTTCCCCGACGTGACCTTCTGCGGTACCGCCTGATTCTCAGATCATCCGAGTTGAACCTGTTGCAGCCAAAGCCCCCCGATCCAGGGGGGCTTTTTGATGGCAGCTTGTTTGCTGGTCGTGATCGTTGGATCTGATGGCTGCCTGCTCGCGCTCCATGGGCCGAGGCTTGAACCACAACATTGGTGCACAAAAAAGGGCCCAAATCGAGGGCCCTTGAACACAGACGAAGGAATGGGGTGAGGCAGAGATCTGCCGCTGGCTGATTGACGGCTTGATCAGCCGCCTTTGCTGGCCTGCAGGCGGGCTCTGGCCTGGGCCAGGGCCTGCTGAGCCTTGACCTTTTCAGGACTGGGGGCTTGCCCCTCAAAGCCTGCTGCGGCTTGCTGAGCCTGTTCGAAGGCCGCCTGAGCCGCCGAGCTATCGATGGCGCTGCCGAGTTCGGCAGCGTTGACCAGCACGGTCACAGCGTTGTCTTCGACTTCGGCGAAGCCGCCCATCACTGCAATCGCCGACCAGTTGCCGCCGTCACGAACCCGCAGCACGCCGCTGTCGAGGGCTGTCAGCATCGAGACGTGACCGGTGAGGATCCCCATCTGGCCGGAGGCGCTCGGAAGAATCACCTCATCGGCCGAGCCGTCATAAATGCTCTGGTCAGGTGCCAGAACGCGCAGGGTCAGAGTCATGGTGATCAGCCCTTGGATTCAGACAGGATCTTCTGGGCCTTGGCCTTGACTTCGTCGATGTTGCCGACGAGGTAGAAGGCGGCCTCGGGCAGGTCGTCGAGTTCACCAGCGAGGAT
>Ga0214917_10007677_pt1 | contig 10834 bp, 8 predicted proteins | sample LL_1208_BB_MetaG_FD_177983 | JGI IMG/M metagenome (GOLD analysis project Ga0214917, IMG submission 177983) | Freshwater microbial communities from Lake Lanier, Atlanta, Georgia, United States - LL_1208_BB | ecosystem: Environmental > Aquatic > Freshwater > Lake | place: USA: Georgia | collected...
GCGCATGCAATTACATCTGGATGCGTTAAAACTCGCTCAAACATTTCTCTTCGTCTTGAGACCTGGTAATCCATAGGGACATGAGACTGCGACCATGACCAGTCTGACAATCCTCGATCTTGCATGATAATTCCTTCACGTTTACGTTTCGTCAAAACGTCACCTGAAAGACCACTGTAGCGGGGAAGTTCTGCTTGGGCGTCGCCCAAGCAGTACTTGCGCATCCCGTAGCAAACCAAGGTCAAATACTGGTACCAGTCAATGTTGTCGAGTTCGTCGAGGAATAGGATGCGATCAACGTCCATCTCTGGTTTATAGAGGACGCGGACAAGGTCCGATTGAAACACCCATTCATTGGTTGTGAAATGAGCAAACGCATCGGACACTCTGTCGCCGGCTTGGAACCCTTTAAGCATTTTTCGGAAATTCTTGTTACCAGTGAGTGAATGAGCCACATCCACCAAATACGCGGGTAATGTGTTGTTGAGGAACCGGTTTGTGTCATAGGCGATTCCTTTTGCGATAAAAACAGTGTGAGGAGATCTCAATCGGTTCTTGATTGGGTGAGTTCTAAAATACTCTGGAACCACGTCTTCTGCTGCTAGCCATGGCATTGGTTCAGCAGACGATGATGTTCCGCAATGCATAATCATTGTGGATTGGGGAAGAACAGACAAGACCTGTGAGATCACTCCACATATAATCATATTGGCACAAAGATCGACTGGAACAAGATCAGCAACGTTCCATACTGATCCAGGAATGGAACGAATGAGTCCAAGACCTGATGCAAAAAAAACTGCGCTGGCTGCAGAGATATTGTCCAACCATCCTGGGAACGGCTCATGCAGACCTGCAGCTATGATGGAGGGTCGACAAATGAGAACAGGCACATTTTCTTTCTGTTGGAGGATCAAATGTTCTGTTAAAAACTTTGTGAATGTGTAAGTGTTGGGCCATCCATTCAGGATTCTATCCTTATTCTCTGCCAACACTTGTGGTGATGATGTCTTGATATAGTCGTACATCTCGCGAGGATCGTAAGGGCAGTCATAGATCTTCTCGGAGATTGTACCAAATCGATTACCATTAACGTAACATGTACTAATGTGAACATACGATTTGAGATTAACACACTCTTTTCCCAGTCTTAAAACCTCAAGTGAACCATCTGTATTGATATGAGTGGCCTGCTCCAAAGCCAGATCAAACTCAACACTCGCAGCTGAGTGAATTATGACTGAAACCTCATTCGCCAACATTTCCCTATCTGTGATCGAAAGACCCATCCCAGACGAAAGCAAATCACCCGATATTGGTTTTACAATACCCCGAATCCAGGAATCAAACTTCGGGCCCTTGATATCACGAAGACGAGAGAATATCTTCGACCCAATAATGTCGGATTCAAATCGCTGAGAAACATCTTTTACCTTTTTGGAACGAAGCAGAACGTAAATCCGTTGGCATTTGAAAGATCGTAGAAGTTTCTCCAAAATCACTTTCCCGAGGAACCCAGAACAACCAGTTATGAAAACTATTTCTTGATTCAGAACATCCGGACTTATCACGCATGACTCAAGATTATCCACACTTGTTCGCTCCATTTTGGCCGAAGAGCGAGAAAAAAATTTTTGAACCGGAAATACAGTTATCGTACGAATTCATGGATATCGTAGTGCTAGCCTCCTATCACTGATATAGTCTCTTCGAGAGAGATAGAACACGTGCGGTTGCTATCCGAGACGATCAAAGATGCACCATCGCTTGCCCACGCAACGGCTGCCGGTTTGAATGACGTGTCCTTCATATTGACTACTCTGTTCTTTTCACTTGGACTCCACAACAAAAGCCGAATGTCACCCGTCGCAATACATAGTTCGTTTCTAAGCGCTTGTACACGCGGGGACCAAGCTGCGTCTTGGATAGGAAGTCTATGAATGAGTACATATGCTAGTGTCATCTTTGACATATCGTATATGAAAGCTGTTGATGGCCTGTTGTGGGATACGCATAGAAGGTACATTCCATCAGGACTCATTGTAATCCGAATTACTCCATGCAGGAGCGACCCCTTCCGCATGTCTAGATTGTCGAGTGTGGGTATATCGACCGTGGATAATCCATCAATTTTAGATGACTTCTCGGGGACCACCGTCCGATACTCCACCCCGTGCGTTTCGTGTCCAGACCCACCCACATAGTACATGTTCCGCTCGAGGACGGTCGCGGATCCCCCAAGTGACTCCCGGTATATTCGAGGGTTGTCATTGCAGATAACGATTGTTGATTCTTTCATGGAGAACTCTGCCACCATCTTTAAAGACCCTCGAACCGAATATACTTGAACGGTGTTCATAAAGGTGCCCAGACAAAGGAAGTCCCGATTACGAGATACACATGAGACCCCCAGAGGTCTAGAGACTACATTGTGTGGTATGTCGGGGTACATGTCCGTTTTTGAGATGACGTTCCCGTGCAAGTCATATTGAACAATGCAGGATTTGAGGGGGGATTCCCATATGACAAAACCATCGTCGTTAGATAACCAAGATGCACCAGCGATTTCTGAAGGCTTATGAGTCAATGCGAATTTTGAAACAATTTTAAAACAGCCCGTATTGGAGTCGGTGTAGTGCAAATCAACAACCGTCGCAACGTCGTATTCCGAATCTGATGGAGGGGAAAACAACAAGCCCCGCTTTCTCGAGTTTGATACGAACAGTCCTAATTCAGAGAACACGTGCGGTAACGTAAGCTTAGACTTTTCCTGGAGATTCCAAATATCCATTTTAGTATTGAATTCAGAGTATACAATTAAATGAATCGGACTCGTGGGATGCCATTCAGCTCGATGGATGCCTGTTGAACCGGTCTCGATTCGACAGGACCATTCTGGATTATCGATACACCACACATGCACGCTTCCAATACAGGGAGTCGTTGCGAATATCAACTTTCCGGTCGAGTTCCATCCGATGTCGCCTATCGTGTCAGGGGCCGAAAAAATCAATTGCACTGATAAATTCGGAACAGATCGAATAACGATCTCCGATTGTTGGGAGATAGCAGCAACAAGGGAGGGTAATCCAGGGCGTGTTTTATTTCCTCGCTGATTGTAGATGGACGAAATCATGAACGTTACTAACTGTGCATGAATTGTGAAATGGAAAAATTTCAGTTGCACCGTCTACTGTAATTTGGATGACTCGAAATCGATGCATCACTATTCAACATATCCACTCATACATCCTAAGCACTTGTCTCGTCAACATCAAGATACACTTTAGCTGGCAGGCTACCGAGTATCCTCTCCCTTTCTTGCTCCCAAACTCTACCGGTTACCAAATCACCCACCACCTTACCAACCCAGACGCCAGCATAAGCCATGAACGGCAAGACGATGAGTTTGGATTGATAATTATACCGGCGCAAGGACCACCAGCTCATACCAACAGCCGACCACATGCCTGCCCAAACGAAATTATGCGCGATGACCTCCTTTCTGACCGACTCTTGTCTCATTCGAAGGAGTGTCAACACGGGGCTAGATGCCATAGGATCATACTTTCGGCGTAGTATATCACGCTTATCACAACGATCAAGTTTGCTATATCGCAGATGCAACATAGGTAGCATTCCCATGAGACCCAGTCTCTCTAGCAATCGGAGTCGTCGCTTTGCGTATTTATTCTTCTCCTCCAAGATAGTGATATCTGACGGAACCAGAACTCGAGTCATATAGAGAACTAGAACATAGTATAACATAGTTAATGTATTCACAAATCCTGCGGAAACTATTGAGGATGTACATGATCGTATTCATTCTCGTAATTAGGCTGATGACAAAAGCTGATTCAACGTATCATTTTAATACGACCCGAAAAAAATTGAGAAAAGAGTTGTACATTCTCTTGTAGTTGATGTTCTCATGAACGGTTCCCAAGAACGCCGGCCAGAATACTCCCTAAGGGACTTCCGAATTGATGACTGCCAAGATCTTGTCCAACATTTGAGTAATCAGAACATATCGAAATGGTTGCGGCGAGTTCCGGAGCCATATTTGGAATCCGATGCTCGGAAGTTCATATGCGATTTGATCCAAGACGAGAAGTCAATAAATCGCGTATTCCATAAGAAAGCTATAATTGTGAGCGATAAGGTCGTGGGTTGCGTGGGTTTACAATTGGATGATGCTAATAAATCTGGTATGATTGGTTACTGGCTTGCTGAGGAATATTGGGGACGTGGTATAATGACACATGCGGCTCGGCAAATGATTGACTACGGATTTACAAACCTAGGCCTGCTGAAAATCATGGGTTGGACGGATTCAAATAACGTTGCGTCTAAGATCGTCTTGACGAAACTCGGATTCAAGTATGTTGGCGATGGCACTGTGACGAAATGCAACGGGAAAATTGTACCGATCAATAACTATGAATTAACCAATCCGGAGTAGTATATTTCCACGTGACCCACTGAGCCCACCAGGAATTCGGCATGGAATCAACTCTTCGACGGTGCATGTAGCTTATAACTAATCCGCCTGTAGTATTTCTCTTGAAAGTTGCGCCTTGGAATTGATTCTCGTTTAGTTTATGTTCACATGAAAGGTTCCGGATATAGAGTGCTATCCTACTCTCTCAGGAACTTTAGACTTGACGACTGCCAAGACCTCGCCCGTCATCTAAACAATCGTAACATTACTCAATTGTTGAGCCGCGTTCCTGAGCCATATCATGAGTCCGACGCTCGGGAATTCATAAGCGGTTTGATTGACGACGAGAAATCCGCAGAAAGAAGATTCTGTAACCGGGCTATAACCGTGAACGACAGAGTTATCGGCTGTGTTGGTTTCACACTAGATCCTGAGACAAAGTCTGGTGTGATTGGTTACTGGCTTGCCGAGGAGTATTGGGGACGGGGTATAATGACGCATGCCGCTCGCCAGATGATAGACTACGCCTTTTCAACGCTTCACCTTGTAACTATCAAGGGATCGACGAAAGTTGAAAACATAGGGTCTCAGAACGTCTTGAAGAAACTCGGATTCAAGTATGTTGGCGATGGCACTGTCAGGACATGGAACGGCGACGTTTTACCGGTTAAAAACTATGAATTATCCAATACAAATTAGTATTTGTGTTCCCACTTGGCCCTTCTTCCTCCTATCCCCTCTTAGATATGATAGAGTCTTCATCTTCGCTCCGTAACGAACCAGACTGGATCAAATTCGATCGCTGCGTTTTGAGGTACCTGTGTTTCTCCAAGGAAGCAATAACGGGGTCACCCATAGAAAACTATAGGCTCCGAAAATTCATTCTCAAGTACTTTCTTGAAGATAAAACGGTGGAGATGACGGAATTAATCGACGATAATTCGGGTATGGTTGGAGGTACATTTTTCAAGAGACAGCAATTGAAAGTGGATGACCGGCGACATGTATCGCCAGATGAAGATCTTCGTTGTGGATCTAACATTGAGGTGTATTCGCGCGTGTTTCGTATAGTTGCTATGGATGAATTCACTTGTGCATTCTATGAACAATGCAAACTTGACCAAGGGACCGAGGAACCGATCCCCGACGATCCTTTCACCCATCGCAACCAGGCACCGACTCATCGCCGCGAACTTCCCCTTGAAATTATCCGAGAGAAAGCTCTTGTTAATGTTTTATGTGGTGGGACCGACTTGAATAGAAAAGTGAAACAATTTATAGAAAAAGGGGGAAAAATTCTGCGATTCTTTTGTGTATGGAACGACGAAACCGAGGACGGATATCCTCGGTACCTCCACATGCATTTCTTTCTTGCCGACGACACAGTGGAGATAATCGAGATTGAAAAGGACGGAAAACATAAACTTTTCTTTAAACGCGCTATACTTAGCAAACACGGGCTATCGCCCGTCATTGCCGATAAATACGATGAACGTAACAATGATATCTACACAGCCAAAGATTTCATAACCGGTTCCGCAGTATGTATAGGAGGACGAAACATCTTTCTCTACGATTGCGACAAGTTCACCAGAGATTACTATAGGGACGAGCTCGGTATCACTTTAACGGTTTTTGAAGATCCATTCAAGGAGGAGAAAATCTTACCCGTCCAAGAAAAACCCAAGGCCCCGAAAGAAGGACAGGATACGGACGGTGTCACTCTTCGGTTCCAGGCAGTCATGCATGCGGCATCTCGAAACAACGTTTGTCGACGATTCATCTTATCCGCATACCCTACAGACAATACATTCGCGGTATATGAAAGTCCAGTACGAAACTCAGGCTTCCTTCCTGGAAAATTTGCGGAACGAGCGGAACGCGAAAATTTTTCTGTGAATGAATTCCGAGTCGGATCTATTATTGTTGCATCGGGAACAAAGTTCGAACTGATTGCATGCGATCAATTCACGCAAAATTATTTACTCAATCGCCATAAATGAGCACTGAAATGATTCCTGTATAGGTTCTTCTACTGTATGCAAACCTCTCGTTCTAGTTATAGACACATAAAGTCAACTTCGAATATCTGTTTGTAACCCAAACATTTCCACAATGGATTGAATACGTGGAACTGATGGCGAAGGTTTATGTAACAGATTGTTCATGTATGTGACGATCTCGGCGAACTCGAGCTTGTCTCGAAAGTACGGGTCGATCGGACGAGCAGCGAGTGTTGGACGACCACCGGTCAACCATCCTATGAACCCTTTCTCAGTCCATGAATCGTAACTTTCACAATTCTGTGATCTCGTATATTCTTCGATGGGTATGGGAGGTAGCTTGATAACTTGGAGAATGTTTCCAAATTCCGTACGTGTGAATTCGGAACCTCTAAAACTTTGAAAATCTTCAAAGCTTAGCCATCCATCACCATCGGAGTCGATTAGTGCGAACGCATCAATGCATTTTTCTGTTAGACGAAAATCGACTATATGCAGCTTCAGTTCGTTCAGGAACACATTCTTGTCTCGACAACTGGTGCGAACAACTTCGTCTTCAAATCGGTAGTCAACGAGTTGCATTCCTAGCTTTGCAGCCATCTCTTCACGTACTTTTGAGGCCCAGAGGGATGGATCCCTACGCTCTTCTGCGTTGGGGTATCTTATAGGAAGGAATGTCACCGACATATAGTTCTGGATTTGGCACACTGAACGGTACAGGTCCCATAATGATGACTTGGACAGCTTCATGTCGTAATTACGACATGGATAAAAGATCCCAATCGGTTGAATCGGAGAGAGGGGTTCGAATGCGCCACGTTTGAAGTGGATCAGTTGACGTGAATTGCAGCAACATGCTGTTGGAAATATAACAAGGGGAGGATATGATGGATCCGAAACACGCCTTTGTATGTCTGTTATTGCTCTCCTCCTACCTCCCTCTGAGTTACGATCAATAGGAAGGCTCTCGAGAAGTCGTAGGTAGTCACCGATGATCGGGATCTCAAATAACTCGCTTTTGGCAGCTTGAGTCGCCCCGATATAAAAAAGGAGCCATATGCTATCCCACAGAGAAGTATGCGTTGCTACGAGGAGATTCGCTTGTTGATCATGAAACCCATCCGTGAAAACATACGTGAAGCCTCCGATATACATTACCAATCTCGCACCGAATCTAATGATGTACCACATGACACGAGGTATAATATTATTGACAGTGTGTCGTTCACTCCTCTTCATACTCAGAACTCCGATTTTAGCTAGAAGGCCCCCGATGCTGAACAGAGTTAGAATCAACACGAACCGGAACGGAGCGATACCCAAGACGGACATCAATACGATTTTTATCCATTCCACAGCCGAAATAGGAGTCAGCGACGCTGCAGGGTTTGGTTTACAATCCTTCAATGCATGTGTACTCGGATGATGCTTCATAATTTTTTTTCAAATGCATGTACTTTACTAGCGAGTGCAATCAGCGATCTATTGCATAAGGAATTAGGATTTCGGAACTGAGTCGATCAGTTTCTTGTTATCTATAACCATCTTGCTCATTTGTATAGTAATATCAGATTCTTCCTCGAGAGTTTTGGAATGATTCCGCTTCTCAGCGAGTTCAACATATTTGTCCATGAGAGCGTAAATCTTATCGCGCATCGGCGAATCATCCTTCAAGGCGGCGATACAATTCTTCATGGCTTCAAGTGAAAGTTGAGGGGTGTCTTTGCGGTTGGTAAGTGCCATGGATTCCATATAAACATTGAAAGGAGCTTTCTCAAGGAATGCGATTGCGATAGTGTTGGGGTCCCCTCCGTTTGGTCTGCGGTCCTTGAAGTATCGACTCAACGACTTATATAGGGCGTTGAAAGCGAACGATTGCGCAAACATTTCCTTATGTTGGTTTTTGCTATGTATCGATTTCAAGCAATCTCGAAGAGCTGAAGCACCCCTCCAGCTGTATATTTCTTTACCCGTATGTACAAAATTAGTCAATTCTCGAAACGCCGTAACGAAAGAATGTACTGGAGGGATTGGGGGTACCTTACCGACCTTGGCTTCCCTCAAATGAATGGCACGGCTTACAAAAGGACTTATATACTTCACTGAATAGTACAAGTGTCCATAGTGCTTCTCTGTGGCACCAGATGTGGTAGCTGTCTTGAAACTTTCCAAAGTATTCGGAGGCATGGTAGCCCCGATCGCTTTGTAATATTCGGGTAAATCGCGAGCAAATGCAATCAAAAGTTTCTCATCCTCCGGTACGAGATGAGAAGGGGTACCACCATAATCACCCTCTGACTCACGGTCTCCACCATCTTCGTCCGAACCACATCCACTGAGGACCACCACTAGGATGATATAGAAGAAATGCATAAACCTGGGAAGGTATAGGTAGAAAGGAAGCCACCAGACCAATACATTAGTGGTTACATGGATTCATGACTAGTCTTTTTCGAGCTCAGCAATAGCGATCTTTTCGGCCAAACCAAGAATCTCTTTATTGATTTTCAAAAGATTTTCAAATTCTTGTCGACCATCCGAACCTATACTCGCATCACCTGTGATGAGTACTTTCTCGAGCCCTTTCTTGTACGCCTGGAGCCCCGCATAACACTTGTCAACAATTTGTTCAGTCAATCCCGGTAAAACATAGTCATTATGAGAACAATTCCCCTTTAATTTGGTGAGAGATTGAGAAAGCTCCTGGTCAAAGTCGCCATTGAGAACTGAACGAGGTACTACTTTTAGCCTGTCCAACTCGTATATGTCAGTAGCAAAACGTAGCGAATCTTCGGCATTCTTTTGGGCGTCGGGGGATCCTGGTGGTGGCTTTGGTAATGCATCCAAAACAATCTTTTGTGTAAGACCAACACTTTCAAAGAAACCCGTGAAACGCTGTCCTGGATGAAGACCACCGATCTCACTTGTCAACGTGCTTGACAATGTCTTTGCTAATATGTTGTATTCCCTGATAAATTCATCTTTATGCGGGAAAGAATCTGTTGCCCGGATATGCTCAATGTAGGACAGAACTCTGCATATGGACATGAAAAGATGGACGTGTGGGGAAAATGTCCATGCTGCACTCGCACCAACTTTCCGTCGTGTGTCTCGGATGGTCAGATCTTGCAACACTCGACCCAACAAGTTCTCGTAGCTAACCTTCGTTTCAGGATCCGTAAGAGTATCAACGTAATTTGTCAGAATCTTAAAGCGGTCCTTCCATCCTTCGGATCCACCAGGTATTCCGTAAGCAACAAAATAATCTTCTAAAGATTTCTCAAGTTTCCCATATCTCGCTGAGCGTTTAACGCCTTTAGATTTGGTTGAAACCACCCCGCTTGCCTGTTCATTGGCGGGAGAACCACATCCACTATGATTCACCACAATGATGAAGACGAAGAACCAAAGATAGTTAGTGGGAAACATAAACTAACCTGTGTCGACACAGTCGTGAATGCTTCCACCTTTTTTTTTCATGTACAGCATGCAAAAGGCAAACATAAAAATGTTAAGAACTATTCCATTTCTATTTCTTCTGTATCGTCGTCCGTATCCCGAGATGAGTTTGTATCATTCTCCCGTTCCTGATCGGCATCTCTAATGATTGCTTCCTCCATTGTTCCGGTGTGGTTCATACCTAAACGATCTCGTAACTGTTCTAGGAGTCCTCCAGCAGTTATAGGTGTTGATTCAGTTCCGGTGTGATCAACCGTTGACCACGGGAGAAGGGTTTGGAAGAAAGCAGCCATTGGATTAGACTCGAGTGATACCGCATGTGACAAAAGTGGAGCATTTTGATTTGTTCGTGTCCCACGAGGTTCGAATCCCTCCTCATTGTACACCTCGAGGACATGTTCTTCGGATTCCAAAATAGGTGCAGGTTCAACAAACGCCCCCTTGGATGATTTCCCCCATTCGAATTCCGCAGATGTGACGTTGGAGTAGCCATCCTTCAGCCAGTCAGGCTGCACATGATTTATTGTTGGTATTTTGCATTCCCCAACAACTGTCGACAAAACTGTGTCTATCCAACTGGAGAGTTCATCATTGGCTTTCAGAGCTCCCGGGTATCCCTTTGTGACAAAGGCTTGAATCAGTTTGTTCAAGAATGGATCGACCTTCTTCTGGACTCCGGGTATATCGGATCTGCTAGACACGATCCTGATCAATTGCGGGAACATGAGAAGAGCTCTAGTTAGAGCAGTGGTCGCATCAGTGGCTTCATAACCTGCGTTCTTCATCCGAACAAGCTTGGTTCGAGCAGATAAAGTCAGTGAAGGATCATCTTGATCTTGTCGTTTCTTTGCCAAAGCAAACAAGAGCGCGCTGCTGGGTAAACATTCAGTTAGTCCATTGTAGGCAACAAATTTAGCCAGCCAATCATACT
>Ga0214917_10007679_pt1 | contig 10831 bp, 12 predicted proteins | sample LL_1208_BB_MetaG_FD_177983 | JGI IMG/M metagenome (GOLD analysis project Ga0214917, IMG submission 177983) | Freshwater microbial communities from Lake Lanier, Atlanta, Georgia, United States - LL_1208_BB | ecosystem: Environmental > Aquatic > Freshwater > Lake | place: USA: Georgia | collected...
CACCCGCTGCACGCCGTGCAGGCCGAGCGCCGTTGGAATCGGCAAGGCCCATCCGATCAGGTCGCCCGGGCCGTACAGGTAGAAGCGGTGCAGGCCCAGCGGGCCGGCCACGAAGCTCAGCCACGCGGCCACTGTCTTGCTTTTCATCGGCCTACTCCTGCGGCGGCGTGCGGTTGCCGTCGCCGAGCGACCGCTCCATCAGCACGATGTCGAGCCAGCGGTCGAACTTCCAGCCGCACGAGGCAATGATGCCGGCCGGCGTGAAGCCGCAGGCGCGGTGCACGCCGATCGAACCCGCGTTGGCCGAATCGCCGATCACTGCGATCAGCTTGCGCACGCCCACTGCCTGCGCCGCATCGCACAGCGACTGCAGCAGCGCGCGGCCCCAGCCGCGACCCGCCGCATCCGCTGCGAGGTAGATCGAGTCTTCGGCCGAAAACCGGTAGGCCGGGCGCGGCTTGAACCACTGGCAGTAGGCAAAGCCCACCACCGTACCGGCTTCTTCGGCCACCAGGTAGGGCAGGCCGCGCGCGAGCACGTCGGCGCGGCGCTGGGCCATCTCGGCTTCGCTGGGCGGGGTGGTTTCGAAGGTGCCGGTGCCATGCAGCACATGGTGGGCATAGATGGCGGCAATCGCCGCCACATCGGTGTCGCGGCTCGGTCGGATCTGGGGCATGTGGGCTCGGGCTATAATCTCGGGCTTTTCTGCGTGTCACTGGCCGGGTGGCCAGTTGCGTGTCTCAAACGCCGGAAAACTCCCGTTCCACCCGAAGGATAAATCATGGTCGTCATTCGACTCTCGCGCGGCGGCGCCAAGGCACGCCCGTTCTTCAACATCGTCGTCGCCGACAAGCGTACCCGCCGTGACGGCAGCTTCATCGAGCGCATCGGCTTCTACAACCCGATCGCCACCGACAAGGAAGAGTCGATCCGCATCGCGCAGGATCGCCTGAGCTACTGGCGCGGTGTCGGCGCGCAGGCCTCGCCCACGGTCGAGCGCCTGATCAAGCAGGCTGCCGCCAAGGCCGCCTGAGCCCGCCGCATCGCGCGATGCCTGCCTGGCTCGAGCCTGCCGAACTGCCGGCAGACGCGGTCGAGGTCGGGCGCATCGCCGACGCCTGGGGCATCAAGGGCTGGTTCAAGGTCTTGCCCCACAGCGCCTCCCCGGAGGCGCTTTTTTCTTCCCGCCGCTGGTTCCTGCTGCCGCCCGAGCGTGGCCCGGCGAGCTTCAGCGGCGCGGCACTGCTTCGCATCCGCGAAGCCAAAGAGCACGCCGACTCGGTGGTCGCGTGTGCGCATGACCTGCCCGACCGCAATGCAGCCGAATCGCTGCGTGGCGCGCGCGTGCTGGTGCCCCGATCGAGTTTTCCTTCGCTGGCATCCGACGAGTACTACTGGGTGGACCTGATCGGCCTGCAGGTGGTCAATCGCGAAGGCGTGCTGTTGGGCGAGGTGCGCGACCTGATGAGTACCGGCCCGCAAACGGTGCTGGTGATTCGCGGCGACGACCCCAAGGGCCGCGACTGCCTGATCCCGTTCGTGTCGGCCCATGTCGACACGGTCGACCTGCCGGGGCGGCGCATCACCGTCGACTGGCAGCCCGATGACTGAGCCGCACCCGCGGCCATCGCCCCCGCAGCCATGCGCTTTGACGTTGTCACCCTGTTTGCCGAGCTGTTCGAGCCGTTCCTGCGCAACGGCGTGACCCGCCGCGCTTTCGAATCGGACCAGGTGGCGGTGCGGCTGCACGACCTGCGCGAGCATGCCGAAGGCCAGTACCGCCGCGTGGACGACCGGCCGTTTGGCGGCGGGCCGGGCATGGTGATGATGGCCGAGCCGCTCGCGCGTTGCGTGCGCGCCGTGCAGGCGCAGCGACAGGCGGCCGGCCTGCCTGAAGGGCCGGTGGTGATGTTCTCGCCCACCGGCGCGCGCATCGACCAGGCCATCGTGCAGCGCTATGCCAGCGGCACCGGCGCGATTCTTTTGTGCGGCCGCTACGAAGGCATCGACCAGCGCTTCATCGATGCGATGGTGGACGAGCAGCTGAGCCTCGGCGACTTCGTGCTCTCCGGTGGCGAGCTGCCCGCCATGGCGCTGCTCGATGCGGTCGCGCGGCTGCAGCCGGGCGTGCTGCACGACGAGGCCAGCCACCGCAGCGACAGCTTCCAGCCCGAACTCGACGGGCTGCTCGACTGCCCGCAGTACACCCGGCCCGAGGTCTGGGAGGGCAAGACCGTACCGCCTGCGCTGTTGTCGGGCCACCATGCACGCATCGAGCGCTGGCGGCGCGACCAGCGGCTGCTGCTGACCGCGCGGCTGCGCCCCGAGCTGATCGAGGCGGCCCGCGCCGCCGGCCGCCTCGATGCGCGCGACGAGGCGCTGCTGGCCGGCGAAGCAAAATGGCTATAATGCTTGGTTTTCCGATCCTCTGCCCGGCCGCGGCGCCGCCCTGCAAGCCATTGCAGCCTGCGCGATGTGCCGCCCCCAGCGTAGCGCGGGCAAGATCCCAAAGGTGAAAAAGTGAACCTCATCCAGACCCTCGAGCAGGAAGAAATCGCCCGTCTGGGCAAGAAGATCCCCGAGTTCGCCCCTGGCGACACGGTCATCGTCAACGTCAACGTGGTCGAAGGCAACCGCAAGCGCGTGCAGGCCTACGAAGGCGTGGTGATCGCCAAGCGCAACCGTGGCCTCAACAGCGGCTTTACCGTGCGCAAGATCTCCAGCGGTGAAGGCGTGGAGCGTACCTTCCAGACCTACAGCCCGCTGATCGCGAGCATCGAGGTCAAGCGCCGCGGCGACGTGCGTCGTGCCAAGCTGTACTACCTGCGCGAGCGCAGCGGCAAGTCGGCACGCATCAAGGAAAAGCTGCAGTACAAGACCGAGCAGGCTGCGAGCTGATCGCAGCGCAGGTTTGCACGCACAACCGCCACCGGCTGAGCGCCCGTGGCGGTTTTTGTTTGGGCCGATGAGCGAAGAGAACCCCGTTCCCCTGTCGCGGCTGCCGGACTTCGATCCGCGGCGCGTGCCGGTGGCCGGCATCGATGCGCACTTGCCGAGCGTGCCGGCGTCGCGGCTGCGGGTCGAAGCCTTGCGAGCGCGCTTTGCCGCGCCCCCGGCCTGGGAGCCCGAACTGCGCGCCGAGCCGCGCTTTACCGACCGCGCCCCGGCCGCTGCTGCGGTGCTGGTGCCGCTGGTGCTGCGCAAGCAGCCCACGCTGCTGCTCACCCAGCGCACCGTGCATCTGTCGACCCACTCGGGCCAGGTGGCGTTCCCGGGTGGCAAGGCGGACCCCGACGATGCCGATGCGGCCGACACCGCATTGCGTGAAGCCGAAGAAGAAATCGGCCTGTCACGGCGCTGGGTCGAAGTGCTGGGCCCGCTGCCTACCTACACCACCGGCACGCGCTTTGTCGTCACGCCCGTGGTGGCACTGGTCGACCCCGCGCACGAACTGGCACTCAATGCCGACGAGGTGGCCGCTGCCTTCGAGGTGCCGCTGGCCTTCTTGCTCGATCCGGCCAACCACCGCCGCCATGCGATCGAAGTGTCGGGCGCGCGGCGCGAATGGTTCTCGATGCCCTGGCGCGAGCCCGACGGTACCGAGCGCTTCATTTGGGGCGCCACCGCCGGCATGCTGCGCAACCTCTACCGCTTCCTGCAGGCCTGAGCCCGGCGGCCCCGCGGGCGCGACTTATCATCGCGCCATGAGTTTCTTTGCGCTGCTGTTTGCGTTGCTGCTCGAGCAGGCCCGGCCCTTGCCCGAGACCAACCCGGTCCATGCATCCGCGGTGCAGTGGGCGCGTCGCGCCGGCCACGCGGTCGATGTGGGCACCACCCGCCACGGGTGGATCGCCTGGGGCCTGGCGGTGGTGCTGCCGGCGCTGCTGGCCGCAGGGGTGCATGGTGTGCTGGCACAGCTGCTGGGATGGCCGCTCACGGTGATCTGGAGTGTGGCGATCCTCTATGTCACGCTGGGCTTTCGCCAGTTCAGTCACCACTTCACCGGCATCCGCGATGCGCTGGCCGATGGCGATGCGCAGCGCGCGCGCGAACTGCTTGCGCGCTGGAAGCAGCTCGACACCGGCGAGGTGCCGCAGACCGAACTGGTGCGCCATGTGATCGAGCATTCGGTGCTCGATGCGCACCGGCATGTGTTTGGCGTGCTGCTGTGGTTTTCGGTGTTTGCGGCGCTCGGCTTCGGGCCGGCGGGCGCGGTGCTCTACCGCATGGCCGAGTTCGTGCCGCGCGGCTGGCGTCATCTGGAGGGCTCGCCCATGCCCACGAGCGACGCGCTGCGCGAGGTGGCGCAACGCGCCTGGCACCTGATCGACTGGCTGCCCGCGCGCTGCACAGCGATCGGCTTTGCGGTGGTCGGCAATTTTGAGGAAGCGATCGACTGCTGGCGCAACCACGCACAGCGGTTTCCCGATGACAACGACGGCGTGATCCTTGCGGCCACCTCGGGCGCGATCAATGTGCGCCTGGGCGGCGAAATGCTGCGTCCCATCCACGCGGCTGATGCGGCCGACGGCGAGCCGGCGGCCGTCGAATCCACCCCGGGCCGCGAACCCGAGGTTGCGCACCTGCGCAGCGTGGTGGGCCTGGTGTGGCGCACCGTGGTGCTGTGGATGGTGCTGATTGCGCTGCTGAGTCTGGCGCGCCTGCTCGGTTGACCCCCCTGATTCAATACCGCGCCTCAGACAACTCCGCATGCAGGCTGCGGTAGATGTCGTAGCGGTGCGGATCGATCTCGCCGCGTTCCACCGCGGCCTGCACCGAGCAGCCGGGTTCGTGGATATGGCTGCAGTTGTAGAAGCGGCAGTCACCGGCGTGGGCGCGCAGGTCGGGCATGAGCAGCGCGAGGTCGGCTGCGGCGATGTGCTGCAGGCCGAATTCCTGAAACCCGGGCGAGTCGATCAGCGCGGTGCCGTGTCGGTCATCGACCCAGTACCAGCGCGTGTGCGTGGTGGTGTGCTTGCCCGAGTTGAGTGCCTGCGAGATTTCGGCGGTGTCGGCCAGCGCCTGCGGCACCAGCGCATTGATCAGCGTGCTCTTGCCCACGCCCGACGGTCCCATCACCAGCGTGACGCGGCCTTCCAGCTGTTCGCGCAGGCTGGCCAGCAGGCCCGGCTCGCCGTTGCGCAGGCACAGCGGCAGCACCGTGTGGCCCGCAGCGCGATGTGGCGAAAGCCGTTGCCAGGCACGATCGAACGCATCGCCGAGGTCGCGCTTGTTGAGCACGACGAGCGCCGGAATGCGCTGTGCCTCGGCGGCGATGAGCGCACGCGCCAGTTGCATGGCCGAAAACTCGGGCTGGGCCGCGATCAGGATCAGCACCTGGTCGATGTTGGCCGCAAAGGATTTGGTGCGAACTTCGTCTTGCCGGTACAGCAGGTTGCGCCGCGGCAGCACCTGCTCGATCGTGCCCTCGTCGGCGCTGGCCTGCCACCGCACCCGGTCGCCGACGACGACTGCGTTCTTCTTGCCGCGCGGGTGGCAGATGCGGCGCTCGCCGTCGTCGCCTTCAACGACGCAATGACGGCCATGGGCCGACACCACCAGGCCGTCGTGCCAGCCCTGCATGCGTTCAGTGGGCCATGCGGGCCAGCCGCTGCGAGGCTGGCGGGTGGGAATAGTAGAAACGCACGAACAGCGGATCGGGCGTCAGCGTGGAGGCGTTGTCCTCGTAGAGCTTGAGCAGCGCGCTGCGCAGGTCGGCGCTGGCGGTCTGGCTGGCGGCAAAGGCATCGGCCTCGAACTCGTGGCGGCGCGATGCGCTCGCAAACAGCGGACTCACGAACAGCCCGAACATCGGCGCCACCATCAGGAACAGCAGCAGCGCGAGCGCGTCGTTGGCTTCGCCGATCTGCGGCCGCACGCCCAGCCCCAGATAGAACGCGGGCTGGTTGGACAGCCAGCCCAGCAGCGCAAAGCCCAGCAGGCTGAACAGGAACAGCGACACCATGCGCTTGAGCACATGGCGGTGGCGGAAATGGCCGAGTTCGTGCGCCAGCACCGCATCGACTTCTTCGGGCGACAGGCGCGCCAGCAGCGTGTCGTAGAACACCACGCGCTTGGAGCGTCCGAAGCCCGTGAAGTAGGCATTGGAATGCGCGCTGCGCTTGCTGCCATCCATCACGAACAGGCCCTTGGCCGAAAAGCCGCAGCGCTGCATGAGGGCCAACACCCGGTCGCGCAGCGCCGGGTCGTCAAGTGGCTCGAAGCGGTTGAACAGCGGCGCGATCACCGTGGGGTAGATCACCAGCAGCAGCAGGTTGAAGCCCACCCACAGCAGCCATGCATAGAGCCACCACGCCGAGCCGGCTGCGCCCATGAGCCACAGGATCACCCACACCACCGGGAGCCCGACCACCGTGGCCAGCGCCCCGGTCAGCAACACGTCGCGCAGCCATTGCGCGAGCGTCATGCGGCTGAAGCCGAAATTGCGCTCGAGCACAAAGTTTTGATAGAGGCTTGCCGGCATGTCGAGCACCGCGCCGATCACGGAAAAGGCCGCCACCAGTACCACCTGACGCAGCATGCCTTCGGTGCCGGCCGCGCGCAGCGCAGTGTTGAGTGCATCCAGCCCGCCGAGCAGCGTCCAGCCCAGCACGATCGCGGCCGACCAGGCCATCTCGGCGATGCCAAAGCGCGCCTTGGCCACGGTGTAGTCGGCGGCCTTCTGGTGCGAGGCGAGCGGAATCGTCGTGGCGAAATCGGCGGGTACCGCGTCACGATGACGTGCCACATGACGAATTTGCCGTGTGGCCAGCCACAGGCGCAACGCCATCCCGCCGAGCAGCGCGGCGGCGAACACGAGCGTGACGACATCGGGTGTGAACATGCGGGCAGTGTAGGCGATGGGCGACAATCGGCCGATGCCTGACGCGAATGACACTCTTGCCAAATCGGATCTGAACCTGGTCTGGATCGACTGCGAAATGACCGGGCTCGACCCCGAGGTCGACCGCCTGCTCGAAATCGCGGTGATCGTCACCGGCCCCGACCTCATGCCGCGCATCGAGGGCCCGGTGCTGGTGATTCGCCAGAGCGATGCGCAACTCGACCGCATGGATGCCTGGAACAAGGGCACCCACGGCCGCAGCGGCCTGATCGACAAGGTGCGCGCCTCGACGATGGACGAAGCGCAGGCCGAGGCCGAACTGCTGGCCTTCATGTCGCGCTTTGTGCCCAAGGGCACGTCGCCGATGTGCGGCAACACCATCGGGCAGGACCGCCGCTTTCTGGTCAAGTACATGCCGCGGCTCGAGGCGTTTTTTCATTACCGCAATCTGGATGTCAGCACCCTCAAGGAACTCGCGCGGCGCTGGCGGCCCGAGGTCTATCAGGCATTCAAGAAGCAGCAGAAGCACACCGCGCTGGCCGATGTGCACGAATCGATCGACGAACTGCTGCATTACCGCGACCGGTTCCTGCAACTCGCCCCGGCCACGGCTGCTGTGCGATAATCGCAGGCTTCGCTGATTGCAGCAGGCCCACGCGGCCAGGCAAGTCAGTGTTTCGTACATCTCCCTTCTTGCACCGGCCCGCGCGGCGTTTGTCTGGCAAGTCTGCCCTGCAAACGCGTTCGCATTGATTTGGGCCTACGGTTTGAACAACCGGAACGACGTTGGATGGTGGGTGTCCCTTGACCATTCGCGTCCTGTCGGCTCCCGGCCACATGGCGTGCAGGAAATTTCATGACCGACCTTTTGGAGTCGCGCGACGTCGTCGCGCCCGAAGCCCTGCCTGAGGCAGGCGAATCAATGCATCCGTTTGCGGCGCTGGGCCTTGCGCCCGAGCTGGTGCGCGCCGTGCAAGACCTCGGCTTCGAGCAGCCGACTGCGGTGCAGTCGCGCGCGATCCCGCTCGCACTGCCCACGGCTGGTGCACACGATGCAACACAGGGCGATGGTGCGCATGTGTTCAACGACCTCATGGTGTCGAGCCAGACCGGCAGCGGCAAGACCGCGGCCTTCTTGTTGCCGGTGCTGCACACCCTGCTCGAGCAGCAGGCGCAGGCCGAGCGCGCCGCACGTGAGGCATTCCAGCGTGCCTGCGACGAAGCCGCGGCCCGCGGTGAAGCGCCGCCCAAGCGCCCCAAGCGCAAGAATCCGACCGATCCGCGCAACTTCAAGCCCGCCGAGCCCGGCGCGCTGGTGCTGTGCCCCACGCGCGAACTCGCGCAGCAGGTGGCCAACGACGCGATCGATCTGGTGCGCCACTGCAAGGGCCTGCGCGTCGCGCATGTGGTGGGCGGCATGCCTTACGCGATGCAGATCGCCAAGCTGCAAAACGCCAACCTCGTGGTGGCCACGCCGGGGCGCTTGCTCGACCTGCAGCGCGGCGGCCAGCTGCGTCTGCAGGATGTGCAGTTCCTTGTGGTCGACGAAGCCGACCGCATGCTCGACCTCGGATTTGCCGATGACCTCGCTGAAATCCATCGACTGACGCAGCAACGCGGCCAGACCATGATGTTCAGTGCCACCTTTGCGCCGCGTATCCAGCAACTCGCGATGCGCGTGATGCACGAGGGCGGCGCGTCGGTGCGCAAGCTGCAGATCGACACGCCGCAGGAGCGGCATGTGAACATCCGGCAGGTGCTGTTCTGGGCCGACAACCCGCAGCACAAGCGTGCGTTGCTCGACCACTGGCTGCGCGACACCGCGATCGATCAGGCGATCGTGTTTGCGAGCACGCAGGTCGAGTGCGATGCGCTCGCGCAAGACCTGCAGCAAGCAGGCTTCGCCGCGGTCGCCCTGCATGGCGCGCTGAGCCAGGGCCTGCGCAATCGCCGGCTGCAGGCACTGCGCAACGGCATGGTGCAAATCCTCGTGGCCACCGATGTGGCCGCGCGCGGCATCGATGTGCCGACGATCACGCACGTGTTCAACTTCGGCTTGCCGATGAAGGCCGAGGACTACACCCACCGCATCGGGCGCACCGGCCGCGCAGGTCGCGACGGCATTGCCGTGACCTTTGCCGAATACCGCGACCGCTTCCGCATTGCCGACATCGAGGCCTACACCCGTCAGCCGTTCAAGGCCGAGGTGCTGCCGGGCCTGGAGCCGCGCGCACGCGTGGCGCCTGCGGGCAAGCCGAACGGCTTTGGCAAGGGCGGCCGTTCCGGCGCCGGGCCGCGCCACGGGGCCCCTGCGGGCCGAGGCAAGCCTTCGCATGGTGAGAGCCGCAGCCAGGATCGCAATGAAAGCCGTGGTGAAGGCCGCGGCCATCGTGGCGCGCCTGCGTCACAAGACAAGCGCGGCCTGGGCAAGGTGTTCGTGCCGCGCGACGGCAAGAAGCGCGCGTACCAGCGCACGCGCTGATCGCACCGTCGGCCCTGCGCGTTCAGTGCGAGCGCGCAGGCTCGCTGCCCAGCGCGGGCCAGCGACGGCGCAGCACGGTCCATGCGGCGAGGCCGCAGAGCATCAACGCGGCCGACGCGCTTGCCAGGCCCGACGCGGAATGCATGACCAGCGGCGCCACCACCCCGGCGACGACACCGTTGGCCACCGCACCCACCGTCGACTGCAGGCTTGAGGCGAGACCGCGTCGCATCGGGTGGAGATCGAGCGCCATCAGGGTGACGGCCGGCACCATCAGTGACCAGCCGAGCGAATACAGCGCCACCAGCGCGATCGATGCCACGATCGATGCCGGCATCGCAAGGCTCCACAGCAGGTGCAGCGTGCAGGCCACGGACATCACCACAAAGCCGCGCCGCACCTGACGCAGCGGTGCGATGTGCCCGGCGAGCCGGCCACTGAGGATCGCGCCGCCCATGATGCCCACGATGGTGCCCGCGAAGAACCACCAGTAATCGGTCGGCGCCACCTGCAGGATCTCGCCGAGGAACGCGGGCGCGCTCATCACATAGATGAACATGCCGTTGAACGGAATGCCACTGGCGAGTGCGAGCAGCACGAAGCGCGCATCCAGCCCGAGCTGGGCATAGCCACGCAGCAGGTGCACCGGGTGGAACGATTGCCGCTGTGCGCGCGGCAGGGTCTCGGGCAGCAGCCGCCAGTTGGCCAGCCACAGCACCACACCCACGGCTGCAAGAAACCAGAAGATGCTGCGCCAGCCCGCATGCACATACAGCCAGCCGCCGATCAGCGGTGCAATCGCCGGCGCAATGCCGAAGAACAGCGTGATCTGGCTCATCACCTTTTGTGCCTGCGCGGGCGCGAACAGGTCGCGCACCACCGCGCGCGAGACCACCATGCCTGCACCCGAGCACAGGCCCTGCAGCGCACGCCACGCGACCAGCGACGACGCATCGGCCGCGAGCGCGCAACCCACTGCCGACAGCGTGAACACCGCGAGCCCGGCAAGCACCACCGGCCGGCGACCAAAGCTGTCGGACAGTGCGCCATGGAACAGGTTCATGAACGCAAACGCAAACAGGTACACCGACAGCGTCTGCTGCAGCTGCAGCGGGCTTGCACCGAGCGACTGCGAAATGCCGCCAAAGGCGGGCAGGTAGGTGTCGATCGCAAACGGCCCGAGCGAGGCCAGACCCGCAAGCAGCACGGCCAGCGCCCAGCGCGGTGCGCGCCACAGCGCACCGGCGGATTCGGACATCGGTGGGGGCGTGCTCAAAGAATGACCGGGTTCGCTGCACCGTCCATGGCCAGCACGGCGCCGGTCACGTAGCTTGCGCGGGGCGAGGCCAGGTAGAGCACGGCATCGGCGATTTCCTCAGGCGTGGCCAGGCGGCGCAGCGGCAGGCGCTCGTTGGCGCGCTGCATCGCCTCGTCCACCGAGATGCCGTTGAGCCGCGCGTCGGCGGCCATGCCTTCGCGCAGGCGCTCGGTGAGCGTGAGGCCCG
>Ga0214917_10007680_pt1 | contig 10829 bp, 8 predicted proteins | sample LL_1208_BB_MetaG_FD_177983 | JGI IMG/M metagenome (GOLD analysis project Ga0214917, IMG submission 177983) | Freshwater microbial communities from Lake Lanier, Atlanta, Georgia, United States - LL_1208_BB | ecosystem: Environmental > Aquatic > Freshwater > Lake | place: USA: Georgia | collected...
AATTTAAGAGAAAACATAACAAAGGCAATAGAAATAATACCGAAAGAATATTATAAGAATATCATAGAAGGTGCTTATAATAGAAAAGAAAAATATATTGCAAAGAATAAAACTCGCAAAAACCCAAAGAAAATGTATCTATAATGGGCGTTTTAAATGTGCAAAGGTGTAATTACTTTGAGTACCTTCTTGGTTTTAGCACCTCCACCGCCAGAAGTTGCGGAATTTCCACTTTGAATTTGTTCCCGGCGTTTTTTGTATACACCATATTCGCGTTCAAATTCATCCAGCTCACTCAACCACATTTTCTCCAATGTAGTTGCAGTCAATATATTCAATTCTTTTTCGGTTTCTTCCTTTTCTTTCAATATACTTTGAACATTTTCTTGGGTTACCGAGTCCATCGACATTTTAATCAAATACTTGTAATCGCCTTCCAATTTATCAAACTTACGCGCTTCCATTAACTCGCTTACCTGTTGTGCGTTTTTACGACGTAAATCGACTACACCTTCCAATGTTTCTAAAATGTAACGAGCACGATTTGATAATTTAATCAATTTCTTTTGCATATCTTTAATGAGAGCAGCCTTACGTTTTCCATATATATCCAATCTTACTCCATAGAAGTCATCAATGATTTCACCCACTGTTGCATACTTATGTAACTTGAATTCATGATTGAACATATGCATATTGGTTGTACTCAATGATGTTGTCAGTTTCATCATTTTTTCTAAATCGTTGACACCAGTCGTAGCATCCACAGATTGTTCCAATTCAGCCAACCTGCCTTTTGGAAATACAACGGTTATATCAATGGACACTTCGGTGCATAATGATGTGAAATCTTTAATACTTGGAGGAATCTTTTTACCTGCCTTATCCACTCCACCATCTAACAATCCTTCTAAAAATGTTATGTATGGCATGGTCCATGTTCCTACTGGTAATTCGGTAATACGAATTTTATCTTCACCGATTTTATTATACAATCCCTTTACTAAATATTTGTTGTCCGCGATTTTTCGTATTGTTCCTCGGAATCCTTCATAATAAGGAATGAATTCGCCACCAGTATATTCGGCCTTTGTTAATTTCGATTTCAAATATTGAACTACGTCTTTTGGATTATATGCTGGAATATTGCACGAGAATCCTGTACCAATACCCGAAATACCATTGATTAATGTGAATGGTATAATTGGCGCATAAAATTCTGGTTCAACTATTAAACCGTCATCATTGATATAGTTCAATACTGCGTCATCTACATCTGGGAATATTTTTCTGGTAAGTGGATTCAATTGTGTGAATATATATCTTTCACTCGCACTGTCGTCACCACCATGTAACCGACTATTATGAGTTACAATAAAATTGCCCAATAAGAATCGTTCATTTTGGTCTATTTGCCATCCATAAAATTTATCTTTTCCCAAAGGAGTTATTTTGAAAGGTGTATAATTCATACTGTGTCTCAAACGATTTTTTTTATTAATTTTCTTTCTTTCTATTAAAGTAGGTATTTCATGAATATTTTCTCCAAAAATTCTTAAAACTTTCATTGTTTTATCAAAACCTTTGGATGTTTTATTTCCACAATCACTATAATAAATAGAAGTTGAAAATCCCAAAGTTTTTGCTATAAAATTTAATTGGTCAATCATAATTCCATGTAGTCGGTTAGATTGAGATATTTCTATACTCGGTGCAAAATTGTTTTGTTTAATACAACCATCCGTATCAATAAATCCAGCTAATATTTGTAGCCGTGTTTCTCTATCATTAATTATGTAATCAATAGGAATATGTTTATTTTTATAAAGATTATGCTTTTTTAATATTTCTTTAAATGGGTTTAGGTCACTTCGTTTCATACCGTTGGATGCAATACCGTAATTTACAATTTCATTAGATTTTTCAAATACCCAATTACATGAAGGATGAATTCTTTTAGAATCTTTACATCCAGGACAAATGTCTGATGAATTTTCTTTATCCCCAATCGATAAAAGTTTACCACTGTTTTTTCTACGGATTCCATAGTGATAACAATCGTTTCTACCGCTATTTTTTTGATGAGTTACTTCACAATTGATAGTATCTGCCCATATCGCAAATCGTTTAACGATTTCATCATCAATTGTGGTAAATCCACAACCCTCATGGTCACCGTCACCTAACCATGCTCCTAATATATATGGGTCTAATGGAACTGTTTTTTTTTCCCAATTTATATTATTTATATTACTAACCATAAACAATTTTTTCTTGTTTGTTTTTGATAATTTCAAATAATCTTCTAATTTTATATCAATTAAATTTGAAAAATCATTTTTTATATTATTTTTTATATTTAAAATCTTATCATATGCTTCTGATTTTGATAAATTTGATGTATTATATGTATTATTTATATTATTATCATTTTTAACTCTTACGGATTTTTCTATTATAGTTTTTCCGTCAAAATAATAAAGCAACCACTGATTACTACTTTCTTTCCATTTTATGATACCATTATTTTTATAATAAAGAGTTAATATATGTTGGCTATTGACATTTAAACTATTCCCGTTATTGTCTTTTATTTCGTACATTTCATCTACACCGTTTGTTGTTCTTAATACAATTCGTTGACATCCGTCATCTCCGATTAATTTATCTCCGACAATAATATCTTTTGCTATTTTTGTAGAACCATCCCACATTAATATAGGAGTATCTGGCGATAAACAACCAAATTGACCATTCGATTCAAGTAAGTTAATATTGTTGGACCCAACAAATGTTTGTGCCATATTTACAATGGCTCCGTTTAAACTCGCTTCGCCATGGTGATATGCACTATGCTCTGATACATATCCTGAAAATTGAGCGACTTTAATTTCCGATGTCAATTTGCGTTTGAACGCGGAAAATAGAATTTTACGAAGTGATATTTTTAAACCATCCATCATGTTTGGAATAGAACGCGCGCAATCATATGTACTAAAATGTATAAGCTCTTTGTTCATGAAATCTTCATATTTTACTTGTGGATTGGAAGTATCTAAATAAGCAGTTTTTTCATAATTTTCTAACCAGGTTTTACGGTCATCTGCACGTTTTTTATTGAATATTTTGTCAATATTATCATCACTTGTTTGGCCGTTATAAACGAAATCGACAATCTTTTTATTTGCAAAATATTCTTTGAATTCTGCGGAGGTGGATGTTCCTAAACCTTTAAAATATTTTATATTCCAACCATCCGTATTTCCTCCCAACGATTGTTTCCATGTTTGATATTCACCATCGTTGTAAAACACGAGTGTTTGTGTGCCTTTTTTAGCACGTAATATAGGTGTATTCATGAAGGATATGAATCCATTAATATGAGCAAGTGATGCCCATTCGCTGTGGAATAAGTTGATACACAAACCTTTTATATGGGAACCATCAAGGTCGGCATCCGTCATAAACATGATTTTACCATAACGCAAATGTTGATGAACATCTGCGATTGTTTTGTATTGACGTCCGGTTTCTAAACCTAATATTTTTTTGATATCTGATATTTCTTTATTTTCACTAATTTTTTTGATTTGTTCACCACGAACATTTAGGAGTTTTCCTTTCAATGGATAAATACCAATTGTATTGCGGTCATCGGCAGATAACCCTGATACAATACCAGACATAGCACTTAATCCCTCACATAAAATGAGAATGCAATCTTTGGATTGTGCAGTTCCACTATGATTAGCATCAATGAAATTATTGATACCGCGAACAGTCTTGGTTTTTGACCCATCGGTTTTCTTTGCTAACCTATTTTCTTTGGCTTCTGTCAATGAACATGCAGTATCCATGACACCCATTTTAGCGACCTTTTCAATAAATGCATCGGATACAGAACAAGTCGAACCGAATTTAGCAGAAGGTGTATTCATGAAATCTTTGGTTTGACTATCAAATGCCGGATTTTCAATATCGCAGCGTAAGAATATGATGAGCTGTTCTTTGATTGAATTTGAATTGACTTTCACCTTTTTCTTTTTTTCAATATAATCACATAGTTTACGGATAATTTGTCCGCAAATATAATCAACATGCTTACCGCCTTTGAATGTGCAAATACCATTGACAAACGAGATTTGAACAAATTCTTGTGTAGGAGAAATTGCGACGGCATATTCCCAACGTTCATCCGGCATTTCGTAGACGCGTTTTGATTCGTCTTTTGTTCCGATATACATATCAATATATTGTTGGAAATTCTTCACTGGGATGGTAGCGCCATTGTACTGTATTTTTATTTTTTTAACTGAATGGTCGGTTACTGCGCCAATATCATAGACACGTTTTTTCAAAAGAGCCATCATATCGGGGGTTAGACCATGAATTCCCAAACGACGATAATCCGGTTTAAATGAAACTTTTGTATATGGTTTAGACGAAGATGTTTTCGTAATAACTGGCGGAGAAATTGTGTCCAAATTATTGTGAAATTCTTGGACATATTTCAGACCACGTGTATGGTCAACGGTTTCAATGCGTCCATATGTAGACCAAATCAAAACCAGTTTGAATCCAAAACCATTTTTACCACCAACAATTCTTTTTTCATCTTTGTCATAATTTGTGGATGTGCGTAAATGACCGAAAATCATTTCAGGAATCCACATATTATTTTCAGGATGTTTAGCAATATCAATACCATTTCCATCATTTGTAAGAGTAATTGTGCCATCTTCTGCAATATCAGTTTCAATGTAAGTTACATATTTTTTATCCAATAAGTTGGAGTTAATAACACGAACAACATGGTCGCGACAGTTGACAATACCTTCATCAAATAATTTGTATAATCCGGGAATATATTCGATATGTTTTAGTGCGATTTTATTGGTAGCATCATCATAGACCCACATTTCAGCGTCGACATTTTCAACAGAGCCAATATATGTATCTGGATTATCTAGAATATGTTGTTTATCAGTTTTTTGCTGATATTGTTTAGCAAGATTTGTAGTAGCGGTAGCGGTTTTGGATGACATGATATATAACAATTTGTTGAATATATCTTTATGATTTTTTCGATTCAATTTTTTGATAAAAATCATTTTATAATAAAAACCAAACATTTTCTATAAATATTACATAAATGGTATTACAACCATTATTTGATGCGTATGGAAATCAGTTTGTTGAATTTAGAGAACATTTATTCAAGGCAGCTAATCGATATATAGGTTATCAAATAACACCAGATGAAAATAATGCATTCATTATAGTGAATTATGTTCCACAACAGAATGGTTATTTTCCAGTTCTACAATTTGTTGGAAGATTACATTTTTACAGAATGCAAATGGCTGGACCAGCCAGCGATGCATTTAGCGAAAATCCATATCAAGGATATTGGGAACTTGAAACAAATTACGCAATAAATCAACCAGTATATATTCCCGACCCGAATGGAAAAATAATAAAAGCAATATATGAATCCGCTGAAAATAAACGAAATATAGGGGTTTATCGTCGTCCACATAGTCCCACAGCTGAATGTCGCGGTTGCAGTATTTCGGGAGGAAAACACAAAAAAGGAAACAAAAAGAGCAAAAGATACATGAAAAAAAGTACACGTAATAAGAGAACAAAAAAGAGACAAACAAAAACTAAAAAGAGAATTGTAAAAAAATAAAAATAAACAAAAATTTATTCATATTATAATGTATACACTACTATGAAAATCAAAATGATAATGCCAAATGATATTGATAAATATTGTGCGTGTAAAAATGCGGAAAAAGTAGCATATAATAAGTTGGTAACTGGTGGTAATGACCCATCTATAAGTAAAAAAATGAAATATGCATCCTATGTGAATACAAGCAGTACAAATTATGTTCCATTTAATTCATTGGATAAATGGTTCAAATAATTTCCTATAATTTCCTATAATTTCCTATAATTATTTAGCAATTTTTTATATAATATATAATATATAATGAAACGTCCAGTTCGTCAAGAAGATGGTATGTACCATATGAATGGTAAAAAATTCCCAGAATTATTCGGTTCTCGTGCCCAAGTATGGAATGGAACTGCTTACAAGACTAGTGGTGGTCTTACAAAATCACAACTTATGATGAACAAATGGGGTAGAATTGTTTCTGAAAAAAAATACAAGACTGCCAAGAAAGAAAAACGCCTACAAAAATATGGCTTCTTTGCCAAGAAAGGTAAATTCGGTTATGTCAAGAGAAGTACCAGAAAAATGCGCAAAAGTATGAAGAATGGAGGTGACCCAGCAGTAGAAGATGCATAATAACATAATAGCATAATAAAACAATTTATAAACCCTTGCACAATAAATAATATACATATCGTATAGTATTTATCTGGCAATTTCATTTATTGATAAAACCATTCCATCGAAATGAATTTATTATCAATAATATAATCGCCCATATTTTCATATATGTATTTCTCAAAATAGGATTTACTTACCAAGTTATGCTTTGATTGTATGTCATCATTTGCATAATATTTACAGTATAATACATATGCATCGTAAATCGATATATTTAATATAGGCGAACATGCGCGTTCACCATCCGTGCTATAATTACGATATCGTTCCTTGATATTATCCAACGCAATTTGTATATCCATTTGTTTATCCCACATACTTGACCGTATCTTGTATATATATTTATCGCGTTCTATTTCTGCATATGGAAAATAATACGCAATAAGATCCAAAATCTGTTTGCTATTCATATTGTATATCTCATTTTTATTAACGCACCATTTTTTAAACAAAACACAAATTTCATCGATTTCAAATTCCATATCAGTTTCAAATTCGTCATATACAATTGTTTCCTCCCAGAATAAAACAAATTTTTGTATTTCTGGCAAATATTTACTACATACTCCAATAAAACTATCGGCGTCTTCATTGTAGTAATCCCCCATTTTTTGAATAAGAAATTGTTTTAGCGTATTTTGAAACATTATCATGGGCAGATTTTTACTATCCAAATAGTTTTTCCATAAATACTGCATACTTTTCCATGTAATTTGTGTAGTAGTTGATGCGTCGGATAAACGGGTTACGACTGAATCATTCTTCTGCAAAAAATCTCCAATAAAATTGTTTACTAAATCCTCGGGTTGAATATTTTTCAAATAAAACACCTTGTCTATTAATGAACTTTCATTACTTGAATTGAGAACATAATCATCCGAGTTTCCATATCGTATAGAATAGTGACATGCTACACAGATTAAATCGATTATTGAATTTTGTAATATCATGTCCCAGACATTTTCATTTTTAACGCATTCGTTTATGTTTACCAAACGACAACTACTATATTCATGCTCATGATATTTATGACGAAATGATTGTCCCAAATTTACACCAACAACTAATTGACATAAATTGTTTATTTCACGTATAAAATGTTTAGCATTCACCGTAATAAAATGAACAATATCACCATTTTTTTTGAAAATATTATCACCCAAAATAGTTAAAAAATACTTTGCTTCTGCACGGGTTGAGAACAATGTTGGACACAATAAATCGATTATATATTGTATAGTATTTGATTCTGGTACTGATTTTAATAAATTATTTTCTTTGATGCGTTTCACAATATGCAATTTAGTTCGCTGTTTCCATGCTAACAAACTTCGGTCTTTACTAATTGCAGATAATATGTTATACATGACGTCTTCTTCTTTGCACAATTGGTAATGTTCTCCATCGTAAAAGAAATATTTTTCAGTGGATGGTATGTAAAAATAGGGGTTATTGGTTAAAAAAGATTGAATGAAAAAATCTTGTTCGTGGGTTAGTTCTTCTATTCTTAATTGTCGCTGTTCGTGATTTTTTTGTATATTTTCTAGTGTAATAGGCAATTGTTCGCATATATAGTTATGTGCGCGATTTAACATATATTTGTTTTCTGCATATTTTGCATAAATTTCTTGAATAATGGCGGTTGCATTTTGAATATATTCTTCAACTGGTAGTTCAGTTGAAACGTTCATTATATTATTACAAAAATATTTATTTATATCATTTACATAAATAAATATTGTTTCATAGGATTTTTCAATTCCACTCATCCGGGCGTTCTTTTGTTCCACCGTCATATTTCACTGCGTAATTATTTGAAAGCATCCATTCATTTATACATACATCCCCTAAATAAACATCTGCTAAAATGCGGCCATATTTTTCAGTGGATACATTCTTCAATGTGACTATTTTCCCTAAAATGACATTGGAAAGGGCATCTCGCGATTTTTTTGCCAATTCTTTTTCATTCGCGGTTTTGCCCTTTATTTCAGGAGAATCAATGCCATTCATACGAACTGAAAATCGATATATAGGACCTTCTGTATATGGTAATTTGGAAATCATAGTAAATGTATCGCCATCATACACTTTGATTACTTTTCCAACTGTAATCGGTGGAACAAAAGGAACAGTATTTTCATAAACAACATTCAATAAATATTCGGTATTAGAATCCATATATTTAGGAATACAAAATAATGATCGCAAACAATTACACCAACTTTTTTTAGATGGCGACGACACTTCGTATTTCACTATTCTTATAGTATTCATCTGTACTATCTACAATAGATGCTTTTAAATATTTTATAATAATAGCATTTGACTTCAATAATTCTTCTGACGATAATACAGCAAACCATTGGTACTTTGTGCGTTTTAATATTTGCTCTCTTGGAATATAGATACCAAACAGATTTGGAATTGTGTCTAAAAACTCTTCTTCCATCAAATTTTCCAATAAAATAGGTTTACGTTTATGCGATTTTACTCCAATATATTCTCCACCTATCAAATTCATCGAATTCGTATCAATCTTTCCTTTACACCAATGTGACGTTTTTCCTAAAAACTCCATTTCGTTACTAAAATGTCCATTTCCATATAATGTTTTCAAATATTCAACAAATTCAAGAATGGTAGGGTCATTTTTAGCAGCGCCCATAATAGAAATATCAGGACTAAACAATAGTTTTTGTTTTTCTTCCACTAAATTAGTAGTATGATTCACATTTTCACATACAAATGGCTTTCCGTTTGAAATACCATTATCGTAAAAATCTTTCAAATTTTTCATACAAAGGAATGAATTTGGTAAAGTCATGCCACCATAATAGTACAACAATTGCAACATACCAAGATGTCTATATTGTGATTTATGTGGCTCTGCAATATTGACTAAATCAATATCCCAAGAAGGAATCAATTTACTAAATGATTCATCATCAATCAAACAAATATTAAAATCATTACCACAATGATTAATAATTGTTTTGATAGTTAAATGTATATATGGTTGATTCAAATCGGTACTATTACGTGAATGGAAACTCTTCCATCTACGAGCGTTAATTTCGTATTTGCTATGTATCCATAATTTAGGTTTGTTAAATCCATACAATGGCGAATCGTTTAATAAATATTTTTTAATTAATTCATATTCATCATTGGTTTCAAATGATTGTTTTATTCTGGGTGCTAAATAGCTAACTGCGACCAATACGCCAAAAATAGCTAAATAATGATATGGATTTTTACTGCTAAACATTTGTATATTTTATATATAGTAAGATTGTATTTTTTTACATATATTCAAAAACAAATCAATAGTAAATAAAATAGTCAATATTGTATTCTGAATCATTGTATTTTATTTGAGATGAGAACATGGCATTATTACTTTTGCAAATTTGACGAACAATATTGATAAACGAGTTGTAAGTGAACTTGCGTTCAATGTAAAATAACTTTGATTGATGATAGTATTCTTTAATCAATTCGCAAAATTGCGTATGATGATTATAGAACATGATTTTGCGGTAAGCATTGATGTCTATTAAATAATATTTATCGGTTTTTAAACAAACATTTTCCAATAGTTCGTATAATAATTTTAGAGGGACTTGTTTTTTAAATATTTGTTTCAACATTCCTAATATATATTTAATTATAATTAAATAACTATTTCTAAATCCTATTTTGATTTTTTATAAATTACAAAATAAATTACTATTTACAAAATAAATTACTATTTACAAAATAAAAAAGAAACTGTTGCATATATTTTACAAAACGCTATATATACTATTTGTAAATAATGCTAATTCAATAACATCTTCGTGAACATTGTGAAAAATAGTAATATATTTGCATAAAAATGGTATGATTTTGTATTTTTCATCTTCACTTATTGAATTTGTAATTTTTATAAATGTGAAAAAATAATCTAATATATCAATAACAGAATAACCGTAATCGTATATACCATATAATATTTTGATAGCATTATCAATATTTTTATTGCGTATTTCATGTATATATGTTTCAAATTGCTCAAAACTAATTGTTGAACATAATTTTTTACATAATTCTAAATCCACTGGTTCTCCTATTATGTAAATTTTTTCTAAATTATTGATGAATCTACGAACCGAATTATTTGATATATATACTAAATACTCTTGTGCATCGCAAGTTATTTCTATTTTTTCCTGCTCAATTATTTTATACATGATTTTTTTGAATTGATTTAAACTGGGGTGCGGTATTTTTATAATATGAATACGAGATTGAATACTTTCAATCACTTTTTGAATATTTGTACATGACGAAATAAAATTGACATTGTTCTTATATTTATCAATATAGTTACGAAACACTTGTTGACTTTGTTCATTAATTGTATCAATATCGTCTATAATAATAAGTTTTTTCTTACCAAATATGCTACTGGTTGATACAA
>Ga0214917_10007681_pt1 | contig 10829 bp, 9 predicted proteins | sample LL_1208_BB_MetaG_FD_177983 | JGI IMG/M metagenome (GOLD analysis project Ga0214917, IMG submission 177983) | Freshwater microbial communities from Lake Lanier, Atlanta, Georgia, United States - LL_1208_BB | ecosystem: Environmental > Aquatic > Freshwater > Lake | place: USA: Georgia | collected...
AGAGATAACACGAGAAAGGGCAGAAGAAATGGCGCTAACACATAATGAGGTACTCGCAGGAATTCGCGAGATTGTTGAAGAAGTTGCTGGAGTCGATCCTGCAACAATTGAGATGGGTAAGAGCTTCACTGATGATCTTGATGTTGATTCGTTAAGCATGGTCGAAGTTGTCGTTGCAGCTGAAGAACGATTTGGCGTAAAGATTCCTGATGATGAAGTAACAAAGATGGCAACTGTTGGAGATGCCGTTAACTTCATCGTAAGCGCAGCTTCCTAAGTCTCGCTATGTCAGAACGTCGGGTAGTCATCACAGGTTTAGGCGCGCTCTCTCCTTTAGGTCATGATGTTGCGTCTACGTGGAGCGCGCTTTTGCAAGGAAAGAGCGGCGTTCGACATTTGCCCGAAGATTGGCCATCAGACATTCCTGCAAAAATTGCCGCTCCTGTAGCAACTGAGCCAAGTGAGTTGATGGATCGAGTTGAGATTCGCAAGCTCGATCGTTCGGAGCAATTTGCACTCATTGCATCGCGAGAAGCTTGGAAAGATGCTGGCGAACCTCAAGTTGTTAGTGAACGACTCGGAGTCGTTATCGCTTCGGGAATCGGTGGCGTACTCACTTTGCTCGGCGCTTACGATGTTTTAAAAGAGAGAGGCGCCCGCCAAGTTTCACCACATACTGTTCCTATGTTGATGCCTAATGGTCCAGCTGCCCATGTTGGAATTGAAATAGGTGCGCGCGCAGGTGTGCACACGCCAGTTAGCGCATGTGCCTCTGGCGCTGAAGCTGTTGGCTATGCCTTTGAAATGATTACCAAAGGTCGGGCCGATGTTGTCGTTGCTGGCGGCACCGAAGCAGCGATCCATCCGCTACCAATGGCTGGCTTTGCAAATATGAAAGCTCTCTCAACAAGGAATGAGGACCCCGAGCGGGCATCGCGTCCATACGATCAAGATCGCGATGGGTTTGTGCTCGGTGAAGGCGCAGGAATTTTGGTACTTGAACTCTTGGAGCATGCGCTTGCTCGAAAGGCGAAAATCTATGGAGAAGTTGTAGGTCAAGGGTTATCTTCTGATGGCTTTCACATCGCCGCACCAGATCCAGAAGGTTTAGGCGCAACTCGAGCGATGAAAGACGCTATTGCTAGCTCCGGAGTAAACCCTGCATCGATTGTTCATCTCAATGCACATGCAACCTCAACCCCAGCAGGTGATGTAGCTGAGGCGGGAGCGATTGCACATGCACTGGGTGAGCATTCTTCACATGTTGCTATCTCCGCGACCAAATCGATGACAGGCCATTTACTTGGTGGCGCAGGCGCGCTCGAATCAATTTTTACCGTTCTTGCACTGCACCATAGATTAGCTCCCCCAACAATCAATATTGAAAATCTTGATGAGAAAATTACTCTTGATGTTGTCCGTGACACTCCTCGCGAACTTCCTTCGGGGCAGATCAGCGCGTTAAATAATTCTTTTGGGTTCGGTGGCCATAACGTGGCTCTACTTTTCTCTTCTTATGAAGCGAAGTAGAAAATTATGAGTGAGCAATCAGAAAAATTAACAGAGCAGCGTGATGCTCGTGATCCACAGCTACGTATTGAAAGAATTCTTGATGCTGGAAGTTTTACATCGTTAACCGAGCACGATGATTCCGGAATGCTCGCCGCCTACGGAACAATCTCAGGAACTCGCGTCACAATTTTTGCAACAGATGCCACTATCCAAGGTGGCGCGATGGGCGAAGGTGGCGCACATGTCATTTTGGCTGCCTATGCCGATGCGATGAAGAATATGAACCCCATTGTTGGAATCTGGCACTCAGGTGGTGCGCGTCTACGTGAAGGCGTGAAGTCGCTCCATGCATTTGGATTAGTTTTTAACGCAATTACTCAAGCAAGTGGAAAGATTCCACAGTTCTCACTCGTCTTAGGGCCTGCAGCTGGTGGTGGTGCCTACGGACCGGCCCTAACCGATGTCATTGTGCTCGCGCCAGAAGGTCGCATCTTCGTAACCGGACCTGATGTGGTGCGAAGTGTGACTGGTGAATCAGTAGATATGGCCCGCCTTGGTGGCCCAGAGCCGCACGGCCGTCGAAGTGGTGTGGTCCATATTGTTGCTGAGAGTGAAGATGATTCCTTTGCATCGATTCAACGTCTGGTCCGGTTATTAGGAAATCAAGGCTCGTTACGTTCAACAATCACAGATATCGACCTCGCCAACTTTCTACCGGAATCAAATAAGCGCGCTTACGATGTCCATCCATTAATACATGGCTTACTTGATGACGATTCTGATGTTCAAGAGCTCCACCCTAAATGGGCGCCAAATATTGTTACTACGTTAGGTCGTCTTGGCGGTAGAACCGTTGGCGTTGTTGCAAATAATCCACTTCGGTTAGGTGGCTGTCTTGATTCTTCATCAGCAGAGAAGGCAGCGCGCTTTGTGAGAATGTGTGATGCATTTGGAGTGCCACTTGTTGTTGTCGTGGATGTTCCGGGCTATCTCCCAGGAGTTGGACAAGAGTGGGATGGCGTTGTGCGTCGCGGCGCAAAACTCCTCCATGCTTTTAGTGAGGCCGTAGTACCGCGGGTAACACTCATTACTCGTAAAGCATATGGCGGCGCATATATCGCAATGAACTCCCGATCATTAGGCGCAACAAAAGTTTTTGCCTGGCCAACCGCAGAAGTAGCCGTGATGGGTGCCGTTGCTGCAGTGCGCGTCTTGCATAGAAGAATTCTTGCGGATCTACCTGATGATCAACGGGCGGCGATGGAATTAGAACTAGCTGCAGAACATGAAAAAATTTCTGGTGGCGTTGCTCGCGCGCTTGAAATTGGCGTCGTTGATGAAATCATCGAGCCAACAGGTTCTCGGAGCGCGCTAGCTGCAGCAATCGCAAACGCTCCCACGCTTCGCGGTAATCACAGCAATATTCCGCTGTAAGAAATTAACCCGCAACGCTGAGCCAACGCATCCCCTCTTGCCCGACTCGAAATCGCTGCAACTCCTCTTCCCATGGAGTTCCCAGCGCTTCTTCAAAGGCTGACTCGATATCTCGTCCTTGACGGAAAGCGGTATCTAAAATTGCGCGTACGCGATTTTCGGAGAGATAGATATCACCACTTCCGCCAACGCTCCCATGGAATAAACCAAGTGTGGGAGTTGCTAGATATCGCGATCCATCACATCCTGCACTTGCCTCTTCACTAATATCAAAACGGAGGTAATGCCAACCAGCAAGAGCGCGGGCAAGTTTGCCAGCGATACCTTGCTCTCCTGTAAAGCGCAAACGACACTGCCCACTGCCAGGAACTAGCGGTTGGTTATTCCATTGGAGTGAAATCTCGCAACCTAACGCTTCTGATAGCGACCATTGAATGTGGGTATGAAGCGCGTTAGGGGCAGAGAAAATTTCTAACCATCCGCTCACTTTGAGAGCGCGCTTAACGCCAGGCGAATTCATGACAGACCTCCGAGCAGGTGCACCGTGATGTGACCTTCCCCAGCCCACCAGGCGCGACACTTCCGATACTTCAGAGGTGTGAAACTGGTCGAAAATCTACTCACCATAGGGAATTTTGGCTACTGGTCGGTATCGCTTCCGATTTCCTGGCCAGGCGCAGGTGGCGGTACCCTTCTCCTAGTCCGATTCTTTGCAGTGCCCGTTTCGCCAGTAGGTGTTTCGTCAGGCTGTAGCAGGTGAAGACTGACGAACGAGGAATTCTCGATCGTTCTTTTCTATAACGAAGGAAGTTCAATGGCAACAGGTACAGTGAAGTGGTTCAACTCTGAAAAGGGTTTCGGTTTTATTGCAGTAGATGGTGGCGGACAAGATGTTTTCGTTCACTACTCAGCAATCGGCGGAAATGGCTACAAGACCCTCAATGAAGGTCAAGCAGTCGATTTCGAAATCGTTCAGGGTCCAAAGGGACCACAAGCTGACAAGGTAATCGGTAAGTAATTACTTAGACCTTAGAAAACGCCTCAGTCACTTTAACCGTGTGATTGAGGCGTTTTTCTTTTGCCACTGAATATACTTCCATAGTGCGTCTTGGTGTTCTAGATGTTGGTTCAAACTCGGTACATCTTGAAGTTATCGATGGCCATCAGAGTGGACGTCCGCAGCCATATAAGAGCTTCAAGCACGACATAAAGTTAACTGAGTATTTAGATGATGAAGGAAACATTTCCGATAACGGAATCAGCACCTTATTAAAAACAATAACTGAAACTACAACTGAAGCTGAGAAGCTTGAATTAGACGAATTACTTGCTTTTGCAACTTCAGCTATTCGTGAAGCTGGAAATTGCGAAGAAGTCATACAGCAAGTCGTGAAAAACACTGGTGTGGATTTACAGGTACTTACCGGTGACGAAGAGGCTCAATTTACTTTCCTCGCTGCTCGCCGCTGGTTTGGATGGTCCGCTGGCGATCTACTAGTTTTCGATATTGGCGGTGGTTCTCTTGAAATCGCTCGCGGGGCGGAGGAAGCCGCAACTTTCACTTCATCAATTACGTTGGGAGCTGGTCGCCTCACACGAAAATTTCTTGAAGGAGATCCATTTACTGAGAAAAGTCTCCGGAAATTAGAGGAATTTATTGCCGAAACTCTTAAACCACTTCGAGAACCTTTAAGAGACTACAACAAATCTATTGCAGTTGGAACTAGTAAGACTTTTCGGACCCTCGACAAACTATGCACTGAATTTCAAAGTAAAAAGCAGTTTGGAATAACGAAAGAATCTATTAATGAGCTAGCTGTAGGTTTGGCGAAAATGTCAAACAAAGATCGGAAAAACCTCCCTGGGGTCTCCGAAACTCGAGCTAATCAGATCGTTGCCGGCGCGTTGGTAGCCCGCCAGGTTATGACGCAATTTAATATCGATGTTATCCAAACCTGTCCTTGGGCGCTGCGCGAGGGAATTGTCTTGCGCCGAATGGATTGGCTTACCTAGTCCTTCTCTACTATCGGCGCAGGTAAGGCCTCAAGTGAAATGATTTGAGTTCCCAAGAAATGGATAACCCAACTATCAGCAGGGCTGAGCTTGGGAAGATTCTTCGAAAAATCTCGTGAATTTTCGAAAGCTAATAACATCTCGTCAAATATCGGATTATGGCTACAGACGATGGTATTTCTTTTAAACTTCAAAAGTTGGTGAATATATTCGATTGCTACATTGTCATCTTTTTCAAATACATCCTCGCTAAGTTTCGAAGTGGAGATACATTCAACTCTCAAACCAGCAGAAATTGGCTCTGCAGTTGCCAAGCATCGTTGGGCGTCAGAGGTATGCACCTCATTTACTCCGAAGGGTTTAAAGATGGAGAGAAGTTTGTTCGCTTGCAGTTGCCCTTTATGAGCTAAGGGCCGATCACTGTCTTCCCCAAACCATTCATCTCTTTTCACAGCCTTAGCGTGCCTCAAGAAAATCAGAGTGTTAACGTGGCGTTCTAGCTTCACGAAACGGGAGAGGATTTCCCGATCACTTTCATACGTGAGAAAGTGTCGCGCTTCCTTTACGCGCATCCATTCAATTTGGTCGACCTCATCATTTATTTGAAATGCCTCACCTGAAGACTTTTCCCTCGCCATCCAATACTTAACGAGCTTGGTCTCCCCGCCTTCTAGGTAGCTAACTTCCCCAACGTAAGGCCCAAGAACCGAATGCAATCCCGTTTCTTCCTGACACTCACGAAAGGCCGTTTGCAGGAGATTTTCACCCGGCTCCACACCGCCCTTGGGGAAAGTCCAATCTCCATATTTCGGCCGGTGAATGAGAGCAACCTCTAGAGAAAGTGGCGCTCGCTCACGCCATAAAATTACGCCAGCACCATTAATCATTGATAAAACTCCTTAATTATTCTCTCTTGGAAATCCATACGTTTCTCTCCATTTTCAGTAATTACATCCAGCGACCACACGTTTTTTGAGTCTAAAGACCATGATTGATATTTTTCAGTGAACATCTCATTTAATAATTCTTCTAAATAATTTTGATGATTTGCATCAGTTATTTTCACTAATGATTCTATCCTTCTATTTAAATTTCGATCCATCATGTCTGCGCTGCCAATCCAATACTCCTGCTCCCCCGCGTTAAAAAAGTTGTAAATTCGAGAGTGCTCTAAGAATCTACCTAGATATGATTTAATTTTCAGTCTGCCACCTAATTGAACTCCACTTGTATTGAAACAACATATGCCACGAACGTTCATCTCCACTGGAACACCAACTTGCACCGCCTTGTGAAGCGCACCAATAATTTCTGGGTCTACTATGGAATTCAACTTCATCCGGATTCGGGAGCTTTTCCCTGCCAAATGATTTGAAATTTCTCTATTGATTCGTTCCAAGATTCCTTCTCGAAGATACTTTGGGGCAACTAGCAACCTGGAATACTCTGCCTCAGGAGCAAAACCTGATAATTGATTAAAGAGCGTTGATAAATCTCGACCCAAACTCTCATCGGCACTTAGCAGTCCCAGATCTTCGTACATTCGAGCTGTACGCGGATTGTAATTTCCGGTTCCAAGATGCGAATATCTTCGGAGTCCGCCATTTTCTTCACGTACTACAAGAGAAGCTTTGGCATGAGTTTTTAACCCTAAAATCCCATAAACAACATGCACGCCAGCCTCTTCAAGTATTTGAGCCCAACGAACATTTGCAGTTTCATCAAATCGCGCACGGATTTCAATAACTGCTAAAACTTGCTTGCCAGATTTAGCAGCCTCAATTAAGGCGTGCATTATCGGAGAATCTCCCGAAGTTCGATACAGGGTTTGCTTTATCGCGAGAACTTTTGGGTCTTTGGCAGCTATTTCTACAAATCTGCCGACAGAGCTCGAAAAAGAATGATAGGGATGATGGAGCAAAACTTCACTACTTCGAATTCTAGCAAAGAAACTTTCGGAATCATTTTCTTCTACACCATTTAATTTTACTGGAGTGATTCCTTGAAACGCTGGAAACTTCAAATCCGGTAAATCAAGGGCGCATACCTCAGAAAGCGAAACTAGAGCGAGTGGCGTCCCAGATTTGTATATTTGAATATTGTTTATCTCGAATTCTTCTATTAAATTCAGGAGCAATTTCTGATCATAAACATTTTCAACTTCTAAACGAACAACATCACCAAATCGACGTTTTTCTAACTCTTCCTGCATGAGAGCGAGGAGATCTTCATTCTCTTCATCATCAATTTCTAAATCCTGATTTCGGGTCACTCTAAAAAGGAAATATTCCTCAACGGTGGCTCCAGGGAATAACTTTGATAAATTGGCAGAAATAATCTCTTCTAGCCAAATATAAAACGTGCGGCCTGATTTATGAATTGGAAGAAACCGGGAGAAATTAGGTGGTATCTTCAAACGGACAAATTGCCTTGATTCACCCTTGTATCTGACGTAAATACCGAAATTTAAAGATAGGCCAGAAATGTGTGGGAATGGATGAGAAGGATCTACAGTCAAAGGTGTCAGAACTGGGAAAATATTCTCGTCAAAGAAATCGTTTAAATCATTTCGCTCCGAATCAGATAATTCTTGATAGTGACTAATGTGAATCCCATGATTCTTTAGCTCCGGCAAAATATTCCCGAAGTATAAATTTTCAACGCGCTTAGATAGCAAATTTACTTGTCTAGAAATTGCCGCAAGTGTTTGGGAATTTGATAGCTCGCTATCTTGATCGTGTTCAAAACCTAATTCAATTCTCCGCAACAAACTCGCCACTCTAACCATAAAAAATTCGTCAAGATTAGAGTGAAAGATAGAGAGAAATCTAACCCGCTCAATTAAGGGAAGCTCGTCAGATTCGGCTAACTGCAAGACCCTCGAATTGAATTCGAGCCAACTAAGCTCACGGTTCGTGAGCTGCAAACCTGCTCTTGCCACTATTCAAAGGTTTCATCTGCAAGTGAACTCTGGGTTAAGTGCGCCGAACCAAAAGATGAATAAACCAGGGCCCGGGCATACCTCATCAACGAGCTCGATAACGAACTCATATTTGTGCCAAGCATTCTAATAGCGAAGAAACTAACGATTGTGTCGGCAGTCGAAATCATGCCTTGCAAATGAATGATGATGAGCGTGATGATCATTAATAGAGAAATTATTCCAGAGAAAAGTGAACCAATTTCGCTACTTCTTACTCGAGCCATTACTCGTTTTTTGCTCGTGATGCTGTGTTTGGTGAATCGAGTTTTAAAAATTTTTTTTTGGAAATTTTCTTGGCTTTGTAGTAGTTGATTGAAAATAATCAGCGAGATTCCAATGCCTAACAGGATTACTAATCCAAATTTCAGTGAGAGAAAGGAAATGAATAGGAGAATCAAGAACATCTGAAAGAGGTGACTTATGATATTTGAGAATTCCATACTAAGAGATAGATTCCAAGAATTCTGATTTCTCTCACTTTTTTCCTCTCCCAGAGCTTCGCTAAAAATGTTTACTCTTTTAGTTCTCTGAAGGAAAATTGTACCTTTTGCAGCCAAGGTCAAAAAGATAAATGCAAAAATTAACCAAGCTATTTTGCCTTCGCCTGTTTTGTTCAGGATAACTATTTCAGAGAAGATTTTTGCAATTCCTAGCTCAAGACATGAAACCACTGATGCGGCGACTGTTAAGAACAAGAAATTTATTTTGTTTTTTCTTGATGGAAATAGATTTTTTAGTGAAACAGCCAGGCTATTTGTCAAATATTTCAATTAATTGCAACTCTCTCAGAAAATTTGGCGTAGTGGTCGATGGCATTTATGAGCGTCATCTCAACTTCGTTCATTTTCTCTTCTGAGATTTTTTCTGAGGTCATAATGTCGTCGAAGGTAAATTTCCGAAGATCTAGTGGGACCGCCGTTGGCAACACTACGGGGACTTCTGCACCTTCGCAGTAATCGACATATTTAATGCCATCGCCATGTACAGATCCTTCAAATCCTTTGAAAGTAACTAGGCTGACAGGTATTCCATAGGACTGACAGACTATAAAGATGTGCATCGCGCTGGTGACTACTGAATCATAATGATTAAGGGCAATGAGCAACTCCTCAATTTGAGCGCTATGGGATTTCAGAACGCTCAATTCTTCAAAGTTCTCCGGTAATTTCACGGGTAATGCTCTGTGAGAGTGATGTCGAATGAATGCGATTTTGCCATTCGATTCTGCTCGAATAATCGGATATATCCTGGACATCAAAAGCGCTGGATCTCCAAAACTTTCGACATTAGGACCGCCTGATTTTTTTAATAAATCCGCAGTTCTCGGACCTCTTAATGAGAAGTAAGTAGCATTCGGCTCTAGTGGGAATTCACTCGAACTCACTCCAGTTCCAACCACAATGGAACTTTTCTTGATAAAGCGACCTATTGATCCAACTGAAACAATGTGTGGAGATTTTGTTGCTTCACTCAAAGGATGTAGCTGAACTTTTTGACGAGCATATTTTTGAAATAGGTATGGAGAGAGCCAATCTCCGAAATTTCCAGGATATGGATGACACCACCAGGAGAGTTTGATCACCGAATCTGATTGATGAGATGAATAATTTAAGAAACTCAATGAAGCTAAAATCATCCGATTTTCGGCGCTTGTTGGAATTTTTTCTCGTCGAAAATTGTCGAAAGTTTTATTGAATTCCTGATTTTTACCAGTTCGCGCTAAATGCAAAATGGTTTTGACCTCTGGCGAGACAACTCCGTTATGAGTGTCCAAAGTTAAAGCTCCGGTGATTCCGGTTTTATCAGATAGTTTTCGCGCCCTGACTCGAATTCTCTCGGGTAGAGCTCGATGGACTTTTTTGGCAAAATTTAAGGCTTTTCTTCGAGCTCGCTTCTTGAAGGAGCCAGCAGCCCCTGAAATTTTATGTTGCTCTACTTGATTCTTAAATTCAGCAACTTTTCCACTTGATCCAAATTTAAAGAACACTGGCCGTGAACTTTCTAACTCATCTCCACGATTAGCAACAGCGCTAGAGGGAATGAGTTGAAATGTTAGATTACCGGCGTTGGCTCGCCATCCCTCTTCAAAAAAATAGTCATCCGTTGCTTTGATTGTCGAAGCTTGTTCAAGCAAATATGCATCCTCAATCATCTTGCGCCCTTGTGGAGTGTTATTGACTCCCCAAAAGCATGGTTCCCAGAAGCGAGTTCGATTTTGATATCCAATATTTAGAGGCGATCCAAAGCTTCTTTGAAATCCAATGATGTCTGCCGTGGAATACACGATGAATTCTGGTATCTCTAAGAGTTCACAATCCACGTCAATCCAAAAAACTTTTTTATCTGGGTGCTTTGCGCAGATTTTTGCAAGAAAACCAACTTTTTTACGGCAAATATCGGCCCAGTCTTCATCTGGCTGCTTATCCATAACTGAAACTTCGTAGTGAACACCAAGGCGCTCTAAATTTTCGATAAGTTTGTTGGCATGAGCTGAGTAGTACTCATCTTCCGTGTAGAACGAACAGACAACTACTTTGTAATTTTCATTTTGGTTCATAACTCAAGAACTCCTCAGCCGTCCGTTAGAGATAAATTTCGTCTACTCGCCCCTAATCCTGAATTCTCAAACTGGCTAAAAGAGAAATTGAAAGTTAAATTCGGGAATCGAGTAGATGAATTACTAGCAGGGCTTTAGAGAGTTTTTGCCTTTTGGCGGGCGATGGCTGCGACGGGAGAGAGATTTTCGCCTCTCTGCCACGACTTTAGATACTTATAGGGAAGGAGGGCTCCCCTTCTAATTTTCCAATCACCTTTTTCAGTCGGCCACGAAAGTCCAAAATGTAAATGTGGAGCAGTGCCCCGCGCTGAACCAGTGGTTCCCACTTTT
>Ga0214917_10007683_pt1 | contig 10827 bp, 10 predicted proteins | sample LL_1208_BB_MetaG_FD_177983 | JGI IMG/M metagenome (GOLD analysis project Ga0214917, IMG submission 177983) | Freshwater microbial communities from Lake Lanier, Atlanta, Georgia, United States - LL_1208_BB | ecosystem: Environmental > Aquatic > Freshwater > Lake | place: USA: Georgia | collected...
CCGATCACCCAAGCGGTGTTCTGGCGGTTGCGTCAAAGGTGAGGTTGATCCTTGGTGCCTCCGGTGCCTGACGGTCTGTTGAAGGGGCAGGGGCTTGAATCGCAACAAGTGAAAAACTGGACACCAAAGATGAGTTTGCGAGGTTGAGTCATCGCTCTCTTATCATTGATTGCCAGCTTGTTGTGGTTGAACAGGGAGCTAACCACGGGCACGGGCGACTTCTCCGTGAGTGTTTGCCATCGTCTGTCGCCCTTGCTCTCCGATCCTGAGGTGCTCCGGGGTTTGCTTTGCGGGGAGGTGGTCCTGTTCAGGGCGCGTGGGTTCGCACCGTCGACGGTACGCTAAAGATTGGCTCCAACGCGAATCGCCCAGCCTCCGGAGGCCTCGGCGACGCAGGGAGCTTGTCCAACGCCGGTTCGCCGCCGTGCTCGCCCAACTCCCGCAGGCTTGATCTCCGGGTCGATCGGTGGCTGTAGTCATTGCCACCGATTCCCATGAATGCTCCTTCTCTGTCGCGTCGCGAAGCTCTTCGACACCTCGCCGCCGCCGCCGTCCTTCCGGTCGCGGGGGGCTGGCTGGGAGGCTGTGCCACTGCGGGCCGACCGACGACCGCCTCGGTGGTCGGCACCGACTTCGGCCGGATGCCCGATGGTCGTCCTGTCCGCCTGCACACCTTGAAGAACGCTTCGGGTGCCACGGTGGGGGTCTCGGAGTACGGGGCCACGATCACGTCCATCCAGGTGCCGGATCGGACCGGTCAGTCGGCCAACGTCGTCTTCGGGGGCGACTCGATGGAGGCCTACCGGCGGGGGCTGCCCGCCGCGTCGGTCATCGGCCGCTACGCCAATCGAATCCACGGTGCGCGGTTCACGCTGGAGGGCCGGGAGGTGCGCATCACCGCCAACGAGGGAGGCAATCATATCCACGGCGGCCGGGAAGGCTTCGCCGCGAAGCTCTGGAGTTCCCGTACGTCGGTCGAAGGGGCCACCGCCATCGCCGAGTTCCGCTACCGCAGCGTCGATGGCGAGGAAGGCTACCCCGGCCATTTGGACGTCACCGTGACGTACGCCTGGAATGACCAGAACGAGTTGCTCATCACCTACCGCGCCGAGACGGACCGGGCGACCGTGGTGAACCTGACGAATCACGCCTATTTCAACCTGGCAGGCGCAGGCAATGGGGATGTCTTGGGACACGAACTCCAAATCCAGGCCAGCCAATACACCCCGTCGGATGCCGCGATGATCCCGACTGGCGAGATCGCCCCCGTGGCCGGCCTTCCGATCGACTTCCGTGCCTTCCACCCCATCGGCGAGCGGATCCGTGATGTCCGCGGGCCGAAGGGCTACGACCACAATTTTGTCATCGACCGCCGAGGCGGAGGATTGCAATTGGCGGCGCGGATCTTCGATGCGAAATCCGGCCGCAGGATGACTTGCCATACCACGGAGCCCGGCGTCCAGCTGTACACCGCCAACCATTTCGATGGCGTGCACCAGCCGCGGTACGGGGCCTTTTGTCTGGAGACACAGCACTTTCCCGACTCCCCCAACCATCCCAATTTCCCTTCGACTGTGGTTCGTCCCGGAAAGGCATATCAGTCCCAGACCCGCTTCGGCTTCTCGACCGACCGGACCGCTGCTTGGTGACGGGCCGCTCGGAGGCCCGCCCCGAGGCTTGAACATCTCTCTGCGGGGAGGTAACTCTCGGTCTTTATGAGTTCTCCGCTGGTCGGCATCATCATGGGTTCCCAGTCCGACTGGGAGACGATGGAGTCTGCTGCCCGCCAGTTGGCGGCCCTCGGCGTGCCCTATGAGGCCTCGGTGGTCAGTGCGCATCGCACGCCGGATTTGTTGTTCGAATACGCGGCGGCCGCGGCGGGGCGGGGCATCGAAGTGATCATCGCCGGAGCGGGCGGGGCGGCCCACTTGCCGGGCATGTGCGCCAGCAAGACGGCACTGCCGGTCTTGGGCGTGCCGGTGCAGTCCAAGGCGCTCAACGGCATGGACTCCCTGCTGAGCATCGTTCAAATGCCCGGGGGCGTGCCGGTCGGCACCATGGCCATCGGCAAGGCGGGTGCCATCAACGCGGCCCTGTTGGCGACGGCCATCCTGGGCAACAAATACCCGCAGTTCCGGAGCGCCTATGAGCAGTTCCGCACTGAGCAAACTCAGGCCGTGCTGCAAAACCGGGTTCCTGGAAACACGGTTTCGCACTGAGTTCCTGGAGGTTTTTTCCGCGCCGGGGAGCTCTCTCCGAGCTCAGTCACAAGGTAGGTACGTCCTGGGCTGGGTGTGCTTTTGCACAAAAGCCTCAACAGCCCGCTTGCCGCACGGGTCCAGTCCCCGCTTTCATCGGCCCGGATGAAACGTCGCGATTTCCTGACCCTGTTGCCGCTGGCCGCTGGTGCGATTTCCTGGGGCTGCCGTCGCAAGCTCCGGCCGGAGCTCATCAAGATCGAGGATTTCGAGGACCGCAAAGGCGGTTGGCGCGTGATCAAGGTGGCTTGCGTGGGTGACAGCATCACCCATGGCGCGGGCGTGGAGGAACGCGAGAAGAACAACTATCCGAAGCAATTGGGCGAACTTTTGGGCAACCGCTTCGAGGTGCGCAATTTCGGGCGGAGCGGGGCCACCCTGAGCCGGGTTGGAGACCTCCCGTACGCGAGCACCGACGAGTTCAAGGCGGCCATCGCTTGGCAGCCGGATATGGTGATCATCAAGTTGGGCACCAACGACACGAAGCCGCAGAACTGGAAAGACCAGGCCTTCTTCGAGCAAGAAACCCGCTGGTTGATCGATCAGTTTCGCGACCTCAAGTCCAAGCCCCAGGTTTGGGCATGCCTGCCGGTTCCCGTGTATTCCGACACCTGGGGCATCACCGGCCAGATCCTGGACGACGGCGTGATCCCGGCTTTGATGGCCGTCACCACCGACAAGAAGGTGCCCGTCATCGATCTCAATGATGCCCTGACTGGCTACCCCGAGATGTTTCCCGACAAGATCCACCCGAACGCAGCCGGGGCGACCTTGATGGCCCGGACGATCTTCCAGGCCATCCGCCCGTGATCCCCGATTGACCGAAGGTGGGATTTACCCGCGGGTTGGCTGAAATCCCTTTTGCCACCCGGATCGGTCGGTCCCTAGAGTAAGGGTCATGTCGAGACCGGCCTTGGGACGCGGATTGGGAGCGCTGATGGGTGGGGGAATCAAATCCCCCTTCGCCGCGCCACCGACGCCGTCAGTGCCCACCCCGCCTGTGGTCACCGGCAGTCCGGCTTCGGTTGTTGCTCAGTCTCCCGTTCCGCCTGCACCGGCTCCGGTTCAGCTCCCGCCCGGTTCGCTCGTGCGCAAGATTTCCCGCGACCGGATTCGCCCCTCTGCCTTGCAGCCTCGCAAAGAATTCCCGCAGGAATCCCTTGCCGAGTTGGCTGACTCGATTCGTGAGCAGGGCATCATCCAGCCGCTGGTGGTTCGGGTGGTGGGTGACTTTTTTGAGTTGATCGCCGGTGAGCGCCGCTGGCGCGCTGCGGGTTTGGCTGGATTGACCGAGGTCCCCGTGATCGAGCGGGTGGCCACCGATTTGGAGGTGCTGGAACTCGCGCTCATCGAGAACTTGCAGCGCGAGAACCTCAATCCCATTGATGAGGCCTTGGGCTATCAGCAGTTGATGACCCAGTTCTCCCTCACCCAGGAACAGGTCGGCAAGAAAGTGGGTCGCGGTCGCGTGGTGGTGGCCAATGCCACGCGTTTGTTGAAGCTGCCGGCGACGGTGCAAGAAGCGGTGAGGGATGGTGGGCTTTCAGTGGGCCACGCGAAGGTCATCCTGGGTGTCGAGGATCCTCAGCAGCAGGAGATACTGGCCCGCCTTGCGATGCGCGGAGGATGGACCGTGCGCCAACTCGAAGCTGCCATCGCCAAGAAGGATCCGGCTTCATCGTCGCTGGCGGTGGATCCGCGTGCGGCTTCGACACCGGTACCGGTCGATCCGCACCTCACGGATGTGGAAAATCGCATCCGCGACCGCGTGGGTCTTCGCATTGCCCTGCTCTACAAGGGAGGCAAGGGTCGGTTGGATATCCAGTTCAACAGCAATGACGAATTGGATCACCTTCTGGAGGTTTTGGGCGTCACGGTGGATTGAACGTGGAGGTGGGTTCGGGCGCTTTCCGGCTTCACCCCGGCCGGGCAATGGCCATATTCGGCGCGTCTCCGGTTTGCTCCGGTTTCATCGAACATGCAGAACACGCCTGAATTCCGTGCCTCCGTCGCCTCCCGCCTTGCCGCTGCTGCGGCTCAAGTTCCGTCGCTGACCGCCTTTGTCGGTTTGGATGGATTCGTGGATGAAATCCTCCACGTGGTGGACAAGCGCTACGATGCCGTCCGTTTTGACCGCATTCCGACCATTGCCGCCTATGCGCAGCGGTTGGCTGCCGCTGCCGGCCGCAGCACCAATGTCGAATTGGTGAACGTGCTGACCAAGTTGGGCGGCAACGGTCCGATCATGGCCAATGCGCTGGCCAGCCTGGGCATCGGTGTGACGTACGTGGGTTCCTTGGGATGGCCGGCCTTGCATCCGGTGTTCGAGCCGTTTGCCGCGCGCGCCGAAGTCCACACCATTTGTGAGCCCGGCTTCACCGACGCCCTGGAGTTCGAGGACGGCAAGCTGATGGTGGGCAAGCACTACACCCTCAAGCAAATCCACTGGGACAACTTGTGCCAGCGCTACGGCAAGGAGAAGTTCGCCGCCAAGTTCGCGTCCTCCAGCCTCGTGGCCTTCGTCAACTGGACCATGCTCCCGCACATGTCGGCGATCTGGGAGAGCTTGCACGCGGAGCTTATGCCCACGCTGCAGGGGCCGCGTCGGAAGATCTTTTTCGATCTGGCCGACCCGGAGAAGCGCACCGCCGAAGACATCCGCCATGCGCTGGACTTGATCGTGAAGTTCCAGAGCCGCTTCGACGTGATCCTGGGTCTCAACGAGAAGGAAGCCTACGAGATCGCCGGCGTGCTGGGCTTGGATGCCTCGCCGCGCGACTGGAAGGGCTTGGCTGAGCTCAGCGTGGCCATTCAGCAGCGCGTGCCCGTGGATACTCTCGTGGTGCATCCGGTGGCTTATGCGTTGGCGGTCTCGGGTGGCGTGGCTTCGGTGGTCGAGGGACCGGTTTGCAAGAAGCCCAAGATCACCACGGGTGCGGGCGACCACTTCAACAGCGGCTTCTGCCTGGGCAAGCTGCTGGGCCTCGACAATGCGGCCAGCGTGCTGTGCGGCGTCTGCACCAGTGGACACTATGTCCGCACCGCCGAAAGCCCGAACGTGGATGCGCTCGTTGCCTTGATGCGCCAGTACCCGGTGGAGTGAGTTGGGGACAGAAAATGGTGGTAGGAGAAGGATTCGAACCTTCGTAGGGCGTTAGCCCGACAGATTTACAGTCTGTTCCGATTGACCGCTCCGGCATCCTACCACTGACCGCATTTCGGTGGACCGAAAGCGCGGACGCGAATGAACGCAAACTGCCTCCTCTGGCTCAAGGAGTTTTTGCATCTTCCTGAAACTAATTTGCCGTGGATCGGCGAGTTTTTTCGACAAATTCGGGGCGCATGGATTTGCTGATTCCAACTCTGGGGCACTCGCCGCTTGGCGCGGCAGGCAGTTGCCCCGTACAACCTCGGCCGTAATGGTTGCCGCCCTCCTCATCACTTTGGTTTTGGCCTACTTTTTCGGTTCGCTACCGACGGGCTTTCTGGTGGCTCGGGCGATGCGGGTCGACATCACTCGAGTCGGCAGCGGGAACATCGGGGCGACGAATGTGTTTCGCGTGTTGGGCAAAGGACCTGGAGCTTTGGTGTTGATCGTGGATTTGCTGAAGGGGGCGATGGCGGTTCAGTATGCTCCGGCGTTGGCCGTGGCGATGGCCCCCTCCAATTCCTTGGCGCTGCCGGCGCTGGCCGCCTTGGGGGCCGTCTTGGGGCACAACTATACCTGCTGGTTGGGATTCAAGGGGGGCAAGGGAGTAGCCACCTCGGCCGGCGCCATGGCGGCGCTCATTCCTCCTGCTTTTGGTGTGACCGTGATCACCTGGTTGTTGGTGTTTTTTTTGAGCCGGTATGTGTCGATGGCTTCGATCGCCGCCGCGATCATCCTGCCGGTTGCCACGGTCTTCACGGTATCGGGCCCGACTCGGTGGCCGTTGGTTGCCTTCACCTCGGCGTTGGCCGCCTTGGCGGTGTGGCGACATAGGGCCAACATCGAGCGATTGAAGGCAGGGACCGAACACCGCTTCGGCAAATCCAAACTCACTGCATCATGAAGGTCGCCATTCTAGGGGCAGGCGCCTGGGGGACCGCACTGGGAGTGGTTCTGTCTCAGGGTGGGCATTCGGTGCGGCTCTGGGGGCATCGATCGGAGCATGTCTCCGAACTGGCTCGAACCCGGATCAATGCGCGGTTCCTGCCCGGTATTCCGCTGGTGGGAGACTGGACCTTCGAGACGGAGGTCGATGCGGTTCTGGCCGGAGCCGAGGCGGCGGTCTTAGCCGTTCCTTCCAAGGCGTTCCGGGAGGCTGCGGCCCGGTTGGCGGGCTTCGCCGGCCCGGTGGTCAGTGTGACCAAGGGTATCGAGTTTTCCTCAGGTCTGACCATGACCGGAATCCTGGACTCGGTGGCTCCGGGTCTCCAGACCGCTGCGCTCTCCGGACCCTCCTTGGCCATGGAGGTCGCCCGTGGCGAGCCCACGGCCGTGGTGGTGGCCAGTCGCGACGAGGCCGTGTCGCGTGCGGTCCAAGATCTTTTTCACCAGCCCGCGTTCCGTGTCTATCGCAGTTCAGACCTCATCGGGGTGGAGTTGGGAGGGGCTTTGAAGAACGTCATCGCCATCGCCGCAGGGGTTTGTGATGGCCTGGACTACGGCGACAATTCCAAGGCGGCGTTGGTGACCCGGGGCAAGACCGAGATGATGCGGCTGGGTGTGGCCTGTGGGGCGCGCGCAGAAACCTTCGCGGGGTTGAGCGGACTGGGGGATCTGGTTCTGACGTGCTTCTCGCGGTTGAGCCGCAATCGGGGCTTCGGTGAAAGCCTGGGCCGTGGCAAGCCTGTGGCTGCGGTCTTGGCCAGTTCGGCATCGGCTGTCGAAGGGTATCCCACCGCCAAGTCTGCGTGGGCATTGGCACAGCGACTCCAGGTGGATGCCCCCATCATCTCCGAGGTGCATGCCATGCTCTACGAGGGCAAGAATATCCGGCAGGCGGTCCACGACCTCCTGAGCCGTGACTCCAAGGCTGAGGATTGACCCTCATGGAACCGCTGCGTGCCGATGAGCATTCCACCAGACTTTTGACGGACGGGGCACGGGCCCTCTGGACGCTGCTGTCGCAACCAGAGCCGGTGCTGGCTCTGGCTCCGATGCAGGATGTCACGGATCTGCCGTTCTGGGGGGTGATGGCGCACTATGGCGGTCCGGACGTTTATTGGACCGAGTATTTCCGGGTGCACAGCACCAGTACGCTCGACGCGCCCATCCTGCGATCCATTGTCGAGAATCCGACGGGTCGTCCGGCCATCGCCCAACTCATCGGCAACGACCCCGTGGCGCTGGCCAAGGCCGCACGGGAGTTGCAGCAGTATCCGGTCGCCGCCGTGGATCTCAATCTGGGGTGTCCCGCGCCCGTGGTGTACCGCAAGTGTGCCGGCGGTGGCTTGTTGCGCGAACCCCATCGGATCGATGCCATCCTGGGAGCCCTTCGCCAGGTCGTGACGCAGGTGCCGTTCACCGTCAAGACCCGGGTGGGTTTCAGTGACGACGCCGACTGGGACAAGCTCCTGACGCTCTTCGCCCGGCACCAGATCGATCTACTGACCGTGCACGGTCGGACGGTCACCGGCATGTACCGGACGGAGGTCCGCAGTGACTGGATTGCCCGCGCCGTCCAAGCGATGCCGTGCCCGGTGCTGGCCAATGGCAATGTGCATTCCCCGGAGCGGGCTGAACAGGTGCTGCACGACACCGGGGCGCGCGGGTTGATGATAGGCCGCGGGTGCATTCGCAATCCGTGGATTTTCCAACAAATTCGGGAATACCGACGCAGTGGGGTGTGGCGGAAACCGACGGGCCGCGAGGTCTTGGCTTACGTGACACATCTCTATGAAGTCACGCGACCCACGGCCGGTTTTCGAGAGCGGCTTCAGGTCGAGAAGATGAAGAAATACATGAACTTCATCGGCGAAGGTGTGGCCCCGGAATTTTTGCACCGCATCCGGAGGGCCACCACGCGGGAGGAGTTTTTCGGCTGCTGCCGGGAGTTTCTGGAACACGACCATGCGATGCCTCTGCAACCGCCGCCGTTGCCGGCTCACGGCTCCCGGGCCGGTGGGGTCGATCAGTAGGCGAGCAGTTCGAGGAGCTGCTGTCCCTTGGCGGTGAGGGTCCAGAGTTGACCGCGTTTGAAGACCAGCTTTCCGCAGGGGAATTGCTCGAGGGTCTTGGGGTTGACCCCAAGCAGGCGGTAGGGGCCCATGTTGGCGGGCAGCTCGGAGGTGGCCCTGGGAATGGCCCTCAGTGGGATGCCGTTGAATCCGAGTGAGAGCTCCCAGGCGGCGATGCCTTGGCGTTGGGCCACTGGATTGGCTTCGACGGCACCCGGGTTGCGCCGCACCCAGTCGAGGGTGGGTCGGCGGATGAGGACCCGGGCGAGTTCGGGGCTGCCTCGCAAATGGCGGGCGAGGTTGAAGGGGGCGCCGGGTCGGGCCTGGGTCTGGGAGCGAAAGACGGCCGCCGGATCCAATCCGACCAGATTGCGGCCATTGAAGTTTCCGTGATCGTTGCGGGTGTCACCCATGTTGGCCTTGTGCCAAGCGGCATAGCGTGCGGCCGCCATGAAAGTGATTTCGAAGTGCAGGTGAGCCCGGTCCGGAGTGATCCGCTGGCGGGTGTTCGATGTGCGACCGATGCGGCCCAGGGGTTGACCTGTCTGGACTTTGGAGCCTACCCGGATCCCCGACCCAACGGAAGCCAGGTGGGCGTAGAGCGTGAAGACTTCCAGGCCATCGATCTCATGCCGGACCACCACGTAATTGCCGTAGTTGGAAAGTCCGGAGCGGGTGTTGACGTAGGCGACGGTTCCCGGTGCCGCGCACAGGGCGTCGTCGGTGGGTTCGTTGCGCCGATCCCGTTGCATGGGGCGGATGTCGAGTCCTTCATGCAATTGAGCTCCGCCGGACCGGACGCAGCCAAACTGGCCGCTGGTCCAAGGCTTGCCGGCGGTGCCCACGAAATACCGCTCAGCGCCGCCGTCCGGTTCGAGGATTGCGCGGTTGGCCGTGGGCAATTGGAAGGGCTGGGCCGCCAGTCCTAGACCCATCCCCAGCCAAAGAAGAGAAAGGAGGGTTTGGATCACTGGCCTTGGAAGGGATCGAATTCGTTCTTCAGCTTGGTGTCTGCCTTCGGGTCTTTGGGCTTGGCGGTTTTGGATCCGGGTGCGGCGTTGGTGGACTCCGCGGGCGTGGGCTTGGTCTTCTTCTTCTTCGGCGGCTTGGCTTGGTTCTCCAGCTTCACGGCCACGTTGTTGAGTCCGCGGATGAAGACGACCGATTCCTCCCGGCTCATGTCCGGTGTGAAGACGATGACTCCTTGATCGAGGGCTCTGCGCTGAAGAGGCGCGGCGATCCAGCGGTTGAAGACGTTGGTGCCGTCCGACCACCGCGCGGCGATGACGAGTCGCTGTCCTTTGGCGGCCACGGAGTTCATGTGCAGCACCATGGATCCGCGCTGGACGAATTCGACGGCGATCGAGAAGGACGTATCTCCCTGCTCGACCAGGGTGGCCCGCTTGACGTCCCGCTCATCCAGCACGGCCTCGCGCTGCACGGTCATCTCGACGGGGTCGGTGCGGCCGACGGTGGCCTTGTTGACTCCGAGGGTTCCCAACTCGCTGGCTCGGCCCGAGAAGTCGGTGACCTCGCGATAGACTCGGATCTGGGCCATCTGCTTGGCTTCGATCTTTTTCTTCTGCTGCAATTCCTTCTCCTGCTTCTTTTCTTCCGGGGTGGCGCCATGGACTCCCCAGCATAGGATCAAGGCAGCCAGACCGAGAAAGAGGTTGAAGCTGCCGCGCCGCTCTTTCATCTTCCCGCCCAAGAGTAGAAACATCTGCGAAAGTAAATCCGAGCCATGGGACAACAATCCAACAAAATTCAGAAGCGCGCCCGCCGCAAGGCCTACATGATCCGCAGGAAAGATGCCGCCAAGGCAGCTGCGAGCGCTCCGAAGAAAAAGAAGTAACACCGAGTTTCGCTCTCTGAGCGCGACCCACAGGCCATCCGCAAGGATGGCCTTTGTTGTTTTCAAGGGCGGCTTGTCCACGAGGTTGGCCTTGGGGCGGTGTTGGTTGTAGGATGCCGGGAAATGAGTTTTCCCTCCCTGTATTGTGGTATCGGCGACGAGGCCGGAAACCTGCTGGAATCCCAGATGGCCGCGGCCCGCGAGTTGGGTTGGAGTCACATTGAGGCCCGCAACATCACGGTGCCGGGGTTTCCGAAGGCCAATCTCCACGACTTGCCGGACGCGGCTTTCGATCAGGTGGAGCAGGCTCTGGGTGAGGCGGGGATGTCGATCTACTGCTTTGCTTCCACGATCGGCAACTGGGCCAAGAATGTGGAGGATCCCTTCGACATCACTCTGGCGGAGGTGGGGCGAGCCATTCCGCGCATGCAGCGTCTGGGTTCGAAATATGTCCGCGTGATGAGCTACAAGGTACGGGATGGGGCCGACTTGATGGAGGAGGAGCGATTCCGTCGGATGCGGGAGGTGACCCAGCGTTTTCTCGATGCGGGC
>Ga0214917_10007684_pt1 | contig 10825 bp, 9 predicted proteins | sample LL_1208_BB_MetaG_FD_177983 | JGI IMG/M metagenome (GOLD analysis project Ga0214917, IMG submission 177983) | Freshwater microbial communities from Lake Lanier, Atlanta, Georgia, United States - LL_1208_BB | ecosystem: Environmental > Aquatic > Freshwater > Lake | place: USA: Georgia | collected...
ATCTCCCCCTTCTTTGGTCCAGCCTCGCGCGGCTAATACTTTTCCGCGCACATCAAGACCCACAGCAATCCGATCTCCATATTCGGCGATGACCCGAGATGTCCAAATCGGATCTTCCAGAGCTGCAGTCCCTAAGTTGACTCGAGTGCAGCCGGTATCCAGCGCTCGTTTCAAAGAATCGTCATCGCGAATTCCGCCGGAGAGTTCGACCTTGATATCTAATGAACCAATAACTTCGCGAATAAGTTCATAGTTGCTTCCAATACCGAAGGCTGCATCCAAGTCGACCAGATGGATCCACCCGGCTCCTGCGGATTGGAATTCAAGTGCGACGTCGAGAGGTGCACCGTATTTACTCTCCTGTTCGAGGGCTCCTTGCACCAATCGCACTGCTCTCCCATCGCGGACATCCACCGCGGGAAGTAATTCCAATTTTCTGGCCGATGTCATATGGATTGCGCCCAGTTAGAGATCAATTGAAGACCGGCATCTCCGCTCTTCTCCGGATGGAATTGGACCGCTGAAATCACATCATCTTCAATCGCGGCCAAGAAGGTTGAACCATATTCGCTCGTGGTTACTTTCGCGCTCGAGTTTGTCTCAGTCGCAGCATACGAATGCACAAAATAGAAACGTTGATCAGCGATACCTCGAAAGAGCGATGATTCACTAGGAGCAGAAACCGTGTTCCACCCGATCTGAGGAAGGATTGGATTATCTAGTTTGGAAACTGTTGAGTTGAATATGCCAACGCCAGCAGAAGCGAAGTCATCTTCCTCGCTATCAGCAAAGAGAATCTGCATCCCAACGCATATTCCAAGGATTGGCCGCTTCTTTGCGATGCGTTCTCGAATAATCTCATCGCCGCCGATATTTCGAAGGCCGGTCATGCAAGCGGCGAATGCGCCAACGCCAGGTACGACTAAGCCATCTGCCTCCAGGGCTTCTGCCCGGTTAGATGTGACAAGAGTTGTCTTACCCGTTGTTTGGCATGCCCGTTGGACTGATCTGATATTTCCAGAACCGTAATCGAGGATCGCGATCAAAGGACTCCCTTGGTTGAAGGGACTCCTGTAACTCGTGAATCGAGAGTCACTGCTTCGCGAAATGACCGCGCAACAGCTTTGAATTGTGCTTCGAGGACATGGTGAGCGTTTCTTCCCTCAAGCACGCGAATATGCAAACCAATTCGAGCTTCCGCAACAATGGATTCCCAGATGTGACGGCCGAGAGTCGTATCGAAAGTTCCAATGAGTTCAACGATCTCTGGTTGACGATGCACCAGATAGGGACGACCAGAGAGATCGACGGCGGCTTGGACGAGAACTTCATCTAGAGGTACAAGTGCATCTCCGAAACGACGAATTCCACTCTTATCTCCGAGAGCTTCTCGAAGCGCTTGTCCAAAAGCCAGCGAGGTATCTTCAACAGTATGGTGTGCATCGACATCAACATCACCTGTCGTCTTCACAGTGAGATCGAATCCGGAGTGCTTACCAAGTTGCGAGAGCATGTGGTCAAAGAAAGGAACCCCGGTCTCAACTGAGATCTTGCCTGTTCCATCAAGGACTAATTCGACATCAACAGAAGATTCTTTGGTGCTTCGCTTTACGTGAGCGCGGCGAGGATTGGTCATGAGGTGATTATTCCTTATCTCTCATTATTCTCGTCACGGTTTTTGCAGCGCAATTTGGAGGGAATCGATGAATTTTCCGTTCTCTTGCTCTGTGCCGATCGTCACTCGAAGATAACCAGGAATTCCAACATCTCTGATCAGGACGCCCTGCTCTACCAGATCGCGCCAGAGCTGATCAGCGGTTGCATTGAACCCAGAGAAGAGTAGGAAATTTGAATCAGATGGGGCGACTGTCAATCCAAGTTCTCGCAATCTCTGGGCAACTTCTTCGCGAGACTTAATAATCTTTCCAACATTTGCAAGAAGTTCATCCGATAGTTCAGTCGCCGCAAGCGCCGCTGCCTGGGTCAATGCGCTGAGGTGATACGGAAGTCGAACAAGAAGCATCGCATCGATGACTTCTGGCCGTGCAACTAGGTAGCCAACACGAGCACCTGCAAAAGCAAAAGCCTTGCTCATGGTGCGAACGACAAGGAGATTGGGGTTTTCGACCAGGAGCGTTACCGCCGAAGGCGCCGAGGAGAATTCTGCATAAGCCTCATCAACGACAATCAGGGCCGTCTTTTTCGCTGCCGCTTTGGCGAGTATTTCGATATCGCGAAGATTGATCGAAGTGCCGGTCGGATTATTTGGAGTTGTGAGGAAGACAAGTCCTATCTCCTGCGAAGCAATAACTTGAAGTGCGTTCTCGATATCGATAGAGAAGTCAGCCTTACGAGAAACGCCATTCCACTTTCGGCCAACCACCCGACAGATCAGCGGATGCATGGAATACGAAGGTTCGAATCCCAAGGCTTCGCCTTCGAATGCCAAGGCGATCGATTGAAGAATCTCATTACTTCCATTTGCAGCCCAGATATTCTGGTAATCAAATCTCGTTCCCGAACGCGCATTAATGAATCGCGCAAGGGCGCCCCTTAACTCAGTTGCATCTCGATCCGGATAGCGATTAAGAAATTCAAGATGACGTTGGATCCCTTGGAGAAGATGGCTCTGCATCTGCGAGTCCAACGGGTAAGGATTCTCATTTGTGTTGAGCTTGATTGGTAGATCCAGTTGTGGCGCGCCATATGGCGACAGCGATGCAAGATCAGAACGAAGCGGGAGCCAATCTGGCCAATTTGCAGATCCACTCATTGGCTCTCGAATCGAGCGCTGATTGCTTCACCATGGGCCGGAAGATCTTCAGCATTGGCAAGTGTGATGACAGTTGGGGCGATCTCACGAAATGCTCTTTCGTTATAGGTAACAAAGTGAAGACCTCGCAAGAATGTCTGCACTGAGAGTCCACTGGAATGACAGGCGCAACCACCGGTTGGCAGGACGTGATTAGAACCGGCTGAATAATCTCCCAGCGAGACCGGCGAAAAGCGACCGAGGAAGACTGCGCCAGCGTTGCGAATCTTAAAGCTTGCAGCATGCGGATCTTTCACTTGAAGTTCGAGATGCTCGGCTGCATACGCATTTGCAACATCAATTCCTTGATCTACGGTGTCAACCAGAACTATGGCTGATTGAGTTCCACTCAATGCGGTACGAATCCTTTCGGAATGTTTTGTCCCAGCGATTCGAACTGGCAGATCGCGATTGACGGCTTCGACTAGTCCCGGTGATGTTGTGATCAAGACAGACGCCGCGATTGTGTCGTGTTCGGCTTGGCTAATCAGGTCAGTAGAAATATCTGAAGCGATTGCGCTTTCATCGGCAACGATTGCAATCTCTGTCGGGCCAGCTTCCGAATCGATCCCAACAATTCCTCGCAGCGCGCGCTTGGCTGCAGCAACATAGATGTTGCCCGGCCCGGTGACCAGATCGACTTTTGGAATGATCTCGCTTCCCGATGTATTGCGAACGCCATGCGCAAATGCTGCGATCGCTTGCGCGCCACCCATCGCATAAATCTCATTGATGCCAAGCAGTGCGCAGGTAGCCAGAACGGTTGGATGCGGCCAGCCTTCATTGGATTTCTGTGGCGGTGATGCCAGAGCAATGCTAGGAACGCCGGCAATCTGTGCTGGGACAACATTCATAATCACAGAACTTGGATAGACAGCTCTGCCAGCCGGAACATAGAGTCCGACGCGATCAACCGGAATCCAACGTTCGACTACCTCTCCCCCATCGACAACCCGGGTAACAGTTTCATCGCGCCTCTGGTCTCGATGGACGATGCGCACTCGACGAATAGATTCTTGAAGTGCTGAGATCAAAGCCGGATCCATCTGCGCAAGACTCTGCTCAATGATTGCTTGTGGAACTCGTAGCGATTGCGGTCTTACGCCATCAAATTCTTCCGACAATTCAAAGAGTGCAGATTCGCCACCAACTTTGACTTTCTCAATGATTGGCCAGACCGATGGGAGCGCGGCTGCGACATCAAAGTCCGCGCGAGGCAGTAGCGCTTGATACTCGCTTTTGGAGAGATGACGACCGCGAAGATCGAGCGTGCGCATGATGGGGGCGTCTATCACTTGGCAATTCTAGATTCTCGACAGCGATAGTCGCGCGAAGATTAAACGAGGCAATCAGGGCCGAGAACTGATTTGAGGTCTGCGCTCAGGCTCGGTGATGAGGTGACTTTGAGCCCCTCATCAAGGCGAAATGTTGTGGGTGCACTTCCGCCCTCGATACGAAGATGAACCTCACGAGTACCGGGATGTGATCGGAGAATCTCCTTCATTCGATCGACGACAGGAGGAGTGCATTGTTCTGCTGGAAGTCGGATTACAAATGGACCGATAGGAGCTTGGTTGATATTTGGAATCGAGAGATCGAGCGCAACGATTCGAGGCGTATCTTGAGTCTTATCGATTCGACCGCGAATCACAACGATTCGATCTTCGATCAAGTTGAGCGCATGCTGTTGATATGAATTTGAGAAGAATTGGATATCAATCGCGCCTTCGAGATCTTCAACGGTCACAATCGCCCACGACGCGCCTTGGCGATTTACTTTTCGTTGAATAGAAGTGATCAATCCCGCAATCGTCACGACTTGCTCGTGACCAACGTTATCTTCAAAGAGTTGGCTGATTGAGATATCTCGTGCACCGCGCAGTACATGCTCGACTCCCAAGAGCGGATGGTCGGATACATAAAGTCCAAGCATCTCTCTTTCGTGGGTCAGCAACATCGATTTCTCCCACTCATCGTTTGGGATATCAAGTGCAACTCCTGTCACTGTTGTTGCGCTTGCAGGACCACCGAAGAGATCGAATTGGCCGATAGATTCTGCTCGCTTACTTTCAGCAACGGCATCGAGCGCCTCTAAATACACAGCCATCAATCCTTTACGAGTGTGGCCCAAAGAGTCGAAGGCGCCACCTTTGACGAGAGATTCAATGGTCTTCTTATTGCAGACAAAACCATCGACTTTGACGAGGAAGTCTCCGAATGATGTAAAGCGTCCCTTCTCATTACGAGCCTTCACGATGGCGGCAACGACATTCTCGCCAACATTGCGAATTGCGGCTAACCCAAATCGGATATCAACGCCGCGAGGTGTGTACTCAGAATCAGATTCATTGACATCAGGGGGTAGAACTTTGATGCCCATACGTCGACATTCATTGAGATAAAGAGCGGATTTATCTTTATCGTCGCGAACGCTCGTAAGAAGGGCTGCCATATATTCGGTTGGGAAATTGGCCTTCAAATAGGCGGTCCAAAAGGAGACCACTCCATACCCCGCGCTATGCGCGCGATTGAAAGCGTAATCAGAGAACGGGATCAGGGTCTTCCAGAGTTCGTCGATAGCTGCCTTTGAATATCCATTTGATTTCATTCCGGCTTCAAAGGGGACATATTCCTTGTCAAGAATTTCTTTGATCTTTTTGCCCATCGCTTTACGGAGGATGTCTGCGCGAGCGAGAGAGAATCCAGCAACTTTCTGGGCGATAGCCATGACTTGTTCTTGGTAAACAATCAAGCCGTAAGTATCTTGCAAGATCTCACTGAGCGGTTCTGAGAGTTCGGGGTGGATCGGTTCGATTTTCTTCCGCTTGTTCTTGCGATCTGCATAATCATTGTGAGCGTTAACACCCATAGGTCCTGGTCGGTACAACGCGATAACAGCAGAGATATCCTCAAAGGAGTCTGGCGCCATCGAACGAAGTAGTGCACGAATAGGAGCGCTATCGAGCTGGAAGACTCCTAAGGTCTCTCCACGCGAGAGCAATTCAAATGTTTTCTTATCTTCTAGCGGAAGATCTTCGAGTACAACTTTCTTCCCGTGATTCTTCTCAATATTCGCCAAGCAGTCATCGAGCACCGAGAGGTTTCGAAGTCCAAGGAAATCCATCTTGAGAAGACCAGTCGCCTCACAAGCTCCCATGTCGAACTGGGTGATGATTGCGCCATCGGATTCACGGCGTAGAACTGGGATCACATCCATCAATGGTTCGCGACTGAGAATCACGCCAGCGGCATGCACGCCAAATTGACGCTTCAGACCTTCAAGTCCGCGCGCCATTTCAATCACAGTCTTTGAATCGGGATCGTTCTCGTAAAGATTTCGAAACTCTGATGCTTCTTGGTAACGCTCATGAGAATCATCGAAGACGCCGGCAAGAGAGATGTCTTTGCCCATGATCGAAGGTGGGAGCGCTTTGGTGAGTTTCTCTCCCAGCGCGTAGGGATAGGCCAGGACTCGAGTGGCATCTTTGATCGCTTGCTTGGATTTGATCGTGCCGAAGGTGATGATCTGTGCGACTCGATCATCGCCATATTTCGAGGTTGCGTAGCGAATCATCTCCCCGCGTCGTCTTTCATCGAAATCTAGATCGATATCTGGCATCGAGATACGGTCAGGGTTGAGGAACCGCTCGAAAAGTAATCGATGTTTGATCGGATCTAGAGCAGTGATTCCTAACGAGTAGGAGACAAGAGAGCCTGCCGCCGAGCCTCGACCCGGACCAACTCGAATTCCTTCGCGCTTTGCATGAGCAACAAGATCAGCAACAACTAAGAAGTATCCGGCAAATCCCATCTTGGTCATGATCCCTAATTCGAAATCAAGTCGCTCTCGATAACCATCGGGAATTCCCTCGGGAAATCTCGCTTCGAGGCCGCGCTCGGCTTCCTTGATCAACCAGCTGTCTTCGCTCTCCCCCGATGGAACAGGGAATTTGGGAAGTAGATTCTCGTTCTCTCGAAGGGTGACATTGCAACGCTCGGCGATAAGCAATGTGTTATCGCATGCTTCTTCTAGGCCTTTGAAGAGAGTTCGCATCTCAGAGGCGTTCTTGAGGTAGAACTCATCATTATCGAATTTGAATCGCTTGGGATCGGAGAGCGTACTGTTGGATTGGACCGCAAGAAGAGCCGCGTGATGGCGTGAATCCTTCGCGTAGGTGTAGTGAAGATCATTGGTGGCAACAAGAGGAAGGCCGAGATCTTTTGCGAGCTTCAAGAGATCGTCTTTGACTCGCTTCTCGATCTCGATTCCGTGTTCCATTACTTCGACAAAATAATTATCCGCGCCAAAGATGTCGCGATAAACGGCAGCAGCAGCGCGAGCTTCGGCATAAGCTCCCATACGCAAACGAGTTTGGATCTCACCACCCGGACAGCCTGTGGTTGCAATCAGGCCGGTTGAATGCGCTGCGAGGATCTCTCGATCCATTCGCGGTTTGTAATAAAAACCTTCCAGCCATGCCAATGATGAGAGGCGAAAGAGATTTGCAAGTCCGGCATTGTTCTCGGCGAGGATTGTCATGTGGGTGTATGCCCCACCTCCGGAGACATCGTCATCCCCGCCATCGGCCCATTTGACTCGTCGCTTCTCGAGGCGAGATTCTGGTGCGACATAGGCTTCGATACCGATGATCGGCTTCACGCCTTCGGATTTCATCGTCTTGTAGAAATCAAATGCGCCAAAGACGTTTCCGTGATCGGTCATGGCGATTGCGCTATCGCCCAGTCGCGCGACTTCTTTCGCTAGATCTTCAATCTTCGCTGCGCCATCAAGCATGGAATACTCCGTATGGACATGAAGATGTACGAAGCCCTTGCTCACGGTCGGCGAGATTACTCTCTCGATCTGTCAGAGAGCGGCTAGAGCGCGGAGATCAACTCCAGTGCGCGTTTCAAGTCTTCGGGATACGCGCAGTTGAAGGTCAATTGCTGCCCCGTGCGTGGCTGGGTAAATGTGAGTTCTATCGCGTGGAGCCAAGGGCGACGCATTCCTAGTCGCTCGGCTAGGACTGGATCTCCGCCATAAGCAAGATCTCCAACCAATGGATGGCGAAGCGCAGTGAAATGAACTCGAATCTGATGAGTACGACCAGTCTCAAGTTCAACTCGAACCAATGTCGCGCCAGCGAAATACTCGAGCAATGAATAATGCGTGATGCTGGGTTTACCATCACCGACGACTGCAAAACGATAATCCTCGCGCGGATGTCGACCAATCGGAGCATCGATCGTCCCCTCAGGTGGATCCATATGTCCTTGCAAAAGCGCGTGATAAACCTTGGCAACAGTTCGCGCTCTGAATTGATCTTTGAGAGCTGAATAAGAGTTCTCATTCTTGGCAATCACCATCAAACCCGAAGTACCAACATCTAAACGTTGAACGATTCCTTGCCTCTCTTGTGCACCGCTTGTAGAAATTCGAATGCCTTTTGCCAAAAGTCCGCCAAGAACCGTTGGACCTGTCCAACCTGGACTTGGATGGACAGCAACACCGACTGGCTTATTGATAACAACAACATCGTCATCATCGTGGACGATCTCAAGTTCAGCGATAGGGGTCTCATGAAGTGCCAACGGATCAAATGGCGCCGGCATCGTCACGATAATGCGATCTCCCGTTGCGACTCGATCAGATTTCGATAGCGGCTTCTTGCCTTGGATGACATCGCCTACATTGAGCAGATCAGCGACTTGGCTCCGTGACAATTCAAGGACTGATGCGAGCGCGGCATCGACCCTCATTCCGTTGAGTTCTTCGCCAACGATGATTGTGCGTTTTTCCCGTTCGGCGCTCATGCGCTCTTCCTGGTCTTATCGGTAGGCGCCTTATTCAAACTTGCCAGGATGGCAATCATGAGAGCTGAAATCACGATACAAGAGTCGGCGATATTAAAGACCGGCCAATGAGGGATTTGGATCCAATCGATGACTTCACCGGCCCATCGCCCCGGCGGACGAGTCATGCGATCCCAGAGGTTTCCAGCGACGCCACCGAAAAGTAGGCCGAGCGCAACTGCCCATGCTCTACTCACCACTTTGGTCATGTAGAAGATGACAAAAGTAGCAACACAGAGTTTGAGGGCGGTCAAAATGTATGTCGAGCCCGAAGCTAAATTAAATGCTGCACCTTTATTTGTTGCATAGGTGAACTGCAAGAAATTGCCAATCACTTTGATTGGGTCGCGAAATTGGAGAGTTGTCGAAGCCCAATTCTTTGTCGCAAGATCAGCGCCAAAGCAAAGTGTTGCGACAATGATGAATAGCTGTCGCGCGCGATTCCCGCGAGAGGAGGTCAGCGCCGCTCTTCTTTCTGTTTGCAGACCATGCAGAGGGTGGCGCGCGGAAAGACTTGGAGGCGCGCTTTGCCTATTGAATTTCCGCAATCTTCACAACGTCCATAAGTCTTGTTATCGATCCGCTCGAGAGCGCGTTCAGTTTGGAGGACCATGTCGCGCGCGTTATAGACAAGAGACATCTCGTGTTCACGTTCGAAAGTCTTCGAACCTGCATCTGCTTGGTCATCGCCAGCGCCAACACCCGAAGCTTGGATGAGCGCATCCATCTCGCTCTCAACTTCTTCCAGTTCTTTCTTCAATCGGATCAGATCTTTGGCGAGTTCACTTCGGATTGATTTCAATTCTGTCGCAGTCCACGACTCGGTTCCTTCAGTCACCACTAGTGGCGCAGGAGCAGCCTTGATTGGCTTGAGAGTTGGGGCTTTCTTACCCGGTTTTGGCTTGCGAACCGGTGGTGGAAGTACCAGTCGCTTCTCTTCTACGACAACAACATCGCTTGCTTCAACTTCTGGTTTATATACCGAAATCGTCGTCGCGCCTTTGGCGGTGGAACTGGTGAGCGCAGTCTTGTGGGCTCCCTTGATGATCGCCGCTTCCGGTTTCTTCGGTGGAATTTTCTTTGCGGGAGCGACCTTCTTAGCCAGAGTTGGTTTGACTGGAGCTTTCTTTGCCGCTGCTTTTTTCGCTGGGGCCTTCTTAGCCGCCACGGTCTTGGCTGGGGCTTTCTTGACTGGGGCTTTTTTGGCTGGCGCCTTCTTCTTTGCAGGCTTAGGCGCAGACTTCTTTGCGAAGCGCGCAACCGCTTTGGTCAATTTCTTTTTGAGTGGCACAACGGCGAAGGCTAGCAGGGGCGTGCAATTCGAACTCAAAGAGCCATGCATTAGACTTCATCTCTCTTACCGAAACGCTGCGACCAGGCCATCACCTGCGAGCGAGTCAGAAGAAATGAGCAGAAGGCTCACGTAGAACTGACGTAAGAATCAAGAAGTGGCAGCGCAGGCTGCAAGGCGGGTGGTACCGCGGTCCTCAGTGATCGCCCCTCCAGAGATCGTTGAGTCAACAACAAGGCTCATGAGCGATATGGAGGAAGAAGTGGCCAGTCATTCACCGTTTAAAGCCCTCTCACCGCAGATCGATCTCCCAGTCATTGAAAAAGAGATTCTTGATTTCTGGCAGACCCAAGAGATCTTCCATAAGAGCGTCGAGCAACGCGCCGATGGAGAGTCATGGACATTTTATGAAGGTCCGCCGACTGCCAATGGCATGCCCGGTACACATCACATCGAAGCACGCGTCTTCAAAGATGTCTTTCCACGTTTCCACACGATGAAAGGCAAGCATGTCATCCGCAAAGCTGGATGGGATTGCCATGGATTGCCAGTTGAAATTGCAGTCGAAAAAGAATTGGGATTCTCGGGTAAGGGCGATATCGAGAAGTTTGGTATCGCAGCATTTAACGAAAAGTGTCGGGAATCAGTTCAACGCCATGTCGATGCGTTTACTGAAATGACCGAGCGAATGGGATTTTGGGTCGACTTCGATCAAGCGTATTGGACGATGTCCGATGAATATATCGAGAGCGTCTGGTGGTCACTTGCACAGATCCATAAGAAAGGTCTTCTTGTCCAAGATCATCGAGTTGCGCCTTACTGCCCGCGATGTGGAACAGGTTTATCTGACCATGAATTAGCCCAAGGTT
>Ga0214917_10007685_pt1 | contig 10824 bp, 8 predicted proteins | sample LL_1208_BB_MetaG_FD_177983 | JGI IMG/M metagenome (GOLD analysis project Ga0214917, IMG submission 177983) | Freshwater microbial communities from Lake Lanier, Atlanta, Georgia, United States - LL_1208_BB | ecosystem: Environmental > Aquatic > Freshwater > Lake | place: USA: Georgia | collected...
CCGTTAAAAAGAAAAAAGATTTTATTAATTTTGTAATCGATTTAAACATAAATAAAGGCAAAAAGATCTTTTTTGAAAGCAGATTCCCTATTGTTTGGTCGCTTTTTAACCATACAGACGTAATGTTATGCCACCAACAAGATATTGGATTAAATTATTTGTACTTTGATGCTGCTTGGTTAGGGTTCCCTGTCATACATAATGCAGAATTCTTAAAAGGTTTAGGTTGGTATTACGATAGATATGATGTCAACACAGCCATTAAGCACTTGGAAGATGTTATCAGCGACTTTGATAGTTCAGATTTAGAATCATACACGTTGAATTCCAGACAATACATTAGCCAATTCCTCCCAGAAAACGATAAAAATGTCAATGGTTATAAAGAGTTAATAGAAAAAGTGTTTTGTTAAGTAAAAAACAAAAATATTTTACTAATTATAATGCGCGCTTTTATTAACGCGCCTAACACACACATGCCTATTGGCAGGGAGAAACACATTAATGGCAGCTAATCCATTAAAGATTCTAAACACGTTACACGTGTCAGGTAGTGCGTACTTCACAGAAGACGTAACACTATCAAGCAAGAAAATTACTGGCGTTCAAGCCGGTACAGTTGCAGCTGATGCAGTAAACTACGGTCAGCTATCAACAGAAACAAGCCGCGCTTCTTCAGTAGAAGCTTCATTAAGCACTGGTTTATCAGCCGAAGCTTCACGCGCAGGTTCAGCAGAAGGTTCACTAAGCAATCAAATTTCAAGTGAAGCTTCACGTGCAGGTTCAGCAGAAGCCTCATTAAGCGGTCAAATTTCTTCAGAGGCTTCACGTGCTGGCTCAGTTGAAACATCATTAAGCACTGGCATTTCATCAGAACAATCACGTGCTCAATCAACAGAATCTTCATTAGAAACACGTTTAGCAGCAGAAGAAAGCGATTTATCAACCGAAGTATCACGCGCTCAATCAGCAGAAGCTTCATTATCAACTGGTTTATCAAGCGAAGCTTCACGTGCAGCTTCAGCTGAAGCTTCATTAAGTTCAGCTGGTAGCACAGCGGTATCAGCCGAAGCGTCACGTGCTGGTTCAGCTGAAGCATCATTAAGTTCAGCAGTATCAGCAGAAGCATCACGTGCTGGTTCAGCTGAAGCTTCAGTAAGCGCAGCAGCAAGCACAGCAGTATCAGCAGAGGCTTCACGCGCAGGATCGGTTGAAGTTTCATTATCAACTGGTCTATCAGCAGAAGCATCACGTGCTGGTTCAGCAGAAGCGTCATTAAGCACAGGCTTATCAGGAGAAGCAAGCCGCGCTGGTTCAGTTGAAGTTTCATTAAGCAATAGCCTATCAAGCGAAGCATCACGTGCAGCTTCAGCTGAAGGTTCACTACAAACAAGCCTATCAGCAGAGGCATCACGCGCAGCTTCAGTAGAAGCAGCAATTCAAACTGACTTCTTAAAGCGTGACGGTACGCTAGCAATGACCGGCGATCTAGACATGGGTGGCAAGAGCATCACAAATGCGCTAGACGCAGAATTCTCAGGCGACGTTACAATCCACGGTAGCCTATTAATCTCCGGTTCAGTAACAGCAATCAGCAAGACAAACCTAGACGTTGAAGATGCAAAAGTAACAATCGCAAAAGGTGCAGCTAACTTAACTGCAGCTGGCGAGACAGGTATCTTCGTAGGCAGCGATACATCACCATTAGCTAAGATCTCAGTAGATGCAAATGGTCTATGGACTTCATCAGGTTCAGCCGGTCTAGCCGTTGTTGCAACAAGCAGCAACGACATGAATGGCTTATTTGCAATGAGCAACGGCGCATTCAATGTCGAAGCTACATTACGTAACTTCGGTATGGGTCTAGGTATGACGTCTAATGGTCTAGCTACCAAGTATGCTGACGCTCGCGTTGCCAAGGAAGTAGCTCTAAACGGTAGCGGTGAAGCGGTTGAAGTAATTTCCTCAACAGCAGCATTCGCAAACGGTCAAATTGGCAAGATTGCAATTGACGTTATGGTATCCGGCGCAGCTGGTTATTCAAACGATCTAGTTTCAGTCTACGCAAAAGAAGGTGCTGGTGGCTGGGTAACATTAGAAATCACAGCTCCTGCTGCTCCAAACGGCAAAGTACGTTTAGTGGCTGTTAACGAAGGCTGGGGTCTAGCGTAATTGTAATAAGTAATTAAAAAAATTGTAGTTTAGTGCTACAATTGGCGGGCGGCAGAAATGCCGCCCGTTTCTTTTTTATGGGTGTAAAATGAAAAGAAAAGTTACATATTTAGTAAAGTACATGGATGAAGTCATTAAAGAAGTGCTAATTCACACAAAAGACATTAGAACACAGGCTCAATTATTAAAAAATCGTCAAGTTTTAGATGAAGCTATTAAAAAATTAGAAAAAAAATATGATAATATTATCAAAGACATAGAAAGTGATATCGATAATGAAGAATAAGTTTAATTTTTTACAGTTCACAAATTGGCTACTTATTTGCAGAGAAAACATCATACAAATTAGAGATATGGTGTTGAATGAAAAAATAAGCAAAGAAGAAGCGTTAGAAAAATTACGTGCAGAAAAACGTAAAATAGGTATTTTAAGAGGAGTTTTAGACCGAAACATACATTTACATGGCGTACAAAAAGATTTTTTAAAAAAGTTAAAAGATCTTAAAAAAGAATATGGAATAGAATAATAAATGCTTGTATCTCTTAAATAAAACTATTTAATGTAATAATTTATTTAGGAGTGTTTGGCATATGCCAGTAACAAGAAAACCAGTAAAAGTTTTAACAGATCTTTTAACAAGAAAAGAAATTATTAAGCGAGACGAAAACGATAATCTTGTTTTTAATGTTAGCGGAGCTCTTGGCAGCGGGCATGTAAGCTCTTCGCTACCAATTTCAGCTTCTGACGCTTATTTTGACCACAGCCTAACTGTTAACGGCATTCTTAGGGCAGAAGAAATACAGGTAACAAAAGTAATATCGTCAGTAGAATATGAAACGTCTATTTCTGCTTCAATAAATGCGCTATTAGACGTTTCAGCGTCAAATGCAGCAGTTGATCAATTTCTTAAATGGGATGGATCACAATGGGTTCCAAGTGATGTTAACAATGGCACGATTGGAACAGCCGAAGACGGCGATTACACTGATGGGTTGTTTACTGACTTCACAGACACAACACCAGTTGGTACAGCAATAGATAGAATCAATGAAGTATTAAAAGGTTTGGCTCCAAAAGCAGCTCCAGCTTTATCGGTGATTGAAAAAACATCTGGGGCAACTGGCACAGCTATGAAATTAGCGTTCGGTGCCTCATATGCTGTAGCTGGATATACAAATGTTACTGCTTCATTAGGCGGCTCACAGCCAACTGTAGATTTTACTTCTGCATATAGCACAGCAAATGGTTCTGGTGGGAGTCCAATAAGATTAGGCGTTTATGCCTCTCCAGTTGCTTTAACGATGTCGTTAAACAATGCAACAGCGGCAGATTCGGCAACATACACAAATTATCCAGCTAAATCATTTAATGTTTCAACTGACGGCATTGGATCGTACAAACTAGAAGTAAACGGTACAGAAATCACGCCAAACGGATCAACTTCTAATGTAAATTCTGCAAATACACAAACATTCTCATTATCATCAGCAGATACTGGATCATTTACAAGTTCTGGTCAAGGATTTGATTTATTTCGTCATAGAACTGGCACAGTGGGAATTCCAACAAACTTGTGGAGAAATGGTCACAATTACGCAAAAGTAACCCACGTTTCTTCACTTGGCACACACGTAACAAATTATATTGATTGGGTTTATGATCCTTCAGCTGCTGCCGGTGTTGACAATTATTCGTTTACTGCACCAGCTTCTTCTTCATTTAGCGCAACTGGGGCAAAATATTTATCAGGTATAAAGTATTACACAAACATATCATATAATTTTGCTACAACAGTAAGCAATTTTTATAAAAATACCTACCCAGTAAATGGCGGATTATCTTTTACTGGCTTAACTACCGGTTTAAGCGCTGGAAGTCTAGCAATCCCAGTCCCGACAACTAATGGAGATGATATTTCTGTTAATGTTGGTCATACCTTTAATGGTTCTTATAGGTTATTAGGAACAACATTAGCTTCTTCATTGAATGCTATTAATGGATTAGGCAAAAATAACTCAACTACATTAATAACTAATACAATTTTATACGACAATGTTAATACTGCCAACACAACAACAACTGAAAATTTCTGTTTAGAAGATTATCGTGGAGCTTCTGGTAGCTATACCACACAATTAGCAGCTTTAAATGCAATTGGTTCATTTGCTAGCGGGTCTTCATTGGGATCTGGCGAATTAGCGGTATACAATGATTCATTGCGCTATCCAACACAAATTTTAAACAGTGGTAATGTTAGTGGTTCTGGCATCGTACACATAATATCTGGTCAACCAGATTATTCCTCCGCTACTGGTAATAGAACATACCACCGTATTTTTAGAAACGGTTCAAGCTCAATTGCTGTATTTACATTAGCGGTAAATGGTGGCAGCGGAATTAGTGTTGTTCCATATGGTACAGTATTAAACGGTAACAGTGTTCATATTTGGATTAAAATTCCCGGTAAAACAGGCTGGCGCGACATCGCAACAGGCACTCCTGCTCCCGGCTATACAGCAACAGACGATAATCTAGGCTCCTTACAGGGTTCAAAAGTGACAACTGCCACCTCATCTACTCATACAATAAACTTATTAACAGAAGCATTGGCTGTTAATGAATATTTTGTATTAAGAATTGAAGCAGCCGATACTTGGACAAATAATATATCGTCAATAATCATTACAGGATTATAATTTAATGGCTTTAACAGAAAAAAACCAGTTATTAATAGCGTTTAAAAAGCTGTATGGTAAAACGCACACAAGTGCCAAATTTGGCGTTTTTAACGAAAGTATTGGTTCTTCCGTACAGGTTGGCGCAAGTACAATATTTGGTAATACAATACCAAGCTCGCCAAGCGGATCACTTTACAGTATTACCAATAGCACAGTTGAAAAAGTAAAATTTGATTTAGTTCCTATCTCGTTATCTACATATGCTAGTACTTTGGGCAGTTTAGCTGGTACAACAATAGACGACGAAGGCGATACCGCAACTAATGGCGTGCATGCTTATCGTTTAGTACTACCGGCTGATTATCAATCAAATTCTAGCAATATTAAAAAAGGTACTGGTTATTTTGTCAATTCCGCCACAGCTTCAGTCTCTAATGGCGCTTTACAATTGGTTCCTCCTTCGTTTGGAGATAATTACACTGCTCAAATTAGTAGTTCCTCTGGCATTATTGGCGGATTAGACGACGAAGATTATTACTTAGATTATTATTCTGGTATTCTTTTCATTCAGGATATTGGAAGAACACCAACTGCTGTTACTGCCTATGTTTACATTGGTGATTATGTTACCGATTTAATATCAAATATTAGTTCTGACTTTATTACGGAAGTAATAGCAGGCACAAATTTAACCGGAGGTGGAACAAGCGGATCCGTTACCGTTAATTTAGCAGACAATATTTCTTTATCTTCTGTTACTGCTTCTCTTTATGGTACTGCATCTTATGCTACAAATGCAGGGACTGCTAGCTATGCATTAAACGCAGGGCAATTAGGAGGTGTCGCAAGCAGTGGTTATGCCATTTTAACTGCCAGCAACACATTTACAAATAATCAAATAATTAGTGGTAATCTAGACGTTACAGGTGTTATTACAGCAAACGAGTTAAGAATTACTCAAACAACTGTAACGGTTGCTTATGCTAGTGGTTCAACAAAATTTGGCGATACCGCAGACGATACTCACCAATTTTCTGGTAGTGTTTATGTAAGTGGTAATGTTGCAGCAAATAATTTTATTGGCACTGCCAGTTATGCGTTAAATGCAGCAACAGCAAGCTACATTACTTCTTCCAACGTTGCAAATTTTACACAAGACGTTAGAGCACAATTTAATGCTGGCGCCAATTTAACTTATGCAACCGGCACCTATGCATTAAGCGATAATATTAGTTTAAATAGTGTAACGGCTTCGTTGAGCGGTAGTGGTGTTGGCATTACAGGCGTTGTTTCTTCAAGCTATGCAACAACAGCCTCATATGCAGCTAATACTTATTTTAATCCAACTCAAATACAAAATGCATACAAAAGAGTTAGATATCAAGAAGTTGGCAATTTTGACATAACAGGTTCGGCAACAATACAACTACCTACAAGCTCGTTAGGAGGACAATCATTTCCAACGGCTTCATTTGATTACATAAATGTAGATGTTAAAGTATTATTTAGTGGTTCATGGGTTAATGACATATTGGCAGTTACAATTTACACTGCTTCAAATAATGTTTACGTAGATATTAGCGCTCCAGAATTAACAAGTACGGATCAATATAGAATTTTAGCTACAAACGAAGATCCAAATTACTTTATAATTTAGTTCTTTTTATGCTAAAATTACTCCATAAAGATATAATTATTTAATACGTGTTATTAAATGGTTTTAAAAACTATTTACTAGGATAATTGTATATTTGGAGAATAAAGTTTGAGCAATAATCCAGCGGTTAGTGTATTAGCCGACCTTATAGCAACGCAAAACGTTACGATTAGTGGTGCTTTAGATTTAAGCACCACTTCTTCATTTGGTATTGCTAATATTACTACGTCTTCTGACGGATTTTATGACGTAGATGCAGCTATTCATAGAATAGATGAGTCATTAGGGCAGTTTACACAAAACATTGCTAATGCTTTTGGTGGAGTAATAAATCAATACAACTCCAGAAGATATGTTTACACTGGTTCTTTAGATGCCTCTGGCTCTGCAACAATTAATCTAACATCAGAAGTTACGAGTGGATCAACTTATTTTAGCACAGCTAGTATTAATAATATTTCAGTAGATATTTTATTAGATACAGAAAATAATGGTAAATACAAAAACGATTTAGTTTCATATGAAGTTTATGAATCCGGTAGCGAAGTTTATGTACATATCGACGCAGTAAGCGGACAAAACATTAATTACCGTTTATTAGTTATTAATGAAGAAAACTTAGAAGAATTACCATCACAAGACGGTTACAGAATTATTGCTGGTCCACAAGGTCCATCTGGTTCAGCTGGCGTTACCGGTCCTTCTGGTTCAGCTGGTCCTGCAGGTCCAAGCGGTTCGCAAGGTCCAGCTGGTCCCAGTGGTGATAGAGGTCCAGATGGAAAATCCTACATAACTGTTGCTTTTAACGCTAGTACAAATTTAGGAATGCCAACAGTTGCTACAAATTTTTCTTTAACACCTACAAAAGCTTCTTCTGGCTTTAATTTAAATATTGATGGCTTTAATGAAAAAAGTAATTCTGGTATGATATTAGAATTGTACAGCTTGAGCACAAATACTTTATTGGATACAAAAACAATAGCAAGTACAACACCGGTTACGGTTACAATGTCAGCCTCTGCCCCAACAAATAATCCAGAACAGTATGAATTAAGATATTATTCTTCTGGATCTGCTAGTAACTATGTATTTTTGCAAACAGCTGTATTAGAATTATTGTAAATTATGGAGAAATAATTATGTCGTTAGAATTAACATGGTCATGCTCAGGATCCTCGGGAGAAACAGTAAACGTAGCTAACCCACGAAGCTTAAGCGCTGGGGATGTCGTTAATGGTCCAGCGTGGAATTTATGGTGGTTTAAAGAGCGTCTTAAGGAAGAAGGGTGGTCTGTTGTTAGCTCGTCAAATTCTGCTACTACATCTTCAAGCGATTTATGGGGCACCGGCTCATTTGACGCAACAATCTCAGCCACTAAAAACGCTAAAATTGTTTATGCTTTACCAGCTCAAGCACATTCATGGATGGTATTATCTGCCCCAACTGGCAGCACTGCTGCTGGTCATTATTTAATTATTGATTTTTGTTCTACAAACTCAGGTATTGCTCATTACAATCGAGCACAATTTACAATCGCTAAAGGTGCAGTAGGTGGCGGTAGTACAACAGCTAGACCAACCGGTAGCACTGAATTTGGCATAAACACTACAAATGGTTGTAATGCAAAAGATATTATTATTTATGATGATACAACAAACAACACTGCACAACATAGAGTTAATGCACATTTTGCTACGAACGGTGCGTTTTATTTATCAGAAGCGCAAGAAGGTAAGCAAAAATTTTCATTCTTTTTAGCGTTCCTGCCACTACAAAACACACACGCAGCAGACCAAAATACATGGGTGTTGGTTGGATTAGACTCATATGCAGGGAGAAGCGATTCGTTCTCAGGTAACAATCCTGCTTCATTATTTACGCCATCTGCATACACTGGTGCTGCATTGTATTACGAGAGCAGCGGCGCGATCACTGGCTTATCGCATAACGGTACAGTATTATTATCATTAGCCGGTATTATTCCTTCTGTTAGTAAAGAGGGTGACGCTGGTGGAACAACTCCATTATTCTTTAATACAACAATGGTTTCGCCTAATTCTTCTGATTCCACATACAGCGATTTCCCAATTATTGTCATAAATTCAGGAACTGGTCCGATTGAATTTAAAGGTAGACTACCAGATATTTCATGGACAAGCTACAATATTCCAAACGGTGCCGTAACGCCACCAAAAGCATCACCATCTAGTACATATGAAAGAACTAAATTTGGTATGGTGTGGTTACCATGGGTTTCTACAAGCGCACCAATCATTTAATGAGATGAAAAATGGCTGATACTGAAATATCTACTCATAGTTTTTCTTTGAATCAAGAAAATAGAACTTATGAAGTAATTGTTAGCACAAGCAGCTTTCCAGTTAACTTTAACAATACAACTTATCAAAATGAAAAAGGTTTTCATAAGTTTTTATTTGATTTTTCTAATAGAAATTATTTAAGAGAATTTGGTACATACAGTCCAATAACAATATCAAATAACCCCAACAAAACATATTTAATGAGAGCTAAAAAAAATTCCGATAGTACATTTATTTATTGGAGATCAAATTGGGTAGATTCAACTGGCGCTAACAGCGGTGAATCGCAAGGGTCTTTTTACGATATTTGTGTAGTAGCATACAACTAAGAAGAGGCTAGATAATGAGTATCACTCGTAAAAATGTTAGAGCATTAACAAGTATTGATGCAGCAGAAAATTTATCTGTTACTGGTACTTTAAATATCAGAGCAAGCTCAAGCTTTGTTGTGCCAACTATTTCTACCTCTTCTGAAGGATATTATTCTTTAAATACAGCTATTCATAGTATCGATCAATCATTACAAGAAGCTAACGCTAAAATTGTAAGTTCTGTTGGAAATTTATTAGGACAATACAACGCCTCCAGATATGTATTCAGTGGTTATCTTGATTCTAGTGGAAATGAATCAATTAATTTAACAACCGGTGCTCCATCGGGAAGCACTTATTACACGGCTGATCAAGTTAGTAACCTATCCGTTAATATTTTAACTGATCCTAACGGTGATGGAATTTTTACAAATAATTTATTACCATACAAATTACGTCCAAATAATGGTCAGTTATTTTTAGATATTACCGCCCCCGGTGGCGCTAACATTATGTATCGCGTAACGGTATCTAATGATAAAGCAATTGTTAATTTACCTGTATCAAATGGTAGTTACTTGACAGAAATTGGAGTTGTGGGAACAATAAACGCTGAGACTGTTTTGGCTGACAACACTAAACTTTACAATACAGCCATAACAAATATTTACGTATCTCCCACCGGCTCAGACTCTAACGACGGCTTAACTTTAACAAGCTCATTCGCAACAATACAGAAAGCAGTAGATTCTATTTCATACATTAATAATTCTGCAAAAACAAGACTTCAGTATCACGCTGTAATAAATATTGCTAGTGGCACATACAACGAAAAAGTAAATATTTTTAACAAGAGTTACGGTGGAAATAAAAGTAATTTATTGATGTTAATTAAAGGGGATAGAGAATATGTTTATCAAAACTTAACTGGTATTGCCAACGTATCAACGGATCCAGATTCCGGCGACTCTACAGGATTTCCCGGCGTTACGTTAAATTTTACAGGAGCTTTACCAGCAGTAGATTCGCTAAAAGGTTATTTTTTAGTATCTGGAACAGGCTCTTCGTCAACTGGTATTCCTATCACAAGTAATTCCGGCAGCACAATCTATTATTCAACCACTACAAATTATTCTGGCTCTTCAATATCAATTTATCGTTTAGCATCAAAGATAAATGGATATTTTAGGTGTATTGGTAACGAAGGTGCTATTGTATTTAAAGAAATAGATTTAAACTTAACTACAAATGACGCTGGTGGCAATACAACATTCGGTTTAACTGGTTTCGGTGCCACTGTTGGTACAATAGACGAAGGTTATTCAAATGTCGTATCTGGAACTAGCGTGAATGTGACATATCCTTCATATGGAAAAGATATTGTTAGAGCTAATAGTTGTAGAATTACTAGACCCTCTGGCGCTGGAACTACGTTTTATTTAGGTCCAAAAACAACATACAGCGCTTGTTTTTTAAGTTCAAGTAACGATGCGACACTTAATATTACAGCTTTAGATTCGCCAGAGTTTTTTCTTTTTAATAGTTCATATTGCGAAAACATAGCGTTTAACTTTAGCCAAGTAAATAACGTTAACTTTGCAGTTTCATACGCAAAAAATTGTTTGTTTACTTTTAACTCATGCCTAAACGCTATTGGTCCTAGAAAGCACATAAACACTGGAGC
>Ga0214917_10007686_pt1 | contig 10822 bp, 6 predicted proteins | sample LL_1208_BB_MetaG_FD_177983 | JGI IMG/M metagenome (GOLD analysis project Ga0214917, IMG submission 177983) | Freshwater microbial communities from Lake Lanier, Atlanta, Georgia, United States - LL_1208_BB | ecosystem: Environmental > Aquatic > Freshwater > Lake | place: USA: Georgia | collected...
ATTTTTCCCATCGTAACGAACCAATCCACTTTGTGTACCTATCCAGATTAATCCTTTAGAATCTTTAAACACGCAGCGAACCATATTACTCGGTAAACCATTATCTATATTAAAAACTTTGAAAGGAGGACGTTGTGACCTTAGGGGAATACAAAAAAAGAAAAAACATATTATTAAATATTTAAACATTTATTTTTAAGATTTACTTTTTAACATTTGCAACAATTTATCATTATTCCTGTGAGAAACTTCAAGCACTGTATTATTGATTAAAGTTATTTTAAATCCATCGCTTCTTGAATATTTAATGATATAATCAATATTAACCAAATAAGATTTATGAATTCTACAAAAGCGATTTCCCAGTAACAAGGTCATTGATTTCAATGTTTTAGCCAGCACAATATCTTTTCCGGAGGCTAAATAAATCTTAGTATAATTGACCATACCTTCACAATAAAGAATATTTTCTTTGTTTTCAAGATTAAATCCATTAGATATGGGGACTGAAAACTTAGTATTTATTTTTAGATTACTTTGGTCTTGCTTGGTTTCATTAATAATAGCATTTTCATTCTTATTTTTAGCATTTAAAAAACCTTCTAATCTTAGAAACATATCAGAAAGGTCATTTAAGGCAATTGGCTTGAGGATATAATCAAAGGCCCCTCTTCGAATAGCACTAATAGCATGTTCCTTGTGAGCGGTTGTAAAAACTACCTCAAAAGATCTGGGTTCTTCAAAATGATTAAAAAGGTCAAAACCATTAATACCTCTTAATTCAATGTCTAAAAAAACTAGCTGCGGCTGATACTTCTGGATGAGGGAAATACCATGTTTAACATTGGAGGCTTCTCCCAAAATATTGACTTTATCACTAAAAAACTGTTCCAGCAATGAAGCCAAAACCTCCCTTGCTAGCTTCTCATCTTCAATAATAATGGCTGACAACATAAATAATATGCCTTTCTTAAATGTATTATTAAATTCTCTCTTCTAAATATAGAATATATCTGGGTTATCACGTCATCCATTCAGCATCTTTTTATTAACCGTAGTAAATTATTTATTAACCGTCATTCAATTTTATCCCCCTAATTTTAATTAACTTTAGTAAACTTTAAACAGAACTTATGAAAAAAGTAATTTTCCCTGCTGTTATCTCTACTCTCATCCTGTTTATCTGGCAATTTATTTCATGGGCAGCCGTAAATCTTCATGAAAAAGCGCAATCGTACACAGAAAAACAAGATGAATTATTAAATTCCATAAAAGCTACAGGCTTAGGAGAAGGAGCCTATTTTTTACCCCTTCCAAAACCTGGTTCCTCTGTTGAGGAACAACAGGCACATAATGAGGCAATGGTAGGAAAACCTTGGGTTATGATTCAATATCATGATACATTTAAGGTGAATATGGCAATGAATTTCGCCAGAGGATTAAGTATTCATTTTATATCTTCCCTACTTTTAATATGGATTATAGGATTAATGGCCAATCAAACCTTCATTAACATATTGAAAGTTTCATTGGCCATTGGGTTTATGGGCTTCCTTTTTTATCCCTATACCAGCGACATTTGGTATGAAACGTTTGACACCGTTGCCAGTTTAATGGATGCAGTAGTTGCCTGGGGACTAGTAGGTTTATTTATGGGATGGTATTTTAAAAAATCTTAATTCATAAAAGCCTGATAAACAAGTTGACGCATTCGTCCATGGTATTCCCAATTAAAAGTGGATTCCTGGGTCATGAATACGGTGATTAGATTTTCCCGTGGATCAATGAAAAAGTGGGTATTATAGGCTCCCTCCCAATAAAATAATCCTTCGGAACCAGGGAATCTTGTTGAGGCGACGTCTGTTACCACGGCAAAACCGTAACCAAATCCCTCTCCGGGTCTGATAAACATATCAGCAGCATGATTAGCTGTCATCAGCTCAATGGTTTTTCTACTTAACAATTGTTTACCATTAAAGGAACCCCCATTAAGCAACATCTGACAGAAATTACCGTAATCTTTTGCAGACGAATAGAGCGCGTTTACACCGCTCCAAAGTTTAACACCTTGCTTAGGGGGCTGATTGGCGGCCAGAGAAATTTTTTCTCCTTTCGTATGAACTTTTACTATTTTGTTTAAATCACTATCCGGAACATTATAAAAAGTGTGTGTCATTTCAAGCGGTCTAAAAACCCTTGTTTTAAGAAATTCATCTGTTGAGAGACCTGAAAATTTTTCTATTAATGCAGAAAGGATATCTGGCCCTGCACTATATCGCCATTGTTTTCCAGGTTGACCATAAAGAGGAAAAGAAGATATTTTAGATACTCTGGCCTGAATATTAGGATAAAGCTGGAAGAAATAATTAGCCATAAACTCTTTTTCGAACTTGTCAGAACCAAGTCCGTGAGTCAGTCCAGAGGTATGACTAAGCAATTGTGAGATCGTCATTTCAGATTGCAGAGAGTCCGTTTCCCCTTTAATTCCATCCTCTCTGTTTTTGATTACTCTCAACTTTTTAAATTCCGGAATATATTTGGAAACCGGATCTGTAAGCAAAAATTTTCCTTCTTCGTATAACATCATAAAGGCAACGGTGATGATAGGCTTTGTCATAGACTGGATATAAAACAAATCATCCTTTTCCATGGGTATTTTTGCTACAGCATCCTTAAAACCCAGTGCTTTATGCTGAACGACCTTTCCATCTTTGATGATTAAAGTAACTGCCCCAGGGATATTTCCCTTGGCCATTTCAGCATGAATAAAAGTATCCAGTCTGTTCAGACGTTCTGTTGAAATGCCTGCAACCTGTGCAAAAGAAGTGGAGAGGAACCCTAAAGTAATCACTCCAAGTAATAATAATTTTTTCATAAAGCAAGATTTAATAAAGCACTCTGAACCAAATCGTTTCCTCAATATCTCTCATTTCATCAAGTAAATTTTCAGGATATTCCACATCTACATCTGTGACTACATAGCCTAACTGACTGGTGGTTTTCAATGATTGGGCTAAAATATTGATATGATGAGCGGCAAATATTTGATTAATACGCGCGAGTACATTTGGTACATTCCTATGAATATGTAAGAGCCGATGTGCATTTCTCAAAGCAGGGACAAACAGATTTGGCAAATTGATTGATCCCATGGTATTTCCTGTATTAAGGTATTCAGTAATTTTTTCAGGTATAAACTCGGCTCGGGCATGCTCTGCTTCAACGGTATTGGCTGAAATACCGGCTGAAAACAAAACATTTTCAAAAGATTTAATTTTCTCCAGCAAGGAAAAAGAATCACTCGTAAGTTTATCTGGATTAAGATCTAAAGAGCACCCAAAAGAAGGAAAAGCCTCGAGATATATATATAGTGCTTCTAATTTAAGGGCTTCTATATTTCCACAATAAAGAATAGAAGCTGTTGGTTTTAAAGCATTAAAAAAGGATTCTCCAAAAAAATGTCTGTTTTCTGGCAGTTCGCTTACATGAATAGAAACAAAATCAGATTGATTCAAAAGAAGGTCTAAATTGGCAAATTTCCGACTATTCCCCATGGGTGATTTATCAGCAATATCAAAAAATGAGACCTCCATACCAAGATTTTCAGCTAAAACTCCCAAATAGGATCCAACTTTACCATACCCAATAATCCCTAATTTTTTACCCCTAATTTCAGAACCTTTTCTCTTTGACGTCGCACGGCTTAAACCAAGAATATTTCCCAAGGTAAATTCAGCTACGGATCTAACGTGGCTAAATGGTGCATTAAAGACAGCAACGCCATATTCAGAGCAAGCCTCTAAATCAATTTTAGAGGCATCGGAACTAAAAACACCAAGACTAATCAGACGTTTTGTATTTTTCAATAAATCTTTCGAAATCTCCTGATTTGAGGTCAGACCCAGAATATTTACATTTTTTAGTTTTGATGCCAATTCCTGGTTATTCAAGAGCTTATCTACCATTTCCACCTGATATCCCTCATTTTCAAAAGCCTCGGAAGCATTCTTATTCACACCTTCCAGCAATAGCACTTTTATTCTTGTTTTAGGATAGGAAAGACTTCTTGCCAGATTTAGTTCATACAAAATTTCATCGACCGTTGAAGCAAAGTGATTTGCCTCTTCCTTCACCTTTTCCCTTTCTACATTTTCTGTAAAAAGATAAAATTTATTGGCATAACCAGCCTTCCATATTTCAAGATCATTGGCACCATCCCCGATAACATAAACATCTCCATTTAGGTGTAAATCTTTAATAACCAATGATTTTCCACCATTTCTGGAGAGTGGGTTTTTGGTATCAAAACCTGTTATATTTCCTTCAGAGTCAAATAAAAAGGTATTGGCATATACATTTTCAGGTAGCAAACCGTAATTTTCAATGACTGGGACAATAAACTCCTTAAAACCATTAGAAACTACAAAGACGGTATCTTTTAATGCCGTCAAATGTTTTTGATTTCTTTCAAAGGAAGGAGAAATTTGTGATTTCAATTTTTCCCCCAAATGATGAATATCATCCTTATTAGCTTTCAATAAATCAAGTCTTAACGTAAGTGACTCTCGAAAATCGAGTTCTCCATTCATACCCCTGTTGGTAATTTCATGAATAGCCTGAACAACTGCATCCTTTCTGGCAGAATGTGCGAGCACAATTTCAGCCAAAACATCTAATGCTTCCACCCTGGTGAAAGTACTGTCAAAATCGATAATAAAGTAAGGATTTTTCTGCATGGCACAAATTTACAATCTTTTTTGAGCTGTAAAAGAAAAAAGGCACTGCAGTTCTGAATGAGCTGCAATGCCTTTTAAATCATTTTACCAAAAAATCGATTAATTAATAACCAGGATTTTGCGGCTTAAGATTTGGGTTATTCTGCATTTCCGGAATTGGAAGAGGCAAAAGAAGGTGTTTTTGTTGTAACTTTTGGTTAGAGCTTAAGTTAGTATGACCAACGAACTCATCGAAACCTTTGGTATTTTCGTTAAATGCTTTACGTAAGCGAACCATATCAAACCATGTTATTTGCTCATAGCAAAGCTCATACCAACGCTCTTTCCAAACTAACTCCCTGAAAGAATTTGCATTAAATGTTCCTAAATCGGGAGTAGTTAATTTTGCTCTGTCGCGAATACGTTTCAAAGCATCATACGCTGCCTGATTTGGGCCTCCCACCTCATTTTGCGCTTCGGCATAAGTAAGAAGTACTTCAGCATAACGTATTTGAGGAACATTCAAATTATCATTTCTGGAACCAGCGACACCAGCAGAACCATTGGCCGTTTGGTTAAAATGCTTGAAAACATAAGGAGCACCCAATTCAAAAGGAGCACCATTGCCGTTAGTGAAATAGCTGGTGTAAAAATAGCCTTCTTGGTTCTTAGCTCTCAAATCACCTGCTTCGTAAGACTTATAGAAAGCGGAAGTTGGCACCGAACTACCAGTACCACCTGGACCATTGTAAGTTACTGGTTTAAAGTTAGGGAAGAAATTACCCATAGGGTTACCAGCAACACTGGTATTATATTGAATCATAAATAAATGCTCCAATCTATTTTTTGTACTTTCTCTATGAACGTCATAATAAGTAGTGAATAGATTGATCACATTTGGATTACTATTTGCGTAGGTAATTACCTCAAATGCTTTATCAGCCGCTAATTTATAATGAGAAGCTCCCTTCTTTAAAGGGAATCCTGCCATAGTCAGATATACATTTGCCAATTGTGCCTTTATGGCAGCCTGACAAACTCTGCCTGTGGCATCCATCCAAGGTAAACCAGCTGCTTCTGCGGCTACTAAATCATCAACAATCAATTTATAAACACTTTCTAATGAGGCACGTGAAGGATTAAAATCTTCAGATGAAGCCGTCTGTGGTTTTGTGATGAGAGGAATATCTCCCCAAAGACGAACGGCAGTGAAATAAGCAGAAGCACGAAGAAATTGGGCTTCGCCTAAGATACGTTTCTTCTGCGCTGCATCCATTGGAGTGATAGCAGGTACTTTTTCTAAAACTTGATTTGCATTGGCGATTACCCTGTATAAACCGATATAATAGTTACGAATATGGATGGTATTTCCATCGTGAACTAATCCATATAGGTTATTCAAATCGGAATTTTGAGCCGTTTCTGTAGTAGATGTTCCCGTCATCGCCTCTAATAACTGCCAGTTTGTAGAGAAGATACCAGCACCATTACCAATAAAACGAAGATCTGCATAAACAGCAGCAATAGCTGCTTCCGCGTGATCCGGAATAGTATAAAAACTTTCCGGTGTAAGGTTTGAAGGAGCTACTTCGGTTAAAAACTCAGTACATCCCATTTGTACAACTACAAAAAGGAGTAACCAATACCGTTTAGCTGCACTTGATATATTTTTTATTTTCATGACTTTCAAAAATTTTAAGATATCCAATTTAGAATGCAACTTGAGCACCAATTAATAATACCGTTGGTTTTGGATAATTGTGCCAAATCATGCCCTGAGAGAATGCACTGTTTCCACTACCTTGGTTTGTAGGGGTAACCTCCGGATCACCGATAATTTTGTCGGTAACAATTAAGAAGAAGTTCTGAGCTGAAGCATATAAGCGTAATTTACTTAAGCGCAATTTCCTAAGGGTTTCTCCGCGGAAATTATATCCTAACAACAAGTTTCTACCTCTTAAGAAAGAACCATCTTTAATCCACCAGGTATCTACATTCGTTACATATCCTGCTCTGGTATCGCGAATTTCAGCAATCATTGTATTTTGATTGGTTGGCGTCCAGGCATTTAACACAGACTTATAGCTGTTTGCTAAGGCTTGACGGTCTTCACTTGGGTGAAGATTCATTAACATCACATCGTTTCCATAGCTATACTGTAAATCTAAGGTAAGATCTAAGTTTCCAAATCTAAAAGTATTAGATAAGGTTCCCCAGAAATCAGGACTACCATTTCCAATAATACTGCGGTCAGCATCGGTGATGGCATAATCACCATTAAAGTCTTTATATTTGATATCTCCAGGTAAAATGGTTAAACCATTTCTGTAAGAGGTAAATTTAGCAGCTTCAGCTCTTTCAGCTTCGCTCCAGATACCTAAACGAGTTAATCCCCAGAAAGAACCAACAGGCTCTCCGATACGAATGATATTGGTTGGGTTAGTGAAGTTAGGTCCCCCAACATTGAAGATATCAGACGGAGTAGCCAACGACAACACTTTGTTCCTGTTTGCAGAAATATTGAAAAATGAAGTCCATTGAAATTTATCCTGATCTGCAATCGTGGCATTTAAGGAGAACTCTATTCCCTGATTTTCCATAGATCCTACGTTTCTACGTATGGTTGTATAACCACTGGTAGATGGAACAGGAGCATCAAGAAGCATATCAGTCGTTAAACGATAGTAATAGTCAAGTTCAATATTCAGGCGATTATTGAACAACCCAAGTTCGACACCTATATCTGTCTGGGCTGTTTTCTCCCACTGTAGGTTTGGGTTAGCCAAACGGGAAATACCTGTTCCAGATACACGGGTATCGCCAATAACAGTTGCATAGTTAGACGATAAAAGAGATAGGGAAGAATAAGCTGGAATTTCAGAGTTACCAGTAAGACCATAACTGGTTCTTAATTTCAAATTAGAAATAACAGAATTCCCTTTTAAGAAATCCTCCTCTGAAACTCTCCATGCCAAGGCACCAGATGGGAAGAAGGCAAACTTCTCATTCGCACCAAATTTAGAAGAACCATCACTTCTACCGGTAACAGTTACCAAATATTTATTTTTTAAGCTATAGTTAACTCTACCAAAGTATGAGTTAAATGAAAAACTACCTGCGTCAGAACCAGCTGAATTTATGATAGCTGCTGCGCCTAAATTATTAAATCCAAAGTAGTCAGTAGCGAATGTTCTAACGTTTGCTGAAATACCAAAAATATCCGTTTGCTGCCAGGATACCCCTAACAAGGCATTGATATTGTGTATTTTATTAAATGACTTGTTATAAGTCAGGTAATTTTCCAACGACCAGAAAGTTTCTTTTCTATTGGAAGCTGAAGCCTCTCCTCTGTTTGCTATGGCCAACGTTCTCGTTTGAGAAACATTGTTTTCCTGTGTTTGAATATTAACACCTGCAACGGTTCTCATTTCAAGACCATCTGCCAGTTTGATATTTGAATAGAAACTACCTAAGGTAGTTTGGGTATTCAAAATAAATTGACGACCCATTAAACGGTGAACTGAGCTAAATGTACCTTCAGCAAAAGGAAAATCTCTGTTGTTCGCATACGTACCGTCATCATAAGTTACAGGAAGAAATGGAAAATCTTCAACTATCTGACGAGAAACGGCATCATTTACGTCTGATAATCTTTCTGATTGATTGTTGTAAGATAGCGTACCACCCACTTTCAACCATGATTTAATTTGATCATCGATAGTGAAACGACCAGAATAACGCTTCATATAAGTCGTCTTGATTAAACCCTGATCGTCGCGGTATCCCATGCCGAAGGAATATTGGGTGCGCTCATTTCCTCCGTTAAAACCTAACTGATGATTTTGAGACAGTTTCGCCTGGGTTGATTCTTTGAACCAGTCTGTATCGAACTTTGGGCTTCCGTCGGCATTCCAAACACGAGGATCAATGCGGCGAAGTTTTGGATTCAAATAAGCCCACTTGCCTGCTTTCCAACCAGCTGGGTCATATTTTTCCATATTCTTCCAGGCTAGGTCTTCAACAGCAATATACTCAGCTGAATTAAGTACTTCTGGCTTATTCGGACCTGTTGTATTCACACTCATGTCAACGTTATAAGTAACAGTACCTTCACCTGCTTTACCCTTTCTTGTAGTAATAAGGATAACACCGTTGGCCCCTCTGGCTCCATAAATGGCCGTAGATGATGCATCTTTTAATACCTCCACCGAAACGATATCATTCGGGTTGATATAATCAATAGCATTCGAGAACTGATTTTGTGTTCCCTGAGGTAACATAACTCCGTCAACCACATATAATGGGTTATTCGAAGAGTTGATAGAACTGAAACCACGAACACGAACTGTTGTACGACCTCCCGGACGACCGGAGTTGTTGTTCACCTGTACACCCGCCATTCTACCGGCAAGTGCCTGGTTTAAGGATGGACTTGGACGCTCTAGTAAATCATTTTCTTTAACCGAACTAACCGAACCCGTTAAATCCGATTTTCTCTGCGTACCGTAACCGATAACGACTACTTCAGAGAGCACTTTTGAATCGGGAGATAAGGTTACATTGACAACGCTCAGACTGTTAACAACTATCTCTTTGGATTCGTATCCAAGATAAGTGAACACCAAAATGCTGTTTGCACCAGATACTTCAATACTATACATACCGTCTAAATCGGTGGTAGTACCTTTTGAAGTTTCTTTCACTACAATGTTAACACCGATAAGGGCTTCTCCCTTTTCGTCTGTAACTTTTCCCTTAACGGTCTGACCCGTTGCCGTCGTCATCCAGCCTAAGGACAACAAACAAGCAACCAGTATTGCCGTCATTTTAGGGTAACTTTTTGTTTGCATAAATACAATTGTTTTTAGGTATTTATAAAATATTTTATCATCTAATGTAAGAATATTTATCTGTTTGGTAATAAAAATCATGTTTATTATATGATTAAATCCTTGTAAAAAAAATAAGTGCCTGAAATAGCTTTACTTTCAGACACTTATATATAAACTTATATAGTTATTTCTTACACAGGATATTTCCAGGGTGCTCTATATTCTCTTCGCAATAATTTATTGGCTTCCTTATCGCCTAAAATAAAATCTTTTTCATGATTCCATTCAATGGATCTGCCCAGTTTTGCAGACAGATTACCTAACAAGGCCATATTGGTAGCGTGTCGCCCATGAGCTATATCCGCGTGAGGTCTTTTCCCTGTTGGAATACATTGAAGAAAATCTTGCCAAACTAAGTTTATATTTTGCTGATCGGGATCATTTAATTGAGCCGATTCTCTTAAAATTTCCTTTTTTGTGTCATTTGGGTAGAAGGTCCAGCCTTTCAGCCATCCAAGATGCAGAACACCTTCAGATCCATAAAAATAAACCCCTACATTTTCCCCTTGCCTTTCAGGATGACCGCTTAGCAGAGTATGTTCCCATTCAAGAATGAAAGATTCAAATTCATACACCACCGATTGCTCTTCGGGTGCATTTGCCAAAGAAAGTCGTAAATCTGATTTTTGAACTGAATAGATCCTTTTGGGCATAATTTCTTCTGTCCACCAAAGGATCTGATCAAACCAGTGCGGACCCCAATCTCCTAAATTGCCGTTGGCAAATTGTATGTATTGTCTGAATCCTCTGGGATGAATCGCAGGATTATAGTTAACCAAAGGAGCAGGGCCACACCAGAAATTCCAGTCCAGTCCTTTTGGCGGCGCCATTTCCTCCTCCTTTTTTCCTAACCCTTGGTTATAATGAACGAAAGCTTTAACCTTATATATTTTTCCCGCTTTACCCGATTTTAAAAATTCATGAGCACTCACGTTGTGAGGAGAATAACGTCGATGAAAATCGACAATACATACTCTTTGAGTATCTCTGGCCATTTTTTCAATGGCTGTACCTTCTTTAACTGTATGAGAAATAGGTTTTTCAATAAACACGTGAGCCCCATTTTTCATAGCCTCGATAGCTACTAAGGCATGCCAGTGATCGGGTGTGGCGTTTATAACTATATCTGGTTTCTCTTTTTGAATGCATTCTCTAAAATCGTTATAGATTTTAGGCCTGTCATTAGTCAGTTTATCTACTTCTGTTTTACATTTA
>Ga0214917_10007687_pt1 | contig 10821 bp, 7 predicted proteins | sample LL_1208_BB_MetaG_FD_177983 | JGI IMG/M metagenome (GOLD analysis project Ga0214917, IMG submission 177983) | Freshwater microbial communities from Lake Lanier, Atlanta, Georgia, United States - LL_1208_BB | ecosystem: Environmental > Aquatic > Freshwater > Lake | place: USA: Georgia | collected...
CCGACTATTCGGTTGCGTTGGCCGAAGCTCAGAAACTCGGCTTTGCCGAAACCGACCCAACCGCCGATGTTGAAGGTCATGACGCGGCTGCCAAAATTGCAATTATCGCCAGCATCGCATTTGGTACGACTGTGAGGGCCGAAGATGTTTACGTTGAAGGCATCAGCAAACTGACAGCCGCTGACATAACAATCGCGCGCAAGTTTGGATATGCGGTTAAGTTGCTCGGTGTTGCAGAGCTAGATGCCGCAACATCGATGGTTTCGGTTCGCGTGCACCCGGCGTTGGTGCCGTTGAATAATCCGCTTGCGGCAGTGCGCGAGAGTTTTAACGCCGTGTTGGTTGACGGCAAGTCGTCGGGCTCGCTTATGTTTTATGGACGAGGTGCGGGTGGCGAACCAACCGCATCAGCAGTTCTGGGCGACGTCATTGACGCGGCAATCAATTTGCGCAAAGGCACGCATGCTCTGCTTGGCACATTTGGAAAGTCGAAGTTGAAAGAGATGAGCGAAGTGAACTGCGAATACATGATCGGACTCGAGGTTGCCGATAAGCCCGGCGTTTTGCATGCTGTGACCGGCGTGTTTGCCCGCAACAGTGTGAGCATTCGTGCAGCCGAACAAGACGGCATTGGCGAAGATGCTCGACTTGTGTTCTTGACTCACGACGCAAACGAGGCGGCAGTTCAAAGTTGTTTGAGCGAGTTTAAGTCGCAAGATTTCGTGAAGCACGTCGGCGCGTTGCTTCGCGTTGTTGCTAACGCGTAACGATGCAATATATTTCGACGCGAGGTCAAGCACCGAAGATTGGTTTTTGTGATGTGTTGCTCGCTGGTTTGGCCCGCGACGGTGGTTTATACGTGCCAGAGACTTGGCCAAAGTTGCGCCAGTCAGCGAAAGTTAGCGATACCGCAAGTTATTCGCAGAAGGCCTCAAGCATTATGTCGCCGTTTGTGGGCGCCGAGATTGATCAACACGTGTTCGAAAAACTCTGCGCCGACGCGTATTCAACCTTTCGACACCCTGAGGTGGCGCCACTCGTCGAGATTGGGTCGGACGAATATCTGCTTGAGTTATTTCATGGGCCAACGTTGGCGTTTAAAGATGTGGCGCTACAGCTCGTTGGCAAATTGTTTGACCATGTTTTGACGCAGCGCAACGAACGCGTGATGATCGTCGGGGCAACAAGCGGTGACACCGGTGGTGCTGCTTTTGACGGGGTTGCCTCGTGTCGGAATGTTGACATCGTGATGCTGTATCCGAATAATCGGGTGAGCGATGTGCAGCGTCGACAGATGACGACATTGACTTCGCCGAATGTACATGCTGTCGCTGTGGATGGCACATTTGATGATTGCCAAGATTTGGTCAAGGCAATGTTTAATGATCAGAAGTTTCGTGATGCCAATCAACTTTCGGCTGTCAACTCAATCAATTGGGTTCGAGTTATGGCGCAAGTTGTTTATTACGTAACCGCAATCGAAAAACTAGGCCGATCGGCTGTGTTTAGTGTGCCGACCGGAAACTTCGGCAATGTTTTGGCAGGTTGGATTGCCAAACAGATGGGTGCGCCAATTGATGGCTTTGTTGTTGCCTCGAACACAAACGATATTTTGACGCGGTTTTTTGAGTCGAAGCAGATGGTTGCCAACGAAGTTGTGCCGACGCTCAGCCCCAGCATGGACATTCAGGTTTCGTCGAATTTTGAACGTTTGTTGTTCGAGACCAATAATCGTGACGGCGCTGAGACGGCAAGGCAACTTACTAATTTTCGTGCAACAGGCAAACTAGAAGTAGCGGCGGGCGTTTATCAAAAATGGTTCGAGGGTGTGTTTGTTGGTCGACGCTGCAACGACGAACAAACTTTGGCCACGATGCGAGATGTCTATAAACATTCGGGCATGTTGATTGATCCACATACGGCGGTTGGTTTGTCTGCGGCGCGTCAGAGCGCGGGCGTCGATTTTCCAAAAAATATGCCGATGATTACATTGGCCACTGCGCACCCTGCGAAGTTTCCGGATGCCGTGTTTCGTGCGACTGGTCAGAAACCGAAGTTGCCCGAGCATCTCGCCGATTTAATGTCTCGACCCGAACGCAGCGTTTTTCTGCCTAACGATTTGGGGGCAGTGCAGGCGTTTGTTGCTAGTTGTCGCAAGTAGGGTGCCGGGGCAAAAATTTGACCGTTGCCATTGAGTTGATAGTCGGCTAGAGTTGTGTTGCTCGGATTCCCGAGCGAGTCTCCGCCAATTCGTGGCAGACGCATTTCAACGCAATCTGATCTGTGCCCCTGCATATTGAGTTTTAGCGGCAAGTTGGGAAACAAAAATTCTGTTCCCCTGAAAGAAGGCATTGTGGCTAGTGAAGCCCTTGAACAATCGGCACTTGAGGCAAAAGATCGCGAACAGCTTGTGGCGATCGCAAAAGCGCTTGGCGTGAAGTCGGCGGCGCGTGCGAAAAAGGAAGAGATTATTGAGATGATTCTCGAGCAGACGGCGCCGTCACCAGTTGTTGCTGCGCCGGTTGCGAGTGCAGCCGCATCAAAGAGTGCGAGTTCTGCAAACTCGGGTGGGCCAATGCTTGGCGCCGACGGGCAACCACTTGCCGAGTGGGAAATTGAACTTGCTGAACATGAAGGCACGCCAATTGCGCCTGATGCACGCCGACAAAGTGAAGTTGGCGATCGTGGTGACTCTCGCGGCGGCGACCGTAATGATCGAAATGATCGAGGTCCGCGTAACGACCGCAACGACCGTAACGATCGAGGTCCGCGAAACGATCGAAACTTTCAACGAAACTTCAACGATCAAGACGGTGGCAATCGCAATCGCAATCGTCGGCGCCGTCGTGGACCTGGCGGATTTCGAAACTCGCGTGACGAAGGCCCGCAAGGCGAAGATCGTTACGAGTTGAATGACTCGCAAGATCAACACGAGCCGATTAGTAACGACCCAGTTGAAGTTGCCGGTTATTTAGATTTGCGCGACGAGGGCTACGGCTTCTTGCGTGTGAATGGCTATCTGGCTTCATCGGGCGATGCCTATGTCTCGGTTCGATTGACAAGACAATTTAATTTACGCAAGGGCGACCATGTAACTGGTATGTGCCGACCTGCAGGTCGCAACGAAAAAAATCCGGGCATGATCGACATTCGCACGATCAATGGGGTTGATGCCGAGAAGATGAAGGCACGTCCGAAGTTCGAAGATCTGACACCGTTGTTTCCTGACGAGAAGTTAGAGCTTTCGACGGCGAGTGACCCGACCAACATGACAGCGCGGATCATCGACTTGATTTCACCGATCGGCAAAGGTCAGCGCGGCATTATCGTGTCGCCGCCGAAGGCCGGTAAGACAAGCGTGATGAAGACGATCGCGACTTCGATCGAAAAGAATCATCCAGAAGTGAAGTTGATCGTCTTGTTGATTGACGAACGACCAGAAGAAGTTACCGACATGCGTCGCACCGTGAAGGGCGAAGTTGTTTCATCGACTTTTGATCGACCATCCGAAGAACACACTCACGTCGCCGAATTGGTGATTGAAAAAGCCAAGCGAATGGTAGAGATGGGCGAAGATGTTGTTGTGATTCTTGACGGAATCACTCGTTTGTCGCGTGCCTACAACCTTGCGGCGCCAACGACCGGACGTGTGATGTCGGGCGGTATCGACGCAGGTGCTTTGTATCCGCCGAAGAAGTTTTTTGGTGCGGCTCGAAACATCGAAGAGGGTGGCAGTTTGACGATTTTGGCAACGGCGCTAGTTGAAACCAACAGTCGAATGGACGACGCAATTTTCGAAGAATTCAAGGGCACAGGCAACATGGAGTTGCGTCTTGATCGCAAACTTGCAGAGCGTCGTATTTATCCGGCGATTGATGTTGATGCGTCGAGCACTCGACACGAAGAGTTGTTGTTCAACCGTCAGCAGTTGCAAATGGTTTGGAAGTTGCGACGCGTGTTGAGCGGACTTGCAGCCGATGGCAACGCAGCGCCCGGTCTTGAGTTGTTGATTGATCGCTTGAAGACTTTCAAGAACAACGAGGAATTCTTGGCCGAAATCGCAAAACAGCCAACTTCATAAGCTTCGTCGTTTCATGACGAACAGAGCTGATACTTCATCTCACGCGTCACGCATTGCGCAGTTGAAGTTGCGCGCAATAATTGATTCGCAACGCAGTGCTGGTGCTTTTCGCGCTGATGTGTCAAGTGGTGCGATTGGCGCCCTTGCAAACGTGGAGATAAGCGAGTTTGGGCAGGCCGTTGGTCTGGTCGTCGAAAGTGTTGCCTGGGTTTATATAACAGGCCGCCACGAGCGAAGTCTTGGACCGGCATTGATGTGGGCAGTGCGCAACAATGCCACTTCGTTGAAACTTTTGTTGAGCGAGCGCGCTGGCGAACTAGCTCGAATCGCAACTCATTTTGACTTTGCGATTGAGGTTTTTGAAGTTGATACTGCAGGAGTTGCACGTGTTGCTGTGCCGCAAGACGCCACGAAGATTGAAGTGAGTGTCGCAGACGAAATTTTTGCAGATTTTATTAAGTCGGCTGGTGCCGATGTTGTGCGTGAGCACGGGGTAATTTCTGGTGAAGTCTGCGGGCTTGAGGTGTGTCGTGTCGTGCGCGCGACGGGTGCTGGCGACCCAAACGGGGCAAGTGAAAGCGAATTAGAAATCGGCGTTGGTGCACACGATCGCGAAACTTTTAAACTGTTGCACGGTCGAACCGCGACGGCTGAGAGTCTGCGCAAAGTGGTTGCTGAGGTTGCGGCGCGTCGTGCTGTTGGGGCGCAGGTTCATCCGTTAAACCAGTTAGCACGCGAACGAATGTTGCGTCACTATGTTTGTTTGTCACCACAACTTGTAGGTGCCAAGAGTCTGCAGACTGCACAGCCGCCGATTGCTCGCACGAATTTAAAAGATGTTGTGCCGTGTTGTGCCGTGGGTGTTTCGTTGACAGGTGAAAAGATGATCGTGATTTTCAGTGTTGGAGTTGACCCGGATGTTGTTTCGTTTGGGGCTGATGCACGAGGGCAGATAAACGGCTCGGCTGAGTTGGTGTTTGCGATGCCGACGCGAGACATTGTGCCGGCTGTCGAGCGAGTCGCACAGATGTTGCGACGACCCGCGCGTTTTGTCGGAGTTGACGTTATTAGTTCAAGTTTTAAGCCATAGTCTGATCATCGTGCTTGAACGCCTAGACGGTATCGAACGAGATTTTTTGGACCTCGAGGCAAGCATGGCTACGCCAGAAGTGCTTGAAGATCAGAACAAACTGCGGGAAGTTTCGCGGAAATATAAGCAGATGACGCCACTCGTCGACTGCATTCGCAAATATCGAACGGCCAAGGGCAATGCAGATGCCGCGCGCGAGTTGATTGCTGATGCCAGTGGTTCTGAGCGAGATCAGTTGCAGGCTGAATTGAGTTCGGCGACGACGATGATCGCAAAACTTGAAGACGAATTAAAAGTTTTGTTGCTGCCACCAGATCCGAATGCTGGGAAGAACATCATTGTTGAAATTCGGGGTGCTGAAGGTGGCGAAGAAGCAAACCTTTTCGCCAGTGATCTGTTCGACATGTACAAGTCATTTGCCGCTCGCAACAACTGGAGTGTTGAAGTGTTGTCACTTGACCTTTCGCCAAAAGGCGGCATTAACCAAGTTGTGATGGTGTTTAAAGGTGAGACCGCGTGGACTCGAATGCGATTTGAAGGCGGACCTCATCGAGTGCAGCGAGTGCCTGCAACCGAAAGTCAGGGTCGAATTCACACCAGTTCGGCAACTGTCATGGTTTTGCCCGAAGCCGAAGAAGTTGAATTGCATATCGACGAGAAAGACTTGCAGATAGATGTTTACCGAGCCAGTGGCCCGGGTGGCCAGGGTGTCAACACAACCGACTCAGCGGTGCGAATTACACACAAACCAACTGGTGTTGTTGTGGCGATGCAAGATGAGCGCAGTCAGTTACAAAATCGTTTGCGGGCGATGCAGGTTTTACGGGCGCGGTTGCTAAAGCGTCAAGAAGAAGAAATTCAGGCGCGCGCTTCTGCTGAGCGAAAGGCTCAGGTCGGCGGCGGTGGACGTGGTGAGAAAATTCGTACCTACAACTTCAAGGACAGCCGCGTAACCGACCATCGCATTGGGTTTACTTTGCACCAATTGCAAGACGTGTTGGCGGGCAATTTGGATCCGGTCGTAGATGCGCTGACACTCGAGTATCAAACTGAGCAGTTGGCAAATTCTGACGAGAAGTAATTTCGTAGTGTTTGGCGATGACTCAATAACTTGGGGTGAGTTACTGCGAGTTAGTACTGCCGAATTAGGAAGCGAACAAGAAGCTCGTTGGCTTTGCGAGAATGCCAGCGGTTTAGAGCGTGGTGAGTTTGATGCTGCCCGAGGAGACGTAGTAAGTGAACGGTGCGGCATTGCACTGCGGGCGATGGTTGCGCGACGTCTAACAGGTGAGCCTTTGCAATATGTGATGAAGAGTTGGTCGTTTCGCCACTTGGATGTTTTGGTCGACAAGCGTGTTTTGATTCCGCGACCAGAAACAGAAGTTGTTGTGCAGATGGCACTTGATTTGGCAAGCGAAATGCTGCGGAGTTCGAAATCTAAGTTGCGAGTTGCAGATCTAGGCACCGGTAGTGGAGTAATTGGCCTTTCGTTGGCAAGTGAACTACCGCGCGGTAGCACAGAAGTTTGGCTGACAGATATGTCGGCTGACGCACTTGAGGTTGCGCGGGCAAACTTGGCGGGGTCGGGTTTAATCAATAGTGATGTGCGAATCGTGCAGGGCAGTTGGTTTGCGGCGTTGCCAAGCGAACTCAAGAAAAGTTTTGACTTGATTGTCAGCAACCCGCCGTACATCGGTGTGCATGACACAGGTGTCGAGGCGAGTGTGCGCAACTATGAGCCACACTTGGCTTTGTTTGCAGGGTCAGATGGTCTTGATGCGTATCGTGAAATCATTGCTCAGGCAGGCGATTGGCTCGTAACCAACGGCTGGCTGGTTCTTGAAATCGGGCATCAACAAGGTGATGCAGTTAGTGATTTGCTAACCCAAAAGAACTTTAAGCAGATCGAAATTCGCCAAGATCTCGCTGGTCGCGACCGCATCGCGATCGCAAAAATTTAGTCTAAAGTCGTAAAAGTATGTCCGTTAGCCCGCAAAGAGAAAGTTACTTTCGGTCTGATATTCAGGGTTTGCGCGGAATAGCAGTTTTGCTGGTTGTGATCTATCACACGGGTTTTGCTTTACCTGGTGGATTCATCGGCGTAGACATGTTTTTCGTTATTTCAGGTTTTGTGATCACTCAAGTTTTATTACGTGAATATGAAGAATCGGGCAAAATTAGTCTCAGTCATTTTTATGCTCGTCGTGCGCGAAGGTTAATTCCTGCGCTAAGTGCGGTGACTATTTTTACTCTTTTGATTTCTTTAGTTGCAATGTCACCTTTTGGCGAACAGCAGCAGATTATTAAGACTGCCATCGCTTCAACATTTTTCGCCGGGAATATCCACTTGTTCGCTATGAATTCATATGAAGCTTTAAGAGATAATCCGCTACGACATCTTTGGTCACTTGGGGTAGAAGAACAGTTCTATTGGATTTATCCGGTTTTATTTATCGGGATATCACGAGTTGCAAGAAAACGTTTCTACTCTTTACTGACGATTTTGCTTTTGGCTTTTGCAGCAACTTCTTTTGTAATAGGCGTGTTGTTAACTTACGGTTTTGAATTTGGGTACACATCGGGCTCGAGTCTGAGTTCTCAATTCAGTTTTCTCACGAAAATTGGCTTTGAGCCGGGTGGTGACTGGCCAACAAAGTTTGCTTTTTTTGGCGCACCCGCGCGCTTCTGGGAGATTCTCTTGGGCTCAATTACGGCACTTGCTGTAAGAAAGTTCACTTATAAGTTTCGTGTCACCGCATTACTGCTCGTAGTTGTTGCGGTCGCAGCTTTGATCTGGTCTTCTGTTGCTTTGAATTCGCGTTCAGCTTTTCCGGGAGCGCTTGCTCTGCTACCTGTGTTGGGAACTGTTTCATTAATCTTCTTCAATCAACAAGTTGGTCCGATCAACAAACTTCTAACTTCTTCACCGCTGGTCTATTTGGGCGACATTTCGTACTCTCTGTACCTCTGGCATTGGCCACTTATAGTTTTTTCACGCGCAATCTGGCCAGGTACTTCGGATGCCCCACTGATAGCAGCCGCAATTTCGTTTTTGCCGGCAGTTCTTTCTGCCAGATACGTGGAGTCGGTATTTTTGAATAGTTTAAAATCTAAACATGTTGGGAATATACGAAGAACAGGATTAGTAGTTTTAGCTATTTTACCTCTATTGATTTCGGGGGCTGGGTTTCAGGTGGCCGATTCTGGTCTCGGTATCGATGGGATAGAGTTTGAAAGTGATCATTTTGCGTCTCTATTGGGCAACGACTGTAGTCAGTTTCAAAAAGAATTTGAAACAAAGTGTTTATATGGAGACGATAGCTCAAAATTTGTAGCATTTTTGTTTGGCGACTCTCAAGCGCAAGCTGCGTCAACTGGAGTAGTAGACGCGATAGCAGAGTTGAGTGGTCAGTTGGTTATCGCAACAGGTGGTGGGTGTCCCTTCTTGCTAGTAGAGATAAATGGTCAGTGCGATTCATTCAATGAGGTAAGATTTAGCAAAATTAGAGAGTTAAATCCAGATTTTGTGATAATTGTAAATCACCAAACGGCGTACCGTTTCGAAAGAATGAGTGGTACGCGTGTTTCGTCTTGGAGTACTGCCACAAAGCAGATTGAGGCTTTGTCGAAGACGCTTGAGTGGCTTGACAATCTAAAAATACCCGCTGTGGTTCAAGGTGAAATTCCAGTTTGTGACTTTAAGTTGAATTTGATTTCCAGAGTTTTAAACTGGCGCCAGTCTTGTTTGCGGAATTTTGATAGGCAGACACAACATCTAGAGTTTTTGAGTTCAACGCAAAAAGTGGTTTCAAAATTCGACCGACACGTTTTCTTTGACCCCACCAGTGTTATATGTCCAAACTCGAAGTGTGCACCCTTTTCCAGCAAAAAAATGGTATTTGTTGACATTTCGCATCTCAGTCCGAGTGGGTCGAGTTTAGTAACTCCGCTTTATATTGAAGCAATTAAGCAAGTTTTAGAGCAGAAGTAATTTAAAGCAAAAGGGTGCCGGTTGAGTCGAGGGTGACTTTTTGGCCGACCCATTCGCCGGTGCAAAGCGCATTTGCGACCTGCAGGTCGGTTGATGTTGCCCATGCACGGCGCGAGTCTTTGAGCAACGTTGCCGCAATCGCAGTCTCAGGCTGACCGTTTCGATCGTGCATCACGGTGAAGGCTTCTATCGTTGCTTTGCCTGCGCTTGAAGATTCAGCCTGCTCAGTTGTCGCGAGTTCACGCTTCGCGAGTTTGTCAATTGTTGGTTGGGGTGAGCCGTGTCTATAGCCATTCTTAGGTGGTGTAGTCGAGTAGATGCCAAAAGAATGTTTGGTGGCATAACCACCGTTTGCCCAGACCAAGCCGTCAGTTGACGAAGTGTCGGCTTGACGAAGTTTGGTCATCATCGTGGCGATGGCGTGCATTACGTAGTTGTTCCATGGACCACCTGCGAATGACAAACCGCCCGTGATTGTCAGTTGCTGGTCAAGCGACAGGTCGAGCGACTTGGCACCTAGTTGAACAGCCGACGGAAAGCATGAATATAAATCGATTAGCGAAATTTCTTGAAGAGATTTTTCTGCGAGTTCACAAACCATCTCGCCGCCGAGTTTGATCGCCGGTGTTTCGGCAAAAGAAAAGCGATTCGAAATGTAATAGTGCTCGTGACAGTCGGTGCCAGCAAGTGGAAAGATCCATTTTTCGCGCGGGATGCCAAGTTGAGTCGCCTTGGCAACCGAACAGATGATTAGTGCTGCCGCCATATCGACTTGGTTGTTTGAATTCATAACTTTGCGATAGGGAAGACCGATCATGCGATTTTTGGGTGAGACCGTGCGAACTTGCTCAGCAGTGAGCGCTGTGTTGCTCCATGCAAATTCATTTGTGGCGGCAACATTGCTGAATCGCGACCATAACTCGCTGATTAGTTGTTCGTGTTGATTTAACTCGCGACCGGCGTTAGCTCGAATTGCAGACTCGAACATCGGATAAATCTGAATTGGAAGAACTATCTTGCGTGCAATTTCTGCGTCGTTGCTCATCGCTGCGTCATCAATGATGGTGTTGGCTGTTGGAGTGTATGCGTCAGATTCTGACCAGTTGAGAGTTGCATTTTCGCGGTGCGCACGAGCACGCGAATTTGAAGCCTCACCACCGGCGACGATGGCGATGTCTAATTCGCCCCGCTGAATTTCGAGAGCGAGTTTGTTAACGAGCAACTGTGGCATGTTGCCGCCGTGCGGGGTGATGCCATATTTTTGCGTTTTTATGCCCAATATCGAAGCAACCGTAAATGCCGGATTTGAGTACTTCCACGAGAGGAGGCGCACAATGTGTAGAGCGTTTATCTCAGGTAGTTCGGTGAGGTTGGCGTCGGTTGTCGCTAGGCGAATTGCATCGGCGATCAATTGCGCTGGTTCACGCGCGTCGTTCAAACTTGCGATGCGATTGACTACTTGGCCTTGGCCGACAAGCACTGGAGTGCGCGGGTCAATCGACATCACTCAACACATTAGTTATATACACTTTCAGCGATGAGAAAGATTGCGATTGGCGCTGATCATGCGGGGTTTGAGCTGAAGCAGCATCTAATCAAATATCTTTCAAGCAAAGGATTGCAAGTAGCCGACCATGGCACTGACTCAACTGAAAGTGT
>Ga0214917_10007688_pt1 | contig 10821 bp, 13 predicted proteins | sample LL_1208_BB_MetaG_FD_177983 | JGI IMG/M metagenome (GOLD analysis project Ga0214917, IMG submission 177983) | Freshwater microbial communities from Lake Lanier, Atlanta, Georgia, United States - LL_1208_BB | ecosystem: Environmental > Aquatic > Freshwater > Lake | place: USA: Georgia | collected...
TGATCTCCGACAACCTGGGATACGAGGTTGGCGCAGAGTGCGGGTAGTAAGGATAGTCTCATAACGTCGTTAGGTGATTAATGTCTATACATGCGAAAATGAAACAGGTGGCCGAAAATTTTTTTTCCTATCGTGAATCAAATGCGATCCTCGATATCGAGACAGTTTCCGAAGATGAAACCTTTGGAGGGCGAGAACACATTCACACGATTCTCATTGAAGACACCAGTCACAGTACCGGCTTCTCTCTTGAAAGGCCGAGAACAGTCGCTCGTTCATATATGTCCCCGGTTTCCAAAATCAATCGCACCGATCCTCTTTCATCTCCCAGAACGAACGATTTCGCGGATTTTAGATTCTCTTCCACCTCATCTTACAGGTCCCACGTTTGTCTGTAACGGTCAAACACTTTTCGGGTTGGACGCGGACAGTGTGAATTCTGTTTTGCCTAGATGGACCCCTAACAACGACCGACTGAAGGCACAAAAACACATGATGGATCTGAGCCAGCTACTGTGCAAACGAGCCAATTACATATCTGAAGATCTGCTGTCTGAAACAATTCGAGTGACGGGTACGTTGCGGGAGGCAGATATTATCCCTGATTGTATGGCGAATGAGATATTGAGGATTTTTCTCCCAATATGTTTGGACAGATTAGCACTCTCACGGCAGGACGTGTTCAACATAGTATATGGCCTGAATAGAATCAGGGTAACGAGTGACAACGCAGCGGTATTCCCTCTCATAGCCAATTTCGCTCATTGGTATTTAGGAAGAAGCAAATTCAATCGCCGGAAGCGATTACAGGCGACCCGCTTAAAGAACCGCATAGATACATTCATTTCTAGTTAGATTCCAACGATATCGTATTGTCACACTTGCTGCGAATAACGTAGTATTGACATGCAAGTGCGGATCTCAACTCGGGACGACGTTCCGAGTATTTGCGAATTTGTAACCAAGCTTGCAGAGTATGAGAAATTGCTGGATCAAGTGAAATTCACCGAGGCTTCCTACCGACGGTACCTCTTTGAAGATCCGCCAATATATCGACCAGAGGTTCTCATAGCACAATTAGGTGATGATTGCAGCGCGGGGTTCGCGTTGTTCATCCAGATATCCGAGAAAACCATTCACCTCGAGGACCTTTTTGTGGACCCTAAGATGCGCGGAAAAGGGTTAGGAATATCTTTGCTCTCTCATTTGGCGAAAGAAGCTGTTTCCCGAGAGGTTTCAGAGCTTCAATGGAACTGTCTGTCATGGAACAAACCATCCATCGAGTTCTATGAATCCCTCGGAGCAAGGCAGATTCCGAATCGAATCGCCTATAGAATTACTGGAGATAGATTAGCAAGGAATGTCGGAGATATAGACGCAAATAATTTGAGCATTGCAGACGCGATACATGGTAAGTGTACCCCTATCAGAGTGACACATAAATCGACTGGTGCTTCGGTTTCTTACAGTCTTTCATTCACAACATTCAACGGAACGCCAGTGATCTACGTTACAGATGTTATCCCCAATAATTCCGAAATCCCAGATGATCTCGTACACTATCTTATCCGAGAAGCCCAAAAGAATGGATACACGCGTGTAGATATATGTCTCGATTCGGAGACGCAAAAGAGCGCGGCCGATGCTTTGATAACCAAATATGGTGCGATTGAGATGACCGGGTGGATAGCGTTTCGGTTGGCAGGTGACAGTCTCCGAGAGCTTGCATCGAGAACACAAAGTGCGTGATTTAAATCTTTATCGTATGAGGCAGAATTCATTGTCGGTACTGTACGCCGAAACTCACAGTAAGTCCACTTATCTAATTGTCTAAGGTCTAGTCGTCTTTGATCATTACGGCACTCTGCCTGGCTTCTCGGCGAGACCGCACTCGTAGCCAGAAATCTTCGTCCTTCTGCATTTCCTCGGCCTCGCGTTTACCTCCCTTCACAGTATACACTGTATAGAAACCAGTTTTGCACATTATGTACTCCATGAGACCACCAAATACAAACATAGAACCACATAACAGCGGTAGCCGTTTATATGGCGGCGATATCCGGAGAGCATGTCGGCCTTCCATCACGTTGGATCTAGGCGAATACTTAGCAACAGAAAAGATGCACGAAAAGTCTTTCCTAGTATGGTCTAGCTGAAACAGACTGTTTGGCTAATCGACTATAGGAACTACTCTGAGGTACATGCATGTCGATATTGGTCGGTGACCATTCATATATACAGCCATCTTCACCAGCGGTGATTACTCTGTGTGTTCCCCTCAAATATACTGCAGAGCGCACGACAGCAGAATGTGTTTCCTCTGTTGGAAAAATTTTCGACACCGCAAAATTGCATGCGTCAAATTCAACCATATTCCCACTTGGATTAGCTGCAACTAATCGAGTGCATTGCTCATCCATGCCGACTAGATACGCAAAGGCGAACTCCTCTGGATTACTGACTAGGAGAGGATGCGTTCGTAATGAATCATTGTCGGGCGCGATCCGGCCACCAGTGGAGCAGTCCCACACCGACAGCGTCTCTGTCCCGGTAAAGATATACATGCGATTATTGGGGCTTAGGTAACAAGATCTTACGGCGTTTTCAGGATTCAAGGTCAAGATTGGGCATTGCCCGTTATCTTCATTCACAAGATCCGCGACGTTGTATATATTGACGAGTCCGTCCTCAGCCCCGGACACGAGGATATTGTCCTGATTCGCCCATGGGGAGAATTGTAAACAACTAATGGTTTGAAAATGACTCTCCGAGTATTCAAAGTATTTCTTCCATTCTCCGAACCGGAAAAGCGATATATTCGTATCACAAGACACTGCGCATGTCCCGTTTCGAGACACGGATGCACCAAACACTGGTGCATCAAAAGTATTGTTACTAACCTTGACTGTAACTACAGGTGTGGTGGATCTAGCGTCCCATACTTTGCATGTTCCGTCATTGCTGCTTGTGAGGAAAACATTCCCCGACTGAGCTCCATGAACACTGGCAGGTACTTGCTGTATGTCTGTGATGGTCGAGTCGTGAGCAGGGACTATTTGGTGAGCCAGAGTCCATCTGCTGAGATCTAGGATTCGCACTGACCGATCCTGAGTGGCCATGGCTAATCCATTCTCCAGTTGAGCGATCTTGAAAACGAAACCAATCTCAGATTCCGGATTCAAACCAACCGAGGACGGAAATTTTCGAACTAGATTGTAGGACATTGAAACTTGGCGGAAAATACAAGCATGACGATACTTTGAGAAAAAAACGAGATTTTGTCTACACACTGTTCATAGCTAGTGCTAACCAACCACCAATCAACAACGTTCCACCAACTGGCGTGATTGCACCTAAACGTTTCTCCCCGGACAAAACCAGGGCATACAGAGATCCAGAAAACAAACCAGTTCCTGCTGTGAACAGAGCGCATGGAATTCGTACATTCCCAGCCCCTCTTGTTACTGTTAATAAAATTGCTAGCGCATGATAAAACTGATACCGAACAGCAGTGTCCCACACCTCCAATTCTCTTGGTCCAACCTTGTTTCGCAGGCCATGGGAGCCAAAGGCTCCCAATGCCACTGCACACATACCCGACAAAGCACCTATTCTCCACCACATATCCTAAACAAGTTAGGGGAGAAGAAAAATCCAACATAACTTTTTTTTCTCAACTATCTAATGAAATCTAATTCAAGCATTACCCTAATCTTCTTTCCATTGACATCCACATTGAACACACTTGTAGAAAGTGGTCATGGGTTCATCAGCGGACCGGATTTGCATTTGACGAAAGTACGCCATTTTATGATGACAGGAAGGACATCGTGCTTCTGTTTGTGCAACATCTTTCCATGCATCAGCTCCTCCAAGAACATCCTGCATCTGTTTCTTCTTCAATGCAGCTCCTCGAGATGCAAACCTTGTGTCAATTTGGAAAACGTACGGACACGTTCGACACCAAAATTGCGATCCGTTATGGTCGTACTTCACGAGGCATAGATTCGAACAAACCGGGCAAAACAATAGTTCATCAGTTGACATTAGAGGAGCTAGGGAAAGGGATGGGTATGTATGGATGCTTGGGAGAGGAGGGAGTGGCTAATGATATACTTAATCCAACAAGGAATTAACCGGAGTGGTGGATGATGTTGGTTGGGAAGATGGTACAGGAACTTGGGCTGGTTGGTCGGAAGTTGCTCCAATATCCAAGAGGTCCCCGAGTCTGGAGCAGTTACATGCCTTGATTTCGCCGATGGCGGCGGTGGAAGAAAATCAATCGGTGTTGATGCATAATTGGAACTGGGAGGACGCTGTAATGCCTTAATTTGAACAGATATTTTCTGGCCTTCTCTGAGACTCAAATCTGGTGCAGGTACCGACTGAACAACTGGTTGAATAACATCGGTAGTGGCTTCTCTCTGCCTTCGAAAATCCTGGATAGAGGCATTGAAGTCGAATGCGTCGTTTCGATCATCAAACCCCATGCCTAAATATGCCTTACGGCCGGATTTATCCGTCATTGTCAACACAAAATACCGCGACGAATCAACAGTTCTCTCGACAACTTTATCGATTGGAACGTTCGGAGGAATCGGGCAAGCGGCGAAGATTGCCCCCGATGACGAGTCGAGAAGTTTGATGATTAAAATATCACCTTTAGCACATAGTTGCACTCTCCCTTTCCATATCGAGTTTGTCCACTCAGCAGCTTTATACCCATTCGCAGATGTTGCAGGAGGGACGTTATAAAGAAAACATTCCTTCTTGTTCAATATCACATATTCAATTTCATCAGCCATTGGATCATACACTATGTGAGTTCAAATAAGCGGAGAGCGACATTCTAAACATAAAATAACCAGGGTGACTAAAAAAAATTTGGAGGGAGTACCATGTCGCATGTTCGTGCACGAATGGATCGCATCCAGAGGCGTGACGGGGGTCAAATTCGTGATGAGGATTTAGGAAGGCAGAGGCGCCGATCTCGAAATAATCCGCCACAGATCGATTCTTCTTCTCTGGCTACCGTGCGTGAACTCCTGAAGGAAGTCCGCCGTCTAGAGGACGAGGTACGTGCCTTATTATACGACATATAAAACCTTCTTAGGTCGACTCGCTAGTGGATGAGAACGAAGACCTTATCGCACGGATGGAGGATTTGATAGAGGAAAACGACAATCTAAAACAGCAGCTTAATGGTCGCATGAGTGGCACAGGGTTCCCCGATGGAAAGTACAAATCCACACCGGTTTCGCAGACGCGCCAGCGCCGCCAGCATTGGGAAGACCTCGATGAGCGTGAAACATCAACCCAAGCGACATTACGTAACCGAAGTTCCGGTCAGCGTTCGGTGCGTAGTAATGCATCCCGTGGACGGGACGAGCAGAGGTACTACGAGCCGCAGGTTGACGAGGACAGTTCTGGCGCTGGATTCAATAGTGACAGTGGAGCAGAAGCACCGTTCAGGGCTGTTCCTTCCGGACTTCGCAAATCAGTTCAGGGTACTCGAAAATCATCTGGAAATTCATCGTCTTCAGTTGCCTTTGACAACGCCGGAGACCAAGTAATTGCGGTTCCAGTTAGCGGTTCTATGCGCTCATCGAGATCTCGTGTTGCAACACCGTTTGTATCAGGAGAAGCTGTTGACAAACTTGTTGGTGGTGTCCCGAACAAACCTGTCGTTGCTGATGTCGATGAAACCGCTGCTGATGATACTGTTGATAAAGATGACGGTAAACATTCCCAGGTTAATTTTGAAACAAATGTGAGTGTTGTTGAAGTCCCCATAAACGAGTCAGACGAACCTGGTCATCATTCTCGTTCTGTTCGAGGACGTATAGCAACACCATTCATACACGATGTTGCACAAAAATCATCAGGTGAAGCAGCAGAGCCACCTGTCAATGAAGAATCACAAAAACCGTTCCCTCCTCCCCCCGAGTAGGAAGTATATCATAGAAGACAGAAGAAATAAATGCTGAATTGTTCCATACAAATTGACTCTGTGTTGTCCTAGAATGTCTGGCAGACCTGTGACTCGGTCTCGAGCGTCTACGTCCCAAACGGCCGCCGGACCAGGTCTTCATGATGTCTCCCGATACCTCGATACCATAACGAGTTCTTCATCTCATACACTGACGCGTCGATCAGCTTCCGATCGTCGCGAACTTGTTGAGACTTTGAAGTCATTCATTGAGCGGCGTATTAAAATCGTAGCCAGTGACAGAGTCACTGGTCACTCTCGACTCGTAGTTTCTGACGAATACGTTCAAGCATGTGAGCGGGTTATGATGAAGTATCTAGTGTCGTTGATTAGGCAATTGACAATATCGAGCTTGCATCGAGCGGAACAGCTCAGTCCAGATCAAACGACGGTGAACGGCGAGGACACACTGATGGAGGAAACTCCTGTGCGGTCAACTGCAAACGAAGAATGGTTATTGTACAAGGAAGATTGTGCAACATATTTTGTGCGTACTTTGAAAAACGCAAAAGAAGCTGCCAGTTCGGAAACACAGACTCAACCCCAACCAGCTGTTCCCGTTTTCAATCAGCCCGAATATGCTTCGCATGCCGCCGACGAGGACAAGAGGCTGATGATAACGGCTCAGTCTGTGCGAAGAATCGGCCTCAGAGACTTGGTCGCGGTACTACCGTGTGTCCAGATGCCAGTTGTCTTGGAAAGGAATCTCGTCAACTTTGCCGCCTTTCATGAAGTCAGTACTGAATATAGAGCTCGTGGATACGCTAGCAGTAGTCCCCTCATTAGTTTTAGTCAGACCCCTAACAACGTCTAGCAACACGAGAATCCGTTGATCTTAATGTTACCGTAAACCCTCATTTGGTGATACGAATACTGCTAGTCTAAATTTCTCAATGCGGAAGAGATCTCATCAAAGTCGCGACCTCCAATACTAAGGAAATCCTCTGCGAGAATGATCCGGGAGTTTGCATTGATTTTCTCGGCTTCTGATTTGAGGATTTTGACATCGTCATTGTCGCTGTACCGTGAGCTGAAATGGGTAAGGACAAGATTTGTCGCATTAACACGGATGGCAGCTACCGATGCCATCACGGAAGTCGAATGACCGTACTGAATAGCCTGATCATGGCGTGCAGACTCAAATGTCGCTTCATGAACCAGAAGATCACAATTCGTCATATAAGGGTCGGCACTCGAACAATCTCTCGTGTCTTGCATCACTGCAACAGTTCGGGAAGGTCGTCCTGGTTCGGTAACATCAGCTGACCGGATTGTTCGTCCGTCGGGTAGAACGACATCAGATCCGGCCTTTAGTTGGCCCAGCTGTTGCCCGGAAGCACCGAGCTGTTTCGCTTTCTGTCCGTCGAGAACGCGAGGCTGATCGGGTTCCTTAAACACGTACCCGAAAGCGGGTATACGGTGGACCATCGGGCAAGCGGTGACCGAAGCTACCACGTGATCCGATGAGTTTCTGAGATCGAAATTATGGGTTTTCTCGGGCTCAAGTTCATTAATCTTTAAATCAAATGATGAATCCCAGCCACCAGTTAGTCTCAAAACTGTTGTTACGAGCTCATTAATTCCCACGGGTCCCCACAACTGTAAGGGTGCCGTGCGTCCGCTCATGTTCAGGGTGTGCATCAGACCGAACAAACCGTAGCAGTGATCACCGTGTAGGTGAGTAACCAAAATATTGTCAATGTGGCTCATTCTAATCGTCGACTTCATGAGTTGATGCTGAGTAGCTTCTCCACAATCAATCAGAGAAACACTTCCACATGTTGACTGGAGCAGCATTGAGGACACGTTTCGCAAACCGGGCCGGGGGACGGCGGAGGAAGTGCCCAGAAACACAAACCGCGAAAATGAAGAAGCCATCCAAAAAAAAATCGTAAGAGTCCTAGTTTCCAGATACCATGTCTGATTTGCGATCGAGCATACTGCAGATATTATCGAAAGACACAAGTTCATCATTCGAATCTATGGTTGTTTCTCAAGAGAACAACTGGGAACACAACGAAGTCGTTGGTGCCTTGCGCTCCCTCGAGGCGCTTGAAATGGTTGCATTAGAATCGAAAGATATTGAGAGATGGAAGGTCTCTGAGGAAGGACGAGAATACGCCCGGAACGGCTTGCCCGAGATTCAGGTTCTTAATGTGGTTCGCTCGACGGACGGTTGTACCTCGGAGACTTTGAATGACAAATTGGGTGCTTTGGCCAAAATAGGCATGGGTGCCGCGATGAAAGCCGGTTTGGTACGCATGGATAAAGCATCAAACACGATTGTTGTTGGAGACAACGCGAAATCTGACTCCTCGTATTCCTTGAGTGATGCACTGGCTACAGTATCCAGCCTCGCCGAGAAGGAGTCCGCTGATGTGATTGAAGCCAAGGTATCCAAGTCAATGCTTGATGATTTGAAGAAACGAAAGCTCGTCAACAAGGTCAAGATTGTTTACTATATTGTGTCTCGAGGTGTTCAATTCTCGACGGAGATTCAAAAGTCGGAAACAACACTGACTGTGGATATGGTTCAAAAATCAAATCTATGGAAATCTGTCTCTTTCAAGAAATACAACCTGAACGCTCTTGGTGCAGACATCACTGGTGGATCCCTTCATCCGTTGATGAAGGTGCGAACAGAGATTCGTAATATTCTAATGAATATGGGTTTTGAGGAAATGCCTACCAATCGATACATGGAATCGTCATTCTGGAATTTCGATTCGCTCTTCCAACCCCAACAGCATCCCGCTCGTGACGCTCACGATACTTTCTTCATAGAGAGTCCGGCACAGGCCAACGAGATTCCTTCCGATTACCTCGAGCGCGTGAAAGCTATGCATGAGGTTGGTGGAGCCGGATCTATTGGCTGGCGCTATGATTGGAGCGAGGAAGAATCTCGCAAGAATATCTTGCGCACACACACCACAGCTGTTTCGGCTCGTGTGTTGTATGAGATTGGTCAAGAATACAAAAAGACAGGATCATTCCGTCCGCGGAAATGTTTTTCGATTGATCGTGTTTTCAGAAACGAGTCTTTGGACGCAACCCATTTAGCCGAATTCCACCAAGTGGAAGGGTTCGTTGTCGATTATGGACTTAATCTTGGTAACCTTATTGGAGAGATCAAGGAGTTCTTCCGACGAATGGGTATGGAACAGCTTAGTTTCAAGCCCGCATACAATCCATACACTGAACCATCGATGGAAATTTTCGCATTCCATCCAGGCCTTGGTAAGCGGATTGAGATTGGTAATTCGGGAATCTTTAGACCCGAGATGCTCGCTCCTATGGGGTTCCCTGAGAATGTCTCTGTGATTGCATGGGGTTTGTCGGTGGAACGGCCTACTATGATCAAGTATGGAATCTCCAATATACGAGACCTCTTTGGGCACAAGATGGATGTTACTAGCTTGAAGTACAGTCCGCTTTGTTGGTTCAATGAGAGCAGAGACGAAGACATGGTCGCAAACGAGTAGTGTAGATAATATGTGAAGGAAATCGAAAAGGAATTGGGGAGGGATAGTTGGGAAATACAGTAGGAGAAAAAATGCATGCAATTTTCTCTAGCTATTTGAAACTGGACTAACTAGGCATAGATTCAGATTCGTCGGGGAGGAGGAGGTTTTCGGAAACCCCCAGTTCCATCCAATAATTTCTTCATCAAAACAGTGTTACTGACTCGGATTTTGGGGCCGAAATTCCACGGTGTGATTTGGATCACTTTCATGTTCGCCACTTCCTGAAGGACTCGATGCTTCAATTTATCTGCCGGTCGGAGGACGGCTTGACCACTCACCAAGTCCGTCAAGTAATGAGACGGACCTTGAACTTCTATTGCCATATTGCGTGATGGTATAAACATATCGACGACGAACCCCGACACTGGCTCTTTGTATTCCGAGACATGCTCGATCTTGAGTTCCTTGAGAGCGTCAGAAGCTTGTCGATGAAGAACAGAGCTGGAAATTTTCTCCGATGAATCGGAAAATGATGATTGCAAAGTCAATAGGAACTGTTCCTCGAGAGGTTCCATTCGAGCTCTGTGAGCAAGACTGGCAAGGTATAATGAATAGAGCTGACTGCTGGCAACAGGAGCTCGATCGACCTCGTCTTTCCAGTGTTTGATTGGGCGCGATCTTAACAGTTTTAGAGCACTCTCCACGAGCCCATTGGTCGCAAGTTCCCAAATCAAAACAGAGTCTGCAATTCCGTGAGGAGTGTCTTCGGACAAGATTTTATTCATCAACCAAGTTTCAATCGAGTCAAGTTTTCCAGAAACGGCAAAAGCACGACTCATTCGACGAATATCAAGTGGAGGGAAAAATGCATGCGCCGGCGCATGCATTACAACTTTGACTGTTTCTTGCAAAAGCGGAAAATGAACAAAATCGTATGTGGAAACGGCCCATACAATTCCAGGAGCGTTTTTCCATGTCAATAATTTATCGCCTAAAATTCGCTCCGTTAAATGACGAGCTAAATCAGGATCAGAGATTCCTGCGCATGCAATCGAGCACATGATGGAAGGAATATCTTTGCTGGTGAATTTTTTTCGATTTTTCAAATCCGCAACAACAAATGACCACAAAACTTCTTCTTCTGGTTTATCCATTAGTCCCGCACAAATCAGCGATATATCGACACAGTCCATAGATTCGAGGAGTTGTGGCACAGCGATTCCCCGATTGGCCAAAATTTCAACACCATTTTTCAATCCCAAAATGCATGCGGCCCAAAAAATATTACTCAATTCTCTGTTGGGGCAAGAATCGAGAAATTTAGCACGAAAATCACCAAAAACTTCCTCACAAATATCCGAGTACTCA
>Ga0214917_10007689_pt1 | contig 10820 bp, 8 predicted proteins | sample LL_1208_BB_MetaG_FD_177983 | JGI IMG/M metagenome (GOLD analysis project Ga0214917, IMG submission 177983) | Freshwater microbial communities from Lake Lanier, Atlanta, Georgia, United States - LL_1208_BB | ecosystem: Environmental > Aquatic > Freshwater > Lake | place: USA: Georgia | collected...
CGCACTGGCCCAGCTCAAGCGGATTCATCGCCATCGGATCAAAGTCAACGACCGAGCGCTGCATGGCGTCTCCACCTTAACCAAAGATCAAACCGACTTGCTCGGAGCCTTGACCCTGCAAAAGCCCACCAAACACGAGCAACTGAGCCTGCTGTAGTGGCAATTTTTAGCCCTCGGGCTATACGAATCAGTGCTTTACACCATTTGGTGTCGAACTTAAGCGATCAGTATCAAAGCACATGAACTGTATCGATAGATTATGAAGATCTTGTGTGTTTCGACTTGTCATGCCAACTTCCAAATTAAATCATGGTCTTGCATAGTAAATACACTAAAGTAAGTCGCTTGAACCATACTTAAACGCCGGTCATCAGTCTCTTCACAATGCGACTCGCTGCATTTCCATCTCCATACGGCTGCACCTCGCAACCTTGACTGCCCATAGCCGCTTCTAAGGCCCGTAATACGTTGTGCGAATCCACAGGCGAGGCGAGTCTATTCCAGCCTGCGTCTACCAATTCCACCCATTCGGTTTCATCACGCAGTGTCACGCAAGGCACACGATAGAAGAAAGCTTCTTTCTGCACGCCTCCTGAATCGGTTGCGATCAGGGCGGCATACTTTTCCAACTGAACCATGTCTAGATACCCGATTGGCTCGATCAAGTGTACGGCTTTCGCGAGCTGTTCTAACTTGCCTGCCTGTTGCAGTACAGATCGCGTGCGCGGGTGCAATGGCCAGACCACAGGCTTAGCTTGTGCGATGGCAGTTAAAGCATTGACTATAGCGATAAGGCGCTCTGGATGATCGGTGTTTTCGGCACGATGGATGGTCGCTAAAACATAGCCCCTGTCTTTCAGACCTAGACGAGCCATCAAGCCAGTACCCGCTTGCACGCGAGCGCCGTGATGAAGCGCTACGTCGTACATCACGTCGCCCACGTGGACAATTTGCTCATGTGCAAAGCCTTCACGCGACAAGTGCTTCGCAGCGGTTTGGGTTGGCGTGAACAGCCAGTGCGAGATGCGATCAGTGAGGATGCGGTTAATCTCCTCGGGCATTGCCATGTTAAAACTGCGTAGCCCGGCCTCAATATGAGCCACATGGATGTGCAGCTTGGAAGCGGCCAACGCCCCGGCGAGTGTGGAGTTAGTGTCGCCGTAGACTAGCACAGCGTCTGGCTGCTCATTCTGCAATACCTTCTCAACTTCGATAAGCATTCGACCAGTCATCTCGCCATGACTACCGCCGTGAATATCGAGAAAGTAATCGGGCTTGTTCATGCCCAACTCGGTAAAAAAGACTTCGGACATGTTGGCGTCAAAATGTTGTCCGGTGTGAACTACCACCTCATGCAAGCCGGGAGTTGCAGCAATGGCGTGCGAGACAACACTGGCCTTAATGAATTGTGGGCGTGCCCCCAGGACGGTTAGGATTTTTTTCATGTCGATCTTTAAATAGAGTCTTTATTCAATTTTGTGTATTAAATTACAGAACATGGCTATTGAAGAAAATTAATCAGACACCAGCGTCAAGATCCATAATATGCATCTTTATGTAGCCATAGATCCGCAAATCAGGAGCGCTATTCGTCTAAGCCAGAGGACTGACCGGTTAGTACGGGTTAAAAAATTGGAAAGGTGGAGAATCAACAAGTGGCTCCTGTTGATTGCACCCAGCGACAATAATTGATCAGACGCCATGCCCTAAAATCGAACGGTCGGTGCCCATCAACGATCGATTTAACTTCAGATCGGGACTCAACAGCGTTAAGAAACGGAAGATCTTCTGCAGCCTCAAGCCAGTCGAGCACCTTGCTCCCAACTTGTCTCAACCAAGCTTGTTCAGGCGTGGCGAAACCAACCTTGTCCCGACGATCAAGGATAGCGTCGGGGACAATACCCCGCATCGCCGCGCGAAAGATATATTTGGTTTCGCCTTCTTTAGAAACCAAGTAGTGCTCGGGCAGGCTTAAAAGAAACTCTGCCATTTCCGTAGTTAGAAAAGGTACGCGACTCTCTACAGACCAACGCATCGAGTTTCGATCTCCATGGCGAAGTAAAGCATTCAACCCTTGGCCAGTTAGGCTCCGTCTTAGTGCAGCCACCAACCGACGACCACGCGAATTAACAGCGTCATCGGTAAAATCAGCTGCCGAGAGCAGCACGCCTCGCTCCTTGAAATAGCGAGAGTGAATCCATGCCGGCGCAGGATCACGCCCAATGCTCTTTAGGGCAAGACCGCGCATTGAGTTCGGCATAAGCTGTCCGATAAGCGCTTGTGCGCCGTAACTCTTGGTCCGTCCTGGCCATCGCGACCACGCATGCAGAAATTTCAGAAATTCGATGAGTTCACCACGATCGATATGACTATGGAGTCTGGGGCCGGGGTACCCGGTGTAGCCTCCCAGCAGTTCATCAGCGCCTTGTCCATCCAGCGTGACGGTAACGCCGTTCTCGCGGGCGAGTTTAAAAACCCTGTATTGTGCATAGATGCTAGTGGTTCCGAAAGGCTCACCTTGTGTACGGATAATGTCATCGAGATCGGCTGCTAATTCGTTTGAGCTAACCAGCACCTTGTGTGGAATGGCATTGACGTGTCCGTTGACAAGGTCAGCCCAATGTTCTTCGTCTGCGTCTGACCCACGTGCAACGTAGCTGAAAGTGTGGATCGGCATTTCTGGTTCGACGTGGCGCATTGCACAAACCACGGCAGATGAGTCGACACCACCTGAGAGCGCAGCACCAAGACGGACATCACTACGCAGGTGCAAACGAACGTTATCGAGGAACATTGCTCGTAGTTGCTCGGTTGCGTCGGCGAAGGTCAAATCTATGCGTTCGGCGATGCTTGGCCACCACCAGCGTCGATGTTCAGCAATAGTTGCCGCCTCAAAATCTAACGTGATGAGGTGACCAGGCAACAATTGCCTCACTCCGTCGAAAAATGATTCTGAGGTGTCGTCATAACGGCTACCAACCAAATAATCGTAGGCGCGCTGAAGATTCAACTGTGGTCGCTGCGTCCGCAGCGCAAGTAGGGCCGGTACTTCTGACGCAAAAAAGAAACCATCTTCATCATGTCGATAAAAGAAAGGCTTGATGCCGAAGGCGTCACGAACGCAGGTAATCTGTCGGCTCACTTTGTCGAAGACCACAAAGGCAAACATCCCGCGCAGTCGTGCTAGGCACGTGCTTCCCCAACTGATCCAGCTTGCCAGTAATACCTCTGTATCAGAGTCGGAAACGAAATCATGCCCAAGCTGCTGCAACTCTTGGCGAAGCTCACGGTAGTTGTAGATCTCGCCGTTAAACACAAGGGCATATCGCCCACAGCGGCTATGCATGGGCTGATGCCCTGCCTCTGTGAGATCAATGATCGACAGGCGGGTATGTCCTAGAACAACCACTCCTCCTATCGCAACCCAATTCTCAAGACCACTGTCGTTCGGACCGCGGTGCGTAAGTTTTCCAAGCCCCGCCTGAAAATCAGGCTGAATAGTGGGGTTCGGTATCCACCCCCCAATGATTCCGCACATCTCTAGCTCTTTTCCAATGTAATAGGCCGGTTGCTAAAACAACGATGCAACCTGAAGCGTTACGCCTTATCCCGACTCACTCGAGCCGAATAAAATGGAGTTCTACGAACTCTATCGAAGAACGGCGTTCGGCGTGACGGTGATGAAAGTCTCGCGAATGCTTGATGAGAAGCGATCGTATACACGACTCGATCGGGTATTTTTTGCAGGCAATCGTTACAATTCCTAGTGGAAAAAACAGGTTGTTCATGCCACCTTCAACCTAGTGCTATTTGTGCAGCGTGCCGATGTAGAAGTATCTCCGCTACGGCGTTGTTGTGGCGGTTTACACGATTTGTCATCCTTGCGATAAGGTTTTGCGCCTTCACGGACGATTACCAATCACGGCTGTTGCACTGGCTGAACATTAAAACCAATCCCCTAGGCGCTTTCCCGACCTGTCCTTGCTGGCTATCTCCGCCCTACGCTTAGTCCTCGCCTCTGTAATCTTTGAAGCCAATGTCTTACCGCTTCTAGCATACACCAAGCGATAAACAAGGGAAGATATGAGTCTGAGAAATACAGGACTGCTATCAAGGCTCAACAATAAAGCACAAAGACGCCCGCGGAAACCGAATTCACGTGACAACAGATTTCGTATTGGGGCCGTTGAAGATCTGTCACAATCAATAAGGGTGTACCAGTAAATAGCCTTTATATGAATGGCAAGCCCCTGAGACTTTAAGCTGATAAACCGTCTGCGTATCAACGCATTACCTGTCGTACGCTGAATTAATGCAGCTGCACGCAACAGGTCGGCCAGACTGCGCAGCCAATACGTCTTATTAGTTAAGTTAAGCGATTCAGTAAGCGGACGTCCGATCTCAAAGTCGACAGCTTCAATAGATCGTAATGGCGATAGATCGAACATTGCAAGATATCCAAAAACCGTCTGTGGCCAGACAATCAACTCTATTTCTTGACGGAGCGTTCTCGAACCTATCGCTCTGACTGCTGCATCTCTATCAATAACGCCCGCCCAAGCGTTGCCATACTCGTAAAATAAAGATAGTGCGTCATCGAATCCGATACTTCCTATTCTTGAGCTGCGAAGCATCCCCTCCCAACGGGCTTGAATAACTGCAACTGGGCGTTTTTCAGTCAACAAACTGATAAGTTTCGAAAAACCATCGGAATCAAGCTTGTCGTCGTCGCCCAAGAAGATAAAATAATCCGAAGTTGACTCATACAGCAGCGAAACCAAATTGCGACTAACGCCTATATTCTCAATCTGTCGAACGTGCTTTACCAAAAGATCCGAGCATTGACATGCAACCCAATCGGAAATTACTTCGGAGGTTATGTCCGTGGAACAATTGTCAGATATCAAGACTTCAATGTTTTTTTCATACGACAAAATTTGTTTGCTCAAGCAATCCAACATCTTTTGTAGAGAGCGACCTCTGTTATATGTCGGAATTCCAATTGTCAGCAGCCTGGTCATTAAGAATATTTAATCTGATATGAATGCGCAATTAAAGATAAAAACTAAACTTTTGAACTCCAACTGAAATCATCAAATAGCTCCGCCTTATCCCACAAGATATTCGATCTTCGATAAAGTTCATTAAAATAAGTATCTTCCAATTCAAGGGATCTGATCAGTCTTTCCAGAATCGGGACACGGCCATCTGCCTCCCCGCGCTGATTCTGATGCGGAAAGGGACTAGATGCGGAATGCAACACTCGTGTGCAACCAAAACTATCAATGCTTAAAATCGAAAATTCGTTCCGGACCGAAACTGTCGAAACAATTACTTCACATTGCGGAATATCCTCACCGCAAAAGATTGCCGTCCAACTTACAGGTTGATCACTGAGACATACTTCCATGACTTTGTTTTTTACATCTTTATAACCGAGCGAAGCTAAAACCGCGATTAAATGTATTCCATAGAATCGCAAAGCCCCACCACCTAATGAATGATAGCGCTTCCAAGTCTCTTTGTTTTTTGAAATGTGATCTGCCTCGAAATGCCAAACAATCTTCAATTGCCGCAAGGGTCGTGTAACCAATTCTGCTACAAGTGGGTACCAATCGGTGTAAAGAAATAAATATCCGACCCTCAACTTCTTCGATTTCATCAATGGGTCGTCAAATAGTTCCTTTGCCGCATCCGGGGTGGGGGCAACCGGCTTCTCAATGATTATTTGTCTGATATTTTCCGCTCTCAAGACATCTTTCATAATTGAAAATTGAAACCTTGGAGGTACGGCTATAACGACTCCGCTAGCTTTTGCGAGTACCATTTCTATCGTAGGCTGCCAATCAATATGGCAATCATACTGCGCTAGCTCACGCCTTGCGCTTATCGTTTCTCTATACTTCACTGGCAGAAGAATACGCCCGTTGATCACATTGATAAGTGCAGGGAGATAGCCGTAAAGCCCAAATCCCCCTCCTACTATTGCGAAGCATTCAGTGTCAGGTTGCATACCAACAAGATCTTTTGTAGTTGCAAACTAGACCACATGAACGATCTCGCCTGTGTAACCGTTCGACCTTAAATACCCTTCAATCTCAACCGGGATGTGCCACGCAAGATTCAAAAGTACATTAATATTTTTAATGCGTGTAAACAACTCATCATCTGAACGGATAGGAATACGCGTTCCGGGCAAGTAATGTCCGATCTTAAGTGAGCCAGGCTTTTCATATACGCATTCAAGCTCATTTTCAGATAGCCCAAGGAGTTCAACCAAAATTGCGGCCCTCCCTGGAAATGCCTTTGCAACTATTCTGCCGTTTTTACGAACAAAAGCATCTATTTCCGCCTTCTTACTTAACTTCCACACATTTATAAATGAATTCATTGCCGCAAATCGCCGTGGGAAGTCTTTCTCCTTCTCTAAAACTTCTGGGATAGCCGCAATACTTGCCGTCGCTTTGATTTCAGAATTTCCGATTACGACGCGAATGTTCCCTCCATAGCGTTGCGGAAACTCCACAGAACTGACCATTCGTCCCAGGGTCAGCGCGATTCGGATAAAAGAGTGTAGGCTGTAAGTTCGTGGATGTTCGTGGTAAAAAGTATCAAACTGATTGCGATCCAATACTGCGCCGAGATAGTGGTTTTCTACGACTAGGATCGTATCTTTATCCATCAGCAACCTTAGCGCGTTTAAGAGCGCTGGGAGATCCTCTATATGGGCAAAGACGTTGGTAAATGTGATGACATCAACGCGCGGGTGTTTTTTAAGTATGGCATTTGCAGTTGTCTCGGTAAAGAAATCGTTAATTATTAAATGAGATCGTCCTTCGGCATCTGCGTATGCACTTGTCGGTTCAACTCCAATCGTAGCAGCGCCCTTTGCGGCGAATTTATCAAGTAGGCTTCCATCATTACATCCGATATCAAGTACTACACGACCTGAAAGATTGCCGACCTTACTTTCGACTGATTCCACGAGATCAGCCATTCCAGACAGAACATCCGCCGTAAAGCGTGAACGGTAGTGGTAGCCTTGAGGGAAAAGCTGCTTTTTGGGTACCTGATATCGCTGGTGGGCTGTATGGCATTGTCCGCAATATAAGATTTCAATCGGGAATTTTTCACATTCTGACTCATTGCCGACCGGAATCAGATCATCACACATTGGGTGTGCGCCTAAGTCCAAGATCTGAGTTAAATTATGCGATCCGCAGACTTCGCAATTCTTTACTTCGTAACAAATACTCATTTCTTTCCTAATTGATTAAAAAAATAGTAATTTTTTGAACGGTCCGCTCTACTTAATTGATAAAATTGCTTAAGGCTCTATCTTTGCTGCATGAACTTTAATTATCTAGCCCAGCTGCTTGATAATCTTTGATTTGCGAAAGCGTTAGATCTCGCAGATCGGCACCCGACAACAGCCCCTTGTGCCATTGGACCGTTAGTTTAAGGGCCTGCTTTAACTCAAGCTGCGGATGCCAACCGAGATAATTAGCCGCTTTTGAAATGTCGAGCTTTAGATACATTGCCTCATGAGGCTGAACACCAGTGTCGACATGCCACGAAGCACTCTTGCCCCATAGAACAGACAGCTCACGTACGATCCACTCCACAGATTTTGCATCATCGCTACGCGGCCCAAAGTTGAATGCATCTGCGAAGTCCTTTCCACTCTCACAGAGTCGCTCCGCGAGCGTGAGGTAGCCACGCAATGGCTCCAGAACATGTTGCCAAGGGCGTACGGCGAGAGGGCTACGAATAACGGCCTGCTTGCCTTGGGCGAACGCGGCTAATACATCTGGAATAAGTCGGTCTGCAGCCCAGTCCCCTCCACCAATTACGTTACCAGCGCGCGCCGTAGCCACCGCTACTCCGTGCATACTGTATTTGTCTGGATTGAAAAAAGAGTTTCTGTAGGCTGCAGTGACTAATTCCGCGCACCCCTTGCTGCTACTGTAGGGGTCGTAGCCTCCCAAAGGTTCGTTTTCGCGGTAAGACCAAACCCATTCCTTATTCTCATAGCACTTGTCTGTCGTGACATTGACGACAGCACGCACAGTCGCACAATGACGTACAGCCTCCAACAAGTGAACTGTTCCCATTACGTTTGTCATGTATGTTTCAACCGGGTCAATATACGAACGACGTACCAGAGGTTGAGCAGCCATGTGAATCACAATCTCGGGAGCTGCATTCGATAGAGCCGCTGCAAAATCATCACGGTCGCGAATGTCACCCCTGATTGAAGTCATACCGTCAGCAACTCGGGCGCTTTCAAAAAAGCTTGGATTAGTTGGCGGTGTCAATGCGTAACCGGTAACTTTCGCTCCTAATGTTTGTAGCCACAGACACAGCCACCCCCCCTTAAAGCCCGTGTGTCCGGTAATAAATACGTTTTTCCCCGCCCAAAATCCCGGATTCATATCCAAACCTTCCATGGAGCTTTCCCAGACTGCCAGAGCTCTTCCAGGAATAACTTATCCCGTAACGTGTCCATCGGCTGCCAAAATCCTTGATGTTGGTAGGCCGCCAACTGCCCATTCTCAGCCAGAGCCTCCAATGGCGAGCCCTCCCAGATGCTATTGTCGCCGTCAATCAGGTTTATTACATCGGGTGACAGGACGAAAAAACCACCATTTATCATTCCACCATCACCCTTAGGTTTTTCCTTGAAGCCAGTCACCTTCGAACCTTGCATGGTCAACGCACCGAACCGACCTGGTGGCAACGTGGCCGTTAATGTCGCCTTAACGTTCTGGTTGTTATGAAAGGCGATCAGTTCTCTGATGTTGACGTTACTGACGCCATCTCCATAAGTAAAACAGAATGAGTGCTCACCGTTAAGATAAGGAGCAACACGCCGAAGTCGTCCGCCTGTCATAGTCGTATCGCCTGTGTCCACTAAGGTTACACGCCAGGGCTCTGCGCTTTGCTGGTGCACCTGCATACTGTTATTCGTCATGTCGAATGTTATATCGCACATATGTAGAAAGTAGTTTGCAAAATACTCCTTTATGACATAACCTTTATAGCCACAACAGATAATGAAATCATTGATTCCGTAATGAGAATACATCTTCATAATGTGCCAAAGTATTGGCTTGCCACCAATTTCAATCATTGGTTTGGGCTTCAGATGGGTTTCCTCGCTAATTCGAGTGCCGAGTCCACCGGCAAGAATTACTGCTTTCATGACGCTACTCTCGACGAATGAAAATTCATTTTAATTCTCCTGTAAACCATCAACTGAAAAAAAATAATCTGTAAAATCTCAACTGCGCAATAGATGCCTAGTCCGATATAAATATTTCCGAACTTCCAGCCGATGTAAAGTGATAGTGGCCGGTAGACAAGGACGAACAAGGAAAGAATAAAAACTTGACGTTGAAGGCCGAGAACGACCGAGGTAGTTGACGTTGGCGAATGAAGTAGGGATGCAAAAAGCATTGGCGCCAATATCGCAGCCATTTTACCTGAATTAGCCCAATCCGAACCAAAAACCACTGAAAACAGTTCTTCACCACTTAGTACGAAGAGAATCATCGGCAGCACACCGATCAGCGCCAAGACTTTCCAAGTATCTGTAAGTAAAATCAATGCAACACGAGAATCCGGCCAAGTTGAAGAAAAACGTTGAAAGAAAACCTGGCCTATGGCAGCACCGACTAGCAAAGCTGGCAAAACTAAAACACGCCATGCCAAGCTAAATTGGCCGGCCTCTGAAGTCCCATACCAAATTCCAATCAGAATAATAGGGAGTTGCATCGTTATTACATCAAGAAGGGCTGTCGGCAAGAGATATTTTGGGGCCCGACTATATATCTTCGCGACCGAAAAAAAAGTCCGTACCGCCTCAATACTGAGTGGCGGTAGACATCTTATGGTTAGTATTAGCATTATGAGTGCTGAACTTACCTGCGCAATTAGAAGCCCATCTTGAATGCTGCCAATCCCAAGCAATATAGCGATGGTCACAAAAAGAAAGCTTTGTACGATTCGCAATATTGCAATCTCCTTGTAGAGTTTTTTTCGGTTAAGCCATCCAATGGAGGTAGTCGTTATCGCGACAGCCACTCCAATGAAGCAAGCCCACGGCAACCAGGAACTTAAAACTCCAATACCCAATAAGTCCCGAATGTATTTTGGGATTATGAAAGATGTTAAAGCGGAAATCGCACCAAGACACCCAGCGATAAATAGACATAGATGTACTAAATATTCTGCTTCCCTATTTTCTTTTGGAATAAGAATCATAATTTCGTAGCGCAATGTGACAAATGTTGCTGTCACGGCAGCAACTGATACAAATAATGCGAGCACACCAAACTCAGCTGGCGTGAACAACCTCGATAATACGGGCGTCGCAACGACTGTCAGTAACTGTGCGATCGCTGTTCCTAAGGTCAAGGTCGCAACGCTCTTTGCAGCTTCGCTGCGAGTGATTCGTGACTTTAGTTTATTTAAATACATGCGAGTATTTCTCTCTGCAATATCAATTATTCAGCATAATTCTCACGATTGCTTCGACGATCATTGCACGCTTTCTTTATTTTGACGAATTGCCAGTTAATGCCTTAAGCACACCAATGCTAAGCGCAATTTTACATTTAATCACTAGTGTCCGGTTAATAATCGAATAAAATCAATTGGTTAGGATTATCTTGGATTTTCATTGTGTAGGTATTCGGCTGCAAGGCGCATGAGAGCTCGTTTTTCTCGAAGATGCATACCGAAAGAATCTGTAGACAAGTGTAGAGCGAGGGCTTGAGTTGCAACTCCTTTTTGATGATCGCGATCAGCACATAGGT